>Ga0207865_102363_pt1 | contig 11194 bp, 10 predicted proteins | sample HigsolmetaAR204D_FD_184836 | JGI IMG/M metagenome (GOLD analysis project Ga0207865, IMG submission 184836) | Ionic liquid and high solid enriched microbial communities from the Joint BioEnergy Institute, USA - AR20-4-D (SPAdes) (version 2) ...
GCGCGCGGCCCAAAGTTGACGGAGTTGATCTTTGGGATTCATTGAGGCAACCTCCTGCTTAAAAGATTGCCTTCATTTTCACACAGATGTCACCAGATGTTGAAGGTGGGAAAGGTTTGACGCTTACACTGGTAACGGCGGGGGGCAATTCGGCACGATTATTTTGGGCACCGGACGGGTCTGCCCGGCACCGTCGAAGTTAGTCCGGCACCGGTAGGTTGAGTCGGCCTTGGATGATTCTTCCCGGTACCAGCGAGAGTTGCACCGGTAAGGTATGTTTGATACCGGTACGGGTTTGTCCGAGAGCGACACTTTTCCGGATACTGGTATGGATAGTATCAGAGTTTGGCGCGGGTTGAGTCCGACATTTGCAACAAGGTTGTGTGTGGGAGGGGTCAACATCCTGTGGCTGGCATAGGGACCGTATGGTACTGTGAGGTCTGTATGACACTGTAAGGAGTGTGTAGCACTGTGAGGTCTGTACGGCACTGTGAGGTCTGTGAGCACGTGGCATTGAAAGGATTGTGTGGCACTGTAAGGTCTGTGTGACACTGTAAAGGAATTCGCCTGGTCCGGCAAGATTATGTCAGTCACGCGACCGTATTGCCCCATAGCGGGGCGATTCGGAATACCAGTACGGGCAACAACGATTTTGGCAGGTCTTTTTTGCGGTTGCGGAGGAATTGCTTGATATTCGTATGCTTTTTGTGTATAGTCATATATCGAACAAAAGTTCTGGTTATGTCCGATAACACAGCTTTGCAGACGATACGATTCGGGATTACGGATGGGGCATTGGCTTTTTCGCTGCCATTCGCTTGACTTGTTGCACTTGTTTCACTTGGCCGGAACTTCCGAGAGGGGACTGGCCTGAACTTTGAAAAGTGAACCTGGTCTGACCTTTGAAAGTGGAACTGGTCTGAATATATGGAGAGAAAAAAATAAAGGACAAAGGTGTACGCTATATTCTGTTTTTTTCGGCACAACTTGCAGTTTGCGGACATTCGTGTATCCTATTTTTCTGTTTTTGCCAATTCAAGCCCTCTTTTTTGAAAATAGAGCACTCACTTGTCCACTATTATGGGCAAAAGGCGACTTTTCAGCAAAATAAGGCCCGTCTTTGTCCGCTAATTCATCTTAATTCAGGGTGAGACTCAGGGGCCAAGGTGAGATTCAGGATGCGAATCCGACGTTGCAAATGCCTTGGCGTTCGTGTCCGCTATTTCGGCGTAAACCGTTTTAAGGATTACAGGTTGGCCAGGTTTCGGTTTTTATAAAGCGGGTTAAAACGTGCTGCTGCCTGAAAGAGAACCGTACATACCGATTTGTGGGATGTGAGCTTTTTTATAAGCTTTTACCCGGTTTTTTTGTAAGAAACGACTCGGGTAAAAGTTCAAAAAGCGGCCAATACATGACCGGATGACGAATTTATGTCATTTCGATTGAAAACTGTAGATTTTTCAACGGTACGGTGCGCATGGACAAAATTCCAGGACATACATTTCGATTTCATGCATCCAAAGGGGAATGGTGTTTATGCTCTCTATGCCTACCAAAGAAGAGATGGAAGCAATTCGCGATTTTGTACTGTTGCCCGTTATGCTGACTATCGTTGAAAAAAACCGCCAACAAATTGAGCGGTCGCCTTATCCAATGAGGCCGCTCTACGCTGCTGCCACCGAAGCGTTGGCCAGACGTATTCATGAAGACTTGGTCAGGGCGAGAAAAACACTGAAAGAAGCGGGGATCAAAATTTGGGAGGAGCAGCGGTCCCAATATGTCATTTATTACCGTTTCGTTTGTCGCGGCTACCAAGAAACTTTTGCTATTATAAGGGAAGTTGCACGAGCTGAAATTCACATGAAATTAAAAATGTATATTGACCAAATGTTTGAACCGAAAACGGATTGACGGCAACCTTTTTCTTGTTGACAAGCGCGTAAAAGTTTGATATTATTACAAATGTCGCTGCAAAACCTGACCTGTTAGCTCAGCTGGGAGAGCGCCATCTTGACAGGGTGGAGGTCACTGGTTCGATCCCAGTACAGGTCATTGTTTTCTTGAATATTGAGGGCTTGGACGGATTTCCGACCATTGTAAAAGATGGTGGTCTTGTCCAAGCCTTTTTCCGTTTACTTCAATCTAAATAGGCATGTCCTGAATACCGATTCAGTATTAACCTTGAATTCGGATTAAACAAATATAGAGGTTAGATTAGAGCGGTTAGCATCGGACTGTTTTTAATCGTGATGGCTTATCAGATAAAACATGTCAAATTCCTGAAAAATAAACTGTCTTCCGCTTAGGAGCAACCTTTTCCTGAAAGTTGGCCTGATTAACGATTCGAAATGAACCGACGCGGAGCTTATATTAATGGCTGTACCTTTAATTTGGCAATATCGTCTAATTTGGCAGTATTCTCTAATTTAGCAGTATCCCTAATTTTGGCAGTATCGCAGTTGGACGGAATATTGGTCAAGGCTGTGGTTTTATCGTGGTTTTATAACTGGTCAGCACCCGCATATAGACCCGCAAAAGAAATGCATACTTCGGGCTTCTGCGAAAAATGAGAGCTTCTTTTGCGGAGAATGCAGGTTTCTTTTGCGAAAAAAACGGATTGCTTATTTGGAGAAAAAGCAGGTTTCATTTGCGAAAAAAAACGGATTGCTTTTGTGGATAAAAAGCAGGTTGTTTTTGCGGAAAAAAGCGGGGGATGCATACTTCGCCTCCGCCGACACGGGAATTGATAAATAGACTTTGCGGCGGGGTCCCGGTAATCAAAATCGGTCTCCAGGTTTTTCCGAACGGATCCCCATCCCTTGATGAGGGCTTCGTCTGATGCGGGTTTCGTCTGATGTGGGCTTCGTCGATAGTCTGTACCGCGGTCTGTGGGGCTGTCCCAAAAGGGTAAGCTAGTTCCAATATAAGAACAAATGAACCTCCAAAACCACTGTAAAAGTGGGGTTGGAGGTTCATTGTTGCTTGATTTCACATCAAAAATGGGGGCTTAAAAATCCAAAATGGACTTTTGGGACAGCCTCATTGCATGGGGAAAGCTGTATAGCCCGCAATCTGTCATATTGTCCTGTCATTATTGCCCTGCCATATTGCCGGCTATCTGTTTAAGCGGCATGATCAAAGCGTTAAGCGGCACGATGGAAGCGGCAGCAAAAAATCGAAATCGCAACCTTCATCGGCCTGCAGCACATGTTCCCGATACAGCCGGGTATAGCCGCGGCCTTCAATGACCGGCGGCTTCCATTCGGCCCGGCGTCTTGCCAGCTCGTCTTCGGGGACAAGCAATTCGAGCTTGCGGTGCTCCACGTCGAGTTCGATCCAGTCGCCCGTCCGGACGAGGGCAAGCGGTCCGCCGACGGCCGCCTCCGGCGCAACGTGCAATACGACCGTGCCAAAAGCGGTGCCGCTCATGCGGGCGTCAGAAATGCGGATCATATCGCGGACTCCTTGTCTCAACAGTTTCTCTGGGATCGGCAGCATGCCGACTTCAGGCATGCCCGGCGCACCGACAGGCCCCGCGTTTTGCAGCACGAGAATATCATCGGGTCTCACGTCCAGGCCGGGATCGTTGATGCGTGCCTCCAGATCCTGCACGGAAGTGAAGACAACGGCCCTTCCTTTATGGGACAACAGTGCCGGGGATGCGGCTTTCGTTTTAATCACCGCCCCATTCGGAGCCAAATTGCCTTTGAGAATGGCGATGCCGCCCTCCTTGTGCAGCGGGTCGTGAAAGGGACGGATGATGTCGCGGTATGTCTCGCTGACCGTAACGTTCTGAAGCCATTCGCCAATCGTTTGGCCGGTGATCGTTTTTTCGTTCAGATGGAGAAGGGGCGACAATTCTTTCAGGACCGCCGGCGCTCCGCCCGCTTTATAGAAATCTTCCATCTGATATTTGCCCGCAGGCCGGAGATTAGCGATGAAAGGTGTCGTTCGGCTCAGCTCGTCGAACAAGTCGAGGGGCAGTTTGATACCCAGACGCCCGGCGATGGCGATAAGATGGATGACGGCATTGGACGAACCGCCGACAGCCATGAGCAGACGAATGGCGTTTTCGAAACTATTGCGCGTGAGGATCGTGGAGGGCTTTAAGCCTTTCCGCACAGCTTCGACGATCTGTTTGCCGGTATCCTGCGCAAGGTGCAGCCGTTTGTTATACGTGGCGGGAACGGCCGCCGCTCCGGGCAGCATAAGGCCGAGCGCTTCGGCGCAAACGGCCATCGTACTGGCGCTGCCCATGACCATGCAGTGGCCGGGGGTTGGCGCGAGCGCTTCATTGATTTTGACGAGTTCCTCTTCCGTAATGTTTCCTGCTCGATATTCCTGCCAAAAGAAACGGCAATCCGAGCAGGCGCCCAAGGTACGTCCTTCGTACTCGCCGTTGGCCATCGGTCCCCCGGTGAACAGGATGGCTGGGATGTCGGCACTGGCCGCACCCATCAATTGCGCCGGAGTCATTTTGTCGCAACCTCCAAGCAGGACAACCCCGTCTATGGGCTGGGCGCGAATCATTTCCTCCGTATCCATGGCGGCAAGATTGCGATACAGCATCGTGGTCGGGCTTGTATTGATCTCCCCGAGTGAGATTGTCGGGAATTCCAGGGGAATTCCCCCGGCCATAATGACTCCGCGTTTGATCGCATCGATGATCGGATCAATGTGTGCATGGCAGCGATTGATCTCGCTCGATGTGTTGCATACACCAATGATTGGCTTCTCGAAATCGTCCTCTCCGAAGCCGAGATGTCGATTGAACGCGCGGCGAATAAATTGACTGAAGCCTCGGTCGCCGTAGGATGTGTATGATTTGCTCATGTAAAAACCTCCGGATTGCAAGAATGATTTGAGCGATGATTTTAAGACAGAGATTTTAGGACAGAGATTTTAAGACAGAGATTTTAAGGCAGAGATTTTAAGGAAGACGGGTGATGCAAAATTGTTCATCATGGCCGAGGATTTCGGATTTCGTCATCTTTCCGGAAGCGACCGCGAGAATCTCCTGATAAATTTCTTCGCCCATTTCTTGTAGTGATTTTTCTCCGGTCAAAACGGCTCCCGCGTTGATGTCAATGTTCTCTCGCATAGTCTGATACGTCATAGGGTTGCCGGTAATTTTAATGACTGGAACTCCGGGAAATCCGGTTGGCGTGCCTCGGCCGGTGGGAAATAAAATGATTTGTGCGCCGGCTGCAACCTGACCGGTGGACACTTCACCATCATGACCAGGGGAATCAAGCAGCAATAGGCCTTTAACAGTTGGGGTACAACCATATTGGATCGTGCCGCTGAACGGTGCATTCCCCGATTTTTTCATACTGCCCAGTGACTTTTCGACCACGCTGGATAAACCACCGTCGTAATTTCCTGTAGAGATCAAGTGAATCCGTTTTGCATTACTGGAGTTTTGCGTCTGGCGTTTAAGTTTTTCCTCGGTGCGATAAATGATTTCACGAATTTCTGCGGCCACTTGCTCGTTAACTGCACGCCGGGCAAGAATTTCTTCGGTACCAATGAGTTCTGTGATTTCGCTCAAAATGGAGGTCCCTCCCTGGGCTACCAGCTTGTCGGAGGCTATGCCAAGGGCAGGGTTGGCGATCAGGCCTGACGTCATATCTGACCCCCCGCAGTTAAGACCGATCATCAACTCGCTGACCGGAACCTCCTCACGTGTTTGGCGTGAAGCGATCTCTTGCATTTCCCGGGCGTATTTCGTACCTTTTTGGATCGCGGCCAGTGAGTCACCTTCCTTTTGGATGACAACTGTTTGCAGCATTTTCTTTGTAGAGGCGATGCCTTCGGCTAGTTCGTAAGGGGAAAAGCGTTCGCAGCCGAGCCCGACTACCACGACTCCGGCAAAATTGGGGTTTCGTCCGATCTGGATAAGCGTTTTGGCTGTGACCTCGAGATCTTCGCCTACCTGGCTGCAGCCGACGGGATGTCGGAAATAAACGCAACCCGGTACTTGATAGGCGATCCGCTCGGCGACTTTGTTGGAGCAAAAGACAGAAGGGATGATTGCGATATGATTCCGGACTCCCACTGTTCCATCATTGCGACGGTATCCCATAAAGGTGTCGCCCATTTTATTTCAATCCCCTTTCGCAATACATGTTGTGGTTATGAACCCACCGGCCTTTTCCGATGGGCACCTTCATTTTGCCGATTTCCTCACCGTATTTGAGTACGGGTTCATCTTTTCCGAGCGAAGTTAGCGTCACTTTGTGCCCAAACTCGATATCTTCCATAACCTCGATTTCTTCATTCCGATCTTCATAGCGAACTATGCAGCGATCCCCTGCTTTTAGCGCTGTCAACGCAACAGCGACATTATCCCTGGGATCAAGCACCAACGCCGTTTTTTCGTTTTGGTCTACGGCCAGTTTGTCAGCTTTCATGGATAAGCAGCCTCCTTTCAGCGATTACGGGATAGCCTTCGTACAATGCGCCCCTGTGGATCGAACGATAATGTCGTCTTGCCGCCCCGCTCAAAATTCTTCCCGCTTCGCTCCAGTTCCCGTAACACAGCGGACGACACGAGAACCTGATCGAGATGCAGTGTGTTCGGGATTTGAACCAGTTTGACCATGGCCGGATCCTGTTCCGGACCCAAACTGCGTATTGCAGCTTCAATCGCTTCCCGTTCTGTAGGGAACGTCATGGGAAGCATACCGCGCTGCAAAAAGGTGCTAGTGATGGTGCTGGTATAGGTAACGATTCGATCGATTTTATCGACCAGTGCTTGGGTGGTGAAATCAGCTAATCCGATTCCTTGTGCGTTTCCGTTCGAATTGTGGGCCAAATCGAGTACCACGATCCGCTTAATACTGGGGGATGCGGGTTCGGGCACTCCCGCAATGCGCCATCGTCCAAGAATGTTTGGATCCATGCCCGAACCACTGAACGCTTTACCCATCTCTTCGACGATCAGAAGGTCGATGGATTCGACAGGAAGGCTGGGAAGAAGACGTTTTGAACGAAGCAGTAATTCGGCCTCCTTTTCATGCCATTCCTCCGGCAACACCCCGATGATGTCAGTTGTTTCTTCGTATCCGTTTTCCAGGATCCCGATTCCGAGCAGAATGGGGGCTCTTTTTAAAGCGATGTTGGAAATCTCTTCAATATTTTTGGCCATATTGGATACCCCGGCGCCGTGGATAAAGGATGCCCCCGTCATTTTGCCCAGGCCGATGGCGATCATCTTGCTAAGACCGCCTTCAATTTTGCCGCGGAACGCGGTATGCGCTTTGATCCGGTTTACGACGATGATGCCTGCAGCGCGGGCAGCGTGTCGGTCCAGATACACAGGCAGCCCGCCTGGAGTGTGGCCGAGAAAGTCCACCTCCATGGAGGAACGGATCGGCGCTCCAACCGTTTCCTCGGTAATGCCCAAGTGACGAAGAACCTCGATTTGCCCTTCCGCAGTCGCGCCTCCGTGACTGCCCATCGCCGGAACGAGAAAGGGGGACAAGGAGTAACTGCGCAATTGATCAACGATTTCCCGGTATATGTCTTGCATATTGGCGATTCCCCGGCTTCCGGCTGTGATGGCGATTGGGGAACGCGGCGGCATGGTGCGGAGCATGGGATTGCGCAGCATGGCTTGACGAACGCTTTTCCGCACATCGTGAAGTTTTTCGCCGGGAAATTTCATGCGGATTTCATACAAATCCATTTGTTTCACCCCGCCGTGTTACAATTCCTTGCAACTTTCAACAAGTTAAGGCCTTACCAGCGCTTTGATCAAGCTGGAATCGAGATTTTCCATTTTCAAAAGTAAAGATTCAAAGTCATGAAGTGTTTGATAGTGGGTTACGATCTCTTTCACGGGGACTTTTCCGCTTTCAACCAAAGGAATCACATGTTGCCACACATTCGGACATCCGACAGAACCGTATACCTTAAGATCTTTTCGAATGATCACATTAGGATCGATAGAAGCTTTTCTGTCGAAGATACCGACCAGACAAATTCTTGCTCCGAGCGCTGTCACATCGAACAAACTTTCCAATGCGCTCGCGTTGCCCGAAGCCTCAATAATGACATCAAACAATTTGCCGCCCGTCACTTCATGCGCTTTTTCCACATAGTTTTCATTGGCAATGTTAATCGTGTGAGCGGCTCCCATTTTTTTTCCGACCTGCAAACGGTTTTCTCTCAGATCCACGATGGTAATGTCGGAAGCTCCGAATACTTTCGCCACGGCTACGGTTAGCAATCCGATCGGACCGGCTCCGACGACCAGCACGCGGTCAGCCGGGGTAACGCCTACCTTTTCAATGCTGCGGTAAACGATCGCTGTCGGTTCGATCAGGCAGGCATCCTCATATGAAAGGGAGGAAGGGATTTTATGCAAAGCGAAGCTTGGGATGGATATGTATTGTGCAGCCGCACCGTCTTTGCCAAAAACGCCGCATTCGACTCGTTTGGGGCAAATATGGTAATCACCTTTTTTGCAAAGGGGGCAATTGCCACACGGAATCGTGACTTCTCCGACGACACGGTCACCGACAGTAAAACCTTGCACGTCTTCGCCCATGGCGACCACTTCGCCGGACCATTCGTGACCCGGTGTAATCGGAAAACGTACTCGATGATTCTGAAGGCCTTGGTACACATGCAAGTCTGTCGCACAAAGCCCAACGCAATGGACCCTGACCAGTACTTCATTCGGACCATATCTGGGCAGATCGGTTGTCTCGATCCGGATCGTTCGATCTTGCACAATCTTAACAGCCAACATTTCGTTTTGTAACATATGCATCTTCCTTTCAAGCTTTCAAGATTAGTAAAAATCAATGCAATATTGTTTTAAAAAACAACATAATAGTATGTCAGTTAAACTAAGATGATAAAAATTATAAGATGTGATGATTATACACTATAAATCAGATTGCATAAAGATTAAAAAATATTATTGACAATCAATTTTATTGTTCAACATTTCTGACGTCAAAAATAACATTGGATGGCCGAGCGGTAACGTTCCATTTATCAAGTGAAGAAGCAAGTAAAAAACAACAAGTAATAATACATAAGAGAACAAGGAGTTTAAAAAACGAAATTTTGCAATGAATTTTTTTAATTGATTGCAAAAATTCACCTTTAAAAAGTTTTCGTTATGGTGTATAATCAAAATCAATAACTAGTTTATTTACACACACTTAGTTTAATAGATAAACTAAAATAATGAAAGTGATATGTGCCCTATACATGGAGAAGCCAGGATAAGAATAATTCAGTGAAGGCATTATCGGGATTGGAATTAGGGTTTCCGGAACGGTCAATGTTAAGACGGGGCCGCTTGTTTTTGCATCGAACGCTGGTCTAAAGAATATTCCTTTGAAGCATTTACTGGAAAGTCAAACAGGCATTCCATCCATAGTTGATAACGATTGTAACACATCCGCGATTGGTGAATATTATTTCGGGGCGGGAAGAGGGAGGGATCAACCAGTATTGGTGAGTATTACCAATCGCGGAATCGGTACGGGTATATTTTTAGATGGCAAGATTTTCAGAGGACACGACGGGTTTGCCGGAGAAATGGGTCACATGACGATTAATATGGAAGGTCCGCGCTGTAATTGCGGAAACCGGGGTTGTTGGGAGATGTATGCTTCTCCCCGTGCATTAATGGATTATTTCAAGAACGTCGTTAATATTTTTAATCCCAATGTGATCATTATTCGCGGGGCGATCGCAGAAGCCGGCAGATGGATTTTCAACCCCATTTACCGAACCTTGTCAGAGCGCTGTTACTTTTCTCATCGATGAATATCGAAATCATTGCCAGCCATTTCGGGAAATATGCGGTTTCTGTCGGGGCCGCCGGCGAAATGATCAGGCAATTCTTTTATCCTTACGAGCAGAAGTTGAGGTGAAATCGATGAATGCCAGCAAACGAATTAGGGTCGGCATGATTGGCTATAAGTTTATGGGTAAGGCACACAGTAATGCGTATCGGCAGCTTCCGTTTTTCTTTGATCTGCCTTCGGCTCTCGAGTTAAAGGCCATTGCAGGCCGGAATGAGGAGGAAGTGAAGACCGCTGCGGAAAAAATGGGATGGTTGTCGTACGAAACCGATTGGCAAAGGCTTATTCAACGGGAAGACATTGATTTGGTAGATATCGCTACTCCCAATCATGTTCATGCGGAAATGGCCATCGCCGCTTTGAAGGCGGGAAAGCACGTTATTTGTGAAAAACCAATGGCCATGAGCGTCAAAGAGGCCGTGCAAATGAAAGCGATAGCCGAACAATCCGGCAAAGTCAATATGATTATGCATAATTATCGTTTCGCACCGGCTGTACAGTATGCAAAAAAGTTGATTGACAGTGGGAGATTGGGAAAAATCCGTCATATCCGCGCAGTTTATTTAAATGAAAGCATGCTGGATCCGAATAGGCCGTTCAGATGGCGGTTGAGCAAAGCGATAGCCGGTTACGGGGCGCATGGCGATATCGGAAGCCATATCATTGATTTGGCCCGTTTCCTTGTTGGAGAATTCCGGGAAGTGACGGGAATGATGGAAACGTTTGTAAAAGAACGTCCCGATGCAAGCTCAGGCAGAGCCGGTCAAGCGGCGGGGATGATCGAAGTGGACGTGGACGATACGACAGCGTTTCTGGCAAGATTCGAAAACGGAGCTGTCGGTGTCTTTGAAGCGAGCCGGTTTGCAGGGGGCAACAAGAACGGCAACCGTTTTGAAATCAACGGTGAAAAAGGATCGATCCGTTGGGATTTGGAAAACATGAATCACCTTCATCTTTATTTGACGGATGACGAAGAGGGGATGAAGGGATTCAGAACGATCAACTGTACGGAACCGGTTCATCCGTACGCAGGCCATTACTGGCCTCCAGGTCATATTCTCGGGTATGAACATACGTTCATTAATCTGATGTACGAGTTGATAAACGGGATCGTCAACGGTACGAAACCGCAGCCGGATTTCGGTGACGGTTTGCGCAATCAGGCAGTATTGGAAGCCGTTTCAAAATCGGTTGAACTTGGCAGATGGATCAAGATTTCAGAAATACTTCCATCATAAGTCCAGCGGTATGATGTCAAGTCCCTGAATCGTGAAAATTGGAAATTGTTTTGGCTCTTTTGAGCCCGGAGTCAGGAAAAATGGCAACACCAAACCAAACCCAGTCGAAAACCGCGGTGTTTCCAG
>Ga0207865_102364_pt1 | contig 11192 bp, 10 predicted proteins | sample HigsolmetaAR204D_FD_184836 | JGI IMG/M metagenome (GOLD analysis project Ga0207865, IMG submission 184836) | Ionic liquid and high solid enriched microbial communities from the Joint BioEnergy Institute, USA - AR20-4-D (SPAdes) (version 2) ...
TGACTTTCCCTCTTATCTCTTCACCAAGGACACGATTTCTGGAAAACCTTGGACACCTAACACTGTCATATTCCGGCCAATATGGGTTGGCAGTAACAGATTACTTTCAAGATTTAAGATTATTCCTGAAAATTAGCCTGAATAAAGATAACTTATTTTTAAATATAAAGATAATACGACCAATAAACCCGGAATATGGAAATATTGAGATTAAAGCTTACTTTAGAAATCCATTTAAAACATCTACTATCGCCAGTTTTAATTTAGATAATACTGATAACATCTTACCAGAATCATATGATCTGAATTACTGTTATAAAATGCATGACCTTGAAAGATGGAATGAAGATGGTACTATAGGTTTTTTTGTGGAAATAGTTTTGATAGATGACCATGATAAATGTAAGTATTTATTTCCTCTATATATTCAACATAAGGATGTTGTTAGTGTGTAATAATCTCTACACTAGTCAATAAAAAGGGCTCCAAATCAGTACTTGTCCATAACCTGGCTTTGATAATCCGTAGTTGTACAAACCGCCGCGAGCCTTGTTAGGACAAGGCATTCGGTGGTTGTGGATAACTACGTGTGGTGCCTACAGATTTCAGTGATCAAAGCAGCGAAATATCCCATATTTGCTGGGGTTCTTCGATTTTTAGTGCTGAAACAATTGCCCGATGTGCTTCGGTCAATTCGGTTTTCTGGCATTTCCGGCATCCAGCCGATACTCGATCAAGTGCATCATTTGCATGAGCGAGCGTACTTCACGCCACGTCTTGCCCATCTGGTCTCGACAATACGAATGAGCATGAGTCCTAGCAAGTAGAGCAGGACGTGAGCCCGGATTCGCTTTTCCTTGCGGTGATAGACGGGATGCAGCTTCAGCGATTGCTTCAGTGTTCGGCTTTGACGGCGTCCAGGTCGATTCGCAAATTGCCGCGCTTGTCGATTTTCAAATACCGCTTGAAGGTCGGGTGGCTGTCAATCGGCAATGTGCCTTCGTATGCGCATCGCCATCGAGTTCTTTCAGCCGGGCCAGTTCTGTTCGAAGCTTCTGCAAATGTGCTTCACGCTGGGCTACATCTCGCCTCGCTTCTTCCGGATTGCGGACCAGCACATAACGCGTCCGTGCTTCATCGTCGCCGATCGCGACCTCTTTGACTTCCAGATTGTTTCGAATTGTCTTGAATCGTCCCGGAAGAGCTAGTGCCACTTCGACCGTCGGTTTGCCGGAGGTCATCTTCTCGTCCGCGATGTAGTGCCCGCCGTTTTGCTGGAGTACGCGCAAGTTGTCTTCGGATCCAGAAGCCGCGGTCGACGACCGTGATGACGCTTCCGAGTTTCCAGCCGGTCAAGTCTTTCTTGACTTCCGGAACAACGCTCATATCTGATGTGTTGCCAGGCCACACCCAGCAGCGAATCGGAATGCCGTCAAGGGTGACGGCAAAGCCGGTGACCACTTGCGGCAGGTCGGGATGATGCTCTTTGGAGTATCCCATCGCTCGGTAAACGTGCTGGACCTCGAATGCCGGAAGGTCAGGAAAGAGAGAGTATTACAGATGGTTTACTTATTTAAATCGATATGATTGGAAAGGTGAGATGTTGACATGATTACCATTGTGTTAGGCGGTCAAATTGGAAGCGAAGGCAAAGGGAAAATAGCAGCATATATTGCACGCGAATTTCAAATGAGTGTTCGCACTGGCGGTCCCAATGCCGGACATACCATCTACCATAACGGGGAAAAATATATTCTTCGTCTTGTTCCGTGCGCATTCGTCAACAAGGAATGCAAGCTAGCCTTGGCAGCGGGATCGTACATTAACAAGGATGTCTTGTTGAAGGAAATTAAAGTTTTAGGTTTAAAACCAGGTTCCTTATTTATTGATCCGCAAGCAGGAATGATTGATAAAAAGCATATAGAAGAAGAGCAAGTTTTACTCAATAACAATCTTTCAACGGGGTCGGGTGTAGGATATGCAACCTCCGACAAGATTTTAAGAAGAGAATCGTTCAAACTGGCCAAGGACATAGAGGAGTTTACGCCGTATATTGGAAATGTTTCAATGCTCGCCAACCGATGCATCGACCAAGGGGGCCGTGTCCTAATTGAAGGCACCCAAGGCTTTGATCTAAGTGTCCATCACGGAAGCTATCCATTTGTGACGAGCCGTGATACGACATCGGCAACTTTATGTGGAGAGGTCGGCTTAAGTCCAAGGCTGGTGGAAGATATTATATTAGTGTTGCGTACCTACCCCATTCGCTCATCGGATGGACCTCTTTATGAAGAAATAACATGGGAAGAGCTAACGTACCTAGCGAAATCCAGCGTACCGATTCAAGAACATACATCCGTTACGAAGAAAGTAAGAAGAATCAGCAAATTCGACGAGGAATTGGTATCAAGAGCCATTTGGATTAACAGACCGACACAATTAGCGCTAAATTTTGTTGATTACATTAGTTCCTGCGATTACAAGGTAAGGAGATATTCGGAGCTTTCTTCGGCGTCAAAGAATTTCATCGAGCGTTTAGAAAGAAAATTTGGTGTCCCCGTTACTTTGATAGGAACTGGACCAGACCAGGAAGATATTATTGATTTGCGTCGTGAAAAATTAAACAAACAGATTGTAGACGTACGGTATTCCAACATCTCTGGTGGTGGGATAGCGAAATGATAACCAACGTTGCCATCGGCATTCTTGAACATGACAATCAGATTCTTTTTGTAAAAAGAAACAATAACAGCTACCAGGGACTATGGGGGCTTCCAGGCGGTAAAATCGAAAGAATGGAACATCTCGATGAAGCCGTAATCAGGGAATTTAAAGAGGAGACTAAACAGGAAGTCAATTTTAAAGAATTGATTGGTGTCATATCTGAACTTATAAATGAGAAGGATAGGAACGAGCATGTTATACTATATCTATGTACACTGGAAGTGCCTGTTCCACAAGATATTTCGGATGGAAATCTTAGCTGGATACCCAAAAATGAGATTAATATGCGCAATGATATTATTCCCAGCGATGTCCTAATATTAGATTATTATATGTACAAAAAAACTAGGAATTTTTATTTGAGGCTCGAAAGCGTACAAACCGAGGACGGTACCTATTTGGCAAAAGAGAGTTTACCCTATGGATAAAAGGGAGATTAACCGGTTAAAGTCTGTGTTTAGATCGATCAGAATTCCGTGCAATTTCGGTTTTGCAGGAGAGTTGTACATTGATTTAGATGCCCTTGGAAAAGAAGTTCATTTGCCACTAATGATCAAAAAGAGGTACCTTACAGAAGACATAATAGCTGGGAAAGCATACAACAGGACTTCCCGTTATTATTACAAGGATTTTCACGATATCATTCGGGTCATGGAACAAGTGCAAGCTGATTATTCGACGATTTACGAATTAAATCTTGAGGAACGGGTAAAAAGGTATCTTTTGTTTACCGTAATCGAGTACTTAATGATCTCCACAGCGAAAATTATGTACTTATACTATATCCAAAATGAAGATAAATTGTATGATGAATCAAAAGCTTATTTATCGTTACTGTGGCGAAATTTGATCAGATTGTGTTTCGAGGATTCCATTCCTCCAGCTCCGATCATCGGCTTGGCGTCGCATTCAAAATATGCTTTGGAGAACAATTTTGCGTCAACTCGGAATTACGCAGAGATGGACAATAAGTTAGTCTTGTTTATTGATTTTTTTCTATTCCGGGAAGAGATTAAACAATTTGATCTTATTATTTCGCCATTGTTCGGCGGTGTCATGATTCCGTTTTGTTACAGCAGTTTGAGTGATTATTTTTCAACGGAACCTTGCAAGAAAGCGGAATGCGAGTTTTTATCCTTCTCATTATACGACAACGCACAATCCGACCGGCAATTTCATTTGTTGAACGAAAAACTTCGACTGCTTCGAAAAAACTATTCAAAAGATGTCAAAGTGCTTTTGGTAGACGATAACATTGGATCAGGCAGGACATTGCAACTGCTAAAGACGGTAGTCTTTACTCATTTTACGCACGTAAGAATCAAGGCTGTAGAGTACCATTGGGAAAAAAAGCTTCTAAGAGAAAATGTGGCTTGCAACGAAATATTTCAAGCACATCAAATTGACTTTCTTTCACCTCTTATGTACAGGCATTATCTTATACTGGAAAAATATATCGAAGGGCTTATTTCAAATCATTGTACTTATTCCAACTATTTTCCTTCGTCTATAGATCAGTACCTCTCACTTGACGAATTTAAGTTGAAATCAAGAAATGAGCAGGTAATAAAAACGCTTTTAGATAAATCGACGTTACTGCAATTTGCGAGACGAGTTAATGGATTACAATCCAGAAAAGGATGTTGAACGAAGTGAATCTATTAAAACCACATGATATATGGCCACCTCATGATCTGTATAAGCAGATGGCCAATGTATCTTATGCCTATCTTGATCAAGTTCAAACATTATCTATTAAGGACGGTTCCGGAGTAATTGCCCAATTCGAAAACATGCTAACCGAATATTATGGAGTTAAATATGCGATTGGTTTAAATTCCGGTACATCAGCCGTACACTCTGCGCTTTTTGCCGTAGGAATTCAAGATGATGATGAGGTGATATGCCAAGTAAGTACCTTTCACGCTTCCATTACCCCCCTCATGCAAACCGGAGGCATTCCGGTTTTATGCGATACAGACGGGTCCACAGGAAATATTGATATCGAAGATGTGAAGAATAAGATTACCGATAAAACTAAAGCTATAATCGTCACCCATATGTGGGGATATCCTGCCGACATGGATGAAATCATGGAAATTGCCAATCAGCATAACCTTTTTGTAATTGAAGATTGCTCCCATGCTCACGGTACAGTCTATAAAGGGAGAAAAACTGGAACAATTGGTCATATCGGCGTGTTTAGCATGCAAGCAAGCAAAATTGTTCCTGCTGGAGAAGGAGGATATTTGATCACATCGGATCGTAATCTATACGAGAGAGCACTCTTATTTGGACAATTCGGCGAACGACTGAATTTACAATTAACGGTACCTGATTTACATGCGTTTTGGGAGACGGGAATGGGCCTAAAATATCGTATGCATCCATTGGCTGCTGTGTGCGCTATTGTTGCATTTAAACATTTCGCTCATTATTTGAGGCTTCGTAGAAAACGTATTCATGCTTTTCATGAATATATCAAAGACATCCCTGCTCTAAATCATCTCATCGAAGAGTCCCCTTTGGACAGATACTCTTATTTTATGAATCGGATGCAATATGAGCCCGAGCATATTTCTGGTATACCGATAAAATCGGTTGTCAAAGATTTGAGGGAACTGGGACTAGATATTCGAATTGCAAGCCATAGGCCGTTATATCACTTGCCTGTTTTTCAAGGTAAACGCCTTGTAGGAAATGATAATTTAAGCAGATGGCCAATTTATACCCAAGCGCAATTTCCTAAAACAGTTTCTTATTTTGAATCATTGCTCGGTTTGCCGCGTTTCGACCATCCTGAAGGGGATCGATTGGTAGAATATTACGGCCAAACATTGCGTCAATATTTTCTGAAGAGGTGATTGTTTCATGTTGGATATTCGCAAGGGCATGAACTATCTGGGGCTTGATTATATGATTAAAATCGGAGGGAGCTTACTTCCAAACATTAATAAATGCAAGCAATTAGCTGATTTATTATCAGAAGTGGGGAAATCAAAGCGGTTACTTTTGTTTCCCGGCGGAGGAGAAATCGACAATTACATAGAAACCTATCATAGTCAGATTGCTTTGGATAGGGAAATATTCCATCGAGCAACCATGCTTGCGATGGATCAGACCGCATTATTATTCTGCAATTATAACCTGGAAATGCTTGTTCCTGTTGACAACATGATCGATTGTAGAAAGGTTTTGGACCAACATCGAATACCTTTTTTACTTCCGTCCAAAATTGTATTCGGATTAGATCCGTTCCGATATACGAATCGCATCACCTCTGACGGAATGGCACTATACTTTGCGCATATTTTTCAAGCAAAGCGCATGGTGTTGATTAAGAGCATAAACGGAATACTCGATCATAATCGGCAAACTATTTCCAGGCTCTCATTTGATGAATTTTTGATGACAGAGCAAGATTGCGTCGACGAAACTTTCCCATTGTTGGCCCATAAAGTGAAAATTCCGATTGACATATTGAACGGATTGGAGTACGAGCAATTGAGGCAGTATTTCAAGGAGGAGATTAACGCTTGGGGGACGCAAATAAACTAGGTCATCCAGTAAGTACGGTCAAGTACTTGATGCCAATGATTTCAGAAATGACACGTAATGATAGATATCCGATTGGCCTTGAAGAGGCGTTAGTTGAATACTTAAAGGATGATCTTTATATAAGTCACCTTATATATCCGTTTTTGAAAAAATGGGAAAACAAGTTGGATTTTGATAAAGTCTTTAGCATGTTGCCGGCGAGGCTGCGCATGGTTCTCCTGGGATTTATGCATCTGTGCGATATTAGTCCAGATTATCCGGGATTGCTGGAAAGGCGGTGCTCTATTACATATCCCTATTACCTTCGCGGTTCCTGGTTGAATGACTACAAGGAGCTCTCGTCATACCGAAAACTGAGTCATCGCCTTCAAGAGATAAAGGATGAATATGGTGTGGACATCTTTCTGACATTAAGGGATTTGAAGGAGATCCGTGCTGATGCAGATTTAGATACAGCGAACCACGATCGGTTATATGAATATCTGATGCTTCTACACTCGTTTTTTAGTGATCATCATATTCCATATTCAATTGGAGGAAGTGTAAGCCTTTTCCTCCAATTGTCATTGGAGTGCTCTTGGGATATAGATATTGTCATCTTTCAGGAGCCTGATAGTCATCTTTGTGACAATATCATTCGTTTTGCCGAAACGGAACTACAGTTAATGCTTGAAGAGAAGTGGGAGGATTATTTATCTTTTCGTTCTCTTGAACATGGATTAACGCTGGATGTCGAAATTAATCAACATTATAAACAAAGGTTAGATGAATACACCAATTCTATAACGTCTTATACGTTGGGAAACACGACGGTTCACCTATTACATTACAGAAAGATATTAGATCTTAAAAAGGGAATGGGGCGATTGAAGGATTTGAATAACATATTTAAGGCATATGAATTATTATATGGAAGTGAGGGTAAGCATAGAGCCTATGAATATTTGGAGTCGAGATTTTAACACATCGTGTTCTTTTCATCTTCGTGAGAATAGTGTGGCTATTTTTATGGAAAAAGAGGATGCGGAGATGATCGACGATCTTCAAGCTTTTTTCCATTATCCATCGTATCGGCCCGCCAGACGTTCTGTGTGGACTGTTTATCTTTATAGGGATACGGCAGCAGACATGTTCCTAACGGGAAAGTCTGAAAAAATAAATATGGAATTAGGCGAGACAGGGAAGTTGATTGTGACAGGTAAGTATACCGTCATCGAATCGGATGCTACTAAAGGAATTGTCGTCATAGATTCGAAAAGTAAAGTCGTTTCGATTTATAATCCACGTTACAAGGTTCGTTTTATCGATGCTTACCGAGTGGTTAGACAATTGTTTGCGACGCAATTGCTCGAACATTCCATCCCTTTTCATGGGGGAGCCGTTCATCTGGAAGGTATAAACATCGCTTTTCTGGGACATAAGGGATTTGGCAAATCTACTTTGGTGACAGGTCTTCTTTATAAAAATCCTACGTCCTCTTATATTTGTAATGACCGATTTTTCCTTAAGGTTCTGCCCGGACATCCGGCTGAAATTGTCCAATGGCCGGAATGCCCTGCCCTGACATATACAACATTGTGCATGTTTGAGGAACTTCCCGACCGAATCGAATATATGAAGCATCATCCCGGACGCTTTGTACCATCTGAGCGATTTATCGATCATCCGAGGCTTCCCGGCAAGCAAGAAATTATATCGAATCGTACTGATGAAGGGAAGGTTATTTTTACCAATTTGGAATTTACGTCTATGCTGCGAAGAAGTATCATGCCATCCACTTCATTGGACTATATTTTTCTATTGTCCAGACCAGAGAACAATGAATGTGAACTTGTTCCAATCTCCGATACGGAAACCATGCAATTATTGAATAAAAACATCGATGCTTTTGATTCATTTCCCGATTGGTTGAATATACAGGGGAAAAGGAACCATAATATTGATTTAGCCGCAGTACGTGATTTTCCTCAATGCTTTTTGTTTCGCAGGACTTACAATCTGGAGTACGATCTTGCATTCTTGAAGGAATGGGCATTAGATCGGTTTCTTGACAAAAAATAAAACTTAACTATAAATGAGTAATCCACTTCCAGTAAACTGTAAAAACAAAAAGAATAGAGACAAAGCGCGCTCCTTGTGGTAAAAAGTAGTCACCACAACAAACTTATACCCAGGAGGGCTCGCTATGTCTCATACCGCCATCGTACCCGATCATGCGACGATTCGCAACTATTTGTTGCAGCACCGGCTGCCGTTGTATTTTTCAAAGCCGGTTCTGACTCATATCGAGACGTATATGGCGGCCGCGACAGCAAAAGGATTTCGCGGCAAGGTAGTGGACCTGGCGGAATACAGCGATTGCCACCGGACGACGCTCGGCCATTTTCTGGCCGAAGGCAAGTGGGACGAAGGGGTGCTGCAAACCAAAGTAAAGACCGAATCCCTTCGTCAGGTGGTGCAAGCGTCTGAGCGGACAGCGGAGCCGCTGTTCGTCATCCATGATGATACGATTGCCCAGAAGACCAAGCCTTCGTCACAGGCTGGGGCCCCGATGGAGCTCACCGGTTTTCATCATTCGCATCTGCTCGGCAAGGTCGTGTGGGGCCATCAGGTTCAAGCTACCGTCGTGGGATGTGCGGACTTATCGCTCATCCATTCGATCGAACTCTACGACAAAACCAAGACCCATCTGGATGGACAGTCTATACGAAAATCGATCGCGTCTGCGACATGGCGGCCACCCTCCCGCATCCATCTCATGGTGGTTACGTGCTGGTCGATTCTTGGTTTACCTGCGCTCGTGTCATCGACAGCTACGCAGCTGCTGGCTACCATCTGATCGGTGCCTTGAAGACCAATCGGATTCTCTACCCGCAAGGGATCCGTACCTCGGTCCAGGACTTTGCCGCCCATATCCGAAAAGAAGACGTTCGCCTCGTGACCGTGAACGGCTCTTCCTACTGGACGTATCGGTACGAAGGCGCGTTGAACAAAATCGACAACGTTGTTGTCCTGCTGTGTTGGCCGGAGCAGGCGTTTGGGGAACCGAAAGCGCTGCGCGCCTTCCTAAGTACCGACGTTTCTTTGGAGACCGAAACCATTTCGGCTTATTACGCCAAACGATGGCCAATTGAGATCTTTTTCCGCCAGTACATTGGCAAGCTCGCTCTCAATATTTAAGGTGGTTATTAGGCCACTAAATAGTGTTCAGTAAGCCACTTAAGGTAAAGATGGCTGGTGAATGGCGCATTTAGGCACTGCCAGTAATCAGCCCCTTATAGGGAAAAAAAGCAAGCCAGCCGTGGAACGGGTGGTCCTATGACTGAAATGGCTTGTTCTTCAAGCGGTATCCGCATAGCTATGATCATCGTTAGTAGATACTTTTTTTTATATTTCCACTTTTGATTTGATCCACGGATCGCTCTACTAGATTTTATGAAGGACTTCGCGGGCCGATACGCTTGGAAGCGGATCGAATGTCGTGTGGCTCAGTTGGAATGATCCTTCCACAATCTTACATGGAAATCGCAACGCCCCTTCACTGGGGAGGGGGAAGAACTATCCTTCATGCCTGCAATTGGGACCGTCTCGCTGGATAATCTCTCTTTATTTTACAGTATGATGATCTCCAAATTCCTTCGCATCCCCTGTTACTACTGGACTTTCGAAATTCAGGTTTATTATTGCTTATCTGAAGAGGCATGTTACAATGTTGAAAAAAATAAGTGGAGGCGACTATAAGTGAGGAATGACAAACTAACCTATGCCCAAACTGGCATTAATATAGACGATACGGATGCTGTCAAGCAAAATATGGCCAACAGTCTGAAGACCAACGATGGTCGGGTTTTAAATTCCCTTGGCGCCTTCGCTTCTTTGTATGATTTTAACATGAAATCGGAATGTGGATAACTCAATCCTGTGGACAACCCGCCATTGCGCCACGGAATGCCTGTTTCAATTAGTTTTTGGGGCCGGGCTTTAAGTCTTCTCGCGTTCTGATGTGATCCTGCGTTTTTTTTGCACAACCCAAAGAAGACCTGACTTTTACAGGTCGAAATGCCGTTATGGCCAGGGATGAATCGAACCGCTAAGCCTCTTGTAGAATCGGTATGAATCTTATGGCCAATGCTCTAAGCTTTTGCTGCATCGCATCGACGATCACAGCGAGCGTCGGATTCGGTGCAAGCCGGATATGCTGGTAGCGACCGGAACCGACCACATTGCCGGGCACCCGGATTACCGCTCGGCGAATCGTTTGGACTTCGCACCGCTGCAAGGTTTCCGGCATCAGCGTCTGTTTGAACCAAACCATTACATTGTAGGCAATGGCCTTGATCCAACTGAACAGCAGGTTGCGAAGCATGGAATGTTGGCTGTTCTGTTCCACCGCATAGCCTTCTTTCAACTCATCAATGCGATTCTCGATGTTGGCGCGCTTGTTGTACGAGCGAAGCAGCATGAGCGGCTTGAGATCGGCATTTGTGACGATGGCTTGAAAGGAATATGTCGTGAGCGCCATCGTCAATTGGCCATCGGTTGTACGCTCCGTTTCGTGGGCTTCCCGGTAGATGACACAGCGCCTGGCCTTCTCCCAGTTGCTCAGGAGAATCGGGATGTCGGCAGCAGCCCAACGATCATCTTCGTCTGCAAACGTAATGTGCTCTTCCTTCTCGTTCAGCGTCTCCCAAAATGCGGGATGCTGCTGCAGATAAGCGATGGCCTTCTTGACGGTTGCTTTCTTCGGGAGCTTGAAGATGTACTGCCAGCCGCGTTCTTCGGCGTATTCCATGACAGCGTCGTCAGCAAAACCGCAGTCGGCCCGGATGCCTTCGACGATCCATTCCGGCGGCAGCATCGCTTCGACTTCTTTAACGAACGAGAGCAGATCCTTCATGCCGTTGGTGTTG
>Ga0207865_102380_pt1 | contig 11127 bp, 13 predicted proteins | sample HigsolmetaAR204D_FD_184836 | JGI IMG/M metagenome (GOLD analysis project Ga0207865, IMG submission 184836) | Ionic liquid and high solid enriched microbial communities from the Joint BioEnergy Institute, USA - AR20-4-D (SPAdes) (version 2) ...
GTCAGCAAGCTGATTGCGGCAGGACAAGCCCTGAAGTCCGAAACGGGCGGCGGGGGCATCTACCTGAGAACCCGCGAGCATCCCGCCGTGGCTCTGCTGGACGAGATGGGCATTCCCTACTGTACCTTCGACGCTTTGTACGAAGCGAAGGACACATTCGAAGAAGTATACGAGACGATCGCCGGCGAGCTATTGACGCTCGCCAAGGACGGGAAAGCGGCTGCCATAGGCTGGGCCAAGCCGGCCGACGGACGCAAAGCAGGCGCGGCGTCCGAACGGTTTGGTGCAGGCTTGTCCGGCCTGATCGCCGCGGCTCCCGATACGGCGGCCGCACCCGGCGAGATCGTCTACGCCGTCCCCGGCCATCCGATGGTTGCCGAGAAGACGGTGCAGCTGCTTAAGGAGCGCTGCCCGGCCGAAGGGGTCGAGCTGCAGCTGCTTGGCGGCGAAAGCTTTCTCGACCAGGCGTTCGTGCGGCTCGGATTCGATCCGATCGAAGGCTTCCAGCTGCTGGACGGAACCTCGTTGTCGGCTTATCAACTAAACCCGCTGCTGCATACGGTGGTCGGCCAGGTGTACGACTCGCTGACGGCCTCCGATGTGAAGCTGACCTTGATGGAGCTGTACCCGGACGACTACCCGGTTGTCGTCGGACATGCTCTCGGCGTGGCAGGGCAGGAGAGCATCTTGCGCATTCCGCTGTACGAGCTCGACCGCGTGGATGGCTACGGCAATTTGTCGCTCGTGTGGGTGCCGCGCACCGACAGCGACGCGGTTCGGAACCGGACATTCGCCCGGCTTCACGAGATCGTGGGCATCTTGCGCAGTCCGGAAGGGTGCCCGTGGGACCGCGAGCAGACGCACCAGTCGATCCGCAAAAACTTGATCGAGGAAACGTACGAGGTGATCGAGACGATCGACGAGGACGATCCCGAGCATATGCGCGAGGAGCTTGGCGACCTGCTGCTGCAAATTATGCTGCATTCGCAGATGGAGGCGGAGGAAGGCGGATTTACCGTTTTCGACGTCATTGAAGGCTTGAACGAGAAGCTGGTCCGGCGCCATCCCCACGTTTTCGGGGAAAGCAAGGCCCGGGATGCGGACGATGCGCTCAGCAATTGGCAGCAGATGAAGGACGCGGAAAAGCGCAGCAAAGGAATCGATCCTTCCGCACAATCCGCGCTGTCCGGCGTGCCCCGCGATTTGCCCGGCCTGATGAAAGCCTATAAGCTGCAGAAGAAGGCGGCCGAGGTCGGCTTTGACTGGAGCGGGCCGGAGGAAGTATACCCGGTGATCGTCTCCGAGCTGGAGGAGGTCAAGCAGGCTGTTGCGGGAAGCGGCAAAGACCATCAGCGGGAAGAGCTCGGTGACCTGCTGTTCGCCGTCGTCAATCTGGCGCGTTCTCTGCGCATTGAGCCTGAGGAAGCGCTCGCCGCGGCCAACCGGAAATTTGCTTCCCGGTTCGGTTATATCGAGCAGCAGCTGCGTTTAAAAGGCAAATCTTTTGACCAAACTGACTTGATAGAGATGGAATCTTTGTGGCAGGAAGCAAAAAAAGTTCTGGGATCGAAGGGCGTCTAGCAGGATTTTCCTGAATCACAAAGAATACATAACGATAACTGCCCATTTAAGCGAGGAGGATATTGGTACTATGAATAAAACCGATCTGATCAATAGCATTGCTGACAAAAGCGGCTTGACGAAGAAGGATGTTGAATCCGTTCTGAACAGCTTTCTCGGCGAAGTAACAGACGCGCTGGCGAACGGAGAGAAGGTTCAGCTCATCGGCTTCGGCACCTTCGAAACCCGCAAGCGCTCCGGCCGTACGGGCCGCAACCCGCAAACCGGCCAAGAGATCGTGATTGCCGAGTCCACCGTTCCGGTCTTCAAAGCGGGCAATAAACTTAAAGAAGCTGTGAAGTAATGCGGCTTGACAAGTTTCTTAAGCTGTCCAGGCTGATCAAGCGGCGCACCGTCGCCAAGGACGTATCCGAGCAAGGACGCGTCTGGATCAACGGCCGGGAGGCGAAGCCGAGCAGCGCGGTGAAGATCGGGGACGAGCTGACGGTTCAGTTCGGCCAGAAAAGCGTTACCGTTCGAGTAGAGCAGTTGACCGAGTCCACCCGCAAGGAGGACGCGGCCAAGATGTACACGCTGCTGCGGGAAGAGACGCATAAAGCGGAGAATGGGCAGTTCTGACTCCGCGCTGTCTGATTGCGAAGGGGCCGAACCAATTCGGTCCCTTCGTCGTCTGGTTGACCGGAGGTGAAGGCATGGGCAATAATACGGACGCTGAGGAGCAGGCCTTGTCGTTAAAGCTGTTCGTCGTCTTATCGAAGGCGCAGAAAATCATGATGGATCACGCCACCCGGGATATCCGTCGACACGGGCTGTCGGCCACGGAATTCTCGGTGCTGGAGCTGCTGTATAACAAGGGCAAAATTCCGTTGCAGCAGATCGGCGGCCGCGTGTTGCTGACGAGCGGCAGCATTACCTATAATATCGACAAGCTGGAGAAGAAGGGGCTGCTGAAGCGGGAGCCGTGTGCGGAAGATCGCCGCGTAACTTACGCTGTGCTGACTGACGAAGGCGCAGCCTGGTTTGACCGGATTTTTCCCGAGCATGCGGACGTGATTCGCCGTGCTTCGGCAGGGCTTACTTCGGCAGAGAAGCAAGCCGCCATCGAGCTTCTGAAGAAGCTCGGTCTCGAGGCGCAGCGCCAGCTGTAGCCGGTCCGCGCGTCTGAGAGCGATTCCCGGTTCTAAACATGGGACGACCTCCATACCTATATACTAATCGTTAATGCGAAGCGACGATTCAAGTGAGGAGGGGGACATGCCATGTTGGAACCGAACAAGGTGAAGCGTCAGGAAGTGAAGATGCTGAACCGCAAGCTGCTGGAAGTTTCCGGCGTGATGAATGTCGAGAGCTTTGACAGTGAGGAGTTTTTGCTTGAGACGGAATGCGGTTTCCTGATGATCAAAGGGCAAAATTTGCACATCAAAAATTTGAGCCTGGAGCAGGGCCTGGTGGCCATTGAAGGTTACGTGAACGAGCTGGCCTATGTCGATGCGAACAACCAGGGGAAATCCAAGGGCCTCTGGGGAAAGCTGTTTAAGTGACGCTCCACGTCCAATTCGTCACAATGGGGATGATGTGCCTCGGGGGGATGTCCCTCGGAACGCTGTTCGACCTGTATCGGGTCCTTGCCGGCCAGCTGAAGGTTGCCCCTTGGTTGAAGGCGGTTCTGGACCTCCTCTACTGGTTCATCGGCACCATCTTCGTTTTCCTGCTGTTGTACGAAAGCAATTGGGGAGAGATTCGCCCGTTTATTTTCCTGGGTCTAGGCATCGGCATCTGCTTGTACTTCCTGCTGTTCAGCGGCCTGGTCGTTCGGCTGATCCGCTTCTGCATTCGCGTCAGCGTGGCTGCCTTTCGCATCGGACGCCGCATGATCGAGCTAATTATCGTCGCTCCGGCGCGCTGGCTGTACAGGCTGCTGATCGTCCTCATCGGCTTTTTGACGGCCACTGCTATATTCTTGTACAAAATTATGCTACAATTGGTATTGCCACTCTGGAAATTCGTATTGTGGTTGACCAAGCCGTTGGTCAGCCGGTTGCGTTTTCCTGTTCCTGCATGGATGAAGGCTCCGGCACGCCGCCTCGTCGGCTGGTTTCGCCGATTCTTCCCGTAAGCTCATCCCCGCGAGAGCCTTCAATATCTTAGCTCAAGGAGGAAACTTGGTTTCATGCGATCCGTCCCACCCAACAGCCAGCGGAAAGATTCGGCTGCGAAGCCGTCGCAGAGCAAAGGCGCGTACCGCAGGCGCCGTTTCGTCATGATTATCTTTGGTTGCTTTTTGAGCTGGGCTGGCGTTACTTTGTGGAATCAGGTTGGAAAGATCGCAGAACGGAGCGAGAAGGTAGCGGCTCTCGAGCAGAAGCTTCAGGAAACGAAGACAACGAACGAACAGTACAAGCTGGAGATCGCCCGCTTGAACGATCCTGAATATATCGAGCAAAAAATTCGCAAGGAGCTTCACTATATCAAGGAGGGGGAGACGCTCTTCATCCCTCCGGGGAACCCCAATTGATAAATGGGCGCCAAATCGGGCAAACCTTGTGTTGACCGTATTTTCGGCGTGCGTTATAATCGGCGTAGTCGGTTTTTTTTAACTATTTAAGGGAGGATCATTTTACTTTATGGCAATCGAAGTGGGCAGCAAGCTGCAAGGGAAAGTGACAGGCATTACTCACTTTGGGGCGTTCGTCGAGCTTTCCGAGGGAGTGACGGGCCTTGTGCACATCTCGGAAATTGCGGACAATTACGTTAAGGATGTGAACGATCATCTTAAGCTGAACGACATCGTCACCGTGAAAGTGATTAATGTCGACAAGGACGGCAAGATCGGCCTATCGATCAAACAAGCCGTCGATAAACCTGCAGATGCCCCTAAGCCCCGTTTTGACAAAGGCGACCGTGGCGGGTTTAACCGGGGAGACCGCGGCGGCCGTGGCGGCAGACCTCCCGCAGGCAAGCTCTCCTTTGAAGATAAGATGGCCCGGTTCTTGAGGGATAGCGAAGATCGTATTTCTTCCCTGCGCAAGCAGGATTCGAAGCGGGGCGGCCGCGGCGGACGCCGCGATTGACCTGCAGATATACATTGCAACGAATGGCAAAAGCCGCTTGGAGCGCGATTAGGACGCTCCGAGCGGCTTTTCTTTTTGAATCGGTGCTCGCCAGCCGCGAACACATGCTTCAACTTGAGGGGCAGGCTCAGATTCATGCACGCCGATTCCGCTTATTGGGGCTGAACGCCCACCTGAATTCGTACAGTGTTCCGTCTTGGGGGCACCCTAGAAGGGAATGTTAGGAAGCACGGGTTGCTTCAGGTTCAAGCCGCTTCCGATTTTCGCTTTCAATTCGCCGAGACGGGATTCTATGGCAGCTCTTATCTCGTCCATCTTGGCGTTCATGGCAGCCTTGATGGCGGCCTTGATGGCATCCGCCTGCTCTTGCGTAATGGTTCCGGACTCGACAAGCGTATCCAGCGTATTGACGGTTGTTGTCGCCAGCACCGCGTCGGCTTGAGCTTGCGTGATCGTTCCGTTGTTGACCAGTTCGTCCAGCGCATCCCGGATCGACTGGCCGAACCCTTCCGAATCGCCGGTTAGAATCGGACGAACATTCAAAGGGGCTTCAACGACGTTTGCTGAGGAGCTCGTCTCGGCGGGACGGTTTGCCGCATTCGCGGATGACACGGCGGCTGCGGCTCCCAGCAGGCAGATTGCTCCCGCCAAAATGCCGATGGTCATGCTTTTGTTCATGGACATGGACAAACACACCTTTCCTTCATTCAATTTGTTGTTGCACATCCATCTTACCGCTCGAACCAGGCGGGAATCTCCGCACAATTGCGGCAACCGTGTGGCAAATCGCGCTGGCGGTTAGACACTCCGCGCGCACACTTGCTACAATGAACCTAGGGTGAACAGGATGAAGACCAAGCTCATTTATGTCATCGACGACGAAAAGAACATATGCAACATCATCCAGTCGTTTCTGATCAAGGAAGGATTCGAGGTGGAAACGTTCCAGGACGGCCGTGCCGCGCTGGATCATTTTCGCCGGCGACCGGCGGATCTTCTGGTAATGGACATCATGATGCCCGGTTTGGACGGCTATTCGCTTTGTTCCGCCGTTCGCCAAATCAGCAGCGTTCCGATCGTGTTCGTGTCCGCCAAAGATACGGAGCCTGATAAAATAGCCGGATTTGCGCTCGGCGGCGACGACTATTTGACCAAGCCGTTCAGTCCGCTCGAGCTGGTCGCCAGAATAAAACGGATGTTCCAAAGGATGGAACTGGACCGGTTGCACCGCTCCCACGATAACACGGTGGTCATCGGTAATGTCGCGATCGACCCCGACGCCAGGCGGGCGGAAGTGCAGGGGCGGGACGTCCGCTTGACGGGCATGGAGTTTTCCCTGCTGCTGTACTTGGCTATGAACAAAAATCGGGCTGTCGGAAGAAACGAGCTTCTGAATAAAATTTGGGGGTTCGAGAGCGAAGTGGAGAGCCGGGCGACCGACGATATGATCAAACGAATCCGCAGGAAGCTGTCTGACGCCGGAGCTGAACTGAAGATCGAAACGGTGAGGGCGTTCGGATTCGCAATCTACGACAAGAGATGATGGGATGATGAGATGATGAGGCTGACGGTGAAACGGCGAATTTTCCAAACGAATTTTGCGGTCATCCTTCTATTGGTTGCGCTCACCGCCGTCATGTTCAACATCGCCGTCGGGCTATATATCCGCAACGATATTGTGGTGCAGCTGCAAAAGGTCGCTTCGAGCGCCGTGGAAGCCGCGTTGCGCATTCCCGGCCTGCCGCTTCCCGAGTTTCCGAACCTTCCCAAGCCTTGGAACACGCAGAATGGCGCTATCGCTCCGCGGCTGGAGAACACGAAACAGGCGGACGGGTCTCTGAACCTGGCCATGTACGTTCTGATGCTGAACCGTTCTTTGAAGGAACCGCTCTCTTTGCTGAACGCGGACTTCTTGTTGCTGGACTTAGACAAGCAAGCGATCGATTTAATCCCGGCGTCGTCTGACCGCCCGTCCGGCGTCGTGGAGCGGGTGGTCGATGAATTGAACAAGCAACGCCATCTGGAAGAAAATCATGTGATCACGTTTCAGGCGTCGGGGACGGATTATGCGGCCGTTGTCAGGTCCGTATCCAATCAGAATTCGTTCGGGCTGGGATGGGTGGTGATCTATGCGAATCTTCGGCAAGTGAAGCAGTTGCAATGGGCGATCAATCTGATTTTGATTTTCGTCTTATGCGTGTCGGCTCTGCTTGCAGCATCGTTCTCCTCGCGCGCCGCCAGACAAATTTCCGCCCCGTTCTCGGCTTTGAACACGCACGTAAGGGCCGTAGCGGAGCGGAAATTCGCCGGAAAGATCGGCCTGCCGGCCGAGGACGAATGGCGGGAGTTCGTGCGCAATATCAATGCTATGACCGAGAAGCTCGAGCGCTATGACAGCGCTCAAAAGACGTTTCTGCAAAACGTTTCTCACGAGCTGCGAACGCCTCTGATGTCGATTCAAGGCTACGCCGAAGGGATTCGTTATAACGTTGTGGAGCAAGCCGCCGCGGTCGACGTCATTTTGAAGGAAACGGAGCGATTGACCGAGCTGGTGGGGGATTTGCTTTATTTATCCCGGTTGGAAGCGGTGGAAGAGAACGAGCCTTATTCCCAATTTGATCTGAACGAGTGGATTACTGGCTGCGTCGAGCGGATGAACGGCATTGCGCTGCAAAAAGGCGTCGAAATTACAATCGTCCCGGCTTCAAGCCCGATCGAACTGTTCGCGGACCGGGAGAAGTTATCCCGCGCTTTGACCAATTTGATCAGCAACAGCATCCGGTATGCGGAGAGCTCGATCGTCATTGCCGCAAAGCCTGTGAACGAGGCGAGGGCAGAGCTGCGAATAACGGATGACGGGCCCGGCTTCGAGACGGAGGAGCTGCCGCATATTTTCGACCGATTTTTTAAAGGCAAGCAGGGGCAATTCGGGCTCGGCTTGGCGATCAGCAAGTCCATTATCGAGAAGCATGAGGGCCGCATCTGGGCTCGGAATGCAGCAACGGGAGCCGAGATGGTCATCGAATTGCCGACCGCATCCGGAAGCTGCGGCAAGAAAGAAATGGATGGCAATGGCCGGCAGCTATAGAGGGAATGCTGCCGTTGCCGTCCGATGGCGACAGCAGGCATTCCCTTCGTATGATCGCTACCCTAAATGTGGAAGCCGCTGAACGGAGAATATTGGTGATACAGCGAGTCGGGCGCCGTTTTCTGCAGCGCGCACGCTGTGCGGCGGCGGCAGGCCGGGCGGGATTGCCCTGGCGCCGAATTCGCTTGACAAGCAGACGCAGGCTGTTATATACTACAGCTTGTTATGGCGGCGTAGCTCAGCTGGCTAGAGCGTACGGTTCATACCCGTGAGGTCGGGGGTTCGATCCCCTCCGCCGCTATATGGCATATGGAGAGCTTATAGAAGACGCCGCAAGGCGTCTTCTTCATTCTACTCATTCTACTGCATTCCCGTATTGGCTCTCACTAAAATTTCGTCGTACTTTGCAGCATCGCGCCTGGAAGAGAACAGCGTGCCGAGCACAGCGCCGAGGAAACCGACCGGAATGGAAATAATCCCGGGATTCGTCAGCTCGATCAGCGGAGTGCCGACAAGGATGGCGTTACCCGGAATCGGGTCCCAAATATTGGGGCTGATGGCGACGATGAGCAAGGAACAGATTAATCCGGACAGCATGCCTGTAACGGCGCCGGAAGTATTGAAGCGTCTCCAGAATACCGTGAGCATAAGCACCGGCAGATTGGCGCTGGCGGCAACCGAGAACGCCAGGGCGACCAGAAAAGCGACATTCAGCTTTTGGGCAAACAGCGCCAGGATGATGGAGATGATCGCCACCCCTACCGAAGCGAGCTTGGCCGCGATGACCTGTTCTTTCTCGGTCGCCGCCCCTTTGCGCACGATATGGCTGTAAAAGTCATGGGCGAATGCGGAGGCAGCTGACAGCACAAGACCGGCGACGACGGCGAGAATGGTGGCGAAGGCGACGGCGGAGACGAATGCGAACAGGAAGTCTCCTCCCAGCGCTTTGGCGAGCAGCGGCGCTGCCATGTTCCCCGCGGCATTGGCGTTCACGATCGCATCGTGGCCGACGAATGCCGCCGCGCCAAAGCCGAGGAAGATGGTCATCACATAGAAAAGGCCGATCACCCATGTGGCGACAACGACGGATTGCCTGGCCGTCGGGGCGTCCTTCACGGTAAAGAAGCGGATCAGGATATGCGGAAGTCCCGCCGTACCAAGAACAAGAGCCATATTTAAGGAAAGCGTATCGAGACCGCTGCCGAATTTGTTGCCGGGATGGAGGAACGTGTCTTTCAGCGGCGTGGCCGTCTGCATTTTCTCGAACATCGTGACGATATTGAAATCGAATTTGGCAAAGACGATCAGCGAAATGATGAACGTGCCGGCCATCAGCAGTACGCACTTGATAATCTGGACCCAGCTGGTCGCCGTCATGCCTCCAAAAACGACATAGACGGTCATCAGAAGGCCTACGATCAGCACGGACGTCGTATAATCGAGGCCGAGCAGCAGCTTGATCAAGGCGCCGGCCCCCACCAATTGCGCGATCATATAGAAGATGGAGATCGTGATCGAATTCAGCGCAGCCACGCCGCGCACCTTCTTGTTATCGAATCGGGCCGCAATCATATCGGCCATCGTATATTTGCCCAGGTTTCGCAGAGGCTCTGCGATCCAGTAGAGCACGACAAGATAGGCGACAAGAAAGCCGATGCTGTAGAAAAAGCCGTCGAACCCGAACAATGCGACCATGCCGGCGATGCCGAGAAAAGAAGCGGCGGACATGTAGTCGCCGGCGATGGCGAGACCGTTCTGCCAACCGGTCAGGCCGCCGCCCGCTGTGTAAAATTCGCTGGCGGTTTTCGTTTTTTTGGCTGCATAATAGGTGATGACCAGCGTTCCGGCCACGATAACAAGAAAGAGGAGAAAGGCTGTATTCATCGCTGTACCTCCTTGGCCGCGCCGGCTTCGGCTTTAATTTGCTCGGCTATGGCGTCAAACGCCCGCGCTTTGCGCGTATAAAGCGAGCACAAGATCCAGGTCATGATGAATTGGGCGAAGGCGAACACCCAAGCCCAGGTGATCGGGCCGAACGCGCTCTGATTCAGCACCGCGGAATACGAGGTCATGATGGGCAGGACAAAATAAAACACGAGGAAGAAAAGGGACATGGGCATAATAAAACGTTTCTTCTGCGACATGAGCAAGCGGAAGCGAGCAGATTCGGCAATCCTGCTGTATGATGATTTCGAGGATTGATTCATAAGCGACTCCTCCCTTTTACAATTAATGTAAGCGCTTTATTAATCATATCACGGAATGGTTGTCCTTTTTCGCTTTTTGGCCTGAAATGTCAAAAATCGCGCCTCAAAGTGAGAAATGCGGGTGCTGAATGGTTCCCGGCGCGCTGCGAACGTTAGGTGCCTTGCAGCCGTCGGATCAGCTCTTTCGAGGCTACTCTGGAGAGGGGCACGCGGCTTTGCTTCGCATCGCCCAGAATCAGGTTGTAAGCGCCGTTAAACCACGGCTCCAGCTCGTCGATGCACTCCATATTGACCAGATGGCTTCGGTGAGTGCGGAAGAAGCCTGGACTTCCGAGCTGCTCCTCCAGCTCCTGCAGAGTCAGTCTGGCGGCATACACCTGGCCGTCCATCATATGGATGCGGGTCCACTTCTCCTCTTTCGAGGCAAAGGCGATTTCCGCCGGATCGACAACGATAATGCGGCTCCCGTTATCGATGAGCAGCTTCGGCTTCACTCCCGCGGCATCCGCTCTCAAGGGAGCCGCCGGCCTTGCTCTGCTTTCTCCGGTCCGGGGAATCGCGGTCGAGGAAAGCTTGTGCCGGATGCGCTGCAGCGTCCGGCCAAGGCGCTCCTGATCGTAAGGCTTGAGCAAATAATCGACCGCTTCCAGCCGGAACGCGTCGATGGCATATTGCTCGAAGGCGGTCGCAAACACGATATACGGGGGATGCTCGCTTTGCAGCAGCTTCTCCGCTGTCTCCATGCCATCCGGCCCCGGCATCTGGATGTCCACGAAGACGACCTGCGGCCGGTGGCGGCTTGCCAGCTCCAGCAGCTCGGTTCCGTTAGACGCCCAGGGAAGCAGCTCGACATCTTGTTCCTGGGACAGCAAAAAAATAAGCTCTTCGCGAGCTAACCGTTCGTCTTCAGCGATCATGACTCTCATGAAGCAGCCCACCTTTTATCCATGATAGACGCCTATGACGCGACTCCTGTCGTCATCGGCCGTCACCTGCGGTATTGAAATTTTGTCGGCGTATACCGCCAAATTTTCAAGAAAGACGCCTATGACGAGCGACTCCTGTCGTCATCGGCCGTCACCTGCGGTATTGAAATTTTGTCGGCGTATACCGCCAAATTTTCAAGATAGACGCCTATGACGAGCGACTCCTGTCGTCATCGGTCGTCACCTGCGGTATT
>Ga0207865_102391_pt1 | contig 11086 bp, 8 predicted proteins | sample HigsolmetaAR204D_FD_184836 | JGI IMG/M metagenome (GOLD analysis project Ga0207865, IMG submission 184836) | Ionic liquid and high solid enriched microbial communities from the Joint BioEnergy Institute, USA - AR20-4-D (SPAdes) (version 2) ...
GGGCCTGCGAGCCGGGGCAACGCGCGGCTTGGCCCGCGAGCAAGCGGTTCGCTTCGCCGCGTCGTCTGCGCGTCCTGCTGCGGCGATCGGCACCGATATCGGTATCGGTGACGGCACCAGTTGCGGCAGGCATCGGCGGCAGCATTGGCGTCGTCTGCGGCAGGCATCGGCGGGAGCATGGCGTCGGCTGCGGCAGCCGCATCAGCGCCGGGCACCGGCAGCAGCATTGGCATCGGCGGCCTAGGCTGGCAAGACCGGTAAGCGGCAAAGCAAAGACACAGAGGCTTTCTCTCCACGAGATAGCCTCTGTGTCTTTGTTGTATAGACGCCTGCGGTGCTGAAAATTCGCCGGCAGATCACCGGCAAATTTTCAAAAGATCAGCCAATGTTGTATTTTATACAACAAAAACGGGGCAATAACCCACATCCGCCGTTCATTGTTGTAGAAAGTGCAACATTTTGGGCGATATTCTTCGATTTGAAGCCAATCGCCCGCAAATTGTTGTACAAAATACAACATTCCCCCACCTCTTGTGTGAAAGATAAGGAAAATGTTGTATTTTTTGCAGGATTCGCCGCCTCATGTGTCCGGGTGTGTCCGGGGAGGGGCAGCGCTAACGCAAGCAAGCAGTCTTATTTCGCATTTTGGGCTACCGGCGGTTCAGCGTTTTGAGCAAAAAGCGCTACCCAGCCTGGGTACGATTCAGCAAAATAGACACCTGTGACGAGCCATTCCATCGTCATCGGTCGTCACCTGCGGTATTGAAATTTTAGCTGGCAGATTGCCGCACAATTTTCAAGAGGGCGTTTGTCACTGGCGTTAGAGAGGATGTTGCGAACTCATGTCGCACTTGTAGCCCTCGGTTCATGCCGCCTTAGCCGTGCCTTGCGGTTCGAGTCATCAACCGGCCCCGCCAAAACGTGAAACCGTTTTGCGACTATGGGACGATGCCCCCAGTTATAGGATAAACTAGCGTGCACCCCGTCAAGGCCGGTATTCGCGCTTGCGGTATTGGCCGGGAGGCATGCCGACGAACCGTTTGAACATTCGGATGAAGTTCGAATAATCGTTGAAGCCGGACAGCTGGCACGCCTCGGTGACGCTCAGGCCCTCTTGCAGCAGCTTTTTGGCCCGGGCAATGCGCTTGAGCAAAATATACTCGTGGATCGTGCTGCCCGTCGCGCGCCGGAACAGCCGGCTCAAATAGTACCGGTTCATGAAAAACAGCCCTTCCAGCGCCTCCAGACTCAAATCTCGCTCGGGATGACGGTCGATGAAGTCGAGCACCGGCGCGAGCTTCTCGTGGACGGCCAGTGGCCGCGAATCGGCCGCTTCAAGGTCGGGACGGGCCACCTGCTGGCGAAACGCTTGATTTACGAGCACGAGCAGCTCGGTCATGTAAGCGGTCAGGAGCAGTCCGCCGCCTTCGAGCGAAGAACGGGACAGCTGCTCGGCCCGGTGACAAATCGAAAGCGCCTCATCAAGCTGCCGGGAGGTTAGCCGAATGCGGTTCCCTTCGCCGTTCGGACGATTGACGAAGCAGTCCAGCATCTCGTAATCGTCGGCATTCCTCCACAGGTCGGCGACGGCCGGGTCGAAATGGACGACGATATTTTCATAGACCGCGTCGGAGCGGAATGTCGGCTTGTGCAGCTCGCGGTTGTTCATGATCAGCAGATCGCCGTATTGGAGCGGATAAACCTTTTTTTCAATAAGATAGTTGACTTCTCCGGTGATGAAAATATAGACCTCAAACCGGTCGTGAAGATGAAAATCCATTCGCGGCGGTTTCTCCATCCGGCGATGCGAATATTGAAAATATCGGTTGCTTACATGGGTTCGCATGGCGTTCGCCTCCGGCGATAAAGTCAAGAAAAGCCATAAAGGAAGCAAAGGATGCAAAGAATATGTTTTCATTATACTTCATGATGAACATAAGCACCAAGCTTGGCGCTGACCGGATTGGCCTGGACGGCGTCCCTAAAACTCAAGAAAAACGGGTGACTGACGATGAAACGAATGGGAACGGCAGTAATCGGCTGCGGCGCGATTTCCGGTGTCCATCTGAAGGCGCTTTCGCAGCTTCCGCTGACAGAGCTTCGCGCGGTGGTCGATATTAACGAGGCGCTGGCCCGCAAGACCGCCTCCCAATACGGCTGCGAGGCTTATGCGGATTACAGGGAGGTGCTGAAGCGGGACGATATTGATGTCGTGCACATTTGCACAGGCCATCACCTGCACGCCCCGATGACGGTCGATGCGCTCGCTGCCGGGAAGCATGTGCTGACGGAAAAACCGCTGGCGGAAAGCAGGGATTCCGCCCGCGCCGTGCTTGAGGCCGAGGCGCGTTATACCGGCGTGCAACTCGGCGTCGTGTTCCAGAACCGGTACAATCCGGCTTCCCGAACGATGAAGCGGTATGCCGAATCGGGAGAGCTGGGGAAGCTCGTCTGCATGAAGGGGCTTGTCACGTGGTACCGCAGCGCGGATTATTACAACAGCGAATGGAAGGGCCGCTGGGCTACGGAAGGCGGCGGCGTCCTGATCAATCAGGCGATCCATACGCTCGATCTGATGCAGTGGCTTGGCGGCGAAATCGCCAGTGTCAAAGGCAGCGTGACGACCGATTCGCTGGAAGGCGTCATCGAGGTGGAGGATACGGCTCATGCCCGCATCGTCTTCCGCTGCGGAGCTAAGGCGATCTTTTACGCGACGAATGCTTATTTGAGAAATTCGCCTGTCGAGCTGGAAGCCATATTCGAGAAAGGCACGCTGCATATGAAGGGCGATCGTCTGTACCTGATCCAGGGCGACGAAACCGCCGAGCTGTGCCGGCCGGAGGCTGTAAACGAGCTGGGCGCCAAATCGTATTGGGGCGTCAGCCATGCGGTGCAAATCCGCGATTTCTACGAGCACGTCAGCGAAGGTCGCAAGTTTTGGATCGACGGCAAGGAAGGCGTCAAGGCGCTCCGGCTCGTCCAGGACATCTACGAATCGTCCCGGCTCGGCAAGCGGATCGACTATCCCTGACGCCGCAGCGGCGGGCTGTGCCTGACTTTGCGCCTCCGGGCTTGCTTCAGGCTCATAAATACACCAAAACCGCTCTTTTGCCGACATAAGCGAACATTTCGGCAAAACGAGCGGCTTGCTCCATGTCGGCCGGCCGCCGCAGGCAGCGGATTAAGCGCATTTGAGGGGCGCGTGTTCCCTGGCGAAATCCGGCTCATGTGGTTGACCGCCGCCGTGCGGCAAACCGCCGCGCGCTGGGAGTAGGTGCGGCGGTTCGAAAAGCGGTCAGCTTGCTCGCTTCAAGCGGTGATACAGGTAAGACAGCGCCGCGCCGAAGATAACGATAGCGGCCGCAAGCAGGCTGTCCGGCAAAGGGCCGATCCATAGCGCGCCGCGGACGGCATGCCAGGCAAGCGGCACGGCCAGCAGGACGAGCGCGGCGGCATGCAGGGCGAAGCGGACGAGCCGCACCGACGCCTCCCGAAGCCCTGTCGGCAGCGGATAAATATGCGTCCAATCGCAGTCGCGGTAGGCCCGCTGCAATTCCTTGATTTGCACCGCGATCAGGACGGCGAATATCGCATATAGCAGCGGAGCCAAATACGATCCGCCCGAGACGGCGACGGCGAGCGCTCCCAGCAAGGTCAGCCGGATCGTGATCCCGAACGATTCGGAACGAAGCCATATGAGCGCATACAGGAACATGTACGCCCGCTGCGGGCGAAAGCCGAGCCGTGCGGCCAACTGCGGCGGAGCCGGCCGCGCGCGCGGTCGGCCCTGGATGGAAGGCACATCGACGAACAGATTCAGGAAGCGGAACATGGCGCGCTGCTGGCGGCGTTCTTCGGCGATCAAGGCCAGCCATGGGACGCCCTTGAGGCCGGGAACGAGCCGTAGCAGCAGCACGTAGACAGCCGTGCCGGCAGCGGCGGCGAGAACGCCGGTCCAGAGCGGCAGCGAGACCAGCAGGAAGGCCGATGCCCAGGCGGCAAGCCAGCGAAAGGCCGTCAGCCAACGGCGGATGCGCGCTTCCGGCTGCGACAGCTCCGTCCAGCGGGCATGCAGCTGGACGCGTTTGAGCATGAGCAGCACGATCAGCAGGACGGCGAACTCCCGCCAGCCGGCATGTTCATGCGCCGTTCGGACCATCGGCCAAACGGCCAGCCAGACCGCCGCCAAGGCGATAGCTTGCCGGATGTAAGCCCGGCTTATCGCCTTGCGGAGGTAGCTTTGCAGCTCGCCCTCCATCGGCAGCAGGTACATTTGGTCTGCCTCCCGCAAGTAAGTGCGGATCGAGCCGAGCGCGAGCGCAGGCAGCAGCGCCAAGGAGGCGGCGAGCGCGAACGGGAAGCCCGGCGGCGGGCTTGTCAGCAGCCTGTCGTACAGAAACATGCCGATCAATAATAGCAGGATGAGCGCCATGCCTCCGCTTTGCACGGCGTAAAATACATACGGCCTGATCTCTTGTACAAAACGGCGCGCGCGCTCGCGCAATAGCGGGTCCGGGCGGCGTTCCGCGCTCATTGCTGCTCCCCCCGCAAAATGAGCCGGAAGAAGACGTCGTCCAAGCTTTCCGCCGCCGCTTCCGGTCCGGCAATCTCGCGCAGCCGCGCCATGTTCCCTTCGGCCAGCACTTTGCCTTGATGCAGGACGATAAAACGGTTTCCGTATTTTTCGATGGTGGATAATATATGAGAGCTGAGCAAAATCGCAGCGCCCTCTCTCTGCACCTGAACCATCAGCTCGAGCAGGGCGCGGATGCCGAGCGGATCGAGACCGAGGAACGGCTCGTCGATGATGTAGAGCGCGGGCTGCACGAGAAAAGCGCTCATAATCATCACTTTTTGCTTCATGCCTTTGGACAGGTGCGCCGCCAGTCTGCCGGCGTAAGGCTCCATCCGAAACTGCTCGAGCAGCGAGCCGTATCTTTGGCCGAACTGCTCCTCCGACAGGCCGTATGCCATAGCGGCCAGCTCCAGATGCTCCTTTACGGTCAGTTCCTCGTACAGCAGGGGGCTTTCGGGAACGTAGGCGTATGTACGGCGATAAGCGGCGGCATCTTCATCGAGCGTGCGTCCGTTCAGAGTAATTTCTCCCCGGTGCGGCTGCAACAGGCCGAGGACATGCTTGATCGTCGTGCTTTTGCCGGCGCCGTTCAGGCCGATCAGGCCGACCATTTCTCCATGTCCGACCTGGAACGTTAGATCGTGCAAAACCGGCCTCTGGCGGCTGTAGCCGCCGGTCAGCCCGGTAACCGATAACAGTGGCTGCAAGGACAATACCTCCCCCGGGTAGCGCTTTTGCGCACAACAATTTACTCTATAGACTATACGAAACGGGAGCCGATTTCCAGTTTCGGGAGGCTGGCCGTGCTTAGGTCGCGTATCGGCATCAGGTGGCTATAACAGGGCAATCGGACAGGCAACTGCACAGCTGCCCCGACGGTTATTTTTTCTCTTCCGTCTTTTGTTTGTTTTTCGATGGATCATCCTGCTGTTTATTTTGCTGCTCGCCGCCATCGGACGAGCCTTCCTCTTGCGACTTTTTTTGCAGATACACTCTGCCCTTGCGTTCTTTTTCCAGCGCTTCGAACTCGCGACGCATCGTCTTTTGCCGCTGCTTCATCATTTGCTCGAGCTGCTTTTTTTCCTCCTGCCGCGCCTTTTCCTCTTGCTCGTACTCGTATTTTTTAATCTCTCTGTACATTTCCATCTGCTGCAGCAGCTCGGTGTCGACCGGCTTGGCGTTTTGTGGGGACTGGGCTTTTTGCCCGGAAGACTGCTTCGTTTTTTCTTCGTCGGCCCCGCCGCATCCGGACAAGGCACATAGTGCAAGCGCGAGCAGCAGCGTTAAGAAGCGCCGGATATGCCGAAATGCCTTTGCCATGAATCATTCGCTCCTTAGGTTTTGGGATATATTTTTCCCGGCGGCTGGAAAATCATGAATGGCAAAACGCAGTAACTATGCGGGGATGATCCACTGCTTTTCAGAGCGAATATGGTATAATAGAGACAATAACAACCCAATGAGCGCAGGAGAAGCGGATGACGGATGAGCACAAGGCGGTTCGCCAAAAGCATGATCGCGGCTACAAGCTGCTGCTGTCCAGCAAGCACATTTTTCTGGAAATGGTGCGTTCCTTTATTAAGCGTGGCTGGGCCCAGGAGATTGATGAAGCGAGCTTAATCAAAGTCGATAAGTCGTATATTTTGCCGGATTTCAGGGGCAAGGAAGCGGATCTGGTGTACCGGATGAAGCTGAAGGACCGGGATGTCATTTTCTATATCCTGATCGAGCTGCAGTCTACCGTGGATTCGCTGATGCCGTGGCGGTTGCTCTTGTATCAGGTGGAAATTTGGCGGCAGGTCATGCGCGAGCACGCCTCAGGAGTACGGGAGCGGTCCGGCTTCAAGTTGCCGGTCATCGTGCCGATGGTTTTGTACAATGGAAATCAGCCATGGACGGCACCGCTGTATTTTCGGGAAATGCTGGCGGGGGAAGAGCTTTTCGAAGAGGAAGCGCTGGTCAATTTTTCATATTTTTTGCTCGATGTGCAGCGCTATACACCTGAGGATTTGGAGAATCTCGCCAATGTGATCGGCTCGGTGTTCTTGATCGAACAACATTCGCACTCGAAGATCGACGAGTTGATCGAGCTGTTCCGTAAACTGGCCCCGACGATCGACAATTTGCCGGAGGAGCAGCGGGAGCAGTTCGCGATCTGGTTTGAGCAGATCTTAAGGCGGCTTGCTAAGACGAAAGACAAGGAAGACGAGATCCGGCGCATCGTGACGGAAATTCACAGGAAAGGAATGAGCTCGGTGATTTCCAATTTTGAAAAAAACCTGGAGTGGCTTGAAGAACAAGCTGTGTTAAGAGGGATCGAAAAAGGAATTGAACAGGGAATCGAAAGAGGAATTGAACAAGGTATCGAAAGAGGAATTGAACAAGGTATCCAAAAAGGAATCCAAAAAGGAATCGAAAAAGGAATCGAAAAAGGGAGGGAAGTGGGGAGAGAAGAAGCTCTGGAATCAACAGCGGTAAATATGATGCGAGAAGGAATTGAGCTTCCGCTGATTGTCAAAGTTACGGGGTTGTCGGAAGAAAGACTATTGCAGTTGAAAAAACGGGTGTAGGCGCCTATGACAAGCCGATCCTTGCGTCATCGGTCGCCGCCTGCGGTATTGAAAATTAGCGGGCGTGTGACCGCCAAATTTTCAAGATGGGCGCCTATTACAAGCCAATCCTTGCGTTATCGGTCGCCGCCTGTAGCTCTTAACGATAAAGCCGCCCTCCGCCGACCCAGCGATCGAACGAAGGGCGGCTTGTTATTCGCTACGCCTGAACGGGCTGAGCTTGCACCGCTGTCATGGCAGCCTCCACCAAACGGCGGGCGCGCTGCAAGTCTTTGTCGTCCGCCGTGCGGATACCCTCCAGCGGATACGCTTTGCCAAGCTGCTCCCACTTGTAGACCCCCATCCGGTGGTACGGCAGCAGCTCCAGTTTGGCGACATTGCGCAGCGTTCCGACAAACTTCCCGAGCGCCGTCAGGTCGGACGGGTCGTCCGTGACTCCGGGGATGAGCACATGGCGAATCCATACAGGCTTGCCTCGCACCGACAGCCATCTCGCGAACGCCAGCGTCCTGTCGTTGGGCCGGCCCGTTAGCGCAAGGTGGCGCTCCGGGTTCAACTGCTTCAAATCAAGCAGCACCAGGTCGGTCAGGGCGATCAATTCATCGACATGGTTGGGATCGCAGAAGCCCGAGGAATCGAGCGCCGTATGCAGCCCCCACCGCCGCTTGCATTCGGCGAACAGGCGGGCGACGAACGGAGCCTGCAGCGTCGGCTCGCCGCCCGTTACGGTAATGCCGCCCCCCGAACGTCTGTAATACGGGACATAAGGCTCGATTTCGGCGAGGATGTCATCCACCGATGCCGCCATCCCGCCCTGCGTATTCCACGTGTCCGGGTTATGGCAATACCCGCATTGCATTGCGCAGCCTTGCATAAAAAGCACAAAGCGAATGCCCGGGCCGTCGACGGTGCCGAACGTGTCTGCGGAGTGAATCCGGCCTTGCTTATCCATGGACATTCGCCTCCCTAGCGGTTGAGTGTATATCCGAGCGGCAGCCGCGCCGGAGCGGGCGCGCTCATCGGAGCGGCCGCCGCCCAGAGAGGGCGGCTGTCGTCGCCGCTGCCCTGCGCGCGGGCGCCTTATATGCTGCCGTGGAACGTTCGGTTTACCACGTCAAGCTGCTGCTCTCTCGTCAGCTTGATGAAGTTGACGGCATAGCCGGATACACGGATCGTCAGCTGCGGATACTTTTCCGGCCGCTCCATCGCGTCCAGCAGCTGCTCGCGGTTGAACACATTGACGTTCAGATGATGCCCGCCGCTGGCCATATACCCGTCCAGGAGCGACACCAGATTGCTCTGTCTCGTCTCCTCTTCCCGGCCGAGCGCCTTCGGCACGATCGAGAATGTGTTCGATATGCCGTCCTGGCAGCACTCGTAGGGAATCTTGGCGACCGAGCCGAGCGAGGCGAGCGCCCCTTTGCGGTCGCGGCCGTGCATCGGGTTGGCGCCCGGGGCGAACGGCTCTCCGCCTTTGCGACCATCGGGCGTGCTGCCTGTTTTTTTGCCATAGACGACATTCGAGGTGATCGTAAGCACCGACAGCGTCGGAATGGCATTGCGGTACGCGCGGTGCTTGCGCAGCTTGTTCATGAACGACTCGGCCAGCTCGACGGCGATCCGGTCCACCCGTTCGTCGTTGTTGCCGTATTGCGGATACTCTCCCTCGATCTCGAAATCGACCGCGATCCCTTGCTCGTTGCGGATCGGCCGCACTTTGGCATGCTTGATCGCGCTCAAGGAATCGGCTGCCACCGACAGGCCGGCGATGCCGCAAGCCATCGTGCGGACGATGTCCCGGTCGTGCAGCGCCATCTCCAGCCGCTCGTAGCAATACTTGTCATGCATGTAATGAATGACATTGAGCGTGTTCATATACAAGCCGGCGAGCCATTCGAGCACGACGTCGTAATGGGCCGCCACCTCCGCGTAATCGAGCGTGTCTCCTTCAAGCCGCGCGAGCTTCGGACCGACCTGGATACCGAGCTTTTCGTCGACGCCGCCGTTGATCGCGTACAGCAGCGCCTTGGCCAAATTCGCCCGCGCCCCGAAAAACTGCATCTGCTTGCCGATCCGCATGGCCGAGACGCAGCAGGCGATGCCGTAATCGTCGCCGAACAACGGACGCATCAGATCGTCGTTCTCGTACTGGATCGAGCTCGTCTGAATCGACACTTTGGCGCAATAGCTCTTGAACGCCTGGGGAAGCTGATCCGACCACAGCACCGTAAGGTTCGGCTCTGGCGCCGGCCCCAGGTTGTAGAGCGTGTGCAGGAAGCGGAACGAGTTGCGGGTGACGAGCGGTCTTCCGTCCAGCGTCATGCCGCCGATCGACTCGGTCACCCAGGTCGGGTCGCCGCTGAACAGTTCATTGTAATCAGGCGTCCGCAAAAATTTGACCAGCCGCAGCTTCATCACGAAATGGTCGACCAGCTCCTGCGCTTCCGTCTCCGTCAGCGTGCCCTCCGCCAAATCCCGTTCGATGTAAATATCGAGGAACGTCGATACGCGGCCCAGGCTCATCGCCGCCCCGTTCTGCTCCTTGATGGCAGCCAGGTATGCGAAGTACAGCCATTGGAACGCCTCCCTGGCGTTGCCTGCGGGCTGCGAGATGTCGAAGCCGTAGGAAGCCGCCATCTGCTTCAGCTCCTGCAGGCTGCGAATCTGCTCGGACAGCTCCTCGCGCTGCCGGATGACCTCCTCCGACATCTCGCAAGCTTCAAGCTCCAGCAATTCGTTGCGCTTGTCTGCGATCAGCCGGTCGACGCCGTACAGCGCGACGCGCCGGTAGTCCCCGATAATGCGCCCGCGGCCGTACGCGTCGGGCAAGCCGGTGATGATGCCGGCCTTGCGGGCCGTCCGCATCTCCGTCGTGTACGCGTCGAACACGCCCTGGTTGTGCGTTTTGCGGATGTCGGTGAATAGGCGGATCATGTCTGCGGGCAGCTCGTACCCGTACGCCTTGCAGGCGTCCGCCGCCATCCGAATGCCCCCGAACGGCTGAACTGCCCGTTTGAGCGGCGCGTCCGTTTGCAGGCCGACGATTTTTTCCTTATCCCGTTCGATGTAGCCCGGGCCGTGCGAGGTGATCGTGGACACCGTATTCACGTCCACGTCCAGCACGCCGCCGTTTTCCCGTTCCCGGCGCATGAGCTCCAGCACGCGGTCCCACAGCGCCAGCGTCGCCTCCGTCGGCGGGGCGAGGAACCGTTCGTCTCCCTCGTACGGAGCCATGTTGAGCGAGATGAACCCGGCAACGTCGATCCGCTCTTGCCATGGGCCAGCCGTGAACGATCTCCACGGGGAGCGCCCGGCATCCGCCGCGCCCCGGACGTCTTCCATCACTTTAGCCATTGCTGCTGCACCTCCGAGTAAATAGTTTCGTTCCACCCGCGCGAATCCGTTCGAGCTTCGGAACGATCCGCTTTCAGCGTCGGTATTTACAGTTTTCAAAATACTTCTTCAAAACCGGCCGTAATACGCATTCCGATAAATTTCCGCCAGTTCGCTGACAAGCGGCATCCGCGGATTGGCGGTCGTGCACTGGTCCTCGAACGCCCGGTCGGCCAACTCGTCGACGCGCGCTTCGAAGTCCTGCTCCGGGATGCCGAGATCGGCGAACTTCTCCGGAATGCCGAGCGAGCGGTTCAGCTTCCTTACCGCCGCGATCAGGCTGGCCACGCCTTCCTCCGTCGTCCTCGCCGGCAGCCCCAACATTCTGGCGATGTCCGCATAGCGTTCGTCGGCGATGAAGTGGCTGTACTTCGGGAACGAGGCGAACTTGGTCGGCTTCTGGGCATTGTACTTGATGACGTGCGGCATCAGGATCGCGTTGGTGCGGCCGTGTGCCGTATGGTACTCGCCGCCCCACTTGTGCGCCAGGCTGTGGTTGATGCCGAGGAACGCATTGGCGAAGGCCATGCCGGCGATCGTGGAGGCG
>Ga0207865_102393_pt1 | contig 11075 bp, 12 predicted proteins | sample HigsolmetaAR204D_FD_184836 | JGI IMG/M metagenome (GOLD analysis project Ga0207865, IMG submission 184836) | Ionic liquid and high solid enriched microbial communities from the Joint BioEnergy Institute, USA - AR20-4-D (SPAdes) (version 2) ...
CTGATCTCATCAACAAGGCAAAAGTGATTGTAAAGGAATATAGACGCCTAATCGCTGAGTGGGCTGTATCGTATCGGTTGGTGAAAAAGGATTTGAATGATGTATTTAAAGAGATATTAGAAATTGTAGATTGATATTTTTAAGCTGTTAAAAATAATTGGTATGAATTGAAGATGAGGAAGGATTCACAATGATACTAGATAAAAAAGTTGTTTTAATTACAGGCGGAACAGGATCTTTTGGTAAGATGTTTGTAAAAAAAATATTAGAATATGATGTAAAAAAGGTTATCGTATTTAGCCGTGATGAATTAAAACAATATGAAATGGCACAAGAATATACGGACCCAAGAATCCGCTTTTTCATTGGTGACGTACGGGACAAAGATCGTCTATATCGCGCGTTTGATGGCGTTGACTATGTCGTCCATGCAGCGGCAATGAAACAAGTACCTGCATGTGAATACAATCCGTTTGAAGCGGTAAAAACAAACATTTACGGTGCTCAAAACATTATTGAAGCTGCCATTGACCGCAGTGTAAAGCGGGTGATTGCATTAAGCACGGATAAAGCGGCAGCTCCGATAAATTTATACGGCGCTACAAAACTAGCTTCTGATAAACTATTTGTTGCAGCGAACTCTTATGTAGGAGATAAAGATACTAGATTTGCGGTTGTTCGTTATGGCAATGTCGTTGGAAGCCGCGGCAGCGTGGTGCCGTTTTTCAAAAAAATGGCCGCTACCGGGAAATTGCCGATCACAGACGAAAGAATGACTCGCTTTTGGATCACGCTTGACCAAGGAGTACAGTTTGTTATTGATTGTCTCCATAGGATGAGAGGCGGAGAAATATTTGTACCGAAAATTCCAAGTATGAAAGTGGTAGATCTTGCCAAAGCGATTGCGCCAGAGGCAGAAATTGAAATCATTGGCATCCGACCTGGTGAAAAACTTCACGAGGCGATGATTACGGAAGATGATGCAAGACATACGGTTGAGTTTGATAATTATTATGTTATTGCACCAGAATTTCCATGGTGTCCGCAAGAATATGTTAGGCATGGGAGAAGTTTGCCAGAAGGATTTAAATATACGAGTGATACGAATACGGAATGGTTGACGGTAGAAGAGCTACGAGCACTAGTAGAAGAAATGTAAAACATTTCTTCTACTAGTTTTTTAGGAGATGATTACATGGAGAAAGAGATGGTTTTTGAGCCAATTCGAAATTCATATTTGCCTTATGGAAGGCAATGGATTGATAATGATGATATTGAAGCTGTTGTCGAAATATTAAAAGGAGATTACTTAACAACTGGTCCGTATGTTTCAACATTTGAACAAGCGGTTGCCCAATATGTCGGTGCTAAATATGCAGTCGCTTTTTCGAATGGCACGGCAGCACTCCATGGTGCTTGTTTCGCGGCTGGTATTGGTGAAGGTGATGAAGTAATCACAACATCAATGACTTTCGCCGCTAGTGCGAATTGTGTGCTTTATCAAGGTGGAATGCCTGTTTTTGTGGATATTGATGAGAAAACGTACAATATTGATCCGAATAAAATTGAAGAAAAGATTACGGATAAAACAAAGGCTATTATCCCTGTTGATTTTACAGGTCAACCTGTTGATTTGGATCGTATTTTAGAAATTGCTAAAAAGTATAATCTTGTTGTCATTGAAGACGCGGCTCATGCGTTAGGAGCAACATATAAGGGTAGAAAAATCGGCTCCATTAGTGATATGACGATGTTCAGCTTTCACCCAGTAAAACATATTACATCGGGTGAGGGCGGTATTATTACCACGAACAATGAAGAATACTATGAAAAATTATTGCAATTTCGATCTCATGGGATTACGCGCAATAAAGAAAAACTGAATGAATATCACGGTCCTTGGTATTATGAAATGCAGTTTCTTGGATATAACTACCGCATGACCGATATTCAAGCTGCTTTAGGGACAAGTCAGTTGAAGAAAATTGATCAGTTTGTGGAATTGCGAAGAAAATACGTTTCAATTTATAACGATGCATTTAAGGATATGGATGAAATAATCACTCCATTTCAACATGAAAATGGGGAGTCAAGCTGGCATTTATATATCATCCGCTTAAAATTAGACAAGCTAACATCGTCTAGACGTGAAATTTTTGAGGCATTGCAGCAGCAAAATATCGGTATCAATGTTCATTACATTCCTGTCCATTTACAACCTTATTACCAACAACTTGGCTATCAAAAGGGAATATGCCCGAATGCTGAAAAATTATATGAAGAAATGATTACATTACCTCTATTCCCTGCAATGAGTGAAGAAGATGTTAACAGTGTGATAGAAGCGGTAAAAAGAGTTGTTTCATTTTATTCAATTTAGGATTTTAATTAATTGCTTTATTCAACAAGATAGGGGGAAATATGTTGAAGTTAGCGGTAGGTACAGTCCAATTTGGCCTTAATTACGGCATATCCAACAAGGAAGGGAAAACACCTTTTGAAGAAGTTGTTAAAATAATGAAATATGCAGAGTCAGTAGGAATTGAAATTTTAGACACTGCAGCTGCCTATGGAGAAAGCGAGAAGGTGATTGGTGAAGCAACAAAAAATCATAAAAAATTTAAAATCATAACAAAAATTCCCCCTTTTCAAAGTGACAAAATTTCTGACAAAGAGGTTCAACAATTAGAAACTATCATACAAAACTCTTTAAATAAGCTGAAACGAGATAAAGTTTACGGAATTATGTTTCATAATGTTAATGATTTATTTAAGGAAAATGGAGAAAGATTATATTATAAACTGATAGAATTAAAAAGTATGAATCTTGTTGAAAAAATAGGGGTCTCTGTTTACGATGGTGAAGAAATAGACAGATTATGTGAGTTGTTCTCTTTTGATATTATTCAATTACCTATAAATGTTTTAGATCAACGATTATTAAAAAGTGGTCACCTCGCTAAGTTGAAGGAAGTAGGAGTAGAGGTATATGCTAGATCAATATTTTTACAAGGTTTATTGTTAATGGATTTAGAAAATGTGCCTAAATATTTCGAAACAATTATTCCATTATTAAGGGAATATCATGAAATGTTGCACAAAAATGATATGACATTACTTGATGGTGCAATTGATTTTGTGAAGAGTATTAGTGAAATAGATTATTTTGTTGTTGGTGTTAATAATTTGGAGCAGCTTATTGAAATAAAAAAATCTTTTGAATGTGAAAAAAAAACAGTAATAGATTACACTAAGTATGCTTGTTTTGATACTAATTTTACAGACCCTAGAAAATGGAAAAAAGTTTAAAATAACATATTGTTTACTAAGAGGTGCATGTTGATGGAGGAACTAAAATGTGTGAAAGTAATATGTTTAATTTGTCTGGAAAAGTAATAATTGTAACAGGAGGGTCTGGATATTTAGGGGCTTCTATTTCAGAGGGATTGGCTAAACATGGTGCAAATGTTGTAATAGCAAGCCGCAATAGGGAAAAAAATGATAAATTAGCCAAAAAATTAATGGACAAATATGGTGTTCTATGCTATGGAGCCCATTTAGATGTTTCAGATGAAAATTCAATAAAATCAACCTTTAATGATATTGTGCACCATTTTGGGAAAATTGACGTACTTGTAAACAATGCTTATTATGGTTCGAGTGGAAAAGTTGAGACGATGTCAGACGAAAGCTGGAAAATTGGAATTGATGGATCGATAAATAATGTTTTTAGGTGTACAAAAGAAGCTCTTTTGCATATGCTTCCACGCAAAAAAGGCAATATTATAAATATATCTTCAATGTACGGAGTAGTATCACCTAATCCATCAATTTATGGTACAACAGGTTTTGATAATCCGCCTAACTATGGCGCTGGGAAAGCTGCAATTATACAGTTTACAAGATATATTGCGTGTCATTATGGGCTAAAAGGGATTAGAGCAAATGCAGTTTCACCTGGACCGTTTCCAAATAAAAATGTTCAAAAAAATAAAGAGTTTATTAAAAAATTAAGTGAAAAAACTGCACTTGGGCGCATTGGAACACCTAAAGAATTGCAAGGTATAATTGTATTTTTGGCTTCTGAAGCCTCAAGTTATATAACAGGTCAAAATATTTGTGTTGATGGTGGTTGGACAGCATGGTAAAAAAAATAGCGGTAATTCAAGCTCGATTATCATCTTCAAGGTTGCCTGGGAAAGTTTTAAAAGATTTATGTGGAAAAACATTGCTTGAACGAGTGGTAGAGAGAGTAAGAGAGTCTAATTTGTTAGATGAGATTTGGTTGGCCACTTCTACAGAAAAAACTGATGATATTTTAGAAATAGTTTCAAAACAGTTAAATATTAAATTATACCGTGGAAGTTTAAATAATGTTTTAGAGAGATTTTGTAAAGTAGCTATCAAATCAAATGCAGATATAATAGTCAGAGTAACTGCTGATAATCCACTAACAGAACCTACATTCATTGATCAAGGTATTAATGAAATGCTTAATAGTGATGTTGACTATATTAACTTTGAGGATGTTCCATATGGATCAGGAGTTGAGATTATTAAAAAAGAATCATTATTGTTATCAAATAAGCTAACGAATACAGATGAGGATATTGAACATGTAACTTTATTTATAAAAAAAAATAGCCATAAATTTAAAATTAAGACTTTAATTCCAGAAAATAAATTTAGAAGACCTGATATTAGGGTGACTATAGATACTCTTGACGATTATGTTAAAATGTTTAAGGTCTATCATTTATTAAGTAATAGCCCTTCATCATGTAAAAATTATTTGGAGAAGGCTATCGATTTATTTGATAGGGGCGAAGTCTAATAGTTCTTTCTATACAAATAAAAAAATAAAAATTTAGTTTCCAATATTTGAAAATATATATTGGCTTTATAGCTTTACTTAATTTAAACGCCTTTTTAATTAAAATTAAATAAGTCTAATGTCACAATGTTAGCTCATAAAATCTATTTATTTTAGAGATTTAGACAAATGAATGTTTGTTTTAGAGTAGAGGCATCTGTTCAAATCGGATCAGGACATGTAATGAGATGTCTAACTCTAGCCAACGAATTAAGAGAGAACAATCATCGTGTAACGTTTGGATTATATTGAAAATAAGGATTTGAAGTTACAGCTTCTGATGGGGGCAACAAGGCTCCCGGGAAAAGTATTAAAAAGTACTGGGTAAAACGTTACTTGAATATTAAATGGAAAGGGTAAAAAGAGCAAAAGCGATTGATGAAATTATTATTGCTACAACTACGAAAGAAAATGATGACCCAATCGTTCAACTTTGCCAGCAACTTTCAATACCTTATTACCGAGGTTCCGAAGAAGACGTGTTATCTCGTATTACGAAGCTGCAACAGAATTCGGTGTAGATGTAGTTGTTCGTTTAACATCGGATTGTCCGATTATTGATCCGAATGTTATTGATAAAGTGGTTGAACATTATTTAGAAGACAAAGATCGATACGATTACGTTTCAAACACATTAACTCGCACATATCCAAGAGGGTTGGATACAGAAGTGATGTCTTATGAAGTGTTAAAAAGAGCTCATGAAGAAGCTAAAGAGTTAATGTATCGTGAGCATGTAACTGCCTATATATATCATCATCCTGATCAATTTAGGCTTTGTAATGTTTCAAATGAAAAGGACGAAAGTAAGCATCGTTGGACAGTAGATACAGAGGAAGATTTTGAATTAATAGAAAAAATTATTGGTAAACTTTATCCAGAAAACACACATTTTAATATGGATGATGTGTTAAAGTTGATTGATAGAAATCCAGCATGGTTTGATATTAACAGTCACGTTGAGCAAAAAAAATTATTTGTATAAAAGTATTTATTAGTAGATATCATTGGAGATATGGTAGATATGAAAGTTGTTTTTAGAGTTGATGCTTCTTTTCAAATAGGAACCGGCCATGTCATGCGCAGTTTAACATTAGCTGAGGAATTAAAAGACCGTGGGCATGAGGTTATATTTATTTCAAGAGAACTAAGGGGGCATTTGTGCGATTTAATCAATCAGAGAGGATACCAGGTCTATTGTTTACCATCTCAAAACAAAATAATAAATAATTGTGACACTAAACATGCTCAATGGCTTGAGACAAGTTGGGAGATAGATGCTCAACAAACAATTGAAATAATTGATAAGTATATTAAATGCGTTGACTGGTTAATTATTGACCACTATGCACTAGATCATAAATGGGAAAGCCAATTAAAAAATTACAGTAAACGTATCATGGTTATCGATGACTTAGCTGATAGAAAGCATTTATGTGATATTCTTTTAGATCAAAATTATTATTTAAACTTTGAGTATCGCTATAAATATTTAGTTCCCTCAAATTGTAAGCTGCTTTTAGGGCCTAAATATGCATTATTGAGAGATGAGTTTATCGATTTAAGAAAGAATTTAAATAATAAAAAAAATGATGAGATCAAAAATATTTTAGTGTTTTTTGGCGGGAGTGACCCTACAAACGAAACATTAAAAGCTTTATATGCTTTAAATAAATTGGATTATAATAAAATCAATATTGATGTAGTTGTAGGAGTTTCCAATCCCCATAAAGATGAAATAAAGGATTATTGCAGTCGTTTTCCTCATATAAATTTTCATTGTGGTATAAACTATATGGCAAGATTAATGAAACAAGCTGATTTGGCTATTTGTGCTGGTGGGACCACTACATGGGAAAGGTATTGTATGGGATTACCAGCTATTTTAATTTCGGTAGCCTATAACCAAATAAAAATATGTCAAGCTTTAAGTAGGCTTGGTATCGATTATTATTTAGGAGAATCAGAAGAAGTCGACGTTAAAGATATTATAAATGCTTTTTATAAATTCCAAAGTGGGGATATAAATTTACAAAACTCTTCTATGAAAGCTTTAAAAATAGTAGATGGGTTAGGTAAATATAGGGTAGAAAATGTATTGTTAAGAGTCAAGGATGACCAAATATCTTAAGATATTTAGTCTCTTTGCTACATCCTATGCGTTTATAAAAATAGATTGATTGATACTGGAAGCTAGACTACGAAAACAATGCCCAGAGTTGATCAGCAGATTTTGAACAGGTAGTCTATCTTTCAAAAAGCTTTAGAAGAGAAAATGAAATCATATTGTTAATAACTCTAACATGATTAAACAAAATCAAAATTACATAGTAGTTCATAATGAAAATAAGGTAGGTGATATTATTGCGTTTATTTTTTATAACAGGAGTTTCGCGTGGCTTGGGTAGTTCTTTGTTTAATAAACTATTAGAGCAAGATAAAGCTTTTATTTTCATAATAGGTAGAAGGTTTACAGAAGAACAAATGCAACTTTCAAAAGTTCAACCAAATAAAATAAAATTAGTATTCTATGATTTTGCGCATGCTCCAACTGCTAATCCTTTCGAAAGTATTTTGAACAAAGAATTTTTCGAGAAATTTAATGAAATCATTTTTATTAATAATGCAGGAGTAGTTGAGCCTATAAAAAGGTTAGGAAGAATTGAAGATGTTGATATGATTTTTAAACATATAAATATAAATTATGCTTCAGTTGTATATATATTAAACATAATTCTAAAAAATAAGCCCAAAAATATGCCGATGAAAATTCTTAATATTACATCTGGAGCCGCTGAACGGTCGATTCCTGGTTGGAGTCTCTATTGTTCATCTAAGAAAGCAGTTAAGACTTTTTTAGATGTTGTGAAAGATGAATATCAACAGATAACAGTATATCATATTGACCCTGGAGTAATGGACACAGGTATGCAAGAGGTAATTAGGAAGAGTGATAAAGAAGACTTTCCGTTACTTGAAACGTTTAAATCCTACAAAAAATCAGGACGGTTAAAATCTTCAGATGAGGTTGCGATTGATATTTTGAAAGGGTATCTAAAATGAAAATAGGTATTTTATCTGATATTCATGGGAATTATTACGCATTAAATACCGTGCTTAGACATGCTAGTAAGATTGGTATTGAATACTTTTTTGTGCTAGGGGATCTAATAGGATATTATTGTCATCCAGAATTGGTTGTCAGACATATTAGGAAATTACCATGTACAATTATAAAGGGAAATCATGAGAGAATGTTAAAAAAAATTATTAATAAAGAGATTGACATTAATACAGTTAGAATGAAATATGGATCTGGACATGAACTCGCTTTAAAAAAACTTAGAAGTGAAGAACTAGATTGGCTGATAGGTTTGCCTGATGAGGAAGAAGAAATCATTGACGGTATTAGTTTTAAATTGTGTCATGGTTCACCCTTAAGTCCGGATGAATATGTATATCCTGACTGTTCACAAGAAAAATTGAATCAATATCTAGCTTCAAATCATGATTGTGTATTTATAGGTCATTCACATTATCCATTCACCTATAGTTGTAATGGTAGATTATTAGTGAATGTTGGTTCTGTAGGGCAAAGCAGAGACGTAGGTGGTTTAGCTTGTTGGGGAGTTTTTAATACAGATAATAGTGTGTATATATCGCATAGAACTCCTTATAGTATAAGTAAATTAATAGAAGATATTGAACGATATAACTATAAAAATGATTATCTTAAATCTATCCTAACACGGAATAGACTAGATAACGTTTAAGGAGGCAAATAGAATATTAATGCATTTAAACTCCGTTCTTATTACAGGGTGTGCAGGGGATATTGGTTTAGGGATATCAACTATAATAAGAGAAATTCCTTGGATTAATAAAATATATGGTATAGATATAAATGATCAATTTCCTGCAGAATATTTTTATGATGCGTTTTTTAAAGTGCCTAGAGTGAATCAAACTGAATATTTAGAAGTTATTAGTGATTTGGTAAAAAAACACAATATAGAATTAATTATTCCAGTATCTGAACCTGAACTTAGATTTTTTTATATAAATAATATAAAAGAAATTAATAGTGTTCCTTTAATAATGCCTAGCTTTAATATCATGGAAATAGGCTTTGATAAACTTTGTACAGCAAATTACTTAAGGGAAAATGGATATCCTTTCCCATGGACTGTGAAGGTATCTGAGGGAAACCCATTGGAAATTCCATGTATTATTAAAAGCAGAGATGGATCAGGCAGTAAAACAGTTAATATCGTTCGAGATAATAACCTCTCTTTTTATAAAAATAATGATAATTATAAAAATTATATTTTCCAAGAGTTACTCTTACCAGATGATGAAGAATATACGTGTGGTGTTTTTCGTACAAAAAAAGGTATTACTCGAACAATTATTTTCAAAAGAGTATTAGCTGGGGGGAGAACCGGTTACGCAGAAGTTGTGAAAAACGATACAATTGAAAAATTACTTATTAGTTTATCAAAAAAAATAAATTTTCAAGGAAGTGTTAACTTTCAGTTAAGAATGACTAAAAAGGGTCCGATTATTTTTGAGATAAATCCAAGATTTTCGAGTACAGTAGTATTCAGACATAAGTTAGGCTTTAAAGATGTACAATGGGCTATTCTAGATTTATTTAATGAATTAAAAGAGAAACATTTGAGTATACCAGATATCGTAGGTAGAAAGATTTTTAGAGCAGATAAAGAAATAATCTTTTAATGGGGAGATAGTAAGAATGGATTTTAAAGTGATGGATAAATTTGTTGGTCCAAAACATAAGCCGTTTATTATTGCAGAAATGTCTGGAAACCATAATCAATCCTTAGCACGTGCTTTAGCCATTGTTGAGGCAGCTGCTAAAGCGGGAGCTCATGCATTAAAAATACAAACTTATACAGCAGATACAATGACATTAAATTTAGATAATCCTGATTTCAGTATTGCAGATAGTGATAGTTTATGGAAAGGGAATACACTTTATCAACTTTATCAACAAGCCTATACTCCTTGGGAATGGCACAAACCTATTTTTGATCGTGCTCGAGAATTAGGGATGATTCCTTTTAGCACCCCTTTCGATGAAACAGCAGTAGACTTTTTAGAAGAATTAGATGTACCAATGTATAAGATTGCATCTTTTGAAAATACCGATATTCCACTCATTAAAAAAGTTGCTTCAACAGGTAAACCGATGATTATTTCAACGGGAATGGCAACAGTAGCCGAATTAGATGAAACAGTAAGAGCAGCGAGAGAAGCTGGATGTAAGGATTTGGTTCTGTTAAAATGTACAAGCACCTATCCAGCTTCTCCTGAGAATACAAATATACTAACCATTCCGCATATGAGAGAATTATTTGACTGTCAAGTTGGTTTATCGGATCACACGATGGGAGTAGGTGTGGCAGTAGCTAGTGTTGCACTGGGAGCAACAGTCATTGAAAAACATTTCACTTTATCAAGAGCAGATGGTGGAGTGGACTCTGCGTTTTCAATGGAGCCTGATGAAATGAAAGCTTTAGTAGTAGAAACTGAAAGGGCATGGCAGGCATTAGGGGAAGTAAAATATGGACCAACTGAGAAAGAAAAAGCATCATTGAAATTTAGAAGATCGATTTATGTTGCGAAAGATATGAAAGCGGGAGAAAAATTTACGAAAGAGAGTATTAAAATTATTCGTCCTGGTTATGGATTACCACCAAAATATTATGACTTAATTCTTGGGAAAACCGTGAAAAAAGATGTAAAAAAAGGAACACCATTAAGTTGGGATATATTGTTGTAAATGAAGGTGGAACAATGAAAAAAAGGGAATCTTTCCTTTCCTACGGACAACAATGGATTACGGATGAAGATATCGAAGCGGTCGTAGCTGTGCTAAAATCGCCTTTTTTAACGCAAGGACCAAAAATTGAAGAGTTTGAACGAAAAGTCGCCGATTATGTTGGAGCGAAGTATGCCGTGGCGTTTTCCAATGGAACGGCAGCTCTTCACGGCGCTTGTTTTGCCGCGGGTATCGGTAAAGGTGATGAAGTGATAACGACACCGATTACATTTGCAGCTACTTCAAACGCAGTTCTTTATTGTGGGGGAAAGCCTGTCTTCTCTGATATAGATGAACGGACATACAATATTGATCCTAAAGAAATACGAAAACAGATTACAGCGAATACGAAGGCAA
>Ga0207865_102399_pt1 | contig 11056 bp, 9 predicted proteins | sample HigsolmetaAR204D_FD_184836 | JGI IMG/M metagenome (GOLD analysis project Ga0207865, IMG submission 184836) | Ionic liquid and high solid enriched microbial communities from the Joint BioEnergy Institute, USA - AR20-4-D (SPAdes) (version 2) ...
CGAGGAACAGGAACGAGCCGTTGGGCCGGTTCGGGTCGGACAGGCCCGCGCGCGAGCGGCGGATGGCGTCGGACACCACCTTGATGGCCTCGTCCTGGCCCACCACGCGGCGGTGCAGCGCCTCCTCCATGCGCAGCAGCTTCTCGCGCTCGCCCTCGAGCATCTTGCTCACCGGGATGCCGGTCCAGCGCGAGACCACCTCGGCGATCTCCTCGGCGGTCACCTTGTCCTGCAGCAGCCGGAAGCCCCTGGATTCGGCCTTCTGCGCCTCGGCCAGCTGCTTCTCCAGCTCCGGCAGGCGGCCGTACTGGATCTCGCTCATCTTCGCGAAGTCCTGGCGGCGCTGCGCGGCCTCCAGCTCCAGCCGGGCCTGCTCGATCTGCTCCTTGATCCTGGTCGCGCCCTGCACCGTGGCCTTCTCGGCCTTCCAGATCTCCTCCAGGTCGTTGTACTCGCGCTCGAGCGTGGCGATCTCCGCCTCGAGGTCGGCCAGGCGCTGCTTCGAGGCCTCGTCCTTCTCCTTGCGCAGCGCCTCGCGCTGGATCTTGAGCTGGATCAGGCGGCGCTCCTTGCGGTCCAGCTCCTCCGGCTTGGAATCGATCTCCATGCGGATGCGGCTGGCGGCCTCGTCCATCAGGTCGATGGCCTTGTCCGGCAGCTGGCGGTCGGGGATGTAGCGGTGCGAGAGCGTGGCCGCGGCGACGATCGCCGGGTCGGTGATCTCCACGCCATGGTGCACCGCGTAGCGCTCCTTCAGGCCGCGCAGGATGGCGATGGTGTCCTCGACGCTCGGCTCGCCCACGAACACCTTCTGGAAGCGGCGCTCGAGCGCGGCGTCCTTCTCCACGTACTTGCGGTACTCGTCGAGCGTGGTCGCGCCGATGCAGTGCAGCTCGCCGCGCGCCAGCGCGGGCTTGAGCATGTTGCCGGCATCCATCGCGCCCTCGGCCTTGCCGGCGCCGACCATGGTGTGCAGCTCGTCGATGAACAGGATGATCTGGCCCTCGCTCCTGGCCAGGTCGTTGAGCACGGCCTTGAGCCGCTCCTCGAATTCGCCGCGGTACTTCGCGCCGGCGATCAGCGCGCCCATGTCGAGGCTGAGCACGCGCTTGCCCTTGAGCTGCTCGGGCACCTCGCCGTTGACGATGCGCTGGGCCAGGCCTTCGACGATCGCGGTCTTGCCCACGCCCGGCTCGCCGATCAGCACCGGGTTGTTCTTGGTACGGCGCTGCAGCACCTGGATCGTGCGGCGGATCTCCTCGTCGCGGCCGATCACCGGGTCGAGCTTGCCCTGCTCGGCCCTGGCGGTCAGGTCGACGGTGTACTTCTCCAGCGCCTGGCGCTGGTCCTCGGCATTGGCGTCCTGGACGCTCTCGCCTCCGCGCATGCGGTCGATCGCCGCCTCGAGCGCCTGCTTCGTGGCGCCCGCGGCCTTGAGCGCGCGGCCGGCCTCGCCGCCGTCCTCGAGCGCGGCCAGCAGGAACAGCTCGCTGGCGATGAAGGCGTCGCCGCGCTGCTGGGCGAGCTTGTCGGTGACGTTGAGCAGCCGCGCCAGGTCATTGCCGACCTGCACGTTGCCCGCCTGGCCGGTGACCTTCGGCAGCCGCTCCAGCGCCTCGCCCAGCCGCTCGCGAAGCAGGGGCACGTTGACCCCGGCCTGGGCCAGCAGCGGGCGGGTGCCGCCGCCCTGCTGGTCGAGCAGGGCCACCAGCAGGTGCACCGGTTCGATGAAATTGTGGTCGCGGCCAACGGCCAGCGACTGCGCGTCCGCCAGCGCCTGCTGGAACCGCGTCGTGAGCTTGTCCATCCGCATGGGGGTATGCCTCGAAACAAGGGGCCGGCTGCCCGGCGATGCCCCCTAGATGCGGCTGGATGGCGCGGATGCAAGTGGGGCATTTTGTCCCCGGCCCCCGCCACAACCCTCGCCCGCATGCGGGCGGGGAAGCCGGACACCTCCCCCGCGGGAGCGGAGGGAGGTGGTAGGGGCATTCCGGAGAACGCGGGGGCATCACTGCCCCCACCCCAACCCTCCCCCGTAAACGGGGGAGGGAGAAAACACCCCCGCTGACGACTTGCCCCGCTCGCGACCTGGCTCTTCTCCCCTTGCGGGAAAGGCCGGCAGGGGCAATCCGTGCGGCGCGGGTTGACCGTCCCCCACCCCAACCCTCCCCCGCCTGCGGAGAAGGGAATCCAGTCCCTTCTCCCGCCTGCGCAACAAGTCCCTCCCCCCGCGGGAGCGGAGGGAGGCGGGGAGTAGGCATTCCGCAGAGCGCGGGGGCATCACTGCCCCCACCCCAACCCTCCCCCGTAAACGGGGGAGGGAGAAAACACCCTCCCCCGCAGGAGCGGGGCTGAAGGCGCTGCTGCCGCCGGGGCGGGCCTTGAATTCCCCTCCCCCCGCGGGAGCGGGGGGAGGTGGGGAGGGGGGCAGACCGCTCAGCCCAGCGTCGTCGGCTGGAGGATCTCGATCCAGTAGCCGTCCGGGTCCTTGATGAAGGCGATGTCACGCATGCGGCCGTCGGTCAGGCGCTTCTGGAACGGCACGCCAAGCTGCTCGAAGCGGGCGCAGGCGGCCACCACGTCCGGCACGCTGACGCAGATGTGCCCGAAGCCGCGCGGCTCGCTGTTGCCGTCGTGGTACACCGGCCCTTCCTGCGTCTCGGTGCCGTGGTTGTGGGTCAGCTCCAGCACGCCGCGCTGGCGTGCCAGCCACTCCTTGCGCTCGGCGTCGCCCTCCGGGATGACGCCCGGGTCGTCAACCAGCACCAGGAAGTAGAGGCTGAACTTCGCCTCCTCGAAATGCACCGTGCGCACCAGCGTGAACCCGAGCACGCGGGTGTAGAAATCCAGCGAGACCTTCGGATCCTTGACCCGGAGCATGGTGTGGTTGAACACGTAGCCCTGGGTGGCGGGATCGCGGACCTGGGTATTCATTGCGTCTTCTCCGTCGGAAACCGGGACGAACAATCGTGCAGGACACGACATTATCGGCGATGCGGCATCACCGCCGCGTGGAGCCTCATCCCGGTGCGCGTTCCAGCCAGCCCGCGTAGCGGATGAGCTTCCCCGCCAGCGGCAACGTGGCCTCGACCTCGAAGCAGTAGCGATCGTCCTCCTGGTACTCCCGGCAGCGCACGCCGTCGAACAGCGACGCCGACAGCGGGACGAAGCCGAACAGGCGCGCACCCGCCACCGTCCACCAGATCGCACCGTCGTTCGCGACGAGCACGAAGCGGAACCGCACCGGTCCCAGCCATTCCTGCAGCAGCCCGTCCTTCAGCGCCAGCCGGGACACCATCCGGAACCCGGCGAAATCACGCAGCCAGGTCTCGCCGCGCGCATCCGCCACGATCTCCACCGCCAGCGGCACATCACGGCCGGCCTTCGGCAACCCGGCAGCCCACGCGCACAGCCGCGCCAGCAGCCCGCTCCCGCGCTCCACCGTCGCCATGCCCGCATACCGCCCGCCCCCGTTCGGACCGTGCAACTGGCGCAGGCTGTCGGGCAGGCGGAAGAACGCGGCGCCAAGGGCGCGCTGGAACAGCGTGGGCTGCATCGGGGACCGGATACGCGCGGGGGCCGCAAAGCATACCGGCGCCCCCGTTGCGGCCGGAAGGCAGTTGGACAATCGACATACCATTCAAGGCACCAGTACCCAGCGCCCGCGGCTGCCCCCGGCCTCGAGCCGGCGGTGCGCCTCGGCCGCCTGCGCCAACGGCAGCGTGCCAGCGACCCGCAGCGGCAGGTGGCCTTCCACGGCAAGAGCAAGCAATTTCCCTAAGCGGGCCGCGTCGCGCCTTACCGCCACTGCCTGCACGCGTACGCCGCGTTCGGCCGCGGGGACGAACGCCGGCTGCACGCCAACGAAGTCGCCACCATCCCGAACGGCCGCCATTGTCGGCGCCACCAGATCCGCCGCATCGATCGCCGCATCGTACTGGTGCTTTTCGCCATCAAGGTGGTGGACGACCCGCGACGCCCCCAGGGCAAGTAACCACTCCCGGTCCCGTTCCCGCGCGAGCGCGGTCACCCGCCACCCCCGCTCCAGCGCGAGCGGCACAACGTAGCCGCCCACCCCACCGGCCGCGCCGGTGACCAGCAACGAATCACCGCGCGATGGATCCACCAGATCCAGTGCCTGGTCCGCGGTCAGTGCGTTCAGCGGCATGGTGGACGCGGCGACCGGATCGATTCCATCCGGTACTGGCGCCACCGCGTCGGCTGGCAGGATCACGTAATCTGCGTATGTACCGAGCGGCGCATCCAAGGCGTCACGCAGGCCGGCGACCAGGGTTCCAGGTGTCATGTCCCCGACACCGGGGCCGACCTCATCCACCACGCCGGCCACGTCCCAACCCAGCCCCGCTGTTCTTCGCCTGATCCAGCCCACGCGGTGGAACACGCCGCTGCGGGTCATGACATCCACGGGGTTCACAGCCGCGGCGGCGACCCGCACGCGGACCTCGCCCGGCCCCGGGGACGGCACCGGCACCACGGCGACACGCAGGGATTCCGGCCCGCCGGGCCGGTCGATGACAACAGCTCTCATGGCACACCTCCTGGTCGTCAAGGAGCGCCAGACCAGCCGTGATACTCTCTTTTGGTAAGCACGTACCTAAAAGTAACTTTATTCCCCAGGAGGAAGTCATGCCCGTGCAGACGGCCGCGCAGAGGCGCGCAGCGGCGAAGAAGGCATACGACGCATACCTCGAGACCTGCCCCAGCCGGCAGTTGCTCGACCGGCTGGGAGACAAGTGGGTGACCCTGGTGGTAAACGCGCTCGGCAACGGCAACATGCGCTACTCCGAGATCGCGCGGACCGTGGCCGGCGTGAGCCAGAAGATGTTGGCGCAGACGCTGCGCGAACTCGAGCGCGACGGCCTCGTGCAGCGGACGGTGACGCCCTCGGTGCCGGTGCGCGTGGATTATGCGCTCACCCCGCTCGGACGCTCGCTGCTCAGGCTGGTCGGGCAGATCAAGCAATGGGCGGAAACGCACATGCCCGAGATAGAACGGGCCCGTGCCCGTTACGAACGCCGATCGACGTCGCGCTGAAACTCACGTCATCCAGACGACCGTCGCCATGCGGCCGCTGCGGCCATCGCGGCGGTGCGAGAAGAAGCGCGCCGGGTCCGAGATCGTGCACAGCCCGCCACCGTGGATGTCGGCCGCGGACATGCCCGCGGCGACGAGCCGGCGCCGGGCGAGCGCGGGCAGGTCCGCGAGCCAGTGCCCCTCGCGTACCGGCCGGAAGCAGGCGGCGGCCCCCGCGTCCCGCGAGACGAAGGCGTCGTACACGTCGCGCCCCACCTCGTAGCGTTCCGGCCCCGCGCAGGGACCGATCCAGGCCACCACGTCCGCAGACGGCGTGCGCATCGCCGCCAGCGCCGCCTCCAGCATGCCCTTCGACAGCCCGGGCCAGCCGGCGTGCGCCGCGGCGACCTCGCTTCCATCCCTGGCCGCGAACACCACCGGCAGGCAATCGGCGGTGAGGATGGCGAGCACGACGCCGGGCACGGCGGTCACCGCGGCGTCGGCTTCGGGTTCGTCGCCGGCGGGCGGGATGTTTTCGCCCCCACCCCTGCCCGTCCGGCCCGGCGCATCGCGCCGGTCATCCGGACGATCCGCGCGGCAATGCCGCGCAAGCGGATCATCCTCGCCCCCCGCATGCGGGGGACGAAGGTGAACACCTCCCCCCGCGGGAGCGGGGGGAGGTGGGGAGGGGGGCATTCCGGAGAACGCGGGGGCATCACTGCCCCCACCCCGACCCTCCCCCGTGAACGGGAGAGGGAAAGCATCGGGCGCAGCGCGCCGGTCATCCGGACGATCCGCGCGCCCGGGCGCCTCCCCCTGCGCGCAACGCGGGGGGAGGCCGGGAGGGGGGCATGGCGCATCGAACCGCAGCACGCGCGTGCCGTGCACCTGCCGCAGCCAGTGCGGCCACGACGGCAGGCCGAAGCGCTCGAACAGTTCCATGCGGTTGCGCGCCACCACCGCGGGATCGTCGCCGCCCTCGCCCCTGAAATTGCCGAGGTTGAAGCTGTCGAACGGCGGCCGCGAGGCGCCCGCGCCGTGGCGCAGCGTGGTGAAGGCGTGCACGTTGCCAGGGAACGGCGCGGCGGCGGCGACCCGCGCGCTCATCGCCGCCCCAGCTCCGCTTCCGCGTGCCGCTCCGCGTCCTCGCGCAGCAGCACCATCAGCCTGCGCATGTCCTCGGGCACCGGCGCGGTGCAACGCACCGGCTCGCCGCTCAGCGGATGGGTGAACTCCAGCGTCTCGGCGTGCAGCGCCTGGCGCCGGAACCCGCGCAGCGCCTCGACCAGCTCCTCCGAGGCGCCCCGCGGCAGCTTCAGCGGCCCGCCGTAGAGCGGATCGCCGACGATCGGGAAGCGGATGTGCGCCATGTGCACGCGGATCTGGTGCGTGCGCCCGGTCTCGAGCCGGCATTCGAGCGCGGTGTGCGCGCGGAAGCGCTCGCGCAGGCGGTAGTGGGTCACCGCCTCGCGCCCGTCCTCGCGCACCGCCATCCTCAGGCGGTCGCGGGGATGGCGGTCGATCGGCGCGTCCACGGTGCCGCCGGCGACCATGGCGCCGACCACGATGGCGAGGTACTGGCGGTGGACCTGGCGCGAGGACAACTGCTCCACCAGCGCGGTCTGCGCCTGCAGCGTGCGCGCCACCACCATCACGCCCGAGGTGTCCTTGTCGAGCCGGTGCACCACCCCCGCCCGCGGCAGCGCCGCCACCGAGGGGTCGCGATGCAGCAACGCGTTGACCAGTGTGCCCTCGCTGACGCCGGCGCCCGGGTGCACCACCATCCCGGCCGGTTTGTCGATCACCAGCACCGCCTCGTCCTCGTACAGGACCGACAGCGGGATGTCCTGCGGCACGGCCTCCCCGCGGTCCTCCAGGGCCACGTTCAGCCGCACCGCCTCCCCGCCGCGCACAGGGTCGCGCGGCCGCGCGGGGCGGCCGTCCAGCAGCGCGTCGCCGGACCTGATCCACGCCGCCAGCCGCGAGCGCGAGAACTCGGGGAACAGCTCGGCGAGGACCGCGTCGAAGCGGCGCCCGGCCGCGGACAGCGGCACGGTGGCCGTGCGGATCGCATCGGCGTCGTCGGCGGGAAACTGGGAGGGCGTCGGCACGGCGGGTTCCGGCAGGCTCGGGTTCAGGCCCGGGCCATGGGTGGCCCGGACGGGGCTGGTATTATCGCCGTTCATGCCTCTGCCGCAGCCCCGACTTCCAATGACCCCACGCATCCCCGCTCTCCACCGGCTCGCCCTGCTCCTGCTGGTCGTCGTCTTCGCCGCCACCGGCTGCTCGAGCACGAAGGGCTGGTTCGGCAAGAAGAAGGACGACACCGAGGGCGTGCCGGTCGAGGAGCTGTACGAACGCGGCCACAACCAGATGCGCACGGGCAACTGGAACGGCGCCATCCTCACCTTCCGCCGCCTGGTCGCCCAGTACCCGTACGGCCCGTACACCGAGCAGGCGCTGATGGAAACGGCGTACGCGCACTACAAGAGCGGCAACAACGAGGAGGCGATCTCCAGCATCGACCGCTTCCTGCGCACCTATCCCACCCACCGCCACGTGGCGTACATGTACTACCTGCGCGGCCTGGTGAACTCGAACCGCGACACCGTCTTCTTCCAGCGCGTCTGGAAGCTGGATGCCAGCCGGCGCGAGCTCGATACCCCCAACCAGGCCTACGCCGACTTCGCGCGCGTGGTGCAGAACTACCCCAACAGCCGCTACGCCGCCGACGCCCGCCAGCGCATGGTCGCGCTGCGCAACCTGTTCGCCCGGCACGAGGCCGACGTCGCGCTCTACTACCTGCGCCGCGGCGCCTGGGTCGCCGCCGCCTCGCGTGCGAAGTACCTGCTCGAGACCTACCCGCAGAGCGAGTTCCAGAACGACGCGGTCGCCATCCTGGCCGCCGCTTACACCGAGCTGGGCAACGAAGCCCTCGCCGCGGATGCCAGGCGCGTGCTCGAGCAGAACGCCCCGGACCACCCGTACCTGGAGGGCAACTGGCCCGACTACCCGTGGGCCATCCGCAAGCTCAACCCGTTCGCCGGCGAGAAATCCCCGATCGACAACAGCCAGCGCTACCGCGACTGAACCGCCCGGGACCGCCGCGGCACCGCCGCCAGGAACAGGAAACAGGAACAGGAACGCCGCCCATGGGGCGGCGTTTCCGTTTCCGGGGCCTCCCGGCACCCGCGCTACTGCTCTGGCGCGCGCTCCAGGTCGTATCCACTCATCGCCGCGAGCCGCTCCGGGCTCAGCACGCCGGTGTACTGGCGCCCGCCGATCACCCAGGTCGGATAGGAATAGATGCCCGCGCTGGCGCAGTCGAAGGCGATGCCGCCGTTGCGGCCGTTCGGCGAACACTCCACGTAGGGCAGGCGCCTGGCCGCGCCGCCGAAGGCGCGCTTCTGCTCGTTGCACTTCGGGCACCAGTAGGCGCCGTAGAACCTTGCGCCGGAGCGCTCGAGGTGCTCGGCCAGCCCGCGCAGGCGCGGGTCCTCGCGCCGCTCCAGCAGGCCCATGGCCGAGGCCTGCAGCGCCAGCACCAGGCCCAGCGCGACCAGGCCGTTGGCCAGCAGCCAGTTGCCCCAGGTGCCGCCCGGCGCACCCTCGGGACGGCGCCACTGCACCAGCACGAAGACCGCCGTGACCGTCGCCAGCGACAGCAGGCACCACATGCAGAAGGCCTGCAGCGAGATCCACGCCGCCAGGGTCAGGTACACGCTGATCGCCAGCCCCCAGAACGACAGCCGCCACAGCCGCTGCCAGCGCGACAGCCGCCTCGTGCCCGGCCACGCCGTCCACGCCATCGCCAGGTACAGCAGCATCCCCCAGAACGTGATCGGCAGCCCGAGGAAACGCGACCAGCGGCTGCCCTGCACCACGTCGCAACCCGAATCCTCGGCGCAGAAGGCCGCGCCTTCCCCGCTCGCCCCGCTCCACGTGAGGTACGCGGTGAGCAACACCCCGAACACCGTCAGCGCGCGCAGCGCCCAGTCCACCGGGCCGGCCGGCAGCCTGCGCTTCCCGCGCTGGCTTCCCGCGCCCTGCTGCCGGTGGCGTTGTCCGTGCTTCTTGCCTCCCATATCCCCTGTCTTTCTCCTGGAAACCCCCTACCGCGTCCTCCGTGACCGGCCATGCGTTCCCTCGCCGCACCACGTTACCGGACGCGGCGGGCGGGCGCGAGCCCGTGCGGCGGGCGCTCAGGCCGGGTAGCGGTTGGTGATCGGGTAGCGGCGCTCGCGGCCGAACGCGCGGCGCGAGACCTTCGGCCCCGGCGCGGCCTGGTGGCGCTTCCACTCGCTGGTGCGCACCAGGCGCAGCACCCGGTCCACCGTGGCCGCGTCGAAGCCGGCGCCCACGATCTCGTCGCGCGACTGCTCCAGGTCGATGTGGCGGAACAGGATCGCGTCGAGCACGTCGTACGGCGGCAGCGAATCCTGGTCGGTCTGGTTCTCGCGCAGCTCCGCCGACGGCGGCCGCGCGATCACCCCCGGCGGGATCACCGGCGCCCCGCCCACCGTGTTGCGCCATTTCGCCAGCCCGTAGACCTCGGTCTTGTACAGGTCCTTGATCGGCGCGTAGCCGCCGCACATGTCGCCGTAGATCGTGGCGTAGCCCACCGCGTACTCGCTCTTGTTGCCGGTGGTCAGCAGCAGCCCGCCGAACTTGTTGGCCAGCGCCATCAGGATCGCGCCGCGCGCGCGCGACTGCAGGTTCTCCTCGGTGACGTCGGGCGCCAGCCCCTCGAAGTGCGGCGCCAGCGCGTCGAGGAAGCCCTGGAACGGCTGCTCGATCGGCACCGTCAGCATCCGCACGCCCAGCGCCTCGCACTGCGCGCGCGCCAGGTCGTTGGACAGGTTCGCGGTGTAGCGCGAGGGCAGCCGCACCGCGGTGACGTTCTCCGCGCCCAGCGCCTCCACCGCCAGCGCCAGCACCAGCGCCGAGTCGATCCCGCCCGACAGCCCCAGCCACGCCTTCGAGAAGCCGTTCTTGCCGCAGTAGTCGCGGATCCCGCGCACGATCGCGCGCCAGGCGAGCGCGTCCATGCTCTCGTCGCCGTCGTCCATCCACAGCACCGGCGCGAACCGGCGCCCCGCGACGTCGTACTCCACCACCAGCCACTGGTCGGTGAACGCGGCCGCCGCCGGGTGCACCGTGCCGTCGGCGTCGGCCACCACCGAGGCCCCGTCGAACACCAGCGCATCCTGCCCGCCGACCAGGTTGAGGTAGGCCAGCGCCACCCCGTTGTCCTTCGTGCGCTCGGCCAGCAGCGCGTCGCGCTGCGCGTGCTTGCCGCGCTCGAACGGCGAGGCGTTGGGCACCAGCACCAGTTGCGCGCCCTGCCCCGCGGTCTCGGCCAGCGGCTCGGGGAACCACAGGTCCTCGCACACGATCAGCCCCACCGGCACGCCCTTGACCTCGAACACGCACGGGCCGCCGTCCGGGTCCTCGTGGAAATAGCGGCGCTCGTCGAACACGTTGTAATTCGGCAGCTCGCGCTTGCGGTAGGTCGCCTCGACCTTGCCGTCGCGCAGCACGCTGGCCGAGTTGTAGAGGATGCTGCCGGCAGACTCCGGCCAACCCACCACCGCCACGATCCCGGTCGCGGCCTTCGCCACCTCGTGCAGCGCCGCCTCGCAGTCGGCCAGGAACGACGGCCGCATCAGCAGGTCCTCCGGCGGGTAGCCGCTGATCGCCAGCTCCGGGAACAGCACGATGTCGGCGCCGAACTCGTCACGCGCGTCGGCGATCATCCCCGCGATGCGCGCGGCGTTCTCCCGCACCGCGCCGACCGGGAAGTCGAACTGGGCCATCGCGATGCGCAGGGTCTGGGTCATATGCGGGATCCGTGGGGCAACCTGGGTACCAGTCCCCCAAGTATGGACCGAAGCGGCCACACGCAGGCCGACGACTGCCGGCGACCTGCCGTATCGGCTTTGGATTCCAGCGGCGCGACCTTCCCATCCCCCACCCCAACCCTCCCCCGCATGCGGGGGAGGGAGAAAAAACTCCTCCCCCC
>Ga0207865_102400_pt1 | contig 11054 bp, 11 predicted proteins | sample HigsolmetaAR204D_FD_184836 | JGI IMG/M metagenome (GOLD analysis project Ga0207865, IMG submission 184836) | Ionic liquid and high solid enriched microbial communities from the Joint BioEnergy Institute, USA - AR20-4-D (SPAdes) (version 2) ...
ATTTTAGCTGCTCACTTTTTTATATTTGCCAAGCAACGCGGCAACCCGTTGCTGAAACTGCTCAGAAATTTGATACAGTGTCTCAAGCTTTTTCTTTTCTTGTTGGATAAACCGATGGCATTCTTGGCGGAGAAGCTCTTTCAACAGATCACGCGGCACCACCTCTGGCGCCGGCTTGGCCAAATAATACCCTTGGTAATAGCGGCCGCCATGCCGCCAAGCGTACTGGAGCTGAAATGATGTTTCAATATCTTCATACAGAAGCGTCGCTCCGATTTTGCGCGCCAACAATGAAATGGAATGAACGATTTCTTGATAAGCTTGGTGGACAGACGTTTTCCGCAATTCATGCAAATCAATTTTTAAAATATCAGGCGACAAAACGCCGATCCGCTCGAGATGAATGCTATGTTCGGCGATATTATCGACCGCCACCTTAATGCCGTACGTGCGGATATACGTCAATAAATGGCTGAACTGATCCAAGTCGCCTTTAAAATGTTGCTCGTTAATTTCCAATACGATACGGCTAAGCGCCAACCCTTTCGCTTCATAAGCAAGAAGCAATTGCAAAAACGATTCGCCGCGGTCAAGCATTAACAAATTGGCGTCACGGTTTAAAAAGATGAGCAGCGTCTGGTCGGGCAGCGACAAAAAATAATCAAGCGCCTTTTTTGTAATGACATCATCCACTTCAATGCGAAACTCTTCCGGGATCGTGTCGTCATGAAAAAACGGCCCGAGGCTGACTGGACCCGCTTCCGTTTGAAATCGCCCGAGCACTTCATACCCGATGACCCCATGCTCATCGGCGCTAAAAATCGGCTGATAGTACGGGATTGCTTGCGACAAGTTGGCCATCACGTCTAATGCATCCATCATGCTCACCTCATTCTCGTCGACCATCTTTGACTTTATTATACCATATTGACCAACCTTTTCCGGAACGAAAAAACGGATCTCCTAATCATAGGAAATCCGTTTGGACAGCAGCCGTTGTTCCACAAATGTAAGGCAAAATCCACTTAGAAAGTCGGTGATTTCATAACAACACAGCCAAGAAAGACATTTGCTAAATGGAGAAACCTTATGAACCTTGTCCTTCGTAGCGATTGAGGATCGCTGAATAAAGAAAGGACAGTGATTTTTTCACTAGCACGTTCGTTAAAACGGTCGCCGATTCAGCCATTGACCGCCGTCAACCGTGATGCAGGCACCGTTGATGTAAGCGGCTTCATCTGAAAGTAAAAACGCCGCAACCGCTGCAATCTCTTCTGGTGTTCCGAGCCGCCCGAGCGGCACGCTGTCGATCGTCATCCGCTCCGCCTCTTCTGATTCCCAAAGACGCTCCGCCCCACCTGTCCGCTCAATCGGTCCTGGAGCGATAGCGTTGACGCGGAAGCCATATTTTTTCCCCCACTCAACCGCCAATGTACGCGTCATCGCCAGCACCCCGGCCTTGGCGCTTGCTGAATGGATGACCCCCGCACCGGCATGCCAGGCGTATGTGGCAATGATGTTAACGATATTCCCTTTTAAGCCACGTTGAATCCAATAGTTGCCGACTTCCCGGCTACAGTAAAACGTACCGTTCAATACGATATTAATGACGCTGTTCCAACCGTTGATCGATAGCTTTTCCGCCGGGCAAATAAAATTGCCAGCCGCGTTGTTGACTAGAGCATCGATGCGGCCAAACTCCGCGTCAGCCCGTTTGACCATGTCTGCGACTTGCTCCGGGTTGCGCACATCCATCGGAACAGTGAGCACCTGTCCCCCGCCTGGTACGACCATTTCCTGTTTGGCCTCTTCAAGCGCCTCCGCCCGTCGTCCGGTAATAACGACGTTTGCCCCTTCGGCAACAAACCGCTTCGCCATATATTTCCCCATTCCGCTCGATCCACCGGTAATAATAATCACTTTTCCGTTCATTCACTTCTCCCCCTATGACTGATGGTTCATTCATTTTTTCTTATGCTTGGTTTTCTTTCTTTTTCTAGCATAGGGCAATTTCCCCCTCTTTTCAATAGAAATGACTGATTTTTTTGAAAATCAAAACACAATGGCTTCTTCTCTACTTTCACTTTCTAAGAATGATGACCTTCTTGATTTAACAACATTATTTTTCTCCTATTGTTCTTCCCTTTTCGTTTTCGTTATAATAAAGCTACTTGTGAAAGGACGGCGAAACGATGCACCGTATTGAAACAACCAAAATGAACCGACGCACGTTTTTAAAAAAGCTGACACGCACCGGCTTCGCCGCAGCGTTGGCAACATCGCTCGCCTACGGCTACGCCCGTTGGGTTGAACCGTCGCACTTGACGGTGACTCACCATACACTGTCACACCCGCTCATCCCGAAGGCGTTTGACGGCGTGAAACTGTTGCAATTCAGTGACCTCCATCTCGGTCATTATGACAGCTTGGAACGCTTTTACCGCATCATTAATCAAATAAACAAGCTGCAACCCGATATCGTTGTCTTCACCGGCGATTTGCTTCATGAGGCGAACCGATACCCGCACACCGAAGAGGTGGCAGATGCGTTGGCCTCCATCCGTGCTCCACTTGGGAAATTTAGCGTTTATGGCAACCACGACCACGGTGGCTACGGGACGGACATTTATCGCCGGCTGATGGAACGAGCTGGGTTTCGCGTCCTTGTCAACGAGCATGCGCTCGTTCGCCGTGGACAAGAGAGGATCGCTGTGGCCGGTGGCGATGATATGATGCTCGGCCAACCCGATTGGGCGAAAATGACGTCCGGCATTCCGGCGTCAACATATACAATCGCCCTCGTTCACGAACCGGATGGCGCTCTTGAGACATGCCGCTATCCGATTCATGTTCAACTGTCTGGCCATAGCCATGGCGGACAAATTCAACTTCCATTTATCGGCCCGCTCATTACGCCGCCGCTGTCCGAGCGGTATTATGAAGGATTTTACCACGTCGGCGGGCTTGTGCTATATGTCAACCGGGGACTCGGCACAACAAGGGTGCCGCTTCGCTTTTTCGCCCCGCCGGAGCTAACAGTCTTTTCGCTCATTCATCGCTAGAAATAGGTCAAGCAGATCACAACTATGCTATAATAGAAAGAAAAAGGAGACATGTCGATGAAACCGTTGCAGTTGACGGTCGACAATATCGCCAAAGCCATTTTTACAGTTAACCGCCATGCGAAAACGGCATTAAACCCTTCGTTTTTGTATCTTCTCAAGAAAAAAGCCATCGAAAAACTGCTTGAAGAAGGCAAGGCGAAAAAAGTCGGCCTCCATTTTTCCCGCAATCCGAAATATAGTCAGCAGCAATCCGATGTGCTCGTGGCCGTCGGCGACTACTATTTCCACATTCCTCCGACAAAACAAGATTTCGCCGCCCTTCCGCACCTCGGCGCGCTCAGCGACTCATACCGAAATCCTTCCGCCCGGATGCCTTTATCGGAGGCAAAAGCCATTCTCATCGCCTATACCGGAATCAAAGAATCGACGGAACGAAAACCGAGACGATTGGCAAAGCCTGTGTTTAAGCGGCTCGGTGACCGTTACTAAACAAGGCGCTGGAATGTTCCCAGCGCCTTGCTTCTGTCCTTCCTCCACTTACTTACAATAAAATCAAGGATCCCCACTCCGAGCAGCTATTGTTTCGCTTTGGTTGGAAGTGGAGATTTTCCGTTCAAAATAAGAAACAAGGGAAGCCCACTATCATTGAAGAAACACTCCTTGCCTAGCAGCCGCCATCTCAGTAGCAAAAACGCGCCTTATTATTCATCTAGCTCTTTTAGCAACCAAGCTCGCACCATTTCAGTGGCTTTATCACATACTCATCCCCCTTGCCGGTAGCATGGGCGATTGCCTGTTCGTCTTGGTGCAGCGGCAATACCAACACTTTATGCGGCGGAGATAGTGTCACACCTCACATTTTCCAGTCTAAAATGACAATGAAGTGCCGTCCGTTTTTTGATAGAGTGGCGATTCGAGGAAGGAAAGCCCGTCACCCAACTCATCAATGTCCACTTCCCACCCCTGCTCAGCAGCAAGCTTGCGAACGAGATCAGCGGTGACCGTTCACACCAGTGCACCGCCGTCGACAAAGGCAACAGACTATCTCTGTTTGCCCGCTCGGCGATGCTGTTCCTCCGCCGGACTGCCATTGACGGAAGTGGCTTGCTTCTAAACTCCCTCAACCCGGCTGCCGCCGCTCTTTTTGGCTGCATATAGCGCTTTATCGGCCAGTTTGAGCCAATGATCAAGCGATTCGTTCGGGTCGGAGCACTCGACAAAACCGGCGGAAAACGTGCACGATAGGCGTACGCCAGCTGCTTCGATTTCCTCTGAGGCGAACTGACGCTGCAGCCGCCCAAGCACACGGTGCGCCTCGCATGTCGAGGTTTTTGCCAGCCAAACGATAAACTCTTCACCCCCGAAACGAATGACCGTGTCCATTCCGCGCGTATGTTGAAGCAAAAAGGCGGCCAGTTTTTTTAACACCGCATCCCCCACTAAGTGTCCGAAGCGGTCGTTGACTTGCTTAAAATGGTCCAAATCAAGCAGCGCCAAACAGCTCGGTGTCCCGAAACGCTCAAGATCGCTGCGCAGGCGGACATACACTCGCGGTAAATATTTACGGTTATAGACGCCGGTTAACTCATCAATAAGCACCAATTTATCAATTTTCCGCTTTTTTTCTACGAGACGGTGAACACGAATGTATAGCTCACTAGCTGCCACCGGCTGCGCGATGACATCGTCGGCGCCAAGCCCATAACATTTCAGATGTACAGCTTTTCGTCCGTCTCTGCTAATGATCACTACTGGAATGTAGGAAGGCTGACTGGCGGTCTTCAGCAGAGCAACGAAAGGAGGAGTTTCTAAATCGTCTTCCCCGATGTTGACGATGATGCAGTCCGGGTTGAGGCGAAACATGGATGCGGCTGCTTGTTCGAGGGAAGGAAGCGTGATGAAGCGCCAAGGTACGGTTTGCCATGATCGACGGATATAAGCAAAAAATAACGGGTCGTTTCCGCAGAGAAGAATGTCAGCTTCCGCCCCTTGTTGTTGCAAGAAGGAAGCGATTGTAGAATCCGTTTCCTCGGCTTCATAGCAGCGGCGCAGGAGTGGAAACATCTCCGCTAGCACCTCCTCCACCGTCCATTGCCGTTCCTTTTGCCTGTTCATCCGGCGGAGAATCCGTTCTACTTCAGCAGCAAGATCATCGCGGCCGGTCACCTTCGCCGCTCGGCCGATGGCATCGAAAAACTGAGTCAGCTCCGCCCCGTCGAGCGAAGATGAAGACTCCCATTGTTCATACTGCTCTTTCATCCGGTCTAGTAACGAGACGATATAGGAATCCAACTTCCCTCTCCTTTCTTTATGTTAGCCATTCCGTAATCCCGATAAAAAGCCCTCGAACTGCTTTCATTTCCGTACTCATCTTTTCCTATATATTTATTAATATAGTCAACACGACCTAAAAACATTCTGACTTCCTTCCTCACCTCCTGCCGCGGAAGCGAGGGATTCTCACATTTCCTTTCGCTGAAGCAAATTCGGTTACTGTTCGTCTCCGCTTTCGTTTCACTCAGAAGTGGCCGCCTGCTCGATCAAGATAATAAAAAGGCCGTTGCCTTGCTGCAACGGCGCTGTTCAATATAAAAAGTCAAGCAGGCGGCGATCCGCCAAATTCGTATCAACCGGACAGCCTTCTGCGTCGCGCCCGTACTGCCACGCCCAAACGTTCGCGCTACAAGGCGGGGCGGCCGGCTGGTAACGCGGAGCTTTTTGTTCTTTCGTCGTTCCAGGCCTTGGGGCTGCGCTCCAAATAACGGCCTGTACCGCCACTTGATTGTTGTTCCCAACCGCCTCGCAATAGGCGGCGGCGAAATCCCCCTGCGTCGGATCGGCATACAGCCCCGGACGATACCCAGTCGGATAGAGCGTTTCCACCCAAGCCGTAATCCAAGCCGCATCGACAGCAAAAAAATCTTCGATGTTGGCAAACAGCAATTTATTTTTCGGAATGCCGAGCCGCCGTGCATGGAACACCGCATTGCGCGCCGCCACTTGGCCGTTCGCATAGCCAACCGCCTCACGAAAGGCATTATAAATTGGCAGTACTTTGATCCCATAGTTGCGGATGCGGGTGATCTCGTCCCGCGTCAGCCCTTCCGAGACGTTCGGCACTTCCACCAAATAGCGACCCCAAAATTTCGGGTAACCAAACTCCGTCCGTACACATTGAAACAATTGGTCTGTGACGACTTGCGCCGAATCAACGCCCCAAACACCTCGTACCATCCTTCCCCCTCCTTCACGGTCGCATTGCCATAGTTATATATATGAGGGGGCCAGCTTGTTTTATACGGTTACCGACGCCGTTCCTCCTTCGACGAGTCGCCTTTTAACAGCTGAAACCAACCGTTGCGTTTAAACCAAGCAAACATCATTATGCCGATGACTGCCATGATCGCCAATACAGCAAAGTACCCATATTTCCAGCGCAGTTCCGGCATATAATCAAAATTCATCCCGTAAATGCCGGCAATAAAGGTGAGCGGCATAAAAATCGTCGTAATGGCTGTAAATGTCATCATAATGTTGTTCATTCGGTTGGAGTTGAGCGACAAATAGCTATCCCGGATATCGGAGGTAATTTCCCGATTCGTCTCGATCATTTCCGACAGCTTCAATAAATGATCGTAAATATCATGGAAATACAACTGCCGTTCTTTCATGCGCTGCAGTCGGTCGGAGTGGATGATGCGATACAGTAAATCGCGCATCGGCACAATTGTCCGGCGCAATTTCGATAAATCGCCACGAATATCAAACACTTTTTCGATAATGTCATGAATCGGCTCATTGTTCGTATTTTCCTCTAGATCATTTAACACATCTTCAATATTGTACAGTGGCGGGAAGTAATCATCGACGAGTTTATCAATCAGCCGATACATAACATGAAACGGCCCCTGCTGCACATCCTGCTCGCGTTTCAGCCGCTCCCATACGTCATCGACTGCGTGAATCGACGACTTATGAAACGAAACGATAAAATTTTGTCCGACAAACAAGTCAACTTCCTCAGCCTCGAGGGTTGTTCCCGCAATCGCATGAAGGACAACAAATAAGTAGCGGTCATAAAAATCAAGTTTCGGACGCTGTACATATTCCAAACAGTCCTCAATCGCTAGCGGATGGAAACGGAAAAATGAAGCGAGTAAGTCCGACTCCTCGTCCGTCGGTTCATGAAAATCAACCCAATACCATGAAACGTCTGGACTGTTGACGAACGCTAAATCAACATCATGCATAACCTCAAACTCTTTTGTTACGACACACGTGCGAATCATCGCCATCTCACCTTGCCATTTTTTCTCTTCTTATCATAACCGAAAAGCTGTTACACACCAACAAAAAACGGGTAAAGAAATCGTGTAGAGAAAAAATTGACAAAAAATATTTATCTAAATTTTCTTTACATTTTCACCAAAAAGGACGATAATATAAAAAAGGGAACCCCTTCGTTCCCATATGGGAGGGAATTGACTATGTATGAAAAACAGTATCCAAACGAAGGCGCCATATTGTTCAACCAGCCTGAAGAAAAAAGCAGCTATGGTCCAATGGCCGAACAAGTGTTGAAAGAAGCACTCTTCCAGTTCCAGAGAAAAAAACTGATGGAAAAAATCGACGAGGCGCTTGCTACTGGCAACAAACCGTTGTTTGTCAAGCTTTCCGCCCAATATAACGACTTATTGAAAAAATACGGCGCGTAAAAGGAGAGAACGACGTTGGAGTGTGAATCATCTATGACAGGATGAGCCCCATTTCCGTCTACGGAAAACGATCCGAACGGAAAGGGGCTCATTTTTGTTTTTCCGTTTTGCAGGCCCAATGGTACAATAGAGAAAAAACGGAAAGGTGGACAGCTTGTGAAACACCTCATTCAGCCACGCGTTCAAGCCATTCAACTATCTGGCATCCGTCAATTTTTCAACCTTGTCTCCGGCCGGCCAGGGTTAGTTTCCTTGACGATCGGCCAACCGGATTTTCCGACACCCGATCATGTGAAAGTGGCAGCCCAAGAAGCGATCGCCGCCGATTTCACAACATATACGGCGAACGCCGGTCTCCTGGAGTTGCGCCAAGCTGCTTGTCAATTTGTCGCTGATAAATACGGGCTTCGCTACAGCCCGGATGAAGTGATCGCCACCGTTGGCGCCAGCCAGGCGCTCGACATTACGTTTCGCACCATTTTAGAAGAAGGGACGGAGGTGCTTCTTCCCGCGCCGGTCTACCCCGGCTATGAGCCGCTCATCCGCTTGTGCGGGGCGAAACCGGTGTACATCGATACAAGACAAAACGGCTTTCGTCTGTCGGCCGAGTTGATTAAGCCTTACCTCACCGACAAGACACGTTGCCTCGTCCTTCCGTATCCGTCCAATCCGACCGGAACGACGCTGTCAAGTGAAGCGCTGGAAGCCATCGCTGCACTGATGAAAGGAAGGCCGATTTGGATCGTGTCTGACGAAATTTACAGCGAGCTCGTCTATCGCGGGCGCCACCGCTCAATCGCTGAATGGTTGCCAGAGCAGACTATTGTCATCAACGGTCTAAGCAAATCACACTCGATGACCGGCTGGCGCATCGGATTGGTTTTCGCTCCGTCCTTTGTCATCGAACAGATGGTCAAGGTGCATCAATACAGCGTCTCCTGCACGTCGTCGATCAGCCAAAAAGCAGCGGTTGAGGCGCTTACCGCCGGCAAAAATGACGCCGAGGCAATGCGCGCTGCCTACGCTGAACGTCTTGAGTACGCTTACAATCGCCTCACGGCCATGGGGCTGCCTGTGGAAAAGCCGGACGGCGCGTTTTATTTGTTTCCGTCGATCGCTGCGTTTCGTATGCCGTCGTTCGATTTTGCCCTTGATGTCGTTGAAAAAGCCGGCGTCGCCCTTGTTCCCGGAAGCGCCTTTTCTGAATACGGCGAAGGCTACGTTCGCCTGTCATACGCCTATTCGCTCGATGTGCTCAAAGAAGGGCTCGACCGGCTCGAACGATACGTTCACGAAAAGAGAAACAGTCTATAAAACAAATGTAACGCTGTTTTCCTTTCAGCGCGATATCGTATGCGGTGGCCGCCGATTGGTTTACGCACATATAAAAGGGTGTCCCACAAAGACAACGGGACACCCTTTTTCATCACGATATACGATCTGAACACTTCCACAATACAGCATCTTGTCTCTCTTGAAGAAAGGCGACCTTTCTGGTCAACTCCATTCCTCTTTTTACGGCACAAGTAACAGTTTGCCGCTCGTTTTCCTCCCTTGCAACAGCTCGTGTACCATAGCCGCCTGCTCAAGCGGATAGACGCCGCCGATGATCAGCTCTAAGCTTCCTTCTTGCACCCAATGGAGCAATTCACGCAAGCTTTGCTCGTACAGCGCCCGCTTCCGCATGATTTGCGGCAAGAAAAAGCCGACGACAGACCAGTTTTTCGCCATCAGACGAGCTGGGTTAAGGCGCGTCATCTCCCCGCTTGCCATGCCGTAAACAACAAGGCGACCGAACGGGGCGAGGCAATCAAGCGTTTGATGGAAAATACCGCCGCCCACCATTTCCAAGGCAACGTCAACGCCGCGGCCATCAGTCGCCTCCATCACAGCCTTGGTCCAGTCGTTTTGCGTATAATCGATCGTCACATCAGCACCAAGACGCCGAGCAAGCTCCCGCTTTTCTTCGGTGCTCGCCGTGGCGATAACGGTTTTCGCGCCGAACCGTTTCGCCAGCTGCACGGCGAGCGTGCCGACGCCGCCGGCTGCCGCGTGAACGAGCACCGTTTCTCCGTCCTCCAGACGGCTCATCGTTTTTAAAATATGATAGGCACTTAACCCTTGCACCGGCAGCGCCGCTGCTTGTTGGACATCCATCCCATCCGGCAGCGGCACGACCGCCCGCTCATCAACGGCAACAAACTCGGCGTACCCTCCCGACTCCACTAAGGCGACGACGCGCTGCCCTGGGCGGATCGCCTGCACGTCCGGACCAACTTCACGGACGACACCGGCCACTTCAGTTCCAGGCACGAATGGAAGCGGTGTCGGTACAACGTAGCGTCCTTCTCGTCTCGCTGTATCGGCGTAATTGACGCCAATCGCCTCCGCCTCAATCAACACGTGGCGACCGGATGGCGACGGGCGTTCTACCTCTTTCACCTCAAGCACATCTGGACCGCCGTATTCCGTAAATTGTACCATTTTCATTGTTGTTTCCCCTCCCCCGCTACTTTCGTTTGCGTCATATCACGCATTTCCGGTCCAAACGACTCACACTCAAGTTTCGGAACGACAGAAAGAGCTCCATGCTGGTTGATGTAGTCGATCTCCTTTTCGAGACCGTAAGCGGCCATCCAGCGCCCGACACGCGAGGAGGACAGCACTTCTTTCGCCCTTCTTTCACCGCTATATTGCCGATAAAACAGCCAAGCAGCCATGGCGCTGTCGGAAAGCTCTGCAGCAGCGATTCCGTGCTCAATCAGGCAATGAACAAAATAGCCGGCGCCATAAAAATCCTCAAGACAAAATCGGCCGGATGAGCCGGAACAAATGGCGATAATCGTCTCTTCCCGATGTGAGCGGCAAACATATTCGCCGACTGCTGGGCTATTGAGCAAACTCGCTGCATACACAGCGCGGGCTGGCATCGCCTTACGAAGCGCCACCGTGCCGTTCGTCGTCGACAACACCACCGTTTTCCCCGGGCAAACAGTTTGCAAAAACAGCGGCGCTGGCGGGTGGAAGCCAACGATCGTCCGCCCTTCGCTTTCGCCGACAAGTTCGTAGCTCCCGTCAGGCAATCGCCGCCCGACTTCTCTCGCTTCGGCGGCGCTATACACCGGAATGACCGAGCGGGCGCCGGCAGCCAATGCCGCTGTAATCGATGACGTCGCGAGCAAGACATCAAACACAACGGCCACTTTACCGTCAGCAAGTGCGGTTTCGTCAATATCTTCTTTGCGCAGTACAACATGCACTTTCGTGATCATAC
>Ga0207865_102411_pt1 | contig 10991 bp, 10 predicted proteins | sample HigsolmetaAR204D_FD_184836 | JGI IMG/M metagenome (GOLD analysis project Ga0207865, IMG submission 184836) | Ionic liquid and high solid enriched microbial communities from the Joint BioEnergy Institute, USA - AR20-4-D (SPAdes) (version 2) ...
CCAAGTAAGACTTCATGAGCACCGCGTGTATAAAGGTCTTGGAGAATCTCTTGCCAGCCATGCGCGCTTTCTTGACCTCCAACGTAAAAGCCAAGAATTTCACGATAACCTTCTTCATTGACACCAAAAACAACGTAAATGACTTCTTTGGCATACGTATCAAGAATTATAGCTCTCATTGGTGTTTTTAGTATCATTTTCACGGGGGTGGCTTTTGCTTCCAGTGACAGCTACAATGGTTATTTTACTACCGCCGTTATGACAGTTGGTTCATTGAATGTAACGGATGGAAGTATTTCTGTTAAACACTCTCAAGAGTATACTTTAGGAAGAACTGTTTCTATACAGGCTTTCCGTAAAGGTTTGCTTGGCTATAGTTATCAGAAGACTGTTGGTACAGTATCTTCAGATGTAACAGGTAAATCGTTAAGCACTAGTGGTCTTTCAGATGGTACCTACAAGTTAAAGTTTGTCGAAATAAGTGGCAAATGCATAGGATGTAGAGAAATCCATGTTTGGGGCAGTTGGAGCAATTAATATAGACAATTAATAAATCTATTATGAAAAGAGATAGTTCTTTCTATCTCTTTTTTTTTTGAAGAGGTGAAGATAATGACTGTTAAAATATTAAAACAAATCGGTATTTTTTTAGTGTGTTTGATTGCTTCCCAATTTATCATGTATTACTTTGTAGATGATTATATTATTAATGTTGTTTCAAGTGCCATTATCTTTATTTCTGGTAGATTAATATTAGCCGTTGTATTATGGGTTGTTGTGAATCTACTATTTGGATCTAGAAAATCAAACTTTAGTATAAAAAACTATCGGACGCAGTTCGTTTCTTTTTATATTATTTATTTAGTATTTTTAGTATCGATTGTGTTTTTTAAGGATGGGGTTTACCATCGACAATATAACTTCATTCCATTATTAAATCTTTTTAAACACCAAAATGTGAATAATAACATTTTCATTATCAATATCATTTCTAATATATTCATGTTTATTCCGCTAGGGATCGTTGCTTTGCTATTTACCAAAAATAAGATATTTAATTCTTTACAAGTGTTTTTATATACAAGCTTATTTATTGAGTTAATACAGTTTATTTTCAAAAGAGGAGTATTTGATATTGATGATATCATTCTAAATACCATAGGGGGATTCATTGGTGTTTATTTGACCTATAAATTTTTATCAAAAGCGAAAAATCAATCTAAAAACCAATCACCATATAAAAGCTAGTCAAAACATAAACCAGAACTGTTGGATTGTCTGAGAAGATATGAGTTTTGACGAAACAAACTGTTATTGGAATAAATCTTTTTTTGATTCATTTTACATCTAATTTCAAACAACCAACTTCGTATGAATGTTTTTGGCAATTAAAAAATGCATCAAATGGCAAATAATTATATTCATCTTCCTGTATAAAGTTTCATAAGCAAAGTCCCTTGACATGGAGCCTCTGCGGGTATAATTCATCGAAAAGGGGCGGGCCGTATGGCTTTGCTAGGCAGATTAGACTATCAGACCCGCCACTCCATGTAAAGCGGTGAATATGCACTGGTTTATGCAAACTCTTAATTGCCATCAACAGTATGAAGCTGGTTGTTTTTTATTAAAATTGATTGTTGATTTTATATATAATTTTTTATTCTTAAATTGCAATATTAAATGCAACACCTGATGATGACCCTAATAAACTGTTGTCGAACATGAAAATTAACTGATATAGGACTCACTCCGCGCAATTTTATATGGAGCGGCAGGCATGATCGCCTCCTTAGATGATGCCGATGTTGGAACTCTGGCTTCTCGACAGGAGAATCATGCCTGCGGAGGCTCCATGTCAAGTTAGTTGCCTAAACACTCAACAAACTGACCCGTGCTGATGAGTTTAAGAGGCCAACAGGGCCAGCTCCTCCTTGAAGAATCCATCCGGTGTCCTCTATCCTAGGATCCTCCTTGAAAGGCGGTTGCACCAGTTTTTCGCATAGGCGATGGTCTGGTCGAAATGGATTCCCCTTAGGGATGAAGCGCCGTATTAACCCATTTTGGCGCTCATTGGTCTCCCGTTCACTGGAGGTATATGGGTGGGTGAAATAGACTTCAGTTCTTTTTTTTAAGCACTGTGGCAAGGTGGCAAATTCTGACCCGTTGTCAGCAGTGATGTTTTTGAAGACTTTCGGGAATTGCTCACCATAGTCCTTCTTCAAGCACGAAATAGCATCACTGATGGACGGTGCATCCTTTGCATCGACCCTTATAATGATCTCCTTGCGTGTCTTCCCGTTCAGTAATGGTCAACAAGGTCTGGTCGTTCGACTTTTTGCCAATGACGGTATCGATCTCCAAGCGGTCGAATTCCTGTCGGTCGTTGACTTCGGCCGGGCGTTCTTCAATACTCCGGCCCAGGACCCTTTTATTTTGGTAGGACTGCTTCTTCCTGGTGTTGAGTCGAACTTTCATTGGTAGCAATACCAATAAGCCCTATGTCTATATAGTTATAGAGTGTCTTGGTAGGAATAAGGGCACCTTCAAATAGGCCGTGGCGCTTTTGGCATAACACAGACTTCATCAGGTGACCAACATCTCTTAGGATTTTGGCCTCTGCAAACTGGATGAATTTCATTTCGTCATCCAACTTAAATTTGGCATCACAGGCTTTCCGGTTTTTTTCGTATACCAGTTTGTCCGTATCCGGAAAATAAGCTTCAAATAGCTTTCCATTTGTCTTCATCTGAGTCACGGTGCTTCGTTTTAACTCCCGGGAAATGGTGCTTTTATGGCAGCCCGCCGCATCAGCGATGGCTTTAAGAGATTGTCCCTCACTATTTTCCCGCTATCAAAGGGTGTAAGCTGTTTAAATAGGCGTTTTTTTGGTGGTATACTGTGTTTGAGCCATAAATAAAAACTCCGTATCGATTTTTGTTTTGGTCGACTGGAGCATACACGGTTTATCTATGGCTTTTCACGTTTTAAGACTTGTAGCTAGCCTCTTTATACTATTTTTTATGTAAATATGTTGTCATTAGAACAAAAGATGATCCATAATGAAGACCGTAATATTGGCTGCATGCGCTTTAAGAACAGAAAGCGAGTGAAGAAACGTGAGTTCCAATCAACAAGTGAAAATTAAAAAACACCAGACTTTTCCGCTTACGATTAAAAGACTTGGAATCAACGGAGAAGGAGTTGGATATTTTAAACGGCAAGTCGTATTTGTTCCCGGTGCGTTGCCGGGAGAAGAAGTAGTGGTGGAAGCGACAAATGTGCATCCCAATTTTACGGAAGGGCGAATCAAAAAAATCAGAAAGAAATCCCCTTTTCGTGTAAAACCCCCATGTTCCGTTTATGAGATATGCGGAGGCTGCCAGCTGCAGCATTTGTCCTACGAACGCCAATTGGTCGAAAAGCGGGATATCTTAATTCAAGCTCTTGAACGCCATACCCAATTTGATATAACACAAATCGAAATTCGGCCAACCATCGGCATGGAAGACCCGTGGCACTACCGGAATAAAAGCCAATTTCAGCTTGGAAAGCAAAAGGAGCGGGTGATTTCAGGGCTTTATCAATTGAATTCTCATAAGCTGGTCGATATTTCAACATGTATCGTTCAGCATCCAGAAACGGATAAAGCGACGCAGATTATTCGAGAAATTTTGTCCGACTTGCACATTCCTATTTTTGACGGACGCACCAAAACTCCTGCTGTTAGAACCATCGTCACTCGAATTGGGACAAAAACCGGCCAAATTCAAGTGGTTCTCATTACCACTCATAAAGAACTTCCGAAAAAACAACTCATTGTGGATGAAATCAAAAAAAGACTGCCAAACGTTGTCTCCATTATGCAAAATGTGAATCCAAAAAAGACATCGCTGATATTCGGAGAGAAAACGTATTTATTGTATGGAGAGCCTTCCATTACAGAGCAATTGGAAGAATTCAGTTATGAACTGTCCGCGCGTGCATTTTTCCAATTAAACCCTGAACAAACGATCAAGCTTTACAACGAAGTGAAAAATGCAGCTTCGCTCACCGGAAAGGAAAAAGTGTTAGATGCTTATTGCGGGGTTGGAACGATCGGACTGTGGCTTGGAAAGGGAGCAAAAGAAGTACGCGGAATGGATGTTATTCCCGAAGCGATTGAAGACGCCCGCAAAAATGCCGAAAAGCATGGCATGTCGCATTTTGTGTATGAAACTGGAACAGCTGAAGAGTGGCTGCCAAAATGGAAAAAACAAGGTTGGATACCGGATGTTGTGGTCGTTGACCCGCCTAGATCCGGATGCGACCGTGAATTTTTGAAAACGATCATGAACATCAAACCAAAGAGAATAGTGTATGTTTCCTGCAACCCTTCCACGTTAGCCAAAGATTTGCAGACGCTAAGCCCATTGTACAAAATCCATCACATCCAACCCGTCGATATGTTCCCAATGACCGCACATGTTGAATCCGTCACACAGTTGGAATTAAAGTTGTAAAGATAAAATAAACTCCTGACACAAAAAACAAACTCCTGCCAAAATGAAAACAAAGTTGTGCAAAAGTGTGGGAAAAGGTGTGAGTAAAAAGGAGAAACCCATCTCCCTCAAGCCTTTTCCCCTATTTTCTATCACGACTTTATTTTCAAACATAATAAAGTTCTGCCAGAAAAAATCGAAGCAAAAATCGAGAAAATGAGAGATTCGTGCATGACTTTATTATGAATGGAAAAATATAGGAGGCGTAGGAATGCGGGTTGAAGGGGTGGAGAGTAGCAGGAGTTTATTATGACTGAACATAGTTAGGATGAAGAAAGAGAAAAAATAAAAAATTTTCAATTGAAATAAGATGAATCCTGTTTCTCTTTTTTTATTAGGGAATAGGGAAAAGGAAAGACACAAAGAAGTATTAGAAGAAGATAAATAAACAAAGAGTTCATGTTTAACAAAAAATTACCGTACGCTACACAAAAATAACATTTCCAAACCGAAGGTTTACTGACGCCAATCAGCCGATCTTCGGTCTTTTTTATGCCTAAAAAAGATAAAAAGTCCGAATAGACTGAAAAAAGGCAGAAAAGCAAGTGTGGCAAGGCATAGAAAGGATTAATGAGAGAGTGAAGAAGGGGAAAAGAAACGCCTGGTCTCCTTGATCCTTATTCTTAATCAGGAACATAATTTTTTTATCAAATTCAGTGCAAATGAAGAAGCTTTGCAATTCTTTCATTCTTCATTAAGAGGTGAGCAATATTGGCTTTCGCTTATTGTCTAAAAGAATCCTTCCATCCATTAAGGCATCTTTTTGTAATGTCAGCATTAGATATGACAGTAGAAGAGCTATTTAACAGTGAGTTATCACAGCATTTGGTAAACCGCATTGGCCATGCCAGAATATTGTTTGCGATTACTATAACGTTCCGATAATCGAAAACGTATCTATTAGTCTTTGTGAAAAAACAAAAAAGCCCCTTGGAAAGTTTATATGCCCCATTTGTGAATTCAGTTATAACAGACGGGGGCCAAATAAAAATGAAGACGATAAACCTCGAAGAACAAGAGTAAGGTCTTATGGCTCATTATGGAAGGTGAAATTGCAAGAGTTATCAATAATTATCTTTTATAAGTAAATTTATATTCTCGCATCCATTATTACCATATATTTAAAAAATTGTATGGTAAAATAGCATTATGACTAATGAAAGTGAGGGATGATATGTTCAAAGGACTTACAGAGAAAATAATAGGCATTTTATTAATCTGTTTACTAACGTTTAACTTTTTCTGCGTAATGCATATAGGAAATACTATGCATGATAGATATGACCAATTAGATAAGAAAATCGTTGAACTAACTAATCAAATAAAAACTATACAAGAAGATAATAAAACAGTAACCGTTCAAGATAATAAAACGATTGATTTTCTTAAAGAGGAATATTCTAATTATAGAGATTTTGCAAACAGTGACAGGGACAGTTTTTTCAACTTAGTTAGTTTATTCTTTGTAGCTTTAGGTGTTTTAGTAACAGGAGGTACAATAGTCCTGTACTGGATTTTTGGTCAAACCAAAACAGAAGTAAAAGAAAATGCTGACTTAACAATAAGATCTTCCATAAATGAAATTGAACAAGATGCGAAAAACAAGATTAAAAATTTAATTGATCCTAAATTAAAAGATTTTGAAGAAAAATATAAAGAATTAGAGAGATTTATGGAGAATCAACATACTCTTCGAAAGAGCAGGGTATTGGTTTTAAGCCCTGAAAATAGAAAAAATGAGATGGAAAAACTTGAAGTAATGAGAATACGTGAAATAGTAGACGAAGCTCAATTAATGACATTAGAAAATTTCGATGATTTCGAGCAAAAAATAGATAACGGAGAAGTTGATATTATTGTCTATAGATATGAAAAAGTAGAGAGGGATAAACAAGAAGAAACAATAAGGAGATATATTCAAGCATTAAAAGACAGGGATTCAAAAATCCCAGTTGTAGTATATGCGAAGCCAGGGAATTTAGTTGATGGAGAAGATGGAAAATTTGTTGACTCGTATCCTTATGCAGTTATGGCTAATCTTCCAACCACCCTTACAAGCAACATGATTTCTTTGGCAAATGTTTTATCATATGAGAGGGGATGAAAAAATGACAGTTACAGAGTACCTTGAATCATTACTTGATGAAGAAAAAATAAGTGAAGAAGAAAAAGAGAAAATTCGAAAAAAAAGAGATGAAGTTGAAACAGCGATAAGAGAGGAATTTGGTAATAAGATTAAAACGGTAAAATACTCAGGTTCTATAGCAAAGCATACTGCAATTAACTCAAGTAAAGATTTAGACCTTGCTATCCATTTTAAGAAGGAATCATTCGATTCGCTAAAAGAAATGTATGACTCAGTATTTGATTTTCTAAAGGATAATTACAATGTTAGAAAACAGAAAGTATCCATTGGATTATCAGATTTCAACGTAGATGTAGTCCCTGGTCGTCGCATAGATGAAGAGGATGAAAGTAACAATGATGTATTTTTATATCGATCTGATAATGATAGTCGAATTAAAACAAATATAGAGATACATAAGTCCCACATTAAAGAGAGTGGTTGTCGTAGTGTAATTAAACTTATGAAAATATGGAAAAATAAATGGAATGTAAAGTTTAAATCTTTTGCATTGGAATTATTAGTTATCCAGGCGTTAAATGATTCATCTAAAACTGGCTTAAAGGATCGCACAAAAGAAGTATTGGAATATATAGTTGAAAATATTGAAACTATTAATCTTATTGATCCAGCTAATTCAAATAACAATGTTGCTGATGTCATTGAAGATTACAAAAAGTTATTCATGAAAACTACTGCTTCAAATTGTTTAAGCTATTTAGATGATGCAGACGAAGACCCGGAAAGCCAATTATCAGCATGGAAAAAAGTCTTTAATGATTTTTCTGGTTCTGGAGGTACAAATAATAACTATACAAGTAGCAGTATTGTAAAAAGAAATACAACAGATTGGGGGAGGCAACCAGATAGAAGACATGGATGAAATAAAGTTCTGGTATGAGGAGATGCCTGAAGTTTTTGAAAGGGAGAAGCAAATACTTGAATCAAAAGGATTTACTTTAAATATGTATAACAATACTATTGAATTTATTGGGAATTCGTCAGTTATAAAGGAGTATCCGTTGAAGATAATTTACCCTGACGGATACCCTTCGTTTCCTCCTACGGTTATCAGTGATGTACAGGATGATTTAGTCCTAATAAGGCATCAAACCAAGTTAAATAAGGTACTATGCTGTTTTGGATTTTCATCAGAACGATGGAGGGCGGACTTTACAGCGAGAGAAGTTTTGCAAGAAGCTGAAGAATTAATAACACATTTCTCACCTTTGACTTTTAATGAAGAGTATTTCAACGATGATATTGTACCAGAGCCAATGGTTAATCAATATAATTATACTTTTGGTGGCCTATTAATACCTACTCCTTTTGGAAATTGGTCATTGGATGATTTAGATGATATTAATGAAGGTACTCTCAAATACCCCGATAATAAAACTAAACGAGGAATATTATCAAGTATTAAGGTATCAGGTCAAAATAATTTAGCAGATACAGGATATGAGCATTGGCTAAATGGTTCGACAATTTACAAGACCTATATATATAAAGTTAAGCATCCCCCACCATTAAGTACAGATAATATTTTCGAATGGTTAGAAAAAAACAACATACGTTACAATCCTAAAAAAAATCAATTTATGATTTTTGTATTTGAGGATGAATGGGGAAAAAAGGGTAATAAGCGTATGGCATGGATTGCTTTGAAACTTCTCCAAGGACAGGCATATTGGGTACGTTGTTACTTTGTAAGTGATGATGACATAAATATTCGCACACCATACGGAATCAAGCTAAGAAGCAAGAAAGTGATGATTGTAGGGGTTGGATCATTAGGTTCAATAGTATCAACTACATTAGCACAAGAAGGAATTGGAAAACTTCATTTAATTGATTATGATATTTATGAACCTGCCAATACAATACGACATCAAGTTAGGCAAAACTTATTTGCTTTACCCAAGGTTGATGGCGTTGCCGATCGTATACGGGAATTAACGCCAAAGGCTGAGGTTTCTATTTATAGGATGGCAATTGGTAGTAGCAAGAATTTTGAAGAATATCAGAAATTCATCGGCATATTAAAAAGCTCCGATGTTATTGTAGATACTACTGGAGAACACAGCGTATCTCACTTATTAAACCGATTATGTGTTCAATATAAGATTCCTTTAGTAGTTGGCTCTGTTACAAATGGAGCGTGGAGTTGTGAAGTAGTTAGATATATTCCTAATTATTCAGGGTGTTGGGGATGTTGGAATCGAAACTATGGTCACATATGTCCTTCGAGTTCTCCTAAAGGTGAAATGCAATTTGCACCAGGTTGTGATCAACCCACATTTATCGGGGGTATTTCAAGTATGAATATTGCAGGAGGGTTAGTATCAAAAGCTGTAATTGACACTTTATTAAATGTTGATTTAGATAATAAACACTATATTGTTTGGAGCGAAAGAGATAGAGACGGAAATCGTCAATATCGTGTTGATTATATGAAAAACCCTATTCTTGAGGATTGTGTGGTATGTAATGAAAATAAATAAAGTGCTTTTTACAGAAAATTGTTTATCAAGCATAAATATAATAATTGATAATTATAATATTATCAAAACTGAAGTAGGAGGCTCACTTGTAGGTTATCAATTAGCTGACAATCTAATTGTTACACATGCTTCAGATGCAGGTAAAAATGCGAAAATGTCTTATAATTCAATTGAAATTGATGGTGAATACACCACTCAATACTGTAATCATTTAAATGAATTATCAAACCATAGACTATATTTTCTTGGTGATTGGCATACGCATTTATCTAATAATCTAAATCCAAGTAGCAGTGATCTAAATGCTATGAAGTTACTATCCAGGTTTGTGCCAGAAGAGTATAGAGATACACTAATAACGGTTATTTTTAATCATTTTGATACTAAGCACTTTAAAGTATATTGTTTAAATAGTGATGAAACCTTATATCAAGTTACCTTTTCGGTGATTCCTAACCCATATTGGATAGAGGATTTCATCTAACCTATACCAAATTTTTTAATAAATCGAGATCAACAACATATATAATTTGTCTCGATTATTTTTATTTTTTAGTCTTATAATATTCAAAACCTACCTTCCATTTTAAGCAACCCAAGGTTAATTAGAAGATTTAACCAATTTTGTAAGTGGGCGAAAATAGGCGATTATGTTTTCGATAGTCAGGCATAACACGATTAGATATCTTCGAAAAATAGAGTTAATGAAGGTGTTTGATGATCTAATTCAGATTGAGAAGTGGGGACAGGTTCAAAGAATAGAACTTATAGATGCTAATGATTTTATAGATACTTTTGTAAAAAGTATGTGAATTAATTTGCAATTTTTTCATGATGTCTTAAAAGAACTTGATTGTAAGGTTTAGAATCACTGGAGGATTGAAGTATGATTTTAAAAAGAAATCCAGATATATATAAGAACGCTTACCCGAATTGGCAGAAGTCATTTAGAACCTTTGATGGACATTTTGTTTTATATTCAAATCAGTTTAAAGAATCAGCAGATAAATTAATTGATTTTATAGGGGAAAATCATGGTCATATAGCAGATACTTTAATAAACCCCGCAATTTTTCTTTATAGACATTCTATTGAATTATGTTTGAAAGGTATTCTTCACAAAATATATTTGGATGCGGGGATAGATATTGAAAAGATCAAAGAAAAATTAAATGGTCATAGTTTAGAGAGCTTATGGTCAAAAGTTTATAATGAAATTACAGGAAAGTATATTTTCATTAATGATGATAAAAGTAAAAATGAGTTGAAAAAAATTGGAAAAATATTAATGGAAATACACTCTATAGATGATAGTTCTATGACATTTAGATATCCTTTTGATACCTCATTAGAAGAGAACATTTATGGAGATGGTAAAGAGAGTTTTGGAATTGACTTTATTCACTTGAAAGAGGAATTTGATCATTTGCATTCACGTCTATACTATTGGATTTATCGGCACATTTCAAATAGGGAAGAATAGTAAGTGAGTTATTATCTGTTTCTTCTTAAACCTTATCTCTACTATATTTAAACAAAAAATTACCGTACGTTACACAAAAATAACGTACCTTAAATAAAAATAACATTCCAAAACCGAAGTGACCCAAAATCAGCCGACCTTCGGTCTTTTTTATACCGAAAAAGAGCAAAAAAAAGCCCGAATAAACTCCTGAAAAAGTCAGAAAAGCAAGTGTTGTAATCAACGGTGATAAAATCCCCAATAACAACGGTTTAAAATTCTTCAAAAATAATAGATAATCGTTTCGAAACAAGTCTTATATGGAGTGGAGAAACGATGCTGAAGATTGGGGAGTTTTTTTA
>Ga0207865_102419_pt1 | contig 10930 bp, 7 predicted proteins | sample HigsolmetaAR204D_FD_184836 | JGI IMG/M metagenome (GOLD analysis project Ga0207865, IMG submission 184836) | Ionic liquid and high solid enriched microbial communities from the Joint BioEnergy Institute, USA - AR20-4-D (SPAdes) (version 2) ...
AGTCCCGTAATCGGATTGCCCTCGGTAAAGACCATGGTTAGCCCCCGATAGATGGTCATTGTGGCCAAAGTGGCGATAAACGGGGCCATTTTTCCCTTGGTGACCATGATGCCGTTCACGGCACCCAGCCCGGCTCCCAAAATACAGCCGGCCGAGATCGCGATGAGAGGCGGCGTACCGGAGACGAGCATACTTGCCATGATCGCGCTGGACAGCGCGAGGGTAGAGCCGACCGATAGGTCAATTCCGCCCGTCAGAATGACGAAGGTCATGCCGAAGGCGATCAGTGCGTTGATGGCCACCTGGCGCAGCAGATTCAGAATATTAAGCGGTTCCAAAAAAGCCGGATTCAAGATGGTTACGATGATCACCAGAATAATGAGCCCCAGCATCGGTCCCAGACTTGGAATGACAGAAGAGACAGTGCTTCGATATGAAGTTGCCTTGATCTCATTGCTTGGCATGCTCATTTTATTTCCCTCCTGCGGCAAATGTCATAATTTTCTCCTGAGTAGCCTCCCGGCTTGTCAATTCTCCGGCAATCCGCCCTTCGTGCACCACCAGAATCCTGTCGCTCATACCGAGCACTTCCGGTAGCTCGGAGGAGACCATGATTATAGCGACGCCTCGCTCTGTCAGTTCGTTCATCAACTGATAAATCTCGCGCTTTGCACCGACGTCGACGCCTCTTGTCGGTTCATCGAGGATAAGCACTTTGAGCCCGATACCGATCCATTTGGCGATAACTACCTTCTGCTGATTGCCTCCGGACAAGTTCTTGACCGGCGTCTCGATCGACTCCGTCTTGACTTGCAGACGATCTTTCAGCATTTCGGCAAAAGCCTTCTCCGCTTTATCGTTAATCCATCCGTTTTTTCCGAAGCTGAACAAATTGGGGAGCGCCATGTTTTCCCTAACGGAAAATTCCAGGATGAGTCCTTCATCCTTTCGGTCTTCCGTAACGAAACCGATTCCATACTTGACTGCATCCGACGGACTTTGAATGCGCACAGGCTTGCCGTCAAGACGAATTTCGCCGGAATCAAGCGGATCAAGACCATACAAAGCCCGCATAATTTCCGTCCGGCCTGCGCCCATCAATCCGGAAATGCCGAGAATTTCCCCGGAATGCACGAAGAAATTAACCTGCTCAAAAACACCTTTCCTGGAGGCGTTCTTGATCTCCAGGACAACCGGACCTGGGGAAACCTCGCGCCGGGGAAAGCGGTCGGTTAATTCCCGGCCGACCATTTTTCGCACGACCTCGTCGAAACCGGTTTCGGGAATCGCCTTCGTGTCGACCGTGCAGCCATCGCGCATCACCGTGATCCGGTCGCAAATTTCAAAAATTTCTTCCATCCGGTGCGAGATATAAACGATGGAGACGCCGTTTGATTTAAGCACCCCGATCACCTCGAACAATGTGCGGATTTCCCTTTCCGTCAGCGCCGAGGTCGGTTCATCCATGATAATCACTTCGGCTTTGGTCATCAACGCCTTGCAAATCTCGATCATTTGCTGCTGTCCCACCGAGCAGTTCCCGGCGAGCTGGTCCAGGGGAAGCGAGAGGGAGAGCTTGCTCATCTGCTCCTCCGCTAACGCCTTCATTTTTCCCGAATTTAAAAATCCCCATCCATAGGTGTGCTCTTTACCGACAAACAGATTCTCCAGCACGGTCATATCCGGCCAAATATTCAATTCCTGGTGAATAAAGGCAATCCCGTAGTCTTCCGCTTCCCGCGGGTTGGAGAAGGAGACTTCCTTCCCGTCAATGATAATGGAACCGGCGTCCCGTGTGTGAATTCCGGTCAAAATATTCATCAGCGTCGATTTCCCGGCTCCGTTCTCGCCCATCAGGGCATGAACTTCCCCTTCGAGCAGTTCAAAATCCACGCCGGCCAGCACACGGTTGGCGCCAAAAGATTTATGAATGCCCTCCATTTTAATATGCACCCATGATCACCTCTTGGTTTTGAGCGATTTCGCCGCCGCTTTCATAAATTAGAATTTTTACTAAACAAAACTAAACTAATCAAAACATCTCATGCCGCTATTTACTTCCACCCCGTATAATTATCGGCTTGAAGTTATCCTAACACCCAAATAAAGCGGTGTCAATATCCATTTTTGCTTAAAATATGCTTTTCCAAACTAAACGTTTATTAAACAATATATCATAATAACTAAACATAAATTCATACGAAGTAGATTTAAACATGAAAATGCTGTCCGAATAACTGACCGTTTTGGGGGATTCATCACTTGTCGGATTGGGCGCCGAGGGAGAGACCGTTGGGAAAGTACATCTGGAGACTTCGCCGATGCTCATGGCGCCGAACGTAATCGCGGAAGCTCGAATGCCGCTTAAGCCGATTTCTTTATATTCCAACATGATTTTCCAAATCAGAAAAAGCAAAAATCGAAAGGTTGCAATGCCAGATTGCGGATTATTTTGGAGATGAACAGTAAATGAAAAAGAAAAGGGGCATCTGTTGTCGGATGCCCCCTTGTTTGCCTTATGAACCCCTCAAAAAATAACTTTCCAGTTTTCCTCGCCTTCGGGATTCCATTCAATGCACTTTAGATGATAACCTGCATTTCGGACGACCTCTGCCGCTTTATGCAGAAATCCTATACCTTTGAGTGGAATTTCGTACTGAGAGCAAAGTAAGATGTCAATCTCGCGGCCTTTAAATTCGGGGTAATCGCTGTATAGCTCGCCGCTTTCAATGTAGGAAAGATAAACATTGATCTTTTCTTGCAGTTCATAAAGATGCTGCATTTCATCGGTCCAATCATGCTTATCCACCATCGTTAAAACAACATGCCCTGTTTCTTTATCTGTACCGATTTTATCGATCGTATCCAAATCGCGGATGCCCATCTTATCATCCTTTTTCTAATATCTTAATCGTTTTGCCATCCTAACTCTCCCCAAAACGAAAGGTAGCGAAAAATCGCTACCTTCGACAAACTTTTTTCGTTCCTCACTTATACGGAAAAATCTGTCAAGCAATGATCCCCAAAAAATCACCTTCCACGGTGTTTTTCCTTTGCTTTTTTTCGCTTGATTTCTCTCTTATATTCCTTGAGTGCTTCCCGTCTGTCTCTGCGCAGAATTTGTTTTTCTTTTTTTCTTTTCTCATACTCTAACTGAAGTGCCGCTTGGGCGAACGTCGACACTCCATTCGCTTTCATTTCGCGGGCTGCCTGCCGTGCTAATCGTTTCGGGTTCATTTTTCTAGGTTGACGGTTTTCAACAGATAGCTGTTCCGACACCCCGTTCATGAAGTCCAATAATTTTGTGTTGACAAATGCAAATACTTCCTGGTCTTTTGGCTCGGAGCCAAACAAATACTTGCCCGCTCTCAGCTTTCCGTTAACGACTTCTTCAACAACACCTACCCAAAATTGACCATCATAAAAAACAGTCAATTTCACTTTTTATTCCCCCTCTAAAAAATGATTGGAACGATGGACATCCCGAGGGGGGAAGGTTACTGACATTGATAAAAAGTTACCAATGCGTCTGGACTACCAACCAGACCGTGTTTTTACGTTCCATCTTTCATCATACAACAAGTTTCATGCGATTTCACTATCCCGTCCGTCAACTCAAGGATATCACAATCCGGATCTGTATTTCACGGTCTATGACATCGCTTTATTTCATCGGACACACATCACCGGCTTCTATTTCTAAACCTGTTAGAGTCAAAGGAATTGTTGAAAAGCGGCAAGCCCGCCCCGATCAAGTCTGTCGTTGAGCAAGCCGCTACCCGCATTCGCTAAAATGAAAAAATATCCCCTGGAGCGCCGAAAGGAGTTTGATCGGTGCCAGGGGATAAGATCCGCGACTTGTTCCCAGAAGTCGTCCAGATTGCATCATGCTGCTTCCGCATATTCGGCGGCGCTCGTCCCGGGCGGGCGGCACGTTCCGGAACTCCGTAGAGCTCAAGCCGCCGCGCTTAGCGCCTGATCGGCATCAGTGCCGGTTGTTCCGGAACGGACAACGCTCAGCATTTCAGCCTTTGGGAGGGAAAATCCCTTCCAAAGCGATAATAAAATTAATCGCCACGTACGGCTGCATATTGTTGTGCGGCTTGCCGCCTCCCGCGGCGGCGATCGCCTGCGCCCCCATCTTCTCCGTCCCGGCCGCGGAGTACACGCGGATGGCGGCTTTGCCTCCCGGCGAGTTGGCCCAGATCATTCCCCCCGGGTTTGTCTGGTCCGCGGTCGATTGACAGCCGGCGGTATGGATGTGTGCCGGAATTTGCGATGTCGACAACGTCACCGCCGCTTCCCCGCCTTTCTCCCCCAAGGCCCGCGGCGTCAGTCCGTTTCCATGTCCAAAGTGCATCGGTACGCAGCCTCGCATGTCGGGCAGATGAAAATAATTTTTTCCGTCGCCTCCATACGTCGTTCCAATGACGGCGAACAGCGCCTGATTGGACAGCACTGCCAATTGCTGTCCATGGCAAAACGCCCATCCTACCGGCGCATACTTCCCGGCAAACAGTCGAATTTCTCCCACATATGGATCCATAGCCGATTCCTCCGATCAGTTCCTTGGCGGCCAGATGCCTTGCAGCGCAATGCAATACTGGACCACTGTATACGGCTGCATGTTGGCATGCGGCTGGCTGTTGCCGGAAGCGCTCAATGCCGCCTGATTCATCGTCACGTTCGCCGTCGGGTGGTACGCGGTCACCGAGCCGGGCGTCGTCGCCCACACGTTGCCGGCGGCAACGTTGGTCGTAGCTTCCGCTCCCGCCATCACTTCATGCGTATGAGGCGGCATTTCGTCGATCGTTAACACGTGGGTCTCTTCGCCGCCCGTACTGCCGTGCTGGATCGCGTCGCTCGGTGCGACCGGTACTTTGCCTTGCAAATTCGGCAGGGCGAACGTCCTGACCCCGTCACCGCCGAATGTCGTTCCTAATAAAGAGTATAAAGCCGGGTTTTGAGATATCTGCAAAAGCTGCCCGTTGCACTGCGCCCAGCCTCGCGGCGCAAATTTGAACGAAAACATGCGAATCTCGCCAAGAAACGGCTCCGCCAACGCGTTCTCCTCCTATCGTATCGATCGTTTAGTTTTGGCTCGGATATATGCCTTGCAGCGCAATGATGAACGAGACGGCAAAATACGGCATGACGTTGTTGTGCGCCATATTACCGCCGGTTATCCCGATTGCGGAACTGCCCATCATGCCGTTCGCAGCCGTATTCGAGTACAAATTGACCGGACCGGCCGCCCAGTAGTTGTTGGCCGCGGTGGACGACGTGCCGGCCTCGCTCTGCGCGTTCACGGCATGAGTATGTTTCGGAAGCTGGTCATAGACGAGCGTAACCGTCTCCGTCCCTCCCTTCTGCCCGAGCGGGTACACGGTGCCGGTCTCGGTGTTCTTCCCCGTGTGAACGGGCACGCGTCCTTGCAAGTCAGGCAAGGCGAACGTCGTCTGACCGTCGCCGCCGTATGTCGTTCCGATCAGTGAAAACAGCGCTTCGTTCTGGCTGATCGAAAGCAGTTGCCCATTGCACATCGCCCAGCCTTCGGGGGCATAATTGCCGGCAAACATCCGAATTTCGCCCAAATATTGGTCGCTCATACGTGTTTCTCCTCTCGCTCCGATGACTCGGCCGTTTTGGATATCGAAAATGCCGCTTCATACACATAACCGTTCTCATCTTGCCCGACAGGCACAAGCATCCAAAATGCGGAGCCGACGGACGGATGCTCCACCCCATACAAGCCTTGCGGCAAAAAACAGTCGGCCGCTCCGCTGAACAGGAGCGAAAATTGCTCGTACGGGCCGGCGGCGCCTTTATCGATCACCTTCACCAGCCGGAGGGAATGCGCCTCCTTCCCCTCCGGCCGCACGAGAAACGAATCGCCGATCCGTTCGCGCGCTGTCGTGTAACACCATTGCTTGCTCATCACCAGCTATCCACTCCATCCACGTATAAGGAACCGATTGTCCGATCGGGCGAAACCCGAGCCGCTCGTACAGCCGCCTCGCCCGATTGGCAGCGTCTACGCTGAGCACGACGGATTTGCCCGCCTTGGCGGCTTTCTGCTGCAGTGAAGCGATCAGACGGCTGCCGATTCCTTGATTCCGGTAAGCTTCCAGTAACGCCACACCCACAATCCGTATCGAGCTCTCGCCCTCTTCGACGATCAAATGCCCGACAGGCGCTTCGTTCCAGACGATCACGCTGTGTTCCGCCGCCGCGGCCTGCATCGCGTAGGAGCGACGCCGCAGTTCGTACTGCATGCGGAGAAACGCCTCCCGCTCGCTTTCCTCCCATCCCCAGGCAGACAGCTCCGCCGAACGCGATTCGGCATAAATGCGGTACAACAGTTCGTCGTGCTCGGGAGCAGCCTCGACGATTTCCAGCACGGACATCCCCCGCTTCTTCCCTTCCAGGAATCAAATTAACCCGGACTTCTGCAGCAGTCTTCGCACGAGCGCCGCAACTTCCGCCCGCGATATCGAATCGCCGGGCGCGATCCGGTCGCCATCCCGGCCGGATACGATGCCCGCCTTAAGCCCCGCCGCCATGCCGGATCTTGCCCATTCCGACACGTCGGCCGCATCCGCGAACGAAGCGAGCGTCTTCTCCGCATCCGCCGGCGAAACGTCCGCCGTCAGACCGGTAAGCGCCATCGCTTTGGCGATGATAACCATCGCCTGTTCGCGGGTGATCCGCTCCATCGGACGGAACGTGCCATCCTCGTAGCCTTCCAGCAGGCCGTATTCGTAGGCCGTCCGGACGACTCCGGCGTACCAGTCGCCGCTCTTGATATCGGCAAACGGAACTGTTCCGTCTTCCGGCGCCAGCCCCAGTCCTCTGACCATGATGGCGGCAAATTCCGCGCGCGTAATCGGCAGATCGGGCGCGAAGCTCTCGCTGCCGACCCCGTCGATCACCATCCGGGAGCCCATGTCGTTGACCGCTTCCTCGGCCCAATGGCCCGCCACGTCGCGGAACGCACGCGGATGCCAGACGACCGTGTAGATGCTGTTCGTCAGGCTGTTGATTGTGGCGTAATACTTGCCGTCGTTGGCGACGATTCGGGTCGGTACATGGCGAACCGTTCCGTCCGGTTCCACGACAACGCCGGTCGTAATTTTGCCGGGATCGACGCCTCCGGGGATGGCGATCGTCCGTTCCACATATGCGTTGAAGCGCGCCACCTCGACCGTCTTGTCGCCGTACGTCGCCGTCACGGTGAATTCGAGCGGCGGAGTGACGATTGCGAACGGTTCGTTCGCGCCCAGGCTCTGGAGGATGCCGGACAGATCGGCAGCCGGCTCGGCAATTTCGATCCGAATTTTGATCTCTTCCGGCTTCACATTGCCGCCAAGCAGCTGGGCAACGGAATCGATGCGGATCTGCTCGGCGGGCAGCGTATACGTCGCTTGCTCCGTTTTGATCTCGACGACGGCCTGATTCCGCTCCATGCTCTTGACGAGCTGCCCGCTCAATTCGCCGGCGACGACGTCGGCTTGCGATTGAACCAGGATGGTAATGACGGCGCGCTCGCCCTCCGCCGCCAGCTTCTCCTCCAGCCTGGCCGGATCGACCGTCACCGTGACATGCGTCCGCCCGGCCTCTACCGTCGTCCTGGACGTGCCGACGCGCTCCGCCCTGCCGTTCACGAGCACCTCCACACCGGTTTCCCCATCCGAAGGCGCGGCCGGAGTCGAAGTTCCCGCCGGAGGATTCGAAATTCCGGTCGGAGGCGGCAGCGTCGGCTCATCGTCCTCTTCGGTGGCCGGTTCTTCGGTGGCCGGTTCTTCCGGCTCTTCGGTGGTCGGCTCTTCGGTGACCGGCGCTTCCGGTTCTTCGGTGGCCGGCGCTTCCGGCGTAACCGGGTTGGACGCGGCCGATGCCGCTCCCGGCCCGATCGCGTTCACCGCCTGGACCGTAAACGTATAGGTCGTGCCGTTCGCCAGTCCCGTTACCGTAATCGGACTGCCCGACCCTTCGGCCGTTATGCCGCCCGGGCTGGCCGTGACGATATAGCCGGTGATCGGGCTGCCCCCGTCGCTGGCCGGCGTCTCGAAGCGGACGGTCGCCTGCCCGTCGCCGGCCGTCGCCGTTACGCCGGTCGGCGCCGACGGAACGGTGCGCGGCGTCGCGCTCACCTCGTTGGAAGCGGCGCTGTCGACTCCGGCATTCGTCGCTTTGACGACGAAGTAGTACGTCGTGCCATTGGTCAACCCCGTCACTTCCTGGCTGTACACCGTTCCGCTGACCGTCATCAATTCCGCGCCGTAAGCGCCGGAAGCCGTTCGCATGAACAGCTTGTAGCCCGTAGAACCGGTCACGGGACTCCACGTTAATGTGACCCGGGCGTCTCCCGCCACAGGCGGCTGCAGCATCGGCGCTCCCGGTGTCGGAACTTGCGGCGTCGCGCTCGCCTCGTTGGAGGCCGGACTTATGCCGCCCGGATTGACCGCTTTGACGACGAAGAAATACGTGGTGCCGTTCGTCAAGCCGGTGGCATCGTACACCGTATCGGTCACGTTGGCGATTGCCATCCCGTAGTCTGTGGAAGCGGTCCGCATATAAAGCGAGTAGCTGACCGCGCCGTACACCGGGCTCCACTCGATTCGGACATGCCCATCGCCGGGTGTGGCCGTTTCGATGACCGGAGCCCCAGGCGATGGCCACGGAAGCGATACGGCCGAGCTTAGGATCGTCGGCAATCCCGCTGCTTCGAAGGCGATGCGTGCTCCCGCCAGCGCCGCGGAGTTGGCCGCACCCAAATCGCTAAACGCCACCACCCCGGCTTGAGCCTTCCGGGACGTCGTCCCCGTCAAGCTCCACGTACCCGAGTCCTCCTTGGCAGCGGTGACGACCGTCGAATCGTCATGGACGCTGACGTTGCCGAATGCGTCCACGAGCGTCACGACCGGCTGCTGGGCAAACGCCCCTCCGTTGGTGGCCGGGGACGCAATATCCGCGCTCAGCTTCATCGAAGCGGCCGGCCCCGCCATGGGAGCGATGTCGACAGTGTCCGTGGACGTGACGCCGGCGACGCCGAACGTGATCGACTGCGCATCCGCTTTGTTCAATCGCAGATCGACCGTCGCCTTGCCGGCGGTGAACACAACGGTCACTGTCTTCGCCCCGCCGGTCAATGGCGTCCCGTCGATCGCCCCGTAGCTGTGATCCGGCGCCTCTTCATAGCCGGAGACGGTCACGTCGTGCTCGCCGGAAAACGCGCTTACGGTACTCCCCAGCGCGTCCTTAACCGTCAGTGTGACGGTATTGCTCGCCCCCGTCTCGGGCGCGGACAAGGCGGCGACAGCTACGACCGACTCCGCTCCCGCATCCACGAGGACGCCCATCGTATCGCCCACGTTGTGCAGTTCGGGCATGATGCCGTTCCCTGTCGAATCGGTCATCGACCCGCCGGACAGTTCGATTTCACCGCCCACTTCGATGCCGTCCGCGTCCGTATCGCCCGATTTCACGACGTATTCGAATTTGATCTCGTTCGTACCCGTTCCGGATACGTATACCGCTTTGACCGAAGCCGTGCCGATCGTAAGCGGCAATGCGGGCGTTCCGCCGTCCGTCTGAACCACGACATTTTCGCTGAAATGAACCGTGAACGTCAGCGGTTGTCCAAGCGTGTATATGCCGACGGCAGGCACGCTTACGCTGGTTACTTGCGGTTGAACCGCATCCACGCGCACGCCCTCTGTGTTAGCGACGTTGTTTAGCGTGAGCACGGCCGCGTTGCCCGCGGCATCGGCGATGCCGGCTCCTCCCGGCAAACTCAATGCCGTTACGGCAATTCCGTCGGCATCCAAATCTCCGGTGGCGACCGTGTAGCGAAATTTCAGCTCGCTGCCGCTCACAGACTCTATATATACGGCCGACCGGGACGCTTCCCCGATCATCAGGTCAAGCGTCGGCACGCCCGTAACCGTGACCGGTTCGTTCATCGCAACGACAAACTCGAGCGCTTGCCCCGCCATGTAGGTCGCATTCAGCGGAACCGTTACGCTTGTTACATTCGGCGCAGTCGTATCGACCTTGATCCCGCTCGTATCCACGCTGTTGAAAGTCAAATTCAGATCGTTGCCTGCGGCATCCCGAATCGTTGCGCCATTCGTCTCAATGGAGGAAGCAAGAGCTATGCCGTCGGCGTCTTCATCGCCGGAAACGACGGCGTAGGCGAAATTCAGTTTCGTAGCCGTACTTCCCGACGGCGTATATTCGGCATATTTGTCGGCGGAGCCGATCGTCAGTCCGATCCGCGGGATACCGCCGGCCGTGTTCACCTCAACCGGTTCATCGGTATTCACCGCAAACGTCAGAACGGCTGCCGCCTTGTAGCTGCCGGCCGTCGGCACATCGACCGACCCGATCCTCGGCGCCGTCGTGTCGATGACGATCGCCTTGTTCGCCCCGAGCGATCCTGCCGCTCCCGGCTCGGCAAGCGTCAACACGGCCGCGTTGCCCGCCGAATCTTTGATCGTGCCGCCATTCAAGACCAAAGCGTTGGCCGATGTGTAATCCAGATCGGTCGACGAATCCCCGGCCTGGACCGTGTACTCGAACGTAAGCTTTGTGCCGTCTATGCTCTTAAAGTCGGCCGTCCGGTCGTTTTCGCCCGTCTCCAGCGTCAGCTGGGGCGTTCCCGTCACGATAACCGGTTCGCTGAACATCACTTCGATCGGGATCAATGTTCCGGCTTTGTACGTGCCGTCCGCGTGAGGCGACGTGACGCCAGCGACAGTCGGCGCCACCGCATCGACCTTCACCTCGCTCGTGTCCCCTACCCCGTTCAGCGTCAAGTCGGCATCCTTGGAACCGCTTTTAATCGAGCCTCCGTTCAAGGTCAATGCATTGACCGCTATGCCGTCTTCATCCAGATCGCCCTCCGCCACGGTATAACGGAACAACA
>Ga0207865_102422_pt1 | contig 10924 bp, 11 predicted proteins | sample HigsolmetaAR204D_FD_184836 | JGI IMG/M metagenome (GOLD analysis project Ga0207865, IMG submission 184836) | Ionic liquid and high solid enriched microbial communities from the Joint BioEnergy Institute, USA - AR20-4-D (SPAdes) (version 2) ...
AAATAAAATTGATCAAAAGGCGAGGATATGGGTATCGAAATATCCAGCGTTTTACTTTGCGTGTCCGTCTAGAGACCTCTATCACATTTTAACGTAAAAATCAAGTACATCTTTTGGTGATGAACCGATTTAATAACAATTTTCCACCTGACGACAAGAACATCCAGACAAAACATTGAAGAAGAACCGTTATACAATTTATTTGATGCATTGACAGAAAACACTGAACTTAAACATCGATTAGAGCGAGTTGGATTGACCTTTTATAAGGAAGGCGACAAATTGAAAACATTGTTCAAAGGTAATCCTGTCGATTGGAGGGCATTTCTAAACGGAGGTGAATATCCAACTGCTCAGATGGTCATTAACCGACTCGAAGGAAATCGATTCAATTCTGCCGACAAGTGCGTAAACGGTTTTTTATTCGGCGGAGATATTCATGAAAACGGAGATGTGCGGCATATTCGCTATCTTCCAGAGATCGTTGAAAATATGCTTCGAGTATTAGGTGAACACCAGGCAATCAGCGATTTGGGTAAAGATGTTTCGCCGTACATTATTACTTTTAAGAATCAGATAAGGAATATTATTTTCGACGGATCAAAAAAACTCAATATCAGGCAGACTCAATATCGAATTATCCGCCATTGCTTGCATTACCTTAGCAATCAATACTTCGGATCTTGGACCGAATATGATAATCCGATTATACGTCTTGATGATGAACGTAGTGTTCCAGCAGATCACATTATAGCTGTACAAAAAGTGAATCCAGCATAAATTATAAAAGACAAGAGATGCTTTCATACTTATACCATTTTCTTTCTCTTCATTTTAGGTAACTTTTTTACATCGTGATGAATTTAATGAAAAGACGAGCCACCCTATAATACAAACCATAGGGTGTTTTTTCTTTTGGAGAAAAGAGCTGAGTAGAGACGGAAATGCCTCCGTCTCTTTTCCCAGAATCTCACCAAACCGATATAAACAATCTCCACAGGTTTCTTATGGATAATAGCTGGATGGCAATGGAATTAAACATCGCCAATTTATGCATTTTATAATGTATCTTCAGTGTGTCTGCCAACTTGTAACCTTTGCTTTATTTGTATTTTCATCGAGAAGTGCAGTAAATACAACTCCAAAAACCAGAATACCTACACCTGTCCAAAATGCTATTTCATAACTGCCAGTTAGGGTGCGAATGTATCCACCTGAAAAAACTCCTATCGCCGCAAAAACCTGATGTAAAAACCATGTCGAGCCAAGAATACTTCCCATAGCATTAGCTCCAAATCGGTCACCAATAATGCCTGTAACAAGTGGAATAATTGGCATTGATGAAATACCGTAAATGATCGCAAAGACATAAAGTTGCCAGATATTTGTGGATAAAGCAAGCCAAACAAATCCGAGTAGACGAATTATGTAAAGCCCAATAAGCAAATTCCTCTTTCCATAGGTGCGAGCGAGTTGCCCCGTTATCCACATAGAAATTGCACTTGCAAAGGCGGCAATACCAAGAAGTTGCCCTCCAAGTTCTGTTCCTCCACCTAAATCCACTGAAAACTTAGGAAGATGTATTGTTACCAAATAGAGGGTATAACCACAAGTAACAAAACCAAGACTTGCAAGCCAAAATTCGCGAGTTCGTAGAGCTTCTGACAATAAAGCACTTCGAGGCGGCGAAAAGGTTGATGTCGAATCACCATCAGGTGTTTGACCTATTTCCTGTGGATTATTTTTTGTACCAAAAAGAACAAATGGGACAACGATTAGTAACATAATAAGCCCAAGAACCACAAAAGCAACTCGAAATCCAGAATTCGCAATCAGAATACCAGTCAGAGGCAAGAGCACTAACTGACCGATATTCATTCCCATGGAACTTCTCGCAAGCATCGTCGCTCTTTTCTTAACAAACCAACGGGAGACAAGTATCGAATTAGCCATTGATCCACATCCAGCAAAACCAATCGCCGTTAAAATACCATAGTACAAAAAGAACTGCCAAATCTGCGTTATTGTTGCTGATAGAAGAAAGGCAATTCCCATTAGTGTCGAACTTCCGACAATGACGGATTTAGGGCCAAATTTGTCAATAAGACGTCCCATAATCGGCTGAAAAGCTCCCCAGGTTATCATGTTTAGTGATACCGCCAAACTTAACGTAGTTAAGTTCCAACCATATGTTTCGTGAAGCGGAGTAAAAAATTGACCAGCAGTAAGGTTTAACCCAAATGCCCCCATCAACGTAAGAAAAGCGATAAATACCATCCGCAAACCTAAAAAATTAGATCCCACAAAATCTCCTCCTTTAGATAACTAACCGTAAATTTTATATTTTAGTGGTTATTATATTTACTTTAAATTAACCTGTCAATAATGTACAATGTGGTTAGTATGAATCCCTATTTATTTTGTTAGGAGGAAAGGAGTGCCAATAATGTCCAACGCTAATCAATTTCCACTTCTATCTGGTCACCTTTCTCTCGACCTTGTAAATACTGAAGTTGTTCGACGTGGTGTTCGTCATGATTTACTTACATTAAAAGAGGATTTATTTCAATGGCTGAAAACGATGCAAGAAATTGGTTCCATACGCCCAGAACAGATTGCATATGAAACAGAAGATTGGCTTGAACAAGCGTTAGATAGCATTAAATTCTTGCGTGCATTTCTTCGGGAGGGATTCGAACGAATAGCAGATGGATATCAGGTTTCGGATGAATGGTCTTCCCATCTTGAAATGTTGATTGCTAAAGCACCGTTCTCATTCAGACTCATTGATGAAAAACTTGTCGCTATTCCTATCGGGGAACCTTTGGACATATTGATTTCACTTATAGCCTTTGATGCACTAAATTTACATGCAACTGGAGAATTAGGTTCCCTGAAAAGGTGTGCTAACCTTGATTGTGTATTATTATTTATAGATCTCAGTGGAAGAAGAAAATGGTGTTCTATGCAAATTTGTGGGAATCGAAAAAAAGTTGCTCGTTTCCAGAATCGTAATGGAAAAAGAAGTAAGGAGAGGGATAAGAGGGACAATCCCTGATTAGGCTTTACGATTAAGGTGTGGGACGATGGAATCAACGGGCTTGGGATCCAGTCGAGGGGTAATTTGAAGGAAGTATTCTCGCCGTTTTCAACAGATGAGGAACTGAATCGTTGAAAACATTCAACAGTTTTTCGATGATTAGTAAGATATCACGCTCCCTTGGCTGTTGCTCTGCCTGCAAGAGCCTCCAAGGGAATAGTTTCAGCTCTTACAGGCAAAGCGTGATGACATGAATCAAACGTAAATGCATCATCGATCACCTCAAAATTGCCTGTATTTATTTTATCGAGGATGATGCAAGGAAGTCAAAACAGAAGGGCAACCCTTTGTTTTTTTCCTTTTAGCTGGCAGTTGAGCTGAGGTCATTTCATAAAATATGCATAAACGTTCAACTCAAAACGGTCTGATTTTGCCGTAATTACAATTGGAATCCAAGCAGATGCATAAGTTGTATGAATGAATTATAGAATTGTTTCATAAACCTGCATAGGATTTATGAAAAGATAAGGTATCCAGGAACTCACCTTAAGCGAAAAGAGGGGTCTCGCATTGTATGACAAGGAAATCACGCCACAAGATATAGAAAAAATATTAAAACTTTATGCAAATTCAAAGGAATTAGTGGGTGCGGATAAACTTGACGGAAGATCAAGAATTTACGGTTGAATCGATGAAAACATTGGCTGACACAGGCTTTCTGATGGTTTTTAACTGGCCCGAATGGCTTAACAGGAATGAAGTATTTAAGGACTTAAATCATGATATACAAGAAGAGATCAAATCCGCCGATTTGGACACCCTGCGAAAATTTATGACTTACTATGTTAGAGGCGACAGATTTAATGAAGGATTGTTGGAACGCATGGTGGCGGACGGCAAACTGCAATGCATTCTCCAAAGATTGCGGGAGATAAGAGATCAGTTGTAAACGAAATGTAGGGACAGAGTTGTTAACATATTCACAACAGGTATTGTGCATAAATTGTGGAAAAACAAATCCCTTTCTCCTTCAAACTTTTTGCCTACTAAGCAACTTCAACAGGAAAATTTTATTTATGCAAGCGTTGAAAATATTCATTAGGCCAGATAAACTGATATTAAAACATCATGCAAACATTCGTTCTGATGAGGAGCGGATATAAATGCGAATATTATTTTTGCCAACGTCAAATTCAATACCTGCTTTTCCCAGGGGCATCACTCCATGAATGGTTGGAGTCGATGCCCTTCAATTTTTCAATCAAGTTAAGAACAAAACATTAGCAAATGGAGGAAGGTTGTCGGCATGGATATTCAATGCACCAGGCATTTTTTGAAACGTTGCAAGGAGCAGAATCTCGATCCCAAGGACATTAGCAAATGCCTGAAAGATGAGATGCCGAAAATTCAGGGGGTTGCAAAGTGGAGACTGCAAAATGGCGTCGAAATCGTTGTCGATGGGGTGGGAAATCGGCTTGTTCTCATCACGGTGGTTGGCATGAAGAAGCGAATACGGGGGATCTATGGACGCAATAAAACCTACAAACTGGAACGGTTATTTGCCATGCCCATCGAGTTGGAGCGGATGGAGGTGGGTTGATGATGAATGCGGCTCAACCCTTTCCAGAGCTCAGTTGGTCATGGACGCGAAACCAAACATTTCTGAATTGCAGAAGGTGGTATTTTCACGCTTATTATTCCTCCTGGGGAGGCTGGCGGCGTGAGGCGTCCAATCTCTCCAGGCATGCCTACCGCCTAAAGCGGCTTGTTACGCTTGACCAATTGTTTGGGATTTCGGTACACAACCAGATTCATCGGATGATTGACCATTCCCAAAAGATGACCGTCGAAGCATTTACTGCATCCGTCCGAAAAGCGTTGAACAGGGCGTTTTGGGATTCAAAAAACAAACAGGAAGAGTGGTACGAACATCCCTGTGACATCAACATGTTGCATGAAATGTATTACGACGGAGAGCTTCCTAAACAAAAAATCGAAGAATATCGGGAGCGGATGACCGTCATTGCCAACCATTTGTTGTCAAGTCAAACCTTCATGGAAATCTTTGATGGAAAGGGAAAAAGGATCAAGCTGATCACATCCGAGCGGTTCCGCATGTTTGAATTGGGCGGCATCAAAGTGTGGGTGGTCATGGATCTGGTGTATCAAGACCAGGAAAGCGGGAAGTTTGTTGTCGTCGATTTCAAGACAGGGAAACCCTCATCCAGTGACAGGGTGCAGTTGCTACTTTATGCATTGTTCCTTAAAGAAGCGTTTAACCTCCCTTCGCTGGATCAAATGGAATTGCGGAATGAATATTTGGCACAAGGAAAATACACTTCTTTCACGCCTAGACAAACTGAACTGGAATACGTGCAGTCGTTGATTCAAACGAGTTTTGAGGAAATGAAATCCTGCTTGCGGATTCCAGAGCAAAATGTGCCGCTGGATATGGAGAAGTTCGAACAAACGAAAAATCGGGCGATCTGCCGAAGGTGTGCTTTTCAGGAGTTGTGCGACAGAGGGTGAAGGACGTTGTGAGGTATAAAGGGCTGACATCATTGACAAGGATGGCAACGCTTAAGATATGTTGATACCCAAAATAACAGGTTTCCCGACTGGGAATCAGATGGAAAGGAAGGAGAAATACACCATGAATGAGGACATGCTGAAAGACGTGGATTTGTTGGACGAAGCGGATGAGGAGGCAGAAGGCTCTCTCACGGTATCCGAAAATTTCGGGATTATGTTGAAGCATTATAGGAAACTGAAAAATCTTTCTTTAAAGGAGTTAGAAAATCTGTGCGGAGTGTCGGCTTCTTACATTAACAGATTGGAAAGAGGGGAAAGGAGATCTCCGACTATTTCCGTGATTTTGAGATTGGCGGGGGTATTGGATATCAATAGTTCGGTGTTGCTAGCGGCTATTAACATCAAAGAGCCACAGGCATCCGAAAAAATCAATTTGTCTGAACTTCTGATCAAGCATGAATATCTGTTGAATGGAAAAGAGCTGAGCAGAGAGGCAAAGGAGAACCTGCTCAAAATTGTCGAGCACATTGCCCAGTGCCTATGGAACTCGAACACGAAAGTCCGTGACATCTTCGTCCTGGCAGAGCTGATTGACCAATTCAAACTTGCGGTTTGAAAAGTTTCGGATGGGAGGGACAGGAAAGGTCTCTCCCTTCTCAGTCATGATGAAAAGGTGGGAGTACATTGCCGAAACAACGTTCGGAAAAAGAGATGATTTTAAACCTGTATTTTAAAAAATATCCTGATATGCTGGAACGTATCCTGGGCGTTGACCTGACTCAGATTGAACTGGAAATTCCGTATGGTCGGAAGAAAATTGATTTTTATGCCGTCTCCAAACATAAACGGGTGGAGGTATTCGTTGAAATTCAATTGACACCATCGGATAAAGCACATTTGAAAGAAAAAATCATGCCTATTTTGCAGAGTTTGCAAGAGCAGCATACACTGTCCTGAAGCCTACGGATAAAGTTGACTCATATTTTATGGGGTATTTATTCAAATTACCGAAAGTGATCGACAAGTTTAGAAGATATTCGCAAGGATTAGTAGATGACACCTTAAATTTGAAATATGAAAATTTTAAGGTTATCAAAGTGAAAATTCCTCAAGATGTGAACGAGCAAAAAGCTATTGCACAAATATTGATTTGTGTAGATAAGGAAATAGAATTTTTGGAAAAAGAACTTGAAGCCCTAAAACAACAGAAAAAAGGCCTCATGCAACTGTTGCTCACTGGAAAAGTCAGAGTGAAGTGCTGACGCTTCACACTGCAAATTGGGAGGTGGAAATATGCCCAGAGCAAAGGATTATGATGAACGGAATATCAGTCAACAGCCAGCCATTGAGGTGTTGAAGGCGTTAGGCTATCGTTACCTGACTCCTGAAGAAGCGGAAGCGATGCGGGGCAATCAATTTAACGTGATCCTGAAGGATGTGCTGGAGGAAAAGCTTCGGGAGCTTAATTCTTATGAGTATAAAGGCACTACATATCGTTTCAGTGAGCGGAATATCCAGCAGGCGATTCGGGATTTGGATGAGCCGCTGACGGACGGGTTGGTGAAAACCAACGAAAAAATTTACGAATCCTTGATGTTGGGGAGAAGCTATACCGAGAACTTGCCTGACGGCTCCAAGAAATCGTTCACCATTCAGTACATTGATTGGGATAACATCGAAAAAAACGTCTTTCACGTAGTGGAAGAAGTGGTTGTCGAGAAAATGGACGGGCAAGGAACCGCCCGTCCAGATATTGTGCTCTATGTAAACGGCATCCCGTTTGCCGTGATCGAGTGCAAAAAAGCCTCCATTTCGATGGAGCAGGGCATCAGCCAGATGATCCGCAACCAGGGCAAAGACTACATCCCGCAACTGTTCAAATTTGTTCAAATCGTGATGGCGACCAACAAGAACGAAACCCAATATGCGACATGCAATACACCGAAGAAATTCTGGGCGGTATGGAAAGAAGAAGATGAAAATTGGTTGCAGGAACAATTAAGCAAGACGGTGCATCACCGTCTGCCGACAAATCAGGATAAAAATATCATTTCCCTGTTTCATCCCGAAAGACTGCTGGAGCTGACCCGCTATTTTGTGCTGTTTGATAAAAACGAGAAAAAGATTGCCCGTTACCAGCAATATTTTGCCATCAAAGAAATCCTCAAAACCGTGGAAGAGACCGACCAAAACGGCAATCGACAGGGCGGGGTCATCTGGCATACCCAAGGTTCGGGAAAATCGCTCACGATGGTGATGCTGGCGAAATACCTGCTCACGGAAATGCAAAAAATCAACCCGAAAGTCATTGTGGTGACCGACAGAAAAGAGCTGGACAAACAAATTCACCGCACGTTTCATCATACCAGGCTCAAAACAAGCCGAGCAACATCAGGCAAACATTTGGTCGATTTGATCAACGACAACAGTGCCGACATTGTGATGACCCTCGTCCATAAGTTTGATACAGCGGCGGCGAAACAAAAACCGATCCTTTCCAGCGATATTTTCATCCTGGTGGACGAATCCCATCGGACGCAGTACGGGGAACTGCACAACAAAATGAAACAGGTATTCCCCAATGCCTGCTACCTTGGTTTTACGGGAACGCCGCTGATGAAAAAAGAAAAAAACACGATGGTCAAATTCGGCAAGCTGATCCATGCCTATACGATTGCCGACGGGGTTCGTGACAAGGCGATTGTCCCACTTCTCTACGAAGGCAAGATGGTCGAGCAAACGGTGAACCGCAAAGCCATCGACCACCGTTTGGAGATGATCACCCGCCACCTGAATGAAAAGTAAAAAGAAGAAGTGATGCGAAAGTGGAGCCAGTTTGAACGCATTGCCTCATCTGATCAGCGAATTAAAATGATCGCTTTCGATATCAACGAACATTTTCTGCACAATTACAAGACCAAAGGCTCTCATTTCAAAGCTATGCTGGCAACGAACAGCAAGAAGGAAGCTATCCGCTATCTGGAGGCGTTCGAAGAACTGGGCGATCTCAATTGTGCGGTGGTCATTTCTCCCCCTGATCAGCGGGAAGGGCATCATGAGGTGGACGAAAGCACCGATGATAAAGTTCAGCAGTTTTGGAAACGGATGATGGACAAATACGGGAACGAGGAAGCCTACGAAGAAGCGATCAAGGATGAGTTTATCAACGGTGACGACATCGACCTGCTCATTGTCGTTGATAAATTGCTTACGGGTTTTGACGCTCCAAGAGCGACGGTTTTGTATGTCGATAAACCAATGAAAGAGCACACCCTTTTGCAAGCCATCGCCAGGGTGAATCGCCTGTACGAAGGCAAAGATTACGGACTCATCATCGACTACAGAGGATTGCTCGACAAACTGGATGAAGCGATGGAGATGTATTCGGGGGCGGGGCTGGAGAATTTCGACCCGAAGGACTTAAAAGGCACATTGTATGATGTGATCAGCGTCATCGGAACGCTCAGGCATTATCATACGGAACTCGTGAATATTTTCATCCCTGTGAAAAACAAAAGCGACATCGAAGAATACGAGGTTCTCCTGGAAAACGAGGAGCTTAGGGAACATTTTTACAACGTGCTCAGCCAGTTTGGACGCCATCTAGCAATCGCCCTGGAGTCGGAAAATGTTTACAGGGCTTTAGGGCCAGAGGAACTCAATCGATACAAGAAGGATTTGAAGTTTTATCAGGAACTCCGCAAAAGCGTAAAGCTCAGGTACAGTGATACGATTGACCACAAAGAATATGAAGCCAAAATGCAAATGCTCATGGACAACTACATTTCGGCGGAAGAGGTCATACGGATAACGAATCCCGTGGATATCATGGACGAGAAAGGATTTGAGGAAGAGTTACAACGGTTACAGTCGCCGCGGGCAAAGGCGGACGCGATCCGTACCCGATTGTCCAAACGGATTGAAACGAAATGGGATGAAAACCCTGCCTACTACAAAAAGTTCTCCGAACGTATCGAAGAAGCCCTCCAGGCGTATAAGGACAAACGGATCAGCGAGGCGGAATATCTTGAGCGGATGAAGGAGATTTTGCGGGATTTTCGCTCAGGGGCTTCGGGCGTCACCTACCCCGATAACATCCGAAAGAATCCCAATGCCCAGGCTTTCTATGGTGTGGTCAAGGAGATCATTGGGGAAACGAATGACTTAACGGGCAAAGACGAACTCATGGGCGAATTGGCTCTTAAGATGGATGAAATCATTGAGGAGCACAGCAAGGTCGATTGGCACGACAACATGGAGGTTCACAATCGCATTGCTCAGGAACTGGATGATTTGCTGTACGATTTTGCTAAAGAACATGGTCTCAAATTGGATTTTGACCAGATTGACAAAATCATTGAAAGCGTCAAGACGGTCGCCTTGAGACGATATTGACGGGTGTGGTGAGATGGAGATTCATCAGGTCGAGTTCGGAGGAAAGGTGATTTCGTTTGTATTAGAACGAAAACCCGTAAAAAACGTCAATCTTCACATCAAACCCGACATGACCGTCATGGTCTCGGCAAATGAGAAAGTGCCGCTGGATTTTATTCTTGGCTTTGTGAAACAGAAAGCGGCATGGATCCTAAAAAACATTCAGTTCTTTGAAGATGTCCAGCCAGAGGTTCAAAGCGAAAAGGAATATGTCAGTGGAGAGTCATTCAAGTATTTAGGCAAGCAGTATCGTTTGAGAGTCGAAGAGAGTGAAGCGGAGGGAGTAAAGTATTATCGGGGATTTATTTACCTGTTTGTAAAAGACAAACAGGATCTCAAACGGAAAGAGAAGCTTTTTGGGGAGTGGCTACGGAACAGGGCAGAAATCATTTTCAACGAATCCCTGGAGAAAATGTATGCCTTGGTTCAAAAGTACAACGTTAGGAAGCCCAAGCTGATGATCCGCACGATGAAGGCAAGATGGGGATCGTGTTTGAGGGATTCTCATGCCATACTGCTCAATTTTGAGCTGATTAAGGCTCCAAAATACTGTATTGATTATGTGGTCTTACATGAGCTTATCCATTTTATTTATAAAAACCATGATCACCAATTTTACAGCTTCATTTCCGCATTGATGCCCGATTGGAAACAACGAAAAGCGATTTTGGATGAGGAAGTTGTTCGGGAACTGTGAAGCATGTAATTAAAAGAAGATGTGGAAATGTGAAAATAGATCAATTTAGGAAGGAGGGTTTTCCAATGAAATTAGCGATAACGAAAAAGGATCAGACGGTGCTTCTAATCAGTGAAATTACGAAAGATTATAAATGGTTTTATGAATTGCTCGAAAAAAACGATCGGATTACTGAGGCACTCGTTGAATCTCTAGATAATGATCAGAAGAACTTTATAGAA
>Ga0207865_102427_pt1 | contig 10897 bp, 12 predicted proteins | sample HigsolmetaAR204D_FD_184836 | JGI IMG/M metagenome (GOLD analysis project Ga0207865, IMG submission 184836) | Ionic liquid and high solid enriched microbial communities from the Joint BioEnergy Institute, USA - AR20-4-D (SPAdes) (version 2) ...
AATCAACACTCGTGGTTTTATGTATTATTTCATTCGCGGAAATGAGCGAAAAATCGGCTATGCGGATATGGTCAGCTTCTGGGTGTATACGGTTTTCTTCCTCAGTTTATGCGGCACGTTCTTGCTTTCCGGTAAAGTGAGTGCACCGCGGCGGTGGGCTGTGCATTTTCCGGAATGGGTCCCGTATGACCGCATGGGAGCAGTGTTTGCCGTTGTCATTATCGCCGCGGTCACGGTGTTCCTTTACCGCTTTTTCGTTTCCGTGATCATCGTTCAGGCAAAGCAAAATATTGAGGTGGGGCCGCGTGCGTAACACCATAGCAATTGTCCTCACCCTTGTTTTTGGGTTTGGACTTCTATGGCACGGGACGGACGGGTTTCGCGCGTTTACGAGCGAAACCGCCCGTCGTCTTGCTATCTTGCAAGAGCCAAAACTGCTTCCGGCCGTTCAGTTGGAGGATCAAAACGGTCATACGTTTTCTTGGCAAGATCAGCGCGGCCAATGGGTTTTAGCCACTTTTATATATACAAGGTGCAGCGATGTGTGCCCGGTTGTTGAGATGAACTTGCGCCGCATTTATGATGCCATTCGCCAGTCTCCGCATAGTCATCGTCTTTCGTTTTTAAGTATTAGTTTCGACAGCCAAAACGATACCCCGGAGATGTTGATGCATCACGCCCATCATTATGGGGCAGATGGCGTCACTTGGCGTATGGCTCGTGTACCAAACGAGCGGGAACTTCAACGGCTATTAAACATGATGGGAGTCATTGTGATCCCCGATGGAAAAGGCGGGTATGAACATAACGCGGCGTTTTATTTGCTCGACAAAAAAAGGCGGCTCGTCCGCATTTTTGATTACAACAATCCGCAAGCGGTCATCGCTGAACTGAATCACCTGCTGGCCAAAGAGGCGTCCTCTAAGGTGGTGAAAAAGTGAGTGGAAAACGATATGCAGTTGGCGGGGCTTTCTTCATGGCGATACTCGTGCTGCCGCCGGTGTTGCGTTGGATGGAATCATCAATGATTGGCGTCATGCTCGGGCAAATTCCCGTGCTGGTGGTAGCCGGCTGGCTGTTTGGTTTCGCGTTGCCCCGCCGTTTCATCGAATGGCTCAACTGTTGGAACGAAAACGGCTTGCCTGGATTACTGTTGGCCATCAGCGTCCTCACTTTTTGGCTATTGCCGCGTTCGGTAGATGCTTCGTTGAACGAACCGTTGCTACGGCTTGCCAAATGGATGATGTTGCCGCTACTTGTAGGGATGCCGCTATCGTTAAGCTGGAAACGGCTTCACCCGATCGCCCGCGGCATCGTTCATACGAACGCGATTTCGATGCTCGTTGTCATGGGCTGGTTGTATTTATCTGTGCCAGTACGTGTGTGCAACAGCTACTTGCTCAGCCAACAAAATGCACTCGGCCGCATGATGATCGCGTTAGCCATCGTGCTCGCTGCTTTTTGGTCGCTGCGCCTGTTCGTTGCTACAACGCCAAATGAACCAACGACTCGCTAAGATAAATGAATCATTCCCTTTTGTTGGTGAACTCAGATTGACAGACATGCAGACGGATCTTTGTCATGAAGATTCGTCTGTTTTTTGTATCCTCTCCTTTTCGTTTGGGCGAAAAGAAGGATTTTTCATCGCCATGTCAAATACTTTTACCGATATTGGGGAAATGCGCTTGCTTCCGCTGCATGAACGCTAGATTTGGTTGGCAAGAAGGGGCATTCAAGTTAGATGATGCGGGTAAAAGAAGCGACAGTCCGTGCTTCTTTAAGCCGAGGTGGACGTTTGTCGAAGAAGGATAGCGAAAAGGGGAGGATAAAAGACAGATGAAGTGGCTATGGATGCTGATGGCTCTAGCGGCCGGGATGGCCGTCTCCATACAGGCAGGGGTGAACGGCGGCCTTGGCAGGCGGGTCGGGGTGTTGGAAGGGTCGTTCGTTTCATTTTTCATCGGAACGATCGTTTTATTTTTAGTGCAATTGTTTTTCGGAAAAGGCGAGTTGCTGGCCATGTTTTCTGTGCCGAAATGGCAGCTGCTGGGCGGCATTCTCGGCGCCTTTTACGTATTTGTCATCGTGCTGATCGTTCCGAAAGTCGGCGTGGCCAATTCGTTGATTGCCGTGATCGCCGGACAGCTTGTGATGAGTTCGATGATTGACCATTTTGGTTTGTTCGGCGGACAGCGCATTCCGTTTGATCTGACGCGCCTAGCCGCCCTAGGCTTTCTATTTTTGGCGCTTTGGCTTTTTTTCCGTAAATGAACATAAGTGGCCCAGTTTCGTTTAGTTTTCATGGATTCGCTCATACTAACAAAGGTCATCTATCATCGAAGAAAGGAAAGCGGATCCGTTATGAGAAAAGCTCTGTCCATATACATGAGCGATTTGAAGCAGCTGACGACCAATTGGGCCGCGGCTGTATTGGCTGCCGGACTGATCGTTCTCCCATCGCTTTATGCATGGATCAATGTGGAGGCCTCATTGGATCCTTATGATAATACGGTGAACTTGCGCGTTGGTGTCGTCAATGAAGACCGTGGAGCGGAATTAGCCGGCCATCGATTCCATGCCGGTAAAGAAATCATCAACGCACTTCGAAACAACCATCGCCTCGGTTGGCAGTTTGTCACAAAGGCCAAAGGAATGGAGGGCGTACGAAAAGGGGACTATTTTGCGACGATCGTCATCCCCGAGGATTTTTCCGCCAACTTGGCGACCATTGTCCGCGACCGGCCAAAGCGAGCTGTGATTCATTACTATGAAAACGACAAACGAAACGCCATCGTACCGAAAATTACTGAACGCGGAGTCAGCACGCTGTCGGCGCAAGTCGGGGATGAGTTTACAGCGATTGTCAACACAGTGCTGTTTTCCTTATTCCATGAAGCAGGAGTGACGCTTGAGCAACAGCTCCCGGATATTCGTCATTTTGAAACGCTATTGTTTCGACTGCAAAACGATTTGCCGACAATTGAGAGGCAGCTCGATAAAGCCAGTCGTGACGCTGCACAGGCAAGGCAGTTCATCCAACGAGCAGAACAGCTGTTGCCGAAAGCGGAACAGGTAGTCAATCAAGGGAGAGAGTGGCTGGATGGGGCGGGACGTTTTTTTGCTCAAACAAAGGAAACTCCCCGGCTGTTTATGGCACCGACTGAAGCGTGGCTGCGCACTCTTGAAGAGCTCACTGTTTCGTTGGAACAGTGGGCAGCTGCCCCGCCTCGTTCTGATGATGATTTCGAACGGTGGGCAGCAACCGGCAAGGCAATAGCAACAGATGGCGAACAGCTTTTGTCCCAGTTGGACGATGCACTGCATCGGCTAGAAGGAGCTGCGGATATCGATCGCCCTGCTCATCTAAGGAATGCGCTGATTCGTTTGCGTCAGACGTTTGCGGACATGCAAGACATGGCAATGAGACCGGCTGGGCAATCATTTGAAACGATAGTTGAACATGTTCAAACGCAAGCTGCGGCTGTGGACGCTGCTGTGAAAGGCGTTCGGCAAGCATACGAACAACAGGCGTTGCCGCTCATCCAAACGAAATGGGCGGAAATGGCGCCGCTCTTTCAGCAGACGAAGCAAAGACTTGAAAACATGGCTGGAGTCATTTCTCGACTTGAACGTCTATTTACGAACGCCGACCGTGACCTTAAGGCAACCGAACAGTGGTTGACGGCGGCAAAAACGGAGTATCCGTTTCTTGCCCGCCATGTTAGCGAATTGACGGCGTTAGTCGCCAAAATGAAATCAGAAACGGACATCAATGAACTCATCCACTTATTGAAACAAGATCCGCAGGCGAAAGGTGCCTTTTTAGCCCATCCGGTCGATGTCAAAACTTATCGTCTCTTTCCGCTGCCGAACTATGGATCGGGCATGAATCCGTTTTATACGGTGCTAGCGATTTGGGTTGGAGGGTTGTTGCTTGTTTCAGTGCTAGTGATTGACCCATTTAGAGAAAACGGCAATACGGCACGAGCGATGTATATCGGCCGACTGCTCACATTTTGGACGCTCAATCTATTGCAGGCGTTTGTCGTTACGGTTGGTGCAGCCATGTTTTTGCCTCACATTTTCATTCGTGATCCGCACTGGTTTGTGATGTTCGGCCTGCTGGCCGGCATGGTATTTACGGTCATTATTTTTACTTTGGTGTCTTTGTTTGGCAATGTGGGAAAAGCGATGGCGATTATCCTGCTTGTCTTGCAAATCGCTGGAGCAGGGGGAACGTACCCTGTTGAGCTGATTCCCCCATTTTTTCGCCTGTTGAATCCTTGGTTGCCGTTTACGTACGCAATTGATTTGATGCGCGAGGCGGTTGGTGGCATCGTATGGGAAAACGTGAGGCGCGATGTGGTGCGACTCTGTTTGTTCGCGGTCGCAGCGCTTTTAGCCGGCCTGTCGTTCCAAGCTCCGCTTAGCCGATGGATGCGGGTGTTCAAAGAAAAAGTCGCTGAGAGTAAGTTGTTTCATTGAGTGCCTGCTGCCCGCGTCCATGCGGTCGAACCGGAACATACAGGCGTCTTATATCGGTTTGCCAAACAGCGGGTTCCTGCTGCCGCACTGTAAAGGCTGGTGATTGGATGAGGAATACGGATCAAAAAGACAGCTTCTGCAATGGAAAGGTTCACCTTCGCTTCCTTTGAAAACCGCTGTACGGCAGGGAATGATCGTTTTTCACTAGCCTGATGAGAAAAACCCCTATTTTCCTTTGGAAATGTTTGCTACAATACAAATGGGAATGAACGTCTTTATCGCCAACCGGGCAGCCCGCGGGCGGGAGCATCACTTTTCACTTCTTGACGGCTGCCTAATGGCCTGATGCATTTGATTTCGCCGCTTGTTGGAATCCAAACGTGGCGGGCGGCTAAAAGGGGAGAGAATCGTGTCAGTTTATCGACTGCTTGGCCTTGCTCTCATTTTCTTTGGCATTTCCTTGTTTGTTGAGCGCGTTTGGTGGGCCGGCGCGGTTTGCCTATTGATTGGCGGGGCCATGATCTTGATGCACCGGCCGCGGCGAAACCGTATGGCGGAAACAACAGAAGCTGAAAAGATGCTTGATGTTCGCAGCAAAGAACGTAGGGAAGAATCGATTCCACTTCGTCCAAGCGGCAAAAAGGGAAGTCGCCCCGTGCGCTGAAGCCTGAATGACACTAGCAAATGTTACGAATTTAGCATTGGGATGAAAGATTGAAGCCAATGCACAATCAAGAGATGGAACGGTTAAACAAATGAGAATGAGGGATTTAAACAGAAAAAAGCGCCTTAGACCGGGCGCACAGCACGACTAGCGCCAAGTAGGGGGCCCCCTCGAACGTGTTGTGAAATTTGAGACAGCGCCCATGTAAAGGCAATTGGAAACACTTGATTTCACACAAAAATCCCGTGGCTTTATCCATTGGGAGGTTCAGACTCGATAAAGGAGAGGGGAACGATGACGTCCATTATTCGTATGAACGATGTCTCGTGGGTGCGGGGAGAGCGCACGATTTTACACGGGGTTAACTGGGAAGTGAAAGAGGGAGAACAATGGGCCATTCTTGGTTTAAACGGCTCGGGGAAAACGTCGCTTCTCAATATCGTCACTGGTTATCAATACCCGACGCGCGGTGAGGTGGAAGTTTTAGGCTATCGATTTGGGCAGGTGAGCCTGCCGGAGTTGCGCCGGCAGATCGGGTTTGTGAGCAGTTCACTGGATCAGTTTCATGAAACTTTGCAAGCCGAGGCGGTCGAAGATATCATTGTGAGCGGCAAGTTTGCCACGATCGGCTTGTATGATGCCGTCACTGATGATGATCGGAGCATGGCGGAATCGTTCATCGAATCGTTCCGCCTTGAAGCCCTCAAAGGGAAACGGTATGCGACGCTGTCGCAAGGGGAAAAGCGAAAAACATTGATCGCCCGGGCGCTGATGGCGAATCCAAAGCTGTTGATCTTGGACGAGCCGACCGTCGGCCTAGATTTATTGGCGCGCGAAGAGATGCTTTCTTTGATCGAACAAATCATCGCTCGGCCGTGCCATGTGTTATACGTCACCCATTATATTGAAGAGATTGTGGAATCGATCACCCATGTGTTGCTCTTGCAAGACGGCCGCATCGCTGCCGCCGGCCGAAAAGAGGATGTGTTGACCGATGAGCGGCTCTCAGAGGCGTTTCGCCTCCATATCCGCGTTCATTGGGAAAACGGGCGGCCTTGGGTGTCCGTGCGCCGCTAAACCGGCCGATTCCATCATGGTGGGTTCAGTGTAAACAGACCGTGCCTCCGAGGAGATCGGCCGCTATGTTTGTGCAAACCGCCAATCCCTCTTGGCCAAGGTAGCGGCCGACCGTGCGGTTGCTCATAGTACTGTCATGTCAATCAGCATAGCCCCTTCAACACAAAGAGGATGTCCGAAAGACAGCGCGACATCCTCTTTGTGACTGTGACAGAAGGCGCTATGTCCTAACGCTTCAAAACGCCCGGTCAGCAGGTGGAAAATCGATATCGTCCGCATCTGCCTCTTGGCGACCGTCAGCTGGCGTGATTTCAATGACCGGCGGCCGCCCGTTTTCAAAGCCGCGGGCGATATCGCGAATCGGACTCATTTCATCAGGAACACCTGTTCCTGGAGTGTAGCGCGGACAGCCAAACGTAGCGCCTGATTCATCCCAGCGATCCATCATGCCAATGCACCTCCATTTTTAGTATCGCTGTTTCCCGACAGGATACGAATGGCAATGTCCTCCTCTCCGCCCAGCTCTTTTCGGAGCGGCAACCGTCGTCTGAGGCATACTATAAACGACAAGGCTTATGGGCAACGTAATGGTCGACTCGGAAGACACGCGTTATAAATGATGGCGGATTTGGCGACGTCAATGCAGAATGCAAGGGCGTAGCAATGTCGCTTGTGTTCCAGCGTTTTTGGCGGAATGTGTAGAGCTTGGCTCCACAAGGTAGCCCCAATTGGATCACATTGCGCACTTCGCTGAATCTGGCAGCGCCGCAGCTGTAGTGGATGCGGTGCTACACTAGGCGAACGAACATCCGTCGACCGACTCCCTCGATTTCATGGATTGGGGTGGAACATGAGCGGACATAAACGTCAATGATCATCAAAGCAAGGGGAAGAAAGGCGGTGTAGGGATGGTATGGGTCATCAAAGCGAAGCATGAGAGTGAAGATGGGAAGACCACTGCACTCGAACTGGAAAGCGAGGATGGTTGGCTTGACGCCAACGTCCGTTGGGACGGATGCATGGAAATTCATTTGTACTCGGTTACCGAGGAAGGACGTGAATGGAGCGATACGTTCCGCACGTGCGATTTGCAAGGGTTGATTGAACAACTGCAATCGCTTGATGCGCTCTGCCAATCATTTTTCGAGTCTCAAGACAACTGGGGAGAGGACAAAGGACGCACCGATGACGGTGCGGCTGATCTCATCGATCGATGAACGGAAAGCCCATATCGCGGCTTCCCCTCTTTTTGATGGTTCTCGCTTTCTTGCTTGCGATTCAAGCGTCCTTTCCGCGAAGCGAGCGGGTGATCATCGCCTCCGTTTCTCCTTTTACTGTGCTCGGAAGCGGAGGCTTCTCAATGAGGAGGATAAAAGGATTTAAAATATTCTAAATATATTGTATAATAAAAGAAACAACATACTGACCAGTTAGTATACATTGTTTTGAAAGCGGGTGTAAAAAGAGTGGAAAGGAGGGAGAAACGTGAGGTTGAACGGAAAAGCCGCCATTGTCACCGGCGGCGCCAGCGGCATCGGCCGGGCGACGGCGGTACGGTTTGCGGCTGAGGGGGCGAAAGTCGCTGTGAGCGATATTGATGAGGTAGGTGGAGAGGAGACGGTTCGTCTCATTCGGGAACGCGGAGGCGAAGCCATTTTTGTCAAGACGGATGTGTCCGATTCCAAGGGGGTGAACGATCTTGTTCAAACAACAGTCAATGCGTTTGGGGGCCTACATATTCTTTTTAACAACGCGGGCATCGGCCATTCGGAAGTGCGGAGCACCGATTTGTCCGAAGAAGAGTGGGATCGGGTCATCGACGTCAACTTGAAAGGGGTGTTCCTTGGCATCAAATACGCAGTGCCAGCCATGAAAACATCAGGTGGTGGGGCGATTGTCAATACATCGAGCTTGCTTGGAATGAAAGGAAAAAAATATGAATCGGCTTATAACGCTTCCAAGGCCGGTGTCATTTTGTTAACGAAAAATGCAGCGCTCGAATACGGCAAGTTCAATATTCGCGTCAACGCCGTCGCCCCAGGCGTCATTGACACAAATATTATCACGCCTTGGAAACAAGATGCGCGCAAATGGCCGATCATCTCGAAAGCGAACGCCCTCGGCCGCATCGGAACACCGGAAGAAGTGGCGAACGCTGTGTTGTTTTTGGCATCCGATGAGGCGTCCTTTATCACCGGAGCGACGTTGTCGGTCGACGGCGGTGGACTGACGTTTTAGAAGTGGGAAGGCTTATGAGAGCAACGACTGTATTTGAAATAGGTCCTGTGTGATCGAGGGAACAAAAGAGAAAGGGAGAGGAAAACGGTGCGTTTTTCGAATACAGTAGCAGTGGTCACGGGAGGGGGAAGCGGCATTGGCCGGGCGACGGCCATCCGCTTGGCTCAAGAAGGAGCGCACGTCGTGCTTGTTGGCCGCACCGCCGCCAAACTGGAAGAAACGGTACAAGAAATCGCGCGTCTCGAGGCGCCGGCGGCTGCAGACTGGTTTGCGGCCGATGTCACTGATCGCGAACAAGTGAAAGCGTTAGCCGAGTATGTGGAAAGCCGATACGGCGACTTGCATGTGCTTATCAATAATGCTGGCATTTCGACCCATACGAAATGGCTCGAGCTCACGGAACAAGAGTGGGATGATGTGCAACGCGTCAATATCAAAAGCGTCTTTCTCGTATCACAAACGCTCGCGCCGCTGATGATCGAAGGGGCGAAGAGGGAGCGCGTCAACCGGGCGATTGTCAATGTCGCATCGCTATCCGGACATCAGGCAGGAGCGCACATTCCGCACTACAGTGCCGCCAAAGCCGGTGTGATCAACTTGACGAAATCGCTCGCCTTGGAGCTGGCTCCATACGGCATTCGCGTCAATTCCGTTTCACCTGGCTTTGTCGAGACGCCGCTCACGGAGCAGGGCCTGCAAAACGAGCGGTTTGTTAAAGCCATTGAGCGCAACACCGCCTTAGGCCGGGTGGGGACGCCGGAAGAGATTGCAAGCGTTATTGCGTTTCTTGCCTCTTCGGAAGCATCGTACATGACCGGCTCCGATGTGTTGGTCGATGGCGGTTGGCTCATTAAATAGCAATCATGTTCATTGGAAATGAAAGAAGGAAAGGAAGAGGGACATGGAAACCATGCATTTGCTTGTGGAACAGTCCGGCTCGGTCTTATGGCTGACATTGAACCGTCCGGAGCGGCTCAATGCCTTCAGTCCGGAGATGATCGCTGGACTGACTCGTGCAATCGAACGCGCTGCGATGGACGACGCTGTTCGGGCGATCGTTCTATCCGGTGCCGGCCGGGCATTCAGCGCCGGCGGTGACGTCAAAGCAATGGGGCAGTCGAGCGCCTCGCAGGCGTATGAGCATATCGGCCGCCTTAATCGGCTCATTATGACGATGAAATCATGTGAAAAACCAATCATTGCTGCTGTGCATGGCGTGGCGGCTGGGGCAGGGTTCAATTTGGCACTGGCTTGCGATCTCATTTTGGCCGCCGAAGATAGTCAATTCATTTTGAGCTTTGCGAATGTCGGCCTTGTCTCCGACGGCGGTGGTTCGTATTGGTTGCCGCGGCTTGTCGGCCCTCATTTGGCCAAGCAATTTTTCTTCACCGCCGAGCCGATTTCGGCCCACCGTCTGTATGAACTCGGTGTGTTAAGCAAGATCGTTCCGGCCGAAGAGTTGCGCGAGGCGGTGGAAGCGCTCGCTGCCAAACTGGCCGCTAGACCGACAAAAGCGATCGGCAAACAAAAACGGCTGATCGAGCACGCTTTGACGGCGACGCTCGAAGAAATTCTCGAAGAAGAGCGGCTCATCCAAGGATTGATGGTCGAAACGGACGACCATCGCGAAGGGGTGGCGGCGTTTAAAGAGAAGCGAAAGCCGGTGTTTCAGGGAAAATAATCAGCAGTGAGAAACATGGTAACCGGTCTTATTCATATGGGATCTCGACATCTTGATGCCTAAGTGTGAAGCTTCTTGAAATGACATCAGCCCCTCCGTCGTGACGCAATGGGCGAGAGGGGCTTTTGTTCCGTTGATTTTAGAGCACCCTAGTTTGTGCTAGGTCGTTTTCGGCCAATAACTGTTTGACATCGGCGATCAATTCGTCAACGTGGTCATACGGCGCGTCTAGCTGCAGCATTTTCCGCAACATCGCTCGGGCTTTCGGGGATAAGTCGAGCTCTTCTTCCCAGCTTTTTTCGTCCTCACTTGTCGGTTCGTAAGCGGAATATAAGAGGAATAACGTGAAATGACCGAGCGCATAAAAGTCGCTTCGCGGGTGTGGTTCGCGCCGCAGCCGCTTTTCAAGCGGATCGTCATCGCGCAAATCTACTCGTTCACCCATGCGGCACGCCAACCCGAAGTCGATAATGGCTACCGTCCCATGGCGCCAAATGATGTTGGGGATGCGTAAATCGCGGTGGACGATGCCCGAAGCGTGAATATACCGCACGACGTCAAGCACATCGAGCAACAATCGAAACGCCGCTTGTTCCGTGTACGTGATCCCGAGCCCGAAAATTTGATCTTCTACCGTCTGCCCGTCGATATAGTCCATGACAAGATGCGGCTGTCCGCCTTCGATAAACGTATCGTATCGTGCCGGAATTTGTGGATGACGTAAACGCGATAGCACGTCCGCTTCACGTTGA
>Ga0207865_102432_pt1 | contig 10883 bp, 8 predicted proteins | sample HigsolmetaAR204D_FD_184836 | JGI IMG/M metagenome (GOLD analysis project Ga0207865, IMG submission 184836) | Ionic liquid and high solid enriched microbial communities from the Joint BioEnergy Institute, USA - AR20-4-D (SPAdes) (version 2) ...
AGGAGAAGACGGGCGCAGCGCTTTTCGACAATATGAATAATGTATTCCAGAGCTACTTCAACCAATTCGACGGACAATACCTGGGTTCCCGGACCGGCCGCCTTTCCCCGCGGGTGAAGGAGGCATGGGACCGCGCCGTGCGCTTCCAGCAGCTCGGCCTGATCGCCGGACTGCCGTCCCAGACGACGGAATGGGCCGACGGGGCGGTGAACGGCCGCTTTGCCGCTGTGCTCGCTCCTTCGTGGCTGCACGGGATGCTCAAGAAGAACGCTCCCGCTACGAGGGGATTGTGGGATTTGGCCAAAGCGCCGGGACTGCCGTCCGGCTGGAAAGGGTCGTTCCTCGCGATTCCGAAGACGAGCGGGCAACCCCGCGAGGCCTATGCGCTGGCGAGTTGGCTGACGACGCCGCAGCGGCAGCTGGCTACGTTTCGCAGCAACGGCAATTTTCCTTCCACGCCGACATTGTACTCGACCCGTGATTTTTTGGACGTGCGCGATCCGTTCTTCAACGATGCGCCGACAGGCCAGATTTACGCTTATGCGGCGCTGCGCCTTAACTACGCTTACGGCCATTCCGCCGACAGCTCCGTCGAGAGTCTGCTGCGCGAAGGGCTGAGGCGGGTCGAGAAGGGGGAAGCCCGCCCGGAACAAGCCTGGCGCGATGTGGAGAAGCGCATTCAACAGATCGACAAGGGAGAGTGAGTTCATGTTTACCGTGATGGTGGTCGACGATGAAGCGAATGTGCGCACCCCGATGAGCAGGGCGCTGGCGCAGTGTCAAGGAGTCGATTGCGTGCTGGAAGCCTCTGACGGACAAGAGGCGATCGCGCTGCTGGAGCAGAGGCAGGTCCATCTTGTCATTACCGATATCCGGATGCCGGCCGTAGGCGGCCTCCAGCTGGCGGAATACGTTCGCCGCCGCTCGCCGGAGACCGACGTGTACGTCCTGTCCGGCCATGCGGAGTTCGAGTATGCGACTGAGGCGATGCGGCACCAGGTCGCCGAATATTTGCTCAAGCCGATTTCCAAGCAAAAGCTGTATGAGCTGGTGCAAAAATCGCATGAGGCTTACCGCCGCAGAATAGGGCTGCAGCGGGTGAGCGACATCCGCAATCAGGCGCTGCTGGAGAAGCGCATTCACGACATGCTTCACGGAGTCCCTGTGCCGACATTCGACGAAGGGCTGATTCCGGAGCATAAGCGCATCTGGCTCGTTTCCTTTTCCACGAAGGATTTGCAATCGCTCGGGGACCCCTCCGTCCGTTATTTCATTCGGGAGAGCGCCCGCGAGTCGTTCCGGACGCTCGGCACGCCGGCGGTCATAGTGGAGGACCGCTTGATCTGCATCGTTCTGTTCGCGAAGGAGCTGGCGGACGAAGCGTGGGAGCGGCATATTCGCGAAACGTCCGAGTGGATGGCGGAGAAGCTGCGCATCGAGGTCAAGATCGGCCGCGGCGGCTGCACGGCGGAGATCGGCGACCTGAGCTTCATGTATATGCGCAGCATGCGGTCGCTGGGCTTCACCGAACTGTCGAAGCGCCAGGCCGAAGAGCGCCTGGCGCCGATCGTGCGCCAACTGCTTGCCTATATTCGCAAGGAGTACGCCGGAAGCGCGTCGCTGACGGAGTTTGCCCGCAAGTTCCAGGTGAACGCCAACTACTTGAGCAATCTGTTTCACCAGGAGACGGGGATGACGTATACCAACTATCTGGTCCAGTACCGCCTGACCGAGGCCAAACGGCTGCTGCGCGAAACGGGGCTGAAAATATACGAGGTCAGCGAGCGGGTAGGGTATAAGGAACCGGCCTATTTCAGCCGCATCTTCAAAACGTTCGAAGGGATGTCCCCGGGCGATTACCGGTCTTCCGCAAACAACGAACTAACATAAGTGCAAGAAATCGAAGATCGGTTATCTATACGCCGGCGCTGCATCACACCTATACTAAGTTTGAAAGGGCTTCCGGCGCCGGCGGGGACGCTTCGCGCCGGGAGCGAAATACGATAAAGGAGCGATACCGATGTCAAGGGTGCTTAAGCGTAACGGTTGGATTTCGCTTGCCGTTTCCTCCGTGCTGCTGCTTAGCGCATGCAGCGGCGGCGGCGGGGCGAGCGAAGTTTCGGGCAGCGGACAAGGGGGCAGCGGAGAGAAAAAGGTACAGCTGCAGATGTGGTTTTGGCAAGGCGCAACGTTCGAGAAAATCATCCCCGAATTTAACAAGTCGCATCCGAATATCGAGATTGTGCCGCAAATCTACAAATGGGAGGACGCGCACAAGAAGCTGCTGACGGCTATGTCCGCGGGCTCCGGCGCTCCTGATATCGCGATGGTCGACATTTCCCAGCTGGACCAATTCCTGAAATATCCCGACAAATTCTACGATCTGAACGAATTCGGCGCGAAGGAGCTGGCCGGCGATTACCTGGAATGGAAATGGAATCAATCCGTAGTTGACGGCAAGCAGCTCGGTCTGCCGACCGATATCGGCCCGATGGTGCTGTATTACCGCCAGGACCTGTTCCAGCAGGCCGGGCTGCCTTACGAGCCGGACGACGTCAGCGCGAAGATCAAGACGTGGGACGATTTCCTTGAGGCGGGCAAGGTGCTGAAGGAGAAGACGGGCGCCGATATTTTGTCCAACCCGTACGAGCTGTACGGCGCTATCCGCGATCAGGGCGACCAGCTCTACTTCGACAATGAAGACAATCTGATTATCGATTCGAATCCGCAAATCAAGCGCGCGCTCGAATATTACAAGAAGGCGCGGGAAATGGGCATCGCCGGCGCTTACGACCAGAAGAACGCGCTGCAGGAATACTCGGCGGCGCTCAACTCGGGCAAGATCGCCACTTACATTTCGGCGGCCTGGGGACGCGGCCATGTCGAGACGCGGGCACCGGACACGAAGGGCAAATGGCGGGCGGCCAAAGTGCCGGAGGGCACCGGCAATATGGGCGGCTCCTTCCTGCTGATCCCCAAACAAAGCAAACACGCAAAGGAAGCCTACGAGGCGATCAGCTGGCTGCTGGCTCCCGAGCAGCAGCTGGAAGTATTCAAGCTGTCCGGGAACTTCCCGTCCACGCCTTCGGTATACGGGGATAAGGCGTTCACGGAGCAGGGATACGAGTTCTGGGGCAATCAGAAGCTGGGCGTGCTGTTCTCCGAGGTCGCCAAGGACGTGAAGGTGCAGCGCAAGGGTCCCGATTACCAGACGGTGGAGACGATCATCAGCGACGGCATGCAGGCGGTGGCCGTGGACAAGAACAAGGACCCGGAGAAAGAGTTCTGGGATCTCGTGGAGAAAGCGAAGGCCAAGCTGAAGAACAAGTAGCTCTTAAGGGAGGGAGAAGCGGCCGGTATCCGTACCGCTTCTCTTTATCCCGTTAGCTCGCACCGCATACGCCGCACTGCGGGCGCGTTGGGTAAGCGCGAAGCGGCCAAGCCGTTATTTTTGCTCGAAGGGCGTGAGAGACGTTGAAGGGGTTTAAGGCATACGCAGCGCCATATTTGATGATATCGCCGTTTTATATTTTATTTCTCATCTTCGGACTGTTCCCGATCCTGTTCTCGCTGTACCTGGCGTTTCACGCATGGGACGGTCTCGGCGACATGGAATTTGTCGGACTGCGAAATTTCCGCAATTTGCTGACGGACGACCCGGATTTCTGGATATCGGTCGGCAATACGTTTGCCATATGGTTTTTGTCGACGCTGCCGCAGCTGTTTTTGGCGCTCGTCGTCGCGTTTTTGCTGAATGCCGCTTTTATGAAATTCAAAAATGTGTACAGGGCGATATACTTTCTGCCGAACATTACGTCCATCGTCGCGGTGGCCATTATTTTCGGTTCGTTCTTCGGCAGCCAGTTCGGCCTGATCAACGGCGTGCTGGGCGCGCTCGGCCTGCCGCGGATCGAGTGGCTGACCGACGGCTTCTGGGTCAAGGCCGCTGTATCGCTGATGGTCATCTGGCGCTGGACCGGGTATAACGCGATCATTTATTTGGCGGGGCTGCAGGGCATTCCGAACGACCTGTACGAGGCGGCGACGATCGACGGGGCGAGCCGGATGCAGCAGTTTTTCAGCATTACGCTGCCGCTCTTGCGGCCGATTATTTTGTTCACGGTCATTTTGTCGACGATCGGTGGCATGCAGCTGTTCACGGAGCCGATGATTTTGCTCGGCAACGGCGGCGGAGCGACCAAGGGAGGGCTGACGCTCGTGCTTTATTTGTATAATCAGGCATTCATCAACCAATTGTTCGGCTATGCGTCCGCCATCGCCTGGGTGCTGTTCCTGCTCATCGGGCTGTTCTCCTTCCTGAACTGGAAGTTCGTATCGCGAGGGGAGGGAGTATGATGCGCCCGGAATCCGGCAAGCTATCGGCCCGTCCGGCAGCGGCCTGGACGGCGACCGGCCGCTCCGGCAGCAGGATCGGTTCCGCGCTGGCTCACATCGGCATGACGGTCGGCGCTGTTTTGTCGCTGTTTCCTTTCTATTGGCTGTTCGTGATGTCGACGGCGACGACGGCGGACATGTTCCGCTTTCCGCCGCGGCTCGTGCCCGGCGACCAGCTCTGGGTGAACATCGGGAAGGTGCTGGACAACGTCGGCTTCTTCCAGTCGTTCGCCAACAGCCTGATTGTGGCGGGGCTGCATACGGCGATCGTGCTGTTCTTCTGCTCGCTGGCGGGCTTCGCCTTCGCGAAGTTCAGCTTTCCCGCCAAACATTTTCTGTTCTTCTTCCTGCTGGCGACGATGATGGTTCCGCAGCAGCTCGGCCTCATCCCGCAGTTTATTCTGATGCAGAAGCTGGGCTGGATCAACGAGCTGAAGGCGCTGATCATTCCCGGCGCAGCCAATGCGTTTGGGATTTTTTGGATGAGACAATACTCCCAGACGGTCATCCACGACGAATTGATCAACGCCGGCCGGATCGACGGCTGCAATTCGTTTGATCTGTACTGGCGCGTATCGCTGCCGATTTTGCGCCCGGCGCTGGCGACGCTCGGCATCATCACGTTCCTGCAGTCGTGGAACGATTATTTGTGGCCGCTCGTCGTCATTTCGGTGCAGCAGAAGTTCACGCTGCAGATGCTGATCGCCTCCATGAACGGCGTGTACAGCACCGACTATTCGATGGTTATGGCCGCTACGCTGATGGCCACGGTGCCGCTGATCGTCGTGTTCGCGATGTTCAGCCGCCAGTTCATCGCCGGCCTGATGCAGGGTTCGGTGAAGGATTGACGGGCAGCGGCGAGGCCACGCCATCATGCGGCGAAATGTCCCGCCGCCCGCCGCGCCTGCTCCCCGCTTTCGACGGCACAGCGGCAGCAGGCCGCGCTCCTGGTGGACACGCCGCAGCGGGCGTGATAATATGGCTTTGACCGGCATCTTCTGTTGCAGAAGATGCTTTTCTATGGAATCCGGGCCGGGTGGACTTCCTTCGGGGGACTTCCCCGGATTCGGACCAGGGAGGCGCTTATCCATGAACAACGCCGATCGAACCAGGCGTTCGGTCCGCAAGCTTGTCGTCGCGGGAACCGGAAGCGGGGCCGGCAAGACGACCGTGACGCTCGGGCTGATGGCCGCGCTGCGCTCGCGCGGCCTTCGCGTCCAAGGCTTCAAATGCGGGCCGGATTATATCGATCCGTCTTATCATACGGCGGTTACAGGCCGCCCTTCGCGCAATCTCGACAGCTGGATGCTGCCCCGCGACGCCGTGAAGGAAATTTTCGCCCGCGCTGCAGGCGATGCCGACATCTCCGTCATCGAAGGCGTGATGGGCTTCTATGACGGCAAGGACTCGGCCGCAAACGAAGGCAGCACCGCGGATATCGGCATGCTGCTGGACTCGCCGGTGCTGCTCGTCGTCGATTGCCGCAGCGTCGCCCGCAGCGCTGCCGCCATCGTCAAAGGGTTCCAGCTGCTGGAGCCGCGGGCGAACATCGCCGCCGTCTTCGCCAACCGGGTCGGCAGCGAAGGCCATTACCGCATGGTGCGGGAGGCGATTGAGCAGGAATGCGGCATCCCTGTCGTCGGCTGGCTGAAGCGGGAGGACGGCATCCGGGTGCCGGAGCGGCATCTCGGACTCGTTCCGTCGATCGAGCGGGGCGACCTGAACGGCTTCTTCGCGGAGCTGGCGCGGCTTATTGCGCAGACGACGGACCTGGACCGGCTGCTTGCGCTGTCCGAGTCCGCGCCGGTGCGGCCCGCTGCTTCGCTGTTTGCGCCGAAAGCGCCGCGGCGGAGCGCGACGATTGCGGTTGCCCGGGACGCCGCGTTCAACTTTTATTACCCGGAAAATCTGGAGCTGCTCGAGGCGTACGGAGCGCGGCTGGTGTTCTTCTCGCCGCTCGGAGGGGAGCCGCTGCCGCAGCAGGCGGACGGCGTGTACATCGGCGGCGGCTTCCCCGAGGAATTCGCCGGCCGGCTGAGCGAAGCCGAAGCCTTCATGGCCTCGATGCGCTCAGCCGCCATGAGTGGCATGCCGGTGCTGGCCGAATGCGGCGGCTTCATGGCATTAACCGAGGCGATCGTCGACAGGGAGGGCCGCCGCTTCCCGATGGCCGGGCTCATTCCCGGGCATGTCGTCATGCAGCCGCGGCTGGCGGCGCTCGGCTACCGCGAAATCGCCGGGGCCGCCGGCAATTATTTGCTGCCTCCCGGCTGCCGCGCCCGCGGTCACGAGTTCCATTATTCGAAGTATGTTCCGGGCGAGCGAGCCTTGCCTTACGCGTACGAGACGACGGGACGCGGCGGCGTTCAGCCGGAGGGCTGCCTGCTTCATAATGTGGTGGCAGGCTACACGCATCTTCATTTTGGCTCCTGCCCGGAGCTGGTCGAGCGCTGGCTCGACCGTTGCCTGGCGTTTCGCTAGCGGCAGGCGTGGACGCTGGCGGATGCACGCAGGCGGCGTGCCGGGGAAGTCGGCAGCAGCAAGCGGCGGCCGCGGTTCGCGCAGCGCAAGCCGGGCGGCCTATCGCTCTTGCGTTGGCGTCTATGGTCGTTATCCCGTCGGATCAGAAGGGTGCACGAACGGAGGGAAGACGGCTGGCGCGAAAGAGGCCCTGCATCTGGACGCGAGCGAGCACGCTGCCCGATGAAGCGGGCCAGGAGGGCCGGTTCGCGGGCGCGTTCGCTGGCATCTGCCGCCAGAACTTTGCCGCTTTGTCAAAACATTTCTGGAATCGGCATCCGGTGTCAAGGCACGCTCCCTCGCTCCTTATTTGGCCTAAGCGGACAGGGGCAGGGCGTTATCTCGCTATCCTGTTTTTTCTTAGCACCGCAGCCGCCGTAAGGATGAGAACCGGCAGCACGTAGGCGAAAGCCTTCCATAATGGTTCGATGACCGTAATGGCGCTGACCCATCGGGCTTGACCCAGAGAGATTTGGATCAAAGAAAATAAAAAGCCGATGAGTGCGAGCGGAAAAATCAGAATACGATTGTCCGGCAATCTGAACAGATGGGTGATCGTGATATTCAGAATGTATAAGGAGATCACATCTTTCATGTAGGAAGTGATGATCAGCGAGTAGCCCATGAGCGACTCGATTCCTTGAATCGACCCGATTGTGCGGGCCACCTCAAACATCGGGTAAGTCCGATCGCCGGCAATCGGCCCGAACGTCAGGAGTGTGCTGAGCGTGACCGCAATGATGGTCACATGCTCGGCGACCAGAGAAAGGAACATCCCCTTCGTCAAAAGGCGAGTTTCGTCCCGGCGCACGTAAGGCAGCAGCAACGCAAAAAGAATCAGCTCGGTAATCGGAACCCCGAAGAAAAAATAGGAGCCCATCAGAACCGGTTTGAACCCGTCCGGCAGTACGGGACGCAGACCGTCAAACTCGTAATTCGCGCTCCCGATAACGACAATGACCATAATAAAGAAGACGACGCTCATGATGATGACGCCAAACATCCGGGCGAACTTTTCGATACCGGAACGAGCCGTCAGCGCAACAACGAAAAACATCAGCAGATTAAAAATATACAGCGGCGTTTGCCGCATCATCGAAGTGGTCATAAACAAGCCGACATCCAATACGATGCCGGATGTACTGTACAGCTGTACGAATATAAAGGGAATGGCCAAAATCAGTGTGACCCATTTCCCGAGCAATTGCCGGCTGTATTCGATCAGGTTCAAATGCGGAAATTTCCGGTATAAAAACAGCACGCAGGCCAAAAGCACCGCTCCGCCTGCGAGGGAAATCAAAAGGGACAGCCACGCTCCGTTCCGGGCAAATCCGATTAACGGCCCCGGCGAGGTAAGGGCAGCAGACCCTGTCGTAAAAGTAAAAAACAAAGCGATCATTTGGCCCGCACTGATGGGTTATTGATTTTTCACGAAATGCACCTCATATACCCTGTACTTATCCATCAAGAGGAGACTTTCAGAAATTCCTTGATCTGGCCGGCCGGCCTTCCGAACACGGTTTCGAAGAGTGTATGTACGAACGGCCATTCCAGATCGAATACAAGCATCGCGCTCTGATACAACGAAACCATCATCAAAAGGGTGTAAACGAGCACGGTTCTGCCTTTCCGTTCCTTCAATTTCGGAATATCATGAGCCAGAATGGCAGCATATATGATCAGCAGGGTCACAACGAACGCCATCCTCTGCTTAACCCCTCCTCTTCCTCGTTCATCATGCCGCGGCCTGCGAATCGATATTTATCGTTATTTGCTGAGCATCGGTTTTCCTCTTGTCGTTCCGCTGCTGATCATGCGGATTTTCACATGGAAATCAAACTCGCTGTCGACAAAACGCCGCTCCCAGCTGTTCTTCCACCGTTTCCATAAAGCCGGATCTTTTGCATACAGTTTGTTCCCCAGGTCGAGCCCGTCAAACTTTTCCTTTTTGAGCTGGGCGACCGTTTTTTGCAGCTCCTTTTCCAGGAACTGCTCGAAATGCTTTGCGAATTTTTTCTCCTTCTCCGGATCGTCTGTCCTGGAGCAGCTGAGCTCCTGCAGAGCGATGTCCATTTTGGTTAATACGCTGACCTTCAACGCATCGCCTTTGATCACAGGCGTTAATGTCGATGTGGAGGAGATGACTTCAACCACCTCCATTTTGTCGGGCTGCGTTGGGCAGGGAACCTGGATCATCCCGTTGTCGAATTCATCCCGGATCATTTTCAATCGATCAACATGCTCGCTGCTTAAGCTGCCGACCAGTTTGCCGGCCTTCAACAGGGCTAACCCGGCTACGCTCGCGGAGGTTTCCGCATCCTTCCGGGCGATGAAAGCATAAGGGAGCATCGTGTTGCCTAATTCGCTTCTTGCCTGCTTGGCCAGCTTCAGCAGGTTGATTTCCAGTGTTCGTTGCGAGTACCTATTCGCCGCCCGTTCATTTTGCAGCAGCTGCTGTCCTGTCGTTAATTCCATCAGCGGTTGTTGATCCAGGCAGTCGGCGGCTTTCCCTTTGGCGATCATCACAGACGATGTAATTCGGGGTTCATGATCCCGATAAAAAAATTCGAGGATTTCTCCCACCCCTTTTTCTCTCGCCAGCTTCTCGCCGATCAGAATGGTGCGCAGATGGCCCCAATGGGCTTTGCGGCCGAGATGAATAGGAATTTTCCGCACGGCTTCGGACACGGTGTTTTCAACAATAGGGATATTGACGTAGCTTTTTTGCCCGCATTGGTTGCTTTGGGCACCGCCTGGGGCCGGTTTGTATATCTGCGCTGTTAACTGCAGCTTGTCGTCTTCCGTTTCATCCAGGGCGATCCCCATCACAAACGACCTCTCGTGCAATTCCAAACTATCCCAACAGCCGGTCAACAGGAATAGGGGCAAGGAACAGAAGGCTATCCATATCTGTTTTTTCAATGTCATCATTCTTTCCCGGCGAGCCGCCTTAACTGATTTGTCCGCTTGCGCACAGAAGGATATCGGAGAGATTGAAACAACGTTTTCAGCGGAGCTCGAACGATCACGTCCCGCCACTGCTTCGGTCTGAACGGACCGACAGGGGATAAATAAGGTTGTCCCAATACCCGCAAATTGATCAAATGCAGCCAGATCAAGATCAAGGCGATCATTAAACCGTATCCCCCCAATAGTGCCGCCGACAGCATCAGCGGAAATCGCAAAACGCGCAGCGCAATGGCAAAATTGTACTGCGGCAAAGAAAAGGAGGCGATGCCGGTCAAGGCCACGATAATAATCATCATCGGCGAAGCGATGCCTGCGCGCATGGCCGATTCCCCTATGACCAACGCTCCGACGATACTGACGGCACCGCCGACGGGGCGCGGCAGCCGAATCCCGGCTTCCCGCAGCAGCTCGAAGAAAAATTCCATGACGACTGCTTCGATGATCGCCGGGAAAGGAATTCCTTCCCGGGTGTCGATAATGGTCAGCAGCAAGATGGTTGGAATCAACTCCGGGTGAAAGGTGGATAAAGCAATGTAAATACTGGGCAGCAATAAGGCTATCAGACAAGCGATGATTCTCAGAAAACGGATAAGGCTCGAATAGACGGTTCGCTGGTAGTAATCTTCGCTCGATTGCAAAAACTCAACGAATAAACCGGGACAGATCATGATCGATCCGCTCCCGTCTGCCAGCACGATAATTTTGCCGTCCAACAGGGCGGCGACAGCCGTATCGGGGCGTTCGGTGTACCGGAACTGAGGGAAAGGAGAGTAGGTGGAGTCCTCAATCAACTCCTCAATATAGGACGTCTCCAGGATTTCCCCTTCCTCCAGCTTGCCGATGCGCCTTTGAAATTCCGCGAGCATATCGGCGTTGACGATTCCGTCCAAATAACCGTATGCAACCTTGGTGTTCGTCTCTCCCTTAATCGAGAACGTTACAATTTTAAACCGGGGCGATTTCAAGCGTGACCGAAGCATCCCGATGTTTTTGTCCAA
>Ga0207865_102442_pt1 | contig 10826 bp, 5 predicted proteins | sample HigsolmetaAR204D_FD_184836 | JGI IMG/M metagenome (GOLD analysis project Ga0207865, IMG submission 184836) | Ionic liquid and high solid enriched microbial communities from the Joint BioEnergy Institute, USA - AR20-4-D (SPAdes) (version 2) ...
CCCTTCGGCGAATTTTCAACACCGCAGGTGACGACCGATGACGAAGGAATCGCTGGTCATAGGCGTCTATCTTGAAAATTTGACGAAACCCTTCGGCGAATTTTCAACACCGCAGGTGACGACCGATGACGACAGGAATCACTGGTCATAGGCGTCTATTATCGAAATAACGCTCACGATGCAGCGTGTGCGAGTACGGAATGCAAGCAAAGGTGGAGCTTATGACTCAAGAGACGAAAGTGATCCAACATAAAAGGATGCCGCTGCAAAGGGAGCCGATGCCGAGGGAGCCGCTGCCGGCAGCGGCGGCCGCGGTCAGAAGCCGGCCGTGGGCGGCAACCTTCATTCTAACCTTCGGGCTGGCCGCTCTGGCGCTGAGCGTCGGGCTGTCGGTTTCTTTCGGGGCTGCCGATATCAGCTTTCCCGTCGTGTGGGAGGCGATCTTCCACTTTAACCCCGATGTGACGCAGCATCAAATTATTCAGGAGCTCAGGCTGCCGCGAGTGCTCGGAGGGGCGATGGTCGGCGCCTCCTTCGCCGTGGCGGGGGCGATCATGCAGGGGATGACGCGCAATCCGCTGGCGGATTCCGGCTTGCTCGGACTCAACGCCGGGGCGGGACTGGCGCTGGCGATTTGCTTCGCTCTTTATCCCGGGCTGCCCTTCATGCACTTGATTATGTTTTCCTTCATCGGGGCGGGCGTCGGCGCGGGGCTCGTATACGGAATCGGCTCGCTCGCCCAAGGCGGACTGACGCCGGTGCGCCTCGTATTGGCCGGCGCGGCGCTCAGCGCCCTGTTCAGCGCGCTGAGCGAAGGGATCGCGCTGTATTTTCAAGTCGGTCAGGACTTGGCGTTCTGGTATGCCGGCGGGGTGGCGGGCACCAAATGGTATCAGCTAAAAATCATGCTGCCCTGGGTAGCCGCCGCGATTGCCGGGGCTATTGCCCTGTCCCGTTCAATTACGATGCTGAGCCTGGGCGAAGAGGTCGCCCGCGGGCTCGGACAGCGGACGAATCTGGTCAAGCTGGCGGGGGCAGTCATTGTGCTGGTTTTGGCCGGATCGGCGGTTTCGGTCGTCGGCGCAGTCGGTTTTGTCGGACTCATTATTCCGCACTTGGCGCGCAAATTGGTCGGGGTCGATTACCGCTGGATTATCCCGTGCTCCGCGGTGCTCGGCAGTCTGCTCGTCGTGTACGCCGATCTGGCGGCAAGGATGGTGCGGCCGCCTTACGAAACGCCGCTCGGGGCGCTGATCGCATTGATCGGCGTTCCCTTCTTCCTGTATTTGGCGCGTAAAGAAAGGCGGGAGCTGTAGATGGACGCTGCAACGATTTCATTTTCGGAGCAACGAAGAAGGAAACGGGGCATTGTCGTCATCTCTGTCATCGGCCTTCTTGTCGTTCTTGTTTTTCTGATCAGCATGAACACGGGGCATATCCGCCTGTCGCCGTGGGATGTGCTGCGCACGCTGTTTGGCATGGGGACGGAGAAGCAGGAGCTGATCCTGTTCGAATTCCGCCTGCCGCGGATCGTCATCTCGCTGCTGATCGGCGCAGGGCTTGCCGTGTCCGGCTGCATTATGCAGGGCATCTCGCGCAATGCGCTGGCGGACCCCGGCATCCTCGGGATCAATGCCGGCGCCGGGATCATGGTGATGCTGTTCGTGGCTTACTTCCCGACGACGATGGCGGCGCCGGTCTTTCTGCTGCCGGTGCTGGCGCTTGTCGGCTCGGGTTTGACCGCTGCGCTTATTTATTCGCTTGCCTACAAGCGCCACCAAGGCTTGTCTCCGACGAGATTGCTGCTGACAGGGGTCGGCGTCGCGGCTGCCATCAGCGCGGCGATGATCGTGCTGACGCTGCGGCTGTCTCCGGAGAAATATCAGTTTGTGGCGACCTGGCTGGCCGGCAGCATCTGGGGAGCGAACTGGAAATTCGTGCTCGCGCTGCTGCCGTGGATTGTCGTGCTGCTGCCTTACGTCTTCTATAAGGCGCAGGTCATGAACGTGCTTCAGCTTGGCGAGCCGATGGCGATCGGGCTTGGCACCGCGGTCTCCAGGGAGCAGTTCAAGCTGCTGGCGGCAGCCGTCGGCCTGGCCGCATCCAGCGTCTCCGTCAGCGGAGGCATCGGTTTCGTCGGGCTGATCGGTCCGCATCTGGCGCGGCGCCTGGTTGGGGCGAAGCACCAGCTGCTGCTGCCCTGCTCGGCCGTGCTCGGCGCGCTGCTCGTGATCACGGCCGATACGATCGGCCGCTGGATATTGCAGCCGTCGGAGATTCCGACCGGCATCGTCGTGGCGATCATCGGCGCTCCGTATTTTCTGTATTTGCTGTCGAGATCCAGAGCGTAACGGCCAGCGGCGTGTTTTGGCCGCTTGCGGCAGGCCGCCGGTCCCGCTCTCTTGTCCTCGATAAAATCAAACCAGCATCTTTTCAGGCAAAGAAAAGCGTATACGTCCGTTAGTCCTCTTCCGTCCGGTCTGCCGTCAATGCTGTAAGGATGGTCAGCCAATGCTCAGTCGCCGAAGGTTAAGGCCGATGACGAACGATTCGTTCGTCATCGGCCTTTGATTTTGCCGGTTAACCGTCTAAACCTCAAGATCCCCCAAAACCATCTGATCCAGCGTCTTCCCGCCGAGCACCATCGGATATACATTTTCGTCTTTGGGCACTATGAAATCCACCAGCACCGGCCCGGGAATGTCGAGGGCTTGCTGCCAGACCCGCCTTGCTTCCTGCTTGGTGCGGGCCCGGAATCCGGGGACGCCGTACGCTTCGGCCAGCTTGACGAAGTCAGGGCTGCCCGCCAGATCGATCTGGCTGTACCGCCGGTTGTACATCAACTCTTGATGCTGTCTGACCATGCCGAGCACCTCGTTGTTGATGACGACGATTTTGATCGGAATCTGCTGAACGGCGCAGACGGCCAGCTCCTGGGCGCACATCTGCATCCCCCCGTCGCCGTTGACCGAAATGACGAGGCGGTCCGGATTGCCGACCTGCGCGCCGATGGCGGAGGGGAGACCGAAGCCCATCGTTCCGAAGCCGCCGGAGGTGATGAGCGAACGGGGGTGTTGAAATGGGTAAAATTGCGCCGCCCACATTTGGTGCTGGCCTACGTCTGTCGTAATGATGGCGTTGCCCTGCGTCGTTTCGTGGATCATCTCCAGAACATACTGCGGCTTCAACTCTGTGTCGGAATCTTTGTACCGCAGCGGATACCGCGCCTGGTATTCCTTGATAGTCTGAAGCCAGCGGCTTGAGCGGGAAGGGACGGCCCGCGCGTTCGCATATCCCAGAACCTCCTTGATATCGCCGATGCAGGCGATGTCTGTCCGTATATTTTTGTTGATTTCGGCCGGGTCGATATCGATGTGGGCGACCTGTCTCGCATTCGGGGCAAAGCCGTCCAGCTTCATCGTAACCCGGTCATCGAACCGCGAGCCGATCGAGATGAGCAGATCCGCCTGCTGAATAGCCATATTGGCCGCATACAAGCCATGATGGCCCGGCATGCCTAACCACAGCTCGTGCCCGCTGGGGAAGCCGCCCAAGCCGAGCAAGGTCGTCGTCACCGGAATGCGGGTCCTGTTGACGAAGGTGACGAGCTCCTCGGAGGCGTCGGCATACACGACCCCGCCGCCGGCGATAATGACAGGCCTCTCCGCCTCGGCGATCGCCTCAAGCAGCCGGTCGATCGACGCCGGATCGGGAGCCGGCGCGGCATCGTATCCCCGCACCTCAATAGGGCCGCCAGCGGGGCGGTACAGCATCGTTTGATTCGAGATGTCTTTCGGAATGTCGATCAACACCGGCCCTTTCCTGCCTGTGCGGGCCAGATAGAAGGCTTCGCGGATGATGCGCGGCAGCTCATGGACGTCGCGCACCAAGTAATTGTGCTTGGTAATCGGCATCGTGATGCTGACGATATCCGCTTCCTGAAAAGCATCCGTCCCCATGACGGCGGTCGGCACGTTGCCGGTAATGACCACCAGGGGAACGGAGTCCATATAGGCCGTCGCGATGCCGGTGACCAGATTGGTCGCTCCGGGGCCGGAGGTGGCGAGGCAGACGCCGACTTTGCCCGTCGAGCGGGCGTAGCCGTCCGCTGCGTGAATCGCCCCTTGTTCGTGCCGGGTCAGGATGTGCTTGAAATCCGGATTGCCGGCCATCGCATCGTAAATGTACAGCACGCTGCCTCCGGGGTATCCGAACACGCATTCCGTACCTTCCTGCAGCAGGCAACGCAGCAGAACCTCCGATCCGGTGATCCGCTCTTCTTGCGCATGCGGTTGCGACGGGGACTTCGACAGGGGCGACATCGACACAGGTGATGGTTTCATGGCAATACATCCTCCTCAAAATAAAATAAACCCCTTCCCCCTTCAGGCAGCATCGATTTGCCATGCCTAAAGGGACGAAAGGGGAACATTCGCGGTACCACCCTAATTCGCCGAACACCTCGCGATGATCGGCCTCATGAGGTAAGGGAAGCCTTACCTGCAGCGCGGGTAACGGGCGCCACTCCGCTTGAGCCTACTTGTCAAAAAGCGGCCTTGCCGCCGACTTTCAGTCCAAAAGCTCCGAGACGACATCTGGCGGAGGATTACGGCAAAGGTCTCAGCCAATTCCTTCGCTCTCTGGACATAAGAGCCTCCATCATTTTCTTCTCTTCATTGCCGTTCATGTCATTGATGATCATAGATCATTGCATGGGGCCATCGGCTTTTCCATGATTTTGGAGTCGATGGAAGCTTTAGCGCCGATGACCGGCGATCTTTCCATTGACCGCTGCGTTAAAAAATTTTTACTGGACTTCAATGGAGCTAAGTTTTAAAATGAAAAAATGAATAGCTTAACATTTACATTTCTGTAAATTAGTGTTACAACCTATCGCGGGAGCGCCATCGGATTTTTCCCGGAAGCGGCTCGTGCCGGGCAACGTTCTCGGGATAGCTGCTTGAACAGCAGAATCACGCGATCGCATACTCAGGATACAATAAAGCGATATTGCGGGCTGTAAAATTCATCACAGGTAACCGTTTATATATGCATGAGCAAATGAAATGCAGGTGTCGTATCGATCGTGAGGCTGATCTTGATGCGGACAGCGATGGTTGTTATGTCGGGACAAGCGTCGACGTAAGCAGCGAACCTGACGGACTGATCGGCTCGGATGCATGGCTGAAGGAGAATGAGGTTGACTGCGGACAGGAGAGTGGGGTTTTGGTGAATGCCAAGGAAGTATTGACGGAAGAACAGCGGAGACGCTTCAAGCGAATTCCGGAAGCCGGCGAACAGAGCGCTCAGCAGTATTTTACGTTTACCCAAGCGCAGCGGGACTGCATTCTGATGCGGCGCCGTGACCACAATCGGCTGGGCTTTGCCGTGCAGCTGGCGCTGGTTCAATATCCCGGCTGGCCGCTCCCGCACTACGAGTCGATTCCGCCATCTACATTAACTTATATTGCGGATCAAATCCATGTTTCGCCGGATGTCATGGCTCAATATGCCAAGCGGGAACCGACCCGAAGGGAGCATCTGGAGGAAATCCGCCGAACATTCGGCTACGATAATTTTTCGGCTCAGCGGTACAAATCCCTGGTGCGGCTGCTGTATGCCGAGGCGTGGGAGAACGACAATGCTGTGGAGCTGATGGATATTGCCGTACGCTGGCTGCGGGAGAACAAAATTATTTTGCCGGCCATATCCACCATCGAACGGGTTGTATGGGAAGCCATGCACCGGGCGGACAAAAAAATGTATTCCATTCTGGACGCCTCGATTACGGAGGAGCAGAGACGGCGCATGGACGCCATGCTGGAGGGGCAGGAATCCTCGAGAACGTTGGCCTGGGTCAGGGACCGGACCGATCTTCATTCGCCCGAAGGGTTTCTGAAGGTCGCGGAACGGCTCGGCTATTTGCGGCAGATGGAGCTGCGGGTGGATGCCGGGGCGATTGCCCCCGCAAGGCTGCGCAAATTGATTCGCATTTCCGCTGCATACGAGCCTCACTTGTATAAGCGGTTGAGGCCGGACAAGAAGTATGGACTGCTCGGGCTGCATCTTCAAACGTTAGCTGCGATGCTTGTGGACCGCGCCGTATACATTCATGATTGCCTGATTACCCGGTTTATTTCGGACATGGCCGCCTGTCGCCGCCAGCACGGCGACGCATCTGTGCCTGACGGCGCTGCGGCGCTTCCTCCTTCGCTCCGCACGCCGTTCAAGAAACGGTATTTCCGCTTCCGGAAGTATACCCCCGTCATGCTGGAATTGTTCGATTTTCGCGGCAATGACGCAAGCTCCCCTCTGCTTGAAGCCATCGAAGTATTGCGTCAGATGAACCGAAGCGGCAAACGCCATATCGCTGTCTCCGAACATATGCTGAATTTGGTTCCGAGGCGGGCAAGATTGCTGATGGCGGACGACCGCGGGGCAATGTACGGCTATGTATTCGAGATGGCGGTGATGGTCGAGATTCGCAATCAGCTGCGAGCCGGCAACCTGTGGGTTGCCGGCAGCGAGGCGCACCGGCCTTTCGGACAATATTTATTGCCGAGCGGCGGGGACGGCGGACGGCGGGCCGAGCCGCAGGACGAGCGTTGGCTGGAGGAATATTTGGCGGACAGCCGGCGGAGGTTGGCGGAACAGCTGCCGCTCGTTTCGCACAGCACCGGCATGTCGGCGGCTTACTTGCCCCGGGATGCAGGCGAGGGCAGCGGCAGGTGGACAAGGCTGAACCATTCCCTTTACAAGCGGCTTCCCGGCATTCGTCTAATGGATCTGCTGCGGGAAGTGGATGCCTGGACCGGCTTCACCGACCGGTTTGTCCATTCTTCTACCTTGCGCGAGCCTGACGAAGCGGAAAAGCATAAGCTCTGGACCGTTCTCGTCGCGCTCGGGACGGCGAACGGCCTGAAGAACGCTGCCGGGGACGGGGCGGCTTCGGCAGCGTCCTACCGGCAGTTGATGAACACGCTGCAGTGGCGCGTAAACGAGGAGACGATCGAGCAGGCGAACAAGGCGCTGATCGAATATCAGCGAGGCCTGCCTCTCGCCGTTCATTGGAGCGAGTCGGGCGGCATTTCCTCGGATGTGCAGGCGGTTCCGGTCGTCCGTAGCACGGCGCGAACCTTGCGCGGAGAAAAGGCGGGGCGCTGCTATCAATATCGCTGGATGAACGATCAATTCCTGATCGTGCATACCGAGGCAGCCCCGTTTGGCGATCTCGGCCTGCTGCTGAACGGAGCGGCGAGTCCGGATACACCGTACAGCCTGCATTACTGTCATGCTTCCGGCTTCGCCGACCGGCTGTTCGGATTGTCCCGGCTGCTCGGCACCCGCTTGTTCCCCCGTTTGCGCCGGTTTCACAATACACGGCTGTATCGAATCGGCCGGATACCGACATCGCCGTTCGTGAAGCCGGGGGATATCGACGTCGCGATCATCCGCGAAGCGGCCGCCGAGCTGCGGCAGCTTGTGCAAGCGATACGCTCGGGAACGGTATCGGCAAGCCGCATGTTTGCGAAGGTGCGGTCCCGGGACAGCTTGAACGCAGCACTGCGGGAAATCGGCCGGATCGAAAAAACGCTGTTTTATACCGAGTTCATCCGCAGCCGTTCCCTGCATCAAGCGATGGCCCGGGATGCGCAGCGGTGGAAGGAGTTGTACGCGCTGATCCGCCTCTTGACGCCCGGCGGCGGAGGGAGCCTGCAAGGAAAGCATGCGGAAGACCAGGCCCGTTTCCTGCAGGCGAACAGTCTGCTGGTCAATGCCATTGTCGTATGGAATACGGTTCAGCTGGAGCGGTCGATTCGCATATGGAAGGAAAGCGCGAGCGTTGACGAAGAATGGTTGAAGCACGTATCCCCCTTGTATGGGGGGCATATCGCCCTGTAACCGGACCTCGCCCAAGAGGCCGCCTCCTGAGTCATTTTGCTGGATGATCGGAGGCGGTCTTTTTTTGTCTTGGCATGGAATCAAGCAAGCGCGGGCCCCATCTGGTTAAGATCGCGCCGTAGATGCTCATGCTTATTGCGGAGGCGCTTTCATCTAACGTACGATAATTAATAAATGTTGTATTCTAGCAGCTTATCATTTTTGTATAATCGAGCATATCTATAAAATAGGACGAGACTTTGCGAAGTCGCACACGCTTAAGTCTGTCGGCGACAATGGATGGCGATGTTCAGCTTTGGCATGATTGGGAAGAACGAGAAAGCTATGCTGCGTCAATGCCTGAGAAGTGCGAAGGATATTTGCGGCGAGGGTGCGATTACCGGTATCGTAACTATTTAATGTATAAATATCCTATATTTGACACATTGAAAGAATGCTCATTAACGAGGATTAGTACAAAGAGATAGAATCTATGGTCATGACCATGAATTGCAATGTTCCTTGACCCGGGGTTTCGTGTAAAATCGGAGATATCTACATAACCAAGAGTCGGTCGGCGCGGGAACGGGCGTACGAGCACAACAATCAAACCTGCAAGTGCCGGCCCGATGGCCTGGTGATTCGGCGCAGGCAATGCGTTATGCCAATCGCACTTCGGACAGAACGACGGAAATCAGGACGAACTGATGTTATTGCAAAGAAATCTCAACCAGCATAGAATCGACCACAGGAGGGCCCGGCAACGTGAGGAAGAACAGGCTTCTGATGTGCTACGGAAAAACGTGCTATACGCCAGGACGATACTTGGAGGACGGATTGCGCAGGATCGGCTGGCACATCGATCACGAGCCGGAAGCCGTCGATTTTGAACGGCTGGATATGACTCCGTACGCAGCGGTTCTGTTCGTGGACAATCCCGCAAGACCGCCGGTCAGAGTGAACGGCATCGAGCGCGTGAAGATTCCGAAGCTGCTGTGGATCACTCATGGGGAGCACCGTCTGGAGATCAGTCTGCTGCTCGACCGGGCCTATCGGCCGGATATGGTGCTGATGGCGCATTCGCTTCATTTGGCGCACCGCTTCTCCGCTCCGGTGCACTTCTTTCCGTTCGCGATGGCGGAAGACCTGTTTAACTGTACCGAACCGCTCAGCCGGCGCAGCACGGATATTTCGTTCATCAAAAGCTCGGATACGACCATCGACAGCTGCACTATACCGCTAAGCTTGCTGAAAATCCGCTTCGGCGCCAAGCATCGGCTGGCGCTCCGGCCGAACGCCGAGCTTCATCAGGCGGCTCCGACGTACGGCAACTCGAAGCTCGTGATCAATGTCAGCACCTATGGGGGCAGCAGTATCGGCACGCGCATTTTTGAAGGCATGGGCTGCGGGGCATTGGTTTTGTCGGAGTATGCGCCGGGCATGGAGTATTTATTCGAGGATCGGATGCATCTGGCTATATTCCGAACGCGCGATGAAATGCTGGAGCGGGCCGATTATTATTTGAAGCATCCGGATGAAGCCCAGCGCATCGCGGCTGCCGGTTATCGGCATCTGCTCAGCGCCCATACGTACCGCCATCGAGCCCGCGAAATCGCCAATATTATCGCAGCGATCAGTTAGCGGTATGGGCCGCATACATTCAGCAGCAGTGTCCGATTCTATGCCAATGTGCAGAAAATGTAGAGGCATGATGTTTATCATAAAAAAACATCTATCGAAGTCCATACAAGGATGAGCGACCGCGATTTAGAGGTACTTTTTCTTGGTACAGAAAGTCGCACTTCCTGAATGCTTAGCGAAGTTAAACTTTCTGTAACGTTCAAATAGACGCCGACAACGAGCGATTCCTTTGTCATCGGTAGTTGCTCGCATTTTGGCTTACTCAATCTTGCTTATGTACACGTCAGTTGCGGCGGTTCTATGGAAGATGCGCTCACGGAAAGCAAACCGAATGGACGTTATTTTTTCGGGAAGAAGGAGACCATCAAGTATTGCCGAAGGATCCAAAAGAAAAAGCCATAAAATTGCTTCGGATGATCCAAGCTTTGGGGAAAGCAACCTTCGTAAGAAGGTGGTGGGGTCATCGAATCAACCGTTTTATGGCACATTCATTGTACCACGGCGCACGGGTCGCGAAAACAGATTAACGTTTCCACATACCTTTTTCCTAGCCTCATCGTGCACGGGTCAGTATAATGGAGGCAAAGGTTAGCCGGCTGGCCTTCCGATTCATAAGGAGGCTACTAACCAATGGATGAAGCAATACGGGAGAAGATTGCGTTATTTCGCTAAGGACTCATTGCGCCGCTTTTAAATGATCAGTTGGTAGGAAGCGGTAGCGGAATTACCTTGATTATGTGAAAATGAATGGGGTTCTGCGCGATGCGTCGGCTGTGAGGACTGCCCGCTAAAGCCGCAGTGTACCAAAGCCCAAGGTGATCGCGAGATCAAAGTGAGCATGAAAGTATTGGCGGCTAAAGAAACAGGCCAGGGAAAAGCTCCGCAGTGAAAAAGGGTATGGCCTGGCCGTAAGGCGCATGATCGAGCCGGAGCCTGTGTTTGGCGATATGAAGAACAACCGAAGCTTTAAAAGGTTCCTGCTTCAAGGCTTACCCAAAGTAAGTCTGGAGGTCGGATGGCTTTCGCTTGCCCACAATCTGCTCAAGAAGCGGTGGACGCCAAAAGCCAAGGAACTAAGCGAGAATAGGCCGCTTAGCTCCTTGGTTTATTCCGTATGTCATCCTATTTTGCTGCTGAAGGTGTTCCAGAGTTTACTTTTGGGACAGCCTCGATATCAAACCACCCGTTAAACGGTGACTACGTGATTGGGGAATAACTTAAACCTGAATTTCGAAAGCGCATAAGATCAATGCAAGATGCTAAAGCAATGGCGACTTAAGATGTAAAAATGTAGGAGTTTCCCA
>Ga0207865_102444_pt1 | contig 10822 bp, 7 predicted proteins | sample HigsolmetaAR204D_FD_184836 | JGI IMG/M metagenome (GOLD analysis project Ga0207865, IMG submission 184836) | Ionic liquid and high solid enriched microbial communities from the Joint BioEnergy Institute, USA - AR20-4-D (SPAdes) (version 2) ...
CGTGCAGCCCCACAGGGGAAGCACGGCGGTCAGCACCCCCGCCGCCAAAGCGCCGGCCGCGTTGCCGGTCTGCATCAGCAGCTGGAAATCGGAGAAGTAAGCCATCTCCTTCCGGTGCTTCGACGCTTCCTCCATCATGATGGACTGCGAGGAAATTTCGTGGACGGCCAGACAGACGCCGAGCCATGTCTGGATGAACAGGAGCGTCCAGAACGATTCGAGCCAGCCGTAGGGCAGCACGGCCAAAGCCATGCCGACGACGGCAACGCCGTATACTTTGGCCAGCCCGAACCTTTCCATCGCCCGGCGGGCAAGCGGGATGAGCAGGCTCGAGGCGATGCCCGCCACTACGACAAAATAGCCGATCTGCGCGTTATTCAGGTTGAGCTCTTTGACATGGTAAATGACAAACAGCGGAGCGGCCATGGCAATGCCGGCGTTGTTCAGCCCCATCCACCACATCCGGCGGTCGCATTCCTGGAACGGGACGACCCATGTGAGACGGATCGGCTTGCGCTCGCGGGGCGCCAGCTCCGCAATCAAGGCCATCCCCATGAAGGTCGACAGACAGCCGACCAGCATGGAGATGACGTAGTTCATCGGAAACATCCAATTGAACGCATCCAAATAATGGCCAATCGCAAAGCCGCCGACCGTCGTGATGACGATGCCGATCAGCTTGTTCGTGCTGAACATCCGCGGAAATTCGCTCGGCGCCAGATGTCTTCGCAGTATAGCCGGCTGCTGGGCGCCGGTTACCATCACGGCCACGGCGTTGATCGACCAGAAGAACAGCAGGTACGGGATCGGATTCGGCAACAGCACCGAGAGCGCCATCAGCAAAAAGGCGCACTGGCGGATGTAGCCGCCGGCAAGAAAAACGCCCCTGGTTACCGGCAGCTGCCGCGTCAGGAACGCGAGCGACAGAGCGCAGAACAGGGGCGGCAGCGAATTGGACAGGGCGATCTCGAAATTGGACGCCCCTAAACGAGCAATCAGCACTTGAAGAAAGGTGAAGAACGCGACGCTTTTGATATTTTGCAATGCGGCATCCAGATAGATTCGGGTCGACAGCTTCATGGGGTTTCCTGACCTTTCCGCGAGAGAGCGAGAATTCGCGTTATTTCATGTTAAGCATACTCCCCGCGGCAGCGAAATCCCATGGACGGTTCCACCCAAAAGCATGGACTATTTTGCTCGAAGCGTTATGGCTGCTTCCAGGCTTGCGGATGGCTGTCGCCGATATAATCGGCCGCGGCTGCGTTGGCGACAACCTGCTCCGGGCTCTTGCAGCCCGGAATGACGGCGGTGACTGCCGGATGCTTCAGGCACCAGGCGAGCGCCCATGTGGCCATGTTCATGCCCTGCGGCACCTCGTTCTGGCGGATGCGCTCCGCTTCCTGCAGCTTGGCGGCCGTCTGCTCCTTGTCGTGGCGATGGCGCACATCGTTGTCGGCGAAGACGGCTCCCGGCTTGTATTTGCCGCTCAAGTAGCCGCTGGCCAGCGGCACGCGCGCGAGCACGCCGAGATCTTGCCGGATGCACGAAGGGAAGACGCGCTCTTCGGGCTTGCGGTCGAGCCGGTTGTAGACGACCTGGATCACCTGCGAGCTGATCCGGCTCGATGCCTCCGTCTGATGAAGATTGTCGTTGCTGGCGATGGACGTGCCGAGATGGCGGATTTTGCCCGCCTGCACCTGCTTGTCCAGCATCGTCCACAGCTCATCGTTGTCGAACGCCTCGTCGGGACCGGAATGGAACTGGTACAGGTCGATGTAATCCGTCCGCAGCGCGCGCAGCGATGCCTCGAGCTGCTTCAGGACATCTTTCGCCGTATAATCGTTCGTCCGGGTGAAGTTGGCATGAAAATGATGACCGAATTTCGTCGCAACGATCCAATTCTCCCGGCCGCCGCGCGCAAGGTAGCCGCCGATCAACGACTCGGACGTATGGTCGCCGTAGCACTCGGCGGTATCGATCAGGTTAATGCCGCAAGCTTTTGCCTGATCCAGTATCGCATTGGCTTCCTCCTGGTTGAACGGCTTGCCCCACTCGCCTCCAAACTGCCATGTGCCGACGCCGATCACGGACACTTTCAGGTTCGTTTTGCCTAATCTGCGGTATTTCACGAGGAATCCCTCCCGGAATTTGAGTCATGTTCTCTTTTCATTTAACGGCATCGAAAGCGGAAAGTCAAAGCGGGGAGAAGGGCGGAAGGGGCAATAGCCATGCTGCTTTTCGCCGCGCGCTACTCCCAGCGCGCGGTTTGCCGCACGGTGGTGGTCAACCACATGTGTCTTTAGCGGCTGCAGCCGGGCCCGCAGGAAGGAAACGGCGGCCCCGATAAGGCATGTCCGCGGCTTGCCTCTCCGTCCAAGGTCCAGGTTCGAACCAGACCTTCGGCCAAAGCAAAACAGTGCCTGCGTTCGTTTTGCCGTTATGCCGGGGCGCGTATGATAGATAGTGTCAAGATAAGCGCGCGGACGCCATGCACCATCAGAAGATGAAAACGGGCCGCACGCCCTGGGGGCTATTTTCAAGATCGACGCCTATGACGATCGCTTCCTTTCGTCATCGGTCGTCCCCTGCGGTGTTGAAATTTTGCTCGGCGGATTACCGCCAAATTTTCAAGATCGACGCCTATGACGATCGCTTCCTTTCGTCATCGGTCGTCCCCTGCGGTGTTGAAAAATTCGCCGGAGGGGTTCCGTCCAATTTTTCAAGATCGAACATGGAATGGGAGTCTAAGCGATGAACAATAGAGTCAAACTGCTGCTGCTCACCGGCTCGCTTGGGGACGGGCATCGTCAGGCGGCGCAAGCGATTCGCGAAGCGGCGCGCCATTACCGCTCCGATGTCGACGTTGAAGTGGTCGATTACCTCGAATGGACGCATCCGTATTTGCATACGGTCGGAAAATACTGCTACATGCAGTGGGTGAAGAGCCTGCCTTCGGTATACGGCTTCTTGTACAGCAAAACCCGCGGCGAAACCCCCTGGTCTCACTGGTTCAAAAAAATGAGAGCGTTCAGCACCGGACGGATGCTGGAACTGCTGGACGCCGTAAACCCGACAGTAGTCGTCAGCACCTTCCCCGGCGCCGCTGCCGCGATGTCGTATTTGAAAGCTTGCGGCCTCACGAAGGTGACGACGATGACGGTGCTGACAGACTATACGGATCACAGCTACTGGGTTCATCCGTATACGGATCGTTATTTGGTCGGCGCCGAGCAGGTGAAGCAGCGATTGATCAGGCACCGCGTGCCGGCGGACCGGATTGTCGTTACCGGCATTCCGGTTCGGCTGCCTTTCACGCGGACGTACGACCGGCGGGCGCTGCGCAGCAAATACGGCTTGGACCCGGCGATGCCGACGGTGCTCGTGATGGGCGGAGGCTACGGGCTGATCGGCCGGCAGCTGCCGTCTGTCCTGCAGACGGCGGCGTTCTCCGCTCCGGTCCAGTTCATTCTGGTGTGCGGTCGCAATGACAAGCTGCGGCAAAAGCTGGAGGAAGAGCTCGGCAGGGCGAAGACGCCGCACCGCATCGCTGTTACCGGTTATGTCGATCACGTGCACGAGCTGATGGCGCTCTCCGATATGATCGTGACGAAGCCGGGAGGGATTACCGTATCGGAGGCGCTCGCGCAGGAACTGCCGATGCTGCTGTATAAGCCGATTCCCGGCCAGGAGCAGGACAATGCGGCGTATCTTGTCGGCCTCGGGGCGGCGATGGAGGCGCGCGACACGGATGAGCTCAAGCGGCGTCTCCAACTGCTCGTCCACAACGAGTCGGTGCTGATGAAGCTGAAAAGAAATATGCGCTCAGCCGGAGCGAAGCAGGGCGCTTGCCGCACGCTAGCGGCTATACTTGACATGGCTGAAGCGCCTCTGGCAGCAGGTTCGTCGGGCGTTCCGTATTTGGAAGAGGCCAGCGGTTGATGGAGGCGGCCGTCGGGCTTTCGCGAAGCTTCGCGTTGGGCACGCCAGCGGCTGCGCCCTTGGCAAGTCGTCGGGGCATTTGATTTTGAGCCGATGGATGAAAAAAAGAGCGGCTCGCTCCTGCCGAGGCTGTACCGCCCGAAAATAGTACAGGCTGATTGCGCCGTCGATGGGACGGAGCGATCAGCCTGTTTGTCATGCCGACAGGCGCCGTTTGTACACACGCAAACGGTAAAGGCCTTGCCGAGCTATATTCAACCCATGCCGTTCCCGTACGAGATAAAGCATGTTTGGTCATGTGGATCTTAGCTGGAACGACGATTCCGCATATCGAATCGCGGTGATGCACGATGGTATCTCCAAAACGACGAAAGCCCTGCCTCTCAATCATCCTTGCGGCTCCGATGACCGCGCCAGTGTGAATCGGCGATACTTGCTGCAAATTCCTAGGGTCATGAGAATCTGACGAAGTGCGGAGGATATTCGATTGAGGATATTGATGTAGGGTTGAACATATTGAAGCAACCGTTTCATTGTACCGCAGGATGGAATATATGTCAATGGTTGTAGCATTAACGAAGAAAAAACGTCTATCGAAGTCCATTCAAGGATGAGCGAGCGCGGTTTAACGGTCGTTTTTCTTGGTACAGAAAGTCGCACTTTGCTTTATCGCTTTAGCATCCCATAGCCACAAACGGTTTCGCTTTTTTGGCGGGGGCCGGATGCAGACTCGAACCGCAAGGCATGGCTTGAAAACATAAACGGAAGGCTACAAGCGAGCCGTCTGAATCACAATACAATGTCCCCTCTAACGCAAGTGACAAACGCTATTTTGCTGAAACGCAGCCTTTTTAAAATGTAACGAAACGTAGTATCGCTATTTCGCCAAAAAAACTGAATCGGGCAGCCAAACATGCCCAATAAGGCTGCTCACTTGCGTTACAATTTCAAATCGATGGTTTCGAGCGAAATAAGCTCTGTGGCTAGCGGTAGCCTAAGGTTCGCCCGGCAAAACGCGAGCCGACGGCCAGCGGAACGCTCATCGAAGGGCTGGCCAAGCGAGCCATCCATTCACGAAATGATCAAGAATCGCTTGATTTTTTATCGCATTTCGTTCTATAATGTTCATTGCAGCAGGTCATGCGGGTGTAGTTCAATGGTAGAACTCCAGCTTCCCAAGCTGGCGGCGTGGGTTCGATTCCCATCACCCGCTTAACCGCGGAACCCTTGTTATCAAGGGTTTTTCTTTTTTTAACGTTACTTTGCAGGATTCGTCGCCTCATGTGCCTGGGGTGGGGGCAGCGCTGGTGGGTCAAAACCTCGCATTCGCTCGCCCAATAAACGAAATAAGCTGCCCGAACAGTTGCAATTCCAAGGGCGTCATTGAGTTCAATAAACGCTGCGACAAGCGTGAATACGGAACTATGGCGCTTCTCCAGCATTCAAACCTCCGCAGTGATCCTCATCGCGCGGGCCGTAAAGGACCGGTTTTGAGATGAAGTCCGGCAAAATATCCATTTCACCGCGCATACATTCAAAGAATCTTCGTGATATTTTCGCTAATTGATGTATGTTTCCGCCCCGCCCCCCATATATACAAAGTAATGACCATAACTTACTTCCACGTGGCGCCTTATCCTGGGACCGAGGGGGCTGGTGGTGAATGGGTGATGTGATCAAAGAACTGGTACATCAATTATATCCGTGGCACATCCATGCCATAGGCGGCATCATGGTCGTTGCGCTTGGGGTTTTCTTCTGGTTTACCTTTTGGGGAGTACATAAGTATACGAACGCGTTTGCCCAGATTCTCGGCCGTGACGAACGGATACAGAAGCTTCAGGAGACGATTGAACGCAGCAAAGAAAATATGGAAAACCGTACGCTGGTCGCCAACCAAGTGACCAAAGCGTTGTTTAACGTCAAGTCTTTTCTCGATACGTTGAATTTTATTCGAATGGAAGAAAATCCGGACACGAAAACGATCGAATCGTTCAGATTAATTCAGCGCATATTGGATCAATTGTCCAACGATGTGAAGGTGAAGGGCGGAGCCCAGCACCGGTGCGGAATGTGGATAGCCAGCGACGACCAAAAGGAGCTGAGGCTGCATTTCATCAGCTTCGGATTTCCCAGGCATTATCGGGGCAATCGCACGTTGCAGGTCCACGATTCGGCCGCAGGCAAAACGTTCGTCAAGAAGCAAAAACAAAATATTCCCGATGTCCGGGTAGATAAAGACTGGAGGCCCAGCCCGGACACGGATGTCGTTCGATATAAATCATTAATTTGCATTCCTTTGGGCGAATTTGGGGTTCTGACCATCGATGGCGAAGAGCCGATGAGCGAAGAATGCGAATTGATCGGAGAAGTGTACGGAGCTTTGATCGAAGCGGCAGTTGTCGAACACGACAGGGGATACAGCCAGATCGAATTTCAAAAATTAATGGCGTTATTTGAGAAGGACGAAGAGGTTGGCTGATATCGGATGCGTACTGGGAGGGCGTTCGCTATGGTAACCTATGAACAGATTCCTTTGATCAGACTGCATGCCAGACGGGCTCACCTGCGTGGCGAGATGAGCAAAAATGATTATCGCAAATTGCTCGAGACTTTAGACCGCTTGGAAGAGCAAAATAAACGGAAAGAAAAAATCAATCAGGATAAAATGATCAGCACCTTAAACAGGCTGCTGCTGACGTATGCTTAATCTTGAGGCGGATGGCAGCGACCGGCCCTACCGGCTTTTAGCCGACAGGGCTTTTTTTCGCGCGAGCGGCAAATAGCGTCAGCCTGGGGGAGAAGAAGCCGATGCCGTTGACAACAAGGAACTCGGGACGATCAGGAGGCAGACGCCGCTTTGCGGATATCCAGGAGCTTCTCCATAATCCATTTGCAGACAAGGCCAAGCAGGATGAAGCCGATGAACGAGTAGGTGTGGGTCCAGTTTAGCAGCTTGAGCAAATTGGCGTTAACAAATAGCGGCTCGAAGACGTAAGAGAACAGAAAAGCTAGACCCGCATTTACCCAAAAGTACGATTTCCAGCTGCGGCAATATTGGTAGGCAGCCATGTAACCGATCGGGATGACGGTGAGATCTGCCGGAAATAACGGCGGGAACAAAGGCAATAACTTGTCCGGATAGGTCCATAAAAGCATATCGACACCGGCAGAATCCAGGATTGAAGCGCTTAGGCCAAAAAATAAACCGAAAGTTGAAATTTCAAATAGCCGTTTCCGATCGATCCATTTGGTCCAAATAAACCAAGGGATGATGGAGACGATCAGAAGGAACCACCAGTTCCATGCAAATATATCATCGGCCTGCCAGTGCAAGAAGGAAAGGTCTCGCAACTGCTGCCTCACACGTTGAATTTCATCGAATGAAACCATTTTTCGTTAATCAGCCCCAACCTAAAGTTAAACGCCTGTGACAAGCGATTTCCTTCGTCGCCAAGCCGTCGCTTGCGGCATTGAACAGGCGCAGGCGGACTTCGGCGATAATCAGGATGTATTGTCTGTAGGAACCGGTTGTTTTATGCGCTGCGGCACTGCTTGTTTAGCGGTTTGTTGGCTTGGGGCGGTTATGGTTGGTTCCGGCGAGAAGCCGGGGATTACATTCGTCTTATAAACGAATAAGCAACTTTTTAAATAATGTTAACAAATCCATATGCTAGGGGTACTGACTTTCCTTGCAGGGAGCATTATGATGAAAAGAAAGAGGAGATGAGCGTATGCACCCTGCCGAGCAATTGCTGTTGTTCATTCAAAGAATTTACCGTTATGGCATGACGACGACATCCGGCGGAAATTTGTCGATCCGCGACGAACGTGGAAATATCTGGATTACCCCGTCAGGAGTGGATAAGGGCGCTTTAACCGTGAACGATATGGTTTGCGTCAAGGCGGACGGCATCAAGCAGGGCAGGCACGAGCCGTCCAGCGAGTTTCCGTTCCATCGCTTGATTTATCGCACGAGACCGGATTTGCGGGCGATCGTTCATGCCCACCCGCCGGCCCTTGTATCCTTCAGCATTGTGCGGCGCATTCCGGATACGCGCTTGCTGCCGAATGAGCGCCGAATATGCGGCAAAATCGGGATGGCTCCTTACGCACTTCCCGGCAGCGAGCAGCTGGGCGAAAATATCGCCGCGGTCTTCGCCAAGGGCGTCAATACGGTGATGCTGGAAAATCATGGCGTTGTCATCGGGGGACACGATTTGTTCGAGGCGTTCTGTGTCTTCGAGACGCTCGACTTTTGCGCCCGCTTGGAGATTGAAGCGAATCGCATCGGCACGCCAACCCTGCTAACCGATGACGATTACGAAACGGTCAGGAATAAAAGCGAGGTGCGTCTGGACGAATTCGAGCCGGAGGTGCCCTCTCCGAAAGAGCTGGAGATTCGCCAGGAAATGTGCAAATTTATTCGGCGCGCTTACGACCAGAGGCTTTTCAACAGTACGCAGGGCACGTTCTCGCAGCGAATTGGCGAGGATGAATTCATCATTACGCCGTACGGGATCGACCGCAAATTTGTGCAGCCGCATGAGCTTGTAAAGATTCGGCAAGGACGGAAGGAAGCCGGTTCGACGCCTAGCAAGTCCGTGCTGCTGCACCGAGAGATTTACAAGAGGCAGCGTCATGTGGAATCGGTGATCATCGCCCATCCGCCGTATATTATGGCATTTGCCGTAACGGATGCGGTGTTTGATTCGCGAACGATTCCGGAAAGCTATATATTGCTTCGGGGCACGCCAAAGCTGCCTTTCGACGCGATTTACAACTCGCCGGAGCAGACAGCGGCCGTATTTACGCCGGATACGCCGATCGCGATCGTAAGAAACAACTGCGTTATCGTGACGGGGCAGGGAATGCTGAACACATTCGACCGGCTTGAGGTCGCGGAATATAGCGCGAAGTCTATGCTGGCAACCCGCGCCCTCGGCGACATCGTGCATATCGACGACGCCCGAATCGAGGAATTGAAAAGGGCGTTTCATCTGCAAGGGTAACGGCGCATCTTCCTCCAGGAAGATATTCCTCTTGCGATTCTTGCCTCCGCCGAGCACTTTCGAGCCGCTCCCGCAGTCTCCCATCCGAGCCGATTCCGCGGGCTCCTATTGGAGGATCGAAGCAGGCGCCACGAGCATCCTGCAGAGTACGAGACGGATTCGGATTCCGCCAGAGAGATGCCCATGCCGCTTGCGCGGCACCATCAGATGATGAGCATGGGCCACGCGCGCCAGGCGATTTGAAAATAGTCAATGTTGTATTTTGTACAACAAAAACGGGGAGATAAACGGCATTTGCCGCTCAATGTTGCAGAACGTGCAACATTTCGGGCGATGCTTCCGGGTTTGCAGCCAATTTCACCCAAATTGTTGCACAAAATACAACATTCCCCTTTCTTTTGCCGAAGGATACGGAAAATGTTGCATTTTTTGCAGGATTCGCTGCCTTATGTGCCTGGGTGTGCCCGGGGGCGGCGCGAACGCGGAGTTCGACTGCTAACGAGGATGAATTTCGATCTTCCCTGAGGAATACAGCCTAATGCATGAAATAAGGTCGAAATTCCCCTTTTTTCATCTTTGCATTCCGACCCATCCGCCAGCTTATATTCGGCGACTCCGTCGAACTCACCGGCCCAAGCGCCCGCTATTTACCTAAGCGCCTTTCCCATCTTTCCACGCGATTAAAATGACCGTTTTCCCCTAATAACCTTCTCTTTTAGATGATATACAATGCCGCCAAAATAGGATAATTTGACTAATAGACGCCTGTGACAAGCGATAACCTCATCATTGGACGTCACCTGCGGTATTGAAAATGGAACGTGCGGATGCCGGTGAAAACAAGCAGCGGAAGCTCCATGAAAATGGAACATTCCTAACATTTTCATGAAAATCCGTTTCTAATTTACAGTATTCGACAAAAATATCAAACATTATTTGGTATAATCATGAGCTGTAATCTACTTTGAAGGATCGGCCGTACAGCAGGAGAAGGTGACTCTATGCAGCCCTTGAAGTCGTTTATTTTTTGGAAAATATATCTCATTAACGTATTCGTTATCTTAATTTTATTTTTGTTCACGGTCGTGATCGCCCAAACCGTTCTTCCCGAAATATCCAAAAATAAAAATAAAATGATTACGGACAAGGCGGTATTGCGCATCTATGAGCAGGCTTACATCCTGAACCGGGAAATATTCGATCTGGTGAAGCAGGTGGAGCGCGATCAGGTGTATGTGCGGGGGAACCCCAAGGAGATGGGGGCGAGGCTCAACGAAATCGTCGATCTTTCCTCCTTGATCGACGGTGGAACGGTGCTCAGTCCGCAGATGGCCATACAGAGCTTCTATGTAGGCTCGGATCTTGATTTGCTGAAGGATTCCAGTCTCCTGAAGGATGGCGTGTTCGACCGGACGATCGAGGAGATGAAGGCGAGTGTCAGCGATGTCGTCGTCTCGGAGCTGGGGAAATACGCGCTGATCATCGTCATTCCCGTACAGAACGACAGCCGTCAAGTCGTGCGCATGGTGACGCTTCACGTATATATCGACAAAAATGCAATCTTTCAGTCGATTTTTCAAAGCAACGACATTAGCGAGTCGGGCTATATCAGCATCGTCGACCGCAACGGCATCGTGCTTTCCCACCCTGACAACCAGCGAATCGGACACGATGCGAGCGAGTATCCCCTCGTGCGAAGGCTGATGAACCAGGAGTCGGGGTATGAGGAAGCTTCGCCGCTGTTTGATCTTATGGCATACGCATCGTTTAGGTATGTCGATTTTTTGGGCTGGGGCATCATCGCGCAAATTCCCGCAACGGATATTTTCGAATCCGCGCAAGCGTTCCAGAGCAGGCTGCTACCGCTGTTT
>Ga0207865_102451_pt1 | contig 10801 bp, 9 predicted proteins | sample HigsolmetaAR204D_FD_184836 | JGI IMG/M metagenome (GOLD analysis project Ga0207865, IMG submission 184836) | Ionic liquid and high solid enriched microbial communities from the Joint BioEnergy Institute, USA - AR20-4-D (SPAdes) (version 2) ...
CGCGGCCTGTTCGCCAGCCAGCAGATGCCCGGCGCAGGATACGTCGAGCCGGCCGGGAAACGTCTCCTTCCCGGGATGCCGCTCCTGGAACAGCAGCGACCGCTCCGGGAAGTCGCTGACGATCCAGCAGTGAAACGTCTGATGCCACAGCCCCCGGGCATGCGCTTCGCTGCGCGAAGCTGTGCCTGTACGCTGCATCCGTTCATCGAAAATATCCAGCATTTCCTGATTTTTGCCAGTCATTGTGCGCCTCCCCGGCTTTCGTCCTTCACCTTCAGCGTCCGCAGCCGATTGATGGCAGCGGCCAGCTCATGCTTGCGCGGCAGCGCCAGATCGCCGGGATGCTTGCCTTTCCCGAACGGCGACACCATGTCCAGGCCGCCGCTCTCGATGCGGGCGTACAACCGGTCGAGCGCCTCGCGAAGCGTCATGCTGCCGTCCATTCCCGATTTGGCCAGCAGCCGGATCATTTGAGCGATCGCCCGCGTTTGACTCGGATCGACCAAACCTTCGACCTGGTCGAGCCTGATGGCTTCGGAGCCGAGCAGCACTGTGTGCAGCCCTTTCGCCTCCGCTTTCTCGCGCCCGCCTCTCGCCAGATCGAAGCTTTGCGGCAGGACGATGCGCGGCCGCAGCGTCCCGAAGCGGTCGCCGCCCTCGCGGCTCCTGCCGCTGCCGTATGTGCTGGCGATCGATTGCGCTTCGTTGGTCACGTCGCGGGCGGCATACTCGTCCATCATGATGACGCAGTCAGCTGCGCCGAAATAATCGCCCGAGCCTCCGATGACGAGGATCGTCGACACGCCATGCTCCTCGTACAGCTGGCGCACCTTGTCGACGAACGGCGTGATCGGCTCCTTCTCCTTGGCGACGAGCCGCTGCATCCGTTCGTCGCGGATCATAAAATTGGTTGCACTCGTATCCTCGTCCAGCAAGAGCAGCGAAGTGCCGACCTCCAGCGCCTCGATGATGTTCGCCGCCTGGGACGTGCTGCCGCTTGCATCCTCCGTCGAGAAGCGGGACGTGCTGCGGCCGAAAGGGAGCGTCCCGATGAACGGCGAGATGTCCGTCTTCGTCACGCTGCGGCCGTCCTCGGCGCGAATTTTGACCGCCGATTCGTCCGTTATTACATACTCCCTGCCGTCCCCCGGCGCATGATTGTAGACTCCGCGCTCCAGCGCCTTCAGCAGGGTGCTTTTGCCATGGTAGCCGCCGCCTACGATCAAGGTGACGCCTTGCTTGATGCCCATGCCGCGCAGCGGCTCCCGGTGCGGCACCGGAACGGTAATCTCGAGCGATTCCGGCGACCGGAAGGGCACGACCCCTTTGCCGCGGAGCGGCCGGTCGCTGATGCCGCTTTCCCGCGGCAGGATCGAGCCGTTGGCGACGAAGGCGGCATACCCGCTGTCCCGAAGATAGCGCCGGATAGCCTGCTGCTGATCGGCCAGCTCCAGCTGCGCCTTCAGCTTCCCGGCATCGAAAGCGCGAAGCGCCCGCCGCGCCAGCTCGGGAATGCGCTCCGCAAGCAGCTGCTCCGCCGCCCGGCCGCGAATGCTGCGGCCCGCCGCCGGGAGTCCGGCGCTGAGCCGCAGCTCGACCCGCTCTGCATCGACACGGACCGCCGTTCGCGGCAGCACCTGCTGGCCCGGCGCGTCGACGGCGATCATGCCGCTCTTGCCGCTGCCGTCGCTGCGGCAGCCTTCCTCGCGAAGTCGCGCCGCCAGCTCCCGGGCCAAAAAGTCCTCGAGCGCGATCCTTCTCCACGTCTCGCCGTACCACTCTTCAGGCCACCTCAGTTCGGCCATCGACGCTGTCACCCGAATTCGGCTCGGCGCGGCGAAAGGGTCTCCCTGCACGTGGTCGATGTGCAGCCATGAGCCGTCCTTCATTCGATAAGAGCCGGCGATTTCCTTGTATGCCTTATATCCTTTGCCGTCGATCCGGCGCAGCGTCTGCTTTAACGTCTCCAACTCATCTCTGTCCCTTCGCGTATGATTGGCTTCATATGAAGCAAAAAGCCCCCGCCAAGGAACGAATGTCCCTTCAGCGCGGGCTTGCCGGACGCATCGCTTCCCGCTTCGCTTCAGAGCCTCAGGTCGTCTGCAAATCCTCTGGAGAGATGCCTTCCTCCACCGCAAAGTCAAAATCGTCCACATCGTAGATTTGAATCGGCACGCCATGCTCGATGAGCTTGTCTTGGAGCTCGAACTGATCCGTCAGCAGCGGCGCCTGCTCCTTCATAGCTGTCAAAATCAGCTCCGTCTCGATCGGATCGAACAGCTCGCCGTACTGGGCGTTGTCGACCGCGTGAATCACCGTAAGCGACACTTTCTCGTTGACCAAGAGCGGCGAGCTCGGGCGCCAAGGGGCAACGAGCGATTTTTCAATCTTCTTCTTATTGAACGAATCTTCGAAAAAGGCAATCAACTCGTTCAGCTTGCCGCGCACGTGAGCCTCATCCTCGGGGCTCGTCATAATCGGGTCCTGACTTTCGCGCATATCGTACAATTCCAGTATCGTCGAATACGGAATGATGTACTCCACGGGACGGCTCGGCATCAGCATTTGTCCGTACGTGGCAATCATGATGGCTTCAATGACAAACCGCCTCACCATCTCTTCCATTCCTCCTCAATCGTCCGGCACCGCGGGCGCTTCATTCTTCCCGGTAAACCCGCCGTATTTTTCCACATTATCTTATATATCATATCAGACAGGTCAGGACAAGCCAACAGGCATATGCCCGCCGCATCGCCCAAAATCCGAAGGAAGCGGCATTTCTCGCCTTTCGCGAGGCGGCAGGATCGCAGCAATCGACAGCCGCAGGCCTTTCCGCAGTGAACGGCGCAGAAGCGGCGGCAAACCGGTCGAAACGGGACGAAATCGAGCGGAACGGAATTGTCGAAATTGCCGCAAAATTCTCGAGTTGTGCGCTTCCCCGGGAAATAGCGCCGGGGAAATAAGGCGTGGCATGCTCCGGTCTCGGACATTCGCCCCGGCAGGCAGATCGCGAGTCCGGCTACGCTTGCTGCTCGCCGCCGTAGGCCATCAGCACATCCTCGATTTTTTGCAGCCGGATATATTCGTTCTTCTTCAGATCGCTGCGAAAATAAGCGTACAAATACGACGCTTCCCGGAACGAAAGCGCCGGATAGCAGACGAGCCCTTCGTTCGTGAACGGATTGTCCATCAGCACCTGCCATTCCCCATCCCGGCTGCTCGGAGGAATCCGGGCAAGCACCTCCGCCTTGTAGGCGACTGTCCGCGAATACTCCTCCCAGACGTTTTGCCATGACGGGCTGAACATGCCGGGCTTCGGAAAGAGCCGCTTTCCCCGCTCCACAAGCGCAGCCATCGCAGCGCTGTCGTCATCCTCGAACGAACGAATCGCCTCTTTGAAATCGTCGAGAAAATGCCGGAAGCCGGTGAACCCTTCCCGTTCCATCCGCTCGCGAAACGCGCTTAGCTCTTCCTCGCCGGACAGCTTCCGGAAAGCTTCAAACCGCTTGATTTCGGAACCATTCGCATTCATGCTATTATCTCCATCGCTATAATTTCTCGTTTCCGCACGCCGTCAGCGCCGTTCCACCGTCAGCTTGCCTTCGCCATTCATATACAGGCGCCGGTTCGGATCGTTGTTTAGCTTGACATTAAACAGCTTCAGACGGCTTTCATCCACGTATATCGGCACCCACCGCTCCGGATCAGGCTGGCCGATCGCCTCGAGCAGCTGCTGCTTCTCCCGCTCCGCCTCAGCTTCTTCTTGCCAAAATTTCGCTCCATAATATTCGAAATCATACACATTCCGCATCAGGCATGCCGCGATCTCTCCGGTTTGGGAATGTCTCAGCACGATGGGCATCGCTCATCCTCCCGTCCTATGGTTGCTTCCCATCCGAGCTTGCGCGAAAAGGAAAGGCGCAAGCCCTGGAAGAGTTTGCGCCTTGCCATAATTCGTCCAAGCTGTCCTATCCTATATCCTACAGGTAAGGATTCTCGTGCTTCGCCTTGAGCCGCTGCCAGCGGCGCTCGATCTCGTCCTCGAACGCTTTCAGCGCTTCGGCGTACTCGGGCTTGCTCAAGTGCTTCGTCTTGCCCATATTTTTCAGCCAATCGCTGACCGGAATGCGCTTGTTCTTTTCTTCCGGGTTATAGGTGATCGTCGTGACGCCATGCTCCACTTCATACAGCGGGAAGAAGCAGGAGTTGACGGCCTGATCGATCAGCGTCTGCCCGATCTGCTCCTCGGACAGCCAGTTCAGCGGACAGGTGATCAGTATTTTGCCGTACACCAGCCCTTCGTTCTGGGCATAATACTGCGCCTTGGCTGCTTTCTTCAGCAAATCCTGCGGCGCCGCCTCCGAGCCGGTGAACACGTAAGGAATATTGGTCGCGGCCATAATCTGCGGCGTGTCCTTGTGATGGAACAGCTTGCCGCCTTGATGCTTGCCGACGTTGGACGTGGACGTGCGGTGGCCGAGCGGCGTCGAGTAAGACAGCTGCGCACCGGTGTTCATGTAGCCTTCGTTGTCGTATTCCAGAATGATCATCTTATGATTCCGCAGCGCGGCGCCGATCGCCGGCCCCATGCCGATATCCATGCCGCCGTCGCCGGTAATCATGACGAAGGTGAAGTCGTCCGGCAAGTTCAGGTGATCGAGCTCGCCGCGGCGCTTGCGCTCCCAGAACATTTCGACGACGCCGGAAAGCGTGGCGGCACCGTTCTGGAACAGATTGTGAATGTAAGTCGCCTTGTGGGACGAATACGGATACCCTGTCGTCACGACCATGGCGCAGCCTGTCTGGAACAGCGCTACGATGTCGCCCTCGATGCCCTTGAAGAACAGCTCGAGTCCCGAGAAAATGCCGCAGCCCGGACAGGCGCCGTGGCCCGGAGCGAGACGCTTCGGCTTCTTCGTCAGCTGGCGGATCGGCGGCACCTTCACCTTCAGCTGCCCCGTCGCCTCGTCCTTGTTCACCGTGATGAGACCGGTCTTCAGATCCTCGTATTTCATCGGCTCAAGCACGCGCTTCGGCGCTTTGTCCGCGTCGCCCGGCGTATGGCCGTAGTAATCGAACGGCACGTCGACCTGCCCTTTCTTCGCCGCTTCGATCGCCAGCTCGAAGAAATGATGGCCGTCCTCGGCATAAAAGTCTTTGCCGCCGAGGCCGTAGATGCGGCTGATGACAAGCGTGTCCTTGTTGCCGTGCGTGAACAGCGCCGCCTTGATTTCATTCGTCATGTTGCCGCCGTAAGCGCCGTAGGAGTCGGCGCGGTCGCCGACCGTAACCGCCTTGACATTCTTCAGCGCTTCCGCGATCTGCTTCTGCGGGAACGGGCGGATCATGTTCGGCGCGATCGAGCCGGCCTTGATGCCGCGCTCGCGCAGCTGGTCGACCACGTCCTTGATAATCTCCGACGCGGAGTTCATCAGGAACACGGCCACCTCCGCGTCCTCCATCCGGTACAGGTCGAGAATCGGGTAATCGCGACCCGTCAGTTCGGCATATTCCTTGCGGATACGGTCGAAGACTTCCCCGGCCCTGTACATGGCCATCGACTGCTGATAACAGTTATTGATATAATCCGGCTCGTTCATGTACGGGCCGACGGTAATCGGGTTGTTGCGGTCGAGCACGTGCGGGAAGCCGCTCGGCGGTTCGCCGATGAACTTGTGCACGTCCTCCTTGCGGGCGAACGTCTGCACTCTGCGCTTCTGGTGAGAGGTGAAATAGCCGTCAGAGGCGACGATGACCGGCAGACGCACCTCCGGGTCTTCCGCCAGCTTGATCGCCATGATATTCATATCGTATACGGCCTGCGGGTCGCGCGACATCAGAATCGGCCAGCCGGTGTTGAGCGCGAAATACAGGTCGGAATGATCTCCGTGAATGTCGAGCGGACCGGATACCGAGCGGCAGACCAGGTTCAGCACCATCGGGAACCGGGTGCCCGATTGAACCGGCATCTGCTCCAGCATGTACAGGTAGCCGTTGGAGCTGGTTGCGTTGAATACGCGCCCGCCGGCAGCGGACGCGCCGTAACAGATGCCCGCCGAGCCGTGCTCCCCGTCGGCCGGAATGAGCTTGATGTCGTGCTGCCCGTTCGCCTTCATCAGATCGAGGAACTGAGCCACCTCGGTTGAGGGCGATATCGGGAAATAACCCATAATATGGTAATTGATCTGGTGAGCTGCATAAGCCGCCATTTCGTTGCCGGACTCGTAGACCATCCGCTGCTCGACTTTGCCTTGGCTCAATTCTTTATTCATTTCAATGGCCATGGTTCACTTCACCTCTTCCGGATATTCGTAACCGCTCCGCGAGCCTTAGTTGGCCAGCTGGAAGCGATGAGGCACGCGGTGCTCATCGGCGTAGCCGTCGACCTCGCGGTTCGCGGACAGCGCCTCGGTCGGACAGGCGACGACGCATTTCAGACAGCCTTTGCAATATTGATAATCGATGCCTTGCAGGAACATTTGCGGACGGCCCTTCTTGTCCGGCTGCTCCTCCCATACGAAGCAAAAGTCGGGACAGGCGGTGTCACAGGCCGCGCAGTGGATGCATTTCTCGTCGTCGAAATACGGCATCATGCCATTGCGGGAGATGCTCAAATCTTTCAGGATGCTGTTGCCGGGGTTTGTGATTACGCCGCCGATCGGCTGCGTCTCGTAGCCGAGAAGAGGAATGTCCCAGCGCTTGAAGCCGGGCATTTGCGTCCCTTCCGGCAGCTCGAACGTCTGGAACCGCACCTCGTCGTAGCCGCGCTGGAACGTGCGCAGAGCGGGCTCGACCGCCTGCGGATATTTCTTCTCCAGCGATTTGCGGATGATTCCCTTCATATGCTCGAAATCGAGAAATTCGCACAGCCGGAACAAGCCGCCGAGCATCGCCATGTTGACGCGGTTCTTCTCTTCCAGCGCGATGCCGGTCGCATCGACGACCGCAATCGTTCCGCCGAGCAGCTTCATCTTCTCCTTCAGCTGCTCCGGCGATTTGGACGAATTGACGAGCACGACGCTGTCTTCGTAGATGCCGCTGATCACATTGACCGTCTTGGACAAATTCTCGTGGAAAATGCCGACGACATGCGGACGTTCAACCGGCGTCGTGTCGCGGATGTTCGTCTTCTCATCGCAAAAGCGGATGTGCGCCTTGACCGGAGAACCTTTCTTCTCCGAGCCGTAGGAAGAGAAGCTGACTCCGTTGAATCCGCTTCCAACTACCCCTGCCTCAGCCAGCATCTTGCCCGCCAGGTTGGCGCCGAGACCGCCGATGGATTCCAGACGAATTTCAAAAAAACCGAGTTCGTTCGTCTTTGGGAGAACCTTGTTCAATGACTCCAACTCCCCTCAGGTCGATGAGTAAAAAAAATATAACAGGCCTTTGAAAGTAGTATAACAGGTAATTTATAACTCGCATAGCCTTTTCATGAAAACTATTTAACAGAAAATTTAAAAATTTATGGCGATTGGCAGCGGCTGTAACCCGGATCGCCCTCGGAGGCCGGGAGGCTTCTCACAGCCTCTCCAGCGTCTTCCCGATCGGAGCGCGGATGACAAGGTCGGCGCTCCCATCGTACGGCGTCGGCGACATGTTGATGATCACGAAGCGCTTGCCTTGAAACGCGCGCACGAGTCCCGCCGCGGGGTGAACGGTGAGCGAGGTGCCGCCGACGATCAGCGTATCGGCCTCGCTCAAATAGCGGGCGGCCCGCTGCCAATCGTCCGCGTTCAGCGGCTCTTCGTAAAGCACGACATCCGGCTTGACGATGCCGCGGCAGCGCTCGCACGCGGGAATGCCCTCCCGCTGCCCGAGCATGTAATCGAGGCCATACACCGCGCCGCAGGACATGCAGCGGTTGCGGCGGACGGAGCCGTGCAGCTCCACGACGCTGCGGCTGCCTGCCTGCTGGTGCAGGCCGTCGATGTTTTGGGTCACGACGCCGGTCATCCGCCCTTGCCGCTCCCACTCGGCCAGCTTGAGATGAGCCGCATTCGGCTTCGCCTCGGGATAAATCATCTTCGCGAAATAATAGCGATAAAATTCGGCGGGACGCTTCAGGAAGAAACTGCGGCTCAGTATCGTTTCCGGCGGATGGCCGAACTCGTCCCCTTGGCTGTACAGACCCAAGGCCGAACGAAAATCGGGGATGCCGCTCTCCGTCGACGTGCCCGCCCCTCCGAAAAACGCGATGCTGCGGCTCTCTTCCACGATACGCCGCAGCTTGTCCTCCGCGTCGTGTGCAGTCATTGTTTCATTCCTCCTTATGGTATGGCGAAAAAAATGGCCCTGCACCGTTCCGAGCGAATCCCTCGAAACGGCGCCCGGCCCAATAACTTCCGCAGGCGGCCGCGACGGTCGATATCCGGATTCCCGGCTGCGGGAAACAGGCCCGTTCCTACCGCCTGCCCGTCTGCTTGGGTCGATCCGCATTCTCAGCGTCGTCCCCGGGCCGAATTGTCAACTCCGAAGGCAACAGCCGATGACGAAGCGTCTGTTACGAAGCTTCATTTCGCCGCAGATACGAAGCTTCTGTTCGTCACCGACGTCCATCTGTATCACTCGGGCCAGCCTGCCCGACTGTAACAGTCGCGCCGCCTGCTGCCGAACACGTCAGGCGGCGAATTATTAATATCATTAATCGTTAGCATCATTAAGCGATGATCGGGAATTGGATCACGTCCTTGCGCCGCTGGATTTCCACAGCATCCTGCCCCGGCTACGTTACGGTCTTCGACCGTTCGTTGCCGCGAATGCGAGCTGCGGACGCTTCGGCCGCCGCACGCTTCCAGCGAAGGGCGAGCGCGGCGGCCGCGGCTCCGAGCAGGCCGGCGAAGTAAAAGCCGCTCCTCAGCCCGCCTGTCTCATTAAGAAATCCGGCGACGAACGGACCGGCGAACATGCCGATGGCATACACCGCCTGATAAAAGCCCATCGCCGTCGCCCGCCGGTCGCCGTCGATCCGCTCGATGGCCAGGCCAAGCAGCAGCGGGAAGTGCAGGCCTTGGAACAGGCCGTTCAGCGCCTGCGTCGCCAACAGCAGCCGGAAGTCCGCCACCAGCGGCGTAAGTGCGGAGCAGAGCGCGCTCATGGCCAGACCCGTCAGCACGACGTTCCATGCGCCGAAGCGCGGCGCCAGATAGCGGCCGGACAAGTAGGCAAACAGCGCGTGCGGAATCATAAAAGCCGCCGAGAGCCAGGTCAGCTCGGCCTTGCTCGCGCCCAGCGACAGCGCATATGACGGCGTGAAGCCGAACATCGTAATGAACAGGATGCCGTGCGCCAGGATCGATAACGTCGACACCTTCAGCAGCAGACGCTCCTTCATAACCGGCAGCAGATCGCCGACTCGCATCGGCTGGCCGCCCTGCCGCTCCTCCGGCTCCTTGAGCAGGAAAGCAAGCAGCAGGCCAACGAATCCGAACAGTCCGCCGGTTGCGAACGGGGCCAGCCAGCCGCCCCACTCGACCAGCAGGCCGGACAAAATCATGCCCGCCAGCTGGCCCGAGGCAATCAGCAGGCTGATGTTGCCCATCGCCCGGGTCGCTTCGTTGCTGCGGTAATATCCGGCGTACATCACCGTGAAGGCCACCCAGGTGGAAGCGGAAATCCCGGACAAGATTCGCCCGGCCAGCGCCCAGCCAACCGTCTCCGACGAGGCGAGGGAGACGCAGCTGAGGGTTGCGCACAGCATGCCCAGCAGCACGAACGGCTTGCGCCTGCGCAGCTTGTCGGAGGTGATGCCGAAGGGCAGCCGCAGTATGATTTGCATCAGGCCGTAACTGCCGAGCACGATGCCGGCGATCGTATAGGAAGCGCCCAGCTCTTCCAGATACGGGCTCAATATCGGCACGTATACATAGGGCGACGCCCAGAAAAGCAAGGTCACAATGGCAAAGACGGCGTGATTCGCCCGATCGTTTAGCTTGAACATCGAAGTTAATTCCCTTCTAAAGGTGAAATGATGCAGCCAGGTGTCCGTTCACGCGGCTTAATGGCTCGGCTCACCCCGGCTGCTCCAGCTCTTCCAGCTGCGACAGGCAGAGCACGGATTTTCTAAGCATTCCGTCCAGTGCCTCCAGCTCGGACTCGTCGATTTTGCCGCCGAAACGGACATCGACGGCATACGCGCTGCCGGCCGCTTCGTCCAGGGATGCGCCTGCTTGCGGATCGAACGCCAGCCGGTATTCGTGGCGCAGCTCGCTCTCTTCTCCCCAAACGCGCCTGAGTATCGCGTCTGCCTGGTCAGCCTGCCGGGCCCATGCGGGCGGCATCGTCAGCCGCAGCCGCAGCACAGCGCCGGGACGGTCGGCGGCGCGCCTTAGGCCGGCCAGCTCCATCGCAAAATCGGCAAGGCCGCTTTGCAGCGACCATTCCGCCTCGCAGCGTCCGCCGGGCAAGGCGAGCCGCATGACGAATGTCCTCCCGAGAGAAGCCAGGTCCAGCACATCCTCGCGTCCGGTGACCACCGCCTCGCCCTCGCGGTCGAGGTCGTAGCAGCTCCCTTCCAGCACTACCTTCAAATTATCGAAAATCGTCGGATCGAACATTCCAGTCCGGCCGCTCCTTTGCTGTTGTCGTAACCCGCGTGCTGCGCACCGCGCTCAGGCCGCAGCACGCGGTGTTGCGCCGCATTGCAGCATCGCCCTGCACGGCAGACGCCGTGCCGTTCGGCCCGCGTCGGCACAAGTGGCCGCTGCTGCCGCGCCATTCGGCCCGCATCGGCACAAGTGGCCGCTGCTGCTGCGCCGTTCGGCCCGCGTCGGCACAAGTGGCCGCTGCTGCTGCGCCATTCGGC
>Ga0207865_102456_pt1 | contig 10782 bp, 8 predicted proteins | sample HigsolmetaAR204D_FD_184836 | JGI IMG/M metagenome (GOLD analysis project Ga0207865, IMG submission 184836) | Ionic liquid and high solid enriched microbial communities from the Joint BioEnergy Institute, USA - AR20-4-D (SPAdes) (version 2) ...
GGCAGCCGGGTCGCGCGGAAGCAAAGCGCCGCCGGCAGCGGCCCGGCTTCGCGCAAGCAGCGGAAGCCGCTGACGCCGGAGGAGCGCAAAAACAAAGGCGCTCCGCGCTGGCTGAAGGCCAAGCGGGAGCAAACGTGAGCCCGGCCGGCGGCTGGAGAGCTCCCGGCAGTTCGCCGCGTTAGATCCGCCGCCCGGATTGCCGCAGGCGAGACGGGCGACGGTTGCGCTGCCCGAAGCAGCCAGCCCTCGGTCGTCGTCCATTGAGCGGCAGCCGCCGTCAATTCGCTCGTCCGACCGGCTGCATGGAGCGGCGGCCCGGCGGCGGTTTGCCAGTCGCGGCGATGGGTCAAACGTTAGCGCCGGGCCCTGAGACGATAGCTATGACAGCTCATCCCGAGGCGGGGGAGGAGATCGGATGAAGCGGATCGTGATTGGGATGCTGGTTGCGCTGCTGGCGGCTGCTGCGCTGGCCGCCGCAGCGCTGTGGTATGTACGGCCGAAGCAGGAGCTCGACTGGTCTTACGAACCGATATCGCTGCGCAGTCACGTTGCCGGCATGCTGGCCGCCCGCCAGCTGGAGATTACGCTGAGCGAAGCCGAAATCGATAGCCTGCTGAAGCAGGCGCTGGCGGGGTATATGCCGGCCTCCGAAGTGTGGCAGGTGACGGGCGTCCGCTTCAGCCTGCAGGGGCAGCAGCTGATTGCCGCCGCGAATTTGACGTACCGCGGCCGCTTGCCTGTCGGGGCGAGGCTGCATTTTGCGCTGTCCTGGCAGGCGCCGCTGCTGAGAGCCGAGCATACGCGCACGGAAATCGGGCGGTTCGCCGTTCCCGCGGCCTGGTTGCGCCTTAAGCCGCTGGAGGTCGATCTGGAAGCGCCGCTGCCGCGGATGCTGTCGATCCGCTCGGTGGAATTTCCCGGCAATGCGGTCAGGCTGAGCTTCACGCTGCTTTAGAGGCCGCTCGATTGTGCTTGATATAGAAGCTATAGACAAGCTTTCAGGCCGCGTCGTTGACGCGGCCTGTTCCCGTCTTAGCGCGCGGCTCCCGCACGATCGACATGGCGCAGATGCGAGCGATTTTCCGGCAATCACCCCGTCCCTATGCGCCGCGAGCGCAGGTGATGGGCTAGTTGCCGGCGTCTTCTTGTTCCTCCGCAAGCAATGCTTTGTCCAAAAGAAAAGGAGTGCTCTCCGCAGAAAGAACTCCCGTTAATCCGATCCAAATAGCCGAATATAAGCTATTTTCGCTTATGAACGTACTGGGCATAGACGATTTCGCCGGTATCGAGCTTGGCGATCTCTTCTTCCGTCCAGTTGGCAATCTTGTTGTTGCCGGTCACGCCGGTCAGCTTGATGCTGTATTGGGACTGCAAATATTGATGCAGAGCGGGCATATCCGCTTCCTTGATTTCGCGCAGCTTCTTTTTGCCCTCGATCTGCCCCAGGATGATTCCGATCGATTCCGCAGCCAGCGAGGTGTTGGGCTGGATGCGCGCGCTTCCGTAGGCGATGGCCGAGGCGCCGACATTTTTGCCGGCCATGATGACGTTGTCGTAATTTTTCAGCAGGAAGCTGCGCAGCGGCATGCCGTACTTGTCCGGGCGCCCCATCTCGATGCCCCACTTATTGGCGCTTGTCCCTTGCAGATCGAGCGGATAGCCGGCGATGCTGACGTTGTCCCAGAACATTCGCGCTCCGAGCATGTCGGACGGCTTCAGCACATAGTCCGTTTCGTAATGGTTGTATTCGCGAATATACAAATAGTTCGGATAGCCGTTCAGCTCCGCGTTTTCCCAGCCGGCGAAGTTTTTGCGGAAGACGTCGAGCACGGCCGGCATTTCCCGCTTGCCCAGCTCCAGCGCTTCGGCGATCGATTGATCGTCCGCCGGGTCGACGGTATAGATCAGGAAGGCGTTGATCAGCACCTCGCCGTCCCGCTGGTTCACCGCATTGAGCCCGCGCAGGAATACCCTGTCGTTCCCGGGCTTGTACTTGTTCGTTACGCTCGTCAGCCCGAGGGCGAAGCTGTTGTCGACGCCTTTGTGGTTTTCCTGGAACTTTTTCCAATTGACGTTCCTGAACTTCATCATGTAGCCTGCGCTCATGTACTCGATATTTTGCTGTCCGTAAAAGGCTTCCAGCCCCGGCATCCGCGTCGCCTTCAGGTGACGCACGAGAGCCGCGTGGTCGGTGTTCTCCACCCAATACTGCGCCTTGATGCGCTTCTTGACGCCGTCCTTGTCGGTATACAAAACCGAGCGCAACTCATGGGCCGCGAACAGCCCTTGCACCTGCTCGACGCTCTCCAGCTTGACGCCCTGCTCGACGGGAATACCTTGAATCAGCTTGTCGAAATATTGCTCGAATTCGCTCAGCTTACGGATTTTGCCGGCGCGGAAGCCGTCGAACAGCTCCTTGGCCCGGCCCTGCACGAGCGAGCGGCGCTGATCGTCGCGCGTTTCGTCCAGGAACAGCATCTCGCCCTGCAGCACCTGCCCGCCGAACGCCTCGCGCGTGTCCAGCACCTTCACCTTCAGCCCTTCGTCCGCCGCGGCGCGGGCCAAATACAGCCCTTCCAGTTCGCTGCCGAACACGACGATATCCACCTTCTCGACCGGAATGTCGGGCTCTGCAGGCTCCTCTTCCGCGTTCCCGGACTGCTTCGCGCCGCCGGTTGCCGGCGCCTCTGTCGAAGCGGGGGCCGCCTGCTGCTTCATTGCGCTGCTGAACCAGTCAAAGCCCGCATAGACGGCCGCCAACGCGACCAATGCGAGCACGGCCAGTCCGACGAGCGGCCGTTGTTTGCGCTTGCGTCTCATTGTCCTTACTCTCCCCTTGGGAGGGCAGCCGACTGCAGCGGCCGCGCTCCGGCTTATTGTCTCTTAAGAGTCTATCATTTTTGGCAAAATTGTTCAAAATGCCCCCCGGTTACCCCCGCAAACGTTTCCGCGGCGGCGAATTCAATCTAAGTGAAGCTGGAATCGGTGCACAGGTTCCGGTGACCTTCGCGAAGGATATCGATATTTCAAACAGAGCTACACACGGTTAAGGGATTGGCATGACGGCATCCGGCGGGTGCCGGCGCAAGACACACGTTCACATTTTATGCAGACAAAGGGGAATGACACGAATGAGAAGTCCGTGGAGAAAGGCGGTCGTGTCCGGACTTGCGCTCGCCATGATGGTCGGCGGAGCCAGCGCCGCATTCGCTGACCATGGCAAGGGGAAAGGCAACGGCAAAGAGAAACACAGTGCCAAGGAATGGCGCGAGGTGATCGAGAAAAACTTCAACGCGCAACGCGCAGCGGCTCCGAAGCTCGACATCAGCGGCAAAATCGACGTCAAGGTACAGTTTGCCGACGTGAAGGGCAGCGACGTCGAATGGGCGGCGCGCTATATCGCGAGCCTGGCGTCCAAGCGGGTATTTGACGGCTTCGAGGACGGCACGTTCCGCCCGCGCGAGACGATTACCCGCGTGCAGGCGATCAAGGCTGCGGTGCAGCTGATGGGGCTTGAGGATGAAGCCAAATCGTCGAAAGCGATGAACGCGAACCTGAACTTCAAGGACGCCGACAAGCTGAAAAAGGAACACGCATGGGCGGTCGGCTATGTCGCCGTCGCGCTGGAGCACGATCTGTTCGCCGAGACCGAGACGATGATTCAGCCGAACAAGCCGGCGGACCGGCTGTGGGCGACGACGCTGCTTGTCAAGGCGATGGGCAAGCAGGAGCAGGCGAAAGAGAAGATGAACGCGAAGCTGCCGTTCAAGGATGCGAATCAGATTCCGGCCGGCTCTGTCGGCTATGTCGCCGTCGCGATCGACAACGGCTGGATCGACGGCTATGAGGATAACACGTTCCGTCCGAACAAGCCGGTGACGCGCGCCGAGATGGCCGCGCTCGCTGCCCGCGTGGACAGCCAGCTGCCGGATCAAACATCTATTCGCGGCAAGCTGACCGATACCGTATCGGATGGCAGGCTGAAGCTGGAGTCGCAAGGCGATTCGTTCACCGTCGAGCTGAACTCGTTCTATTTCATTTTCCGCGACGGCAAGCAGGTGAACGTCTCGGCGCTGCAAAAGGGCGACGAGCTGCTCATTCGCACTTATGACGGCAAAGCGATCTATATCGAAGTGACGAAGCTGGCGACGGAGGAGCGCCGCGACGAATTCACCGTGAGCGGCAAGCTGCACACTTTCAGGCTGAACAGCAGCGGCCAAGTTTCGCACGTGACCGTCAAGGAAACGAACGACGACGACAGCGTCACGACATCGACGTACGCGCTCTCGAGCGATTTCGCGATTGAGGACGGCGATTTCCGGGATCTGGTGCCCGGCGTTTCCGTCGAGCTGAAGGGACAAAATCAGTACGTTCATACGATTGTCATCAAGTAACGTCCTCTGACCAATCGGATCGGCATTAGCACTACAAGCAGTCTTCCTATACTGGCGAGGCAGGCGCCGGCAGGGAAGGCTGTTTGTTTTCTCGCGCGGCCCATTCCTGTGATGCTTCTTCCAGTGCTCTCTGACGAAGCCTCCGAATTTCTAACGCTACTCTAATGCTACTCTAATGCTACTCTAACGCTACTCCCAACGCTACTCCCAACGCTACTCTAACGTTACCCTCACGCTGCCCTAATGCTGCTCTAACGCTGGTGACAAACGCTATTTGGCTGAATCGTGCTTTTTTTAAAATGTAACGAAACGCAGTAACGCTATTTGGTCAGGAACGCTGAATCCGGCAGCCAAACATGCGGAATAAGGCTGCTCACTTGCGTTACAATTTCAAATCGGGCGTTTCGAGGGAAATAAGCTCTGTGGCTAGCGTTAGCCCTGGCAAAACAGCACCAGGCTAGCGAGCATGAAGGGAAGCTTCTATACGAAGCATATTCCCGGAAGGAAGCACGTTCGCCAGAAGGAAGCACATTCATTTTTGTACAAAATACTACATTTGCTGACTCTCTTGGAAATTGGCCGTAACCCACCGGCGAATTTTCCAATACCGCAGGTGACAACCGAACCGATGACGAAGGAAATCGCTCGTCATGCGGCTACTGGACATCGCGCGACAGCGGTGTATAATAGAACGAAAAAAGAACGGTGGAGAGAAGATGGCTAGAGAGCCGATCCGTTTGGAAGAAATTCTTATGGCCGGCCAACTGCTGAAGGATGTCGTTGCGCATACGCCGCTGCAAAAAAATTTCATCCTGTCCGATCGCTATGGCTGCAACGTCTATTTGAAGCGCGAGGACTTGCAGGTTGTGCGGTCGTTTAAAATTCGCGGAGCCTATCATCTGATTCGCAGCCTGCCGGAGGAGCAGCTGGCCCGCGGCGTCGTGTGCGCCAGCGCCGGCAATCATGCGCAGGGCGTCGCCTATTCGTGCCAGGCGCTGCAAATCCCGGGCAAAATCTTCATGCCGGCGACGACGCCGAGGCAAAAAATTTCGCAGGTGAAGCTGTTCGGCGGCTCGTTCATCGAGGTCATGCTGATCGGCGATACGTTCGACGATTCGTTGCGCGAGGCGGTCGCCTGCAGCGAGCGGGAAGGGATGACGTTCATTCATCCGTTCGACGATCCGAAGATTATCGCCGGTCAAGGCACAGTCGGCCTGGAGCTGCTGAACGACATGCGGGAGCCGGTCGACTTCGTCTTCGGCGGCATCGGCGGCGGCGGCTTGATGGCCGGCGTCGGCTCCTATATCAAGAGCGTCAGCCCGGCGACGAAGATGATCGGCGTCGAGGCGAGCGGGGCGGCATCCATGAAGCGCGCCCGGGATGAAGGGCAGGTCGTGACGCTCGAGGAGATCGACAAATTCGTCGACGGCACGGCGGTGCGCCGCGTCGGAGAGCTGACATACGACATTTGCCGCCGCGTGGTCGACGAGATCGTCGTCGTGCCGGAGGGAAAGGTGTGCACGACGATTCTCGAGCTGTACAACGAGAACGCCATCGTGGCCGAGCCGGCCGGCGCGCTCCCGGTCGCGGCGCTCGACTTCTGCCGCGAGCAGATCGCCGGCAAGAACGTCGTCTGCATCATCAGCGGCGGCAACAACGATATTGACCGGATGCAGGAGATCAAGGAGCGCTCGCTCCTCTATGAAGGGCTGAAGCATTATTTTATCGTCAACTTCCCGCAGCGGGCCGGGGCGCTGCGCGAATTTCTGGTCGACGTGCTCGGGCCGACCGACGATATCGTCCACTTCGAATATACGAAGAAGACGAGCAAGGAGAGCGGTCCGGCGCTGGTCGGCATCGAGCTGAAGCAGAAGGAAGACTACGCCCCGCTGCTCGAGCGGATGAACCGCAAGGGCATCCGCTACAGCGCGCTTAACAACGACCCGGACTTGTTCAATCTGCTGATCTGACGATAAGCCGTGGCACGGCACCAATTGGCAGCATCCCGCGCACGGCGGCGATGCGCGGCGTGCATGCCCGCCGCAGGGCGTGCCGCATCGGACCTAGATTCGGGTCTGGCAAAATTGTCGGCAAAAGGAGTCGTTGCAATTCCATTAACGCAGCTTGAAATCATTAAAAAAGAGGACGCTCCCGCGCCTTGGCAGGGGACGTCCTCAATTTATTGCCGTTATTTTGCAGCGGCTTGCTCCAGGTCTTTGACGCCTTGATAGATCGTCTCGAACAGCTGGTCGATATCCTTCTCCTCAATGCATGAGAAGGCGACGCGAAGATCGGTGTCGCCGAGCGCGATTGTGCCGATGCCGTAGCGGTCCAGCAGATGCGTGCGCAGCGTCTCGGCGTTCACGGAGCGCAGCTTCAGGCACATAAAATAGCCGGAGTTGAACGGATAATACTCCCAGGCGTCGTCGAACTTGCCCGAATCGAGCAGCGTTTTGACGCGGTTGGCGCGGCCTTTCATAATGTGGAACTTTTCCAGCTTCTGCGCATGGAACTCCGGCGACTTGAGCGCATGCAGCACGAACGTTTGCGACGGGTGCGGACCGCTGGAGATAGTCGCGCGAATGATGCCCATCGTCTTCTGCTCGAGCGCAGCCAGCAGCGCTTCGCTTTGACCGGCGTAGGTGATGAAGCCGACGCGGAAGCCCCAGACGTACTCCTCCTTGGTCGCTCCGTCCACCTTCACGGACAGCACGCGGGGATGCAGACCGGCCAGATGGCCCGCAAGCGATTCGTGCAGGGAATCTTCGAAGAACAATCCGAAATAGGCGTCGTCGGTCACGGCGACGACATTGATGCCCGCTTCCGCTCCCGCCTTGATGGCGTCGACGATCTCTTGTCCTTCCTCCGCTCCCGGGGAGTAGCCGGTCGGGTTGTTCGGAAAGTTCAGGATGACGATGGCCTTGCCCTTGTCTTTCTGAGCGAGGATCGCGTCGCGCAGGGCGGCGCTGTTGAAGCGGCGCTGCTCGTTATATAAAGGATAGTAGACCAGCTCGGCGCCGCGGCGGATACCGAAGGTCAGCTCGTAGTTCTCCCAATTTTTGTCCGGTATGATGACGGCGTCGCCACTATCCGCGAACAGGTCTGCGACGATGCTCAGGCCGTGCGTCAGGGCGTTGGTCGCGATCGGATTGCCCAGGCTTTTGCCCTTGAGGGAAGGGTTCTCCTCCAGGATCTTGCTGCGCCATGCCGAACGCAGCTCCGGCTTGCCGGCAGGCGGCGCGTATTCGTAAAGATCCTTCGGGTTGTAAGCCGAAAGCGTGTCCTGAATGACTTTCAAGTGCATGGGCTGCCCGTTCTCCAGAGCGGTGCCGATCGTGGCGTTGAATGTCTTCGCCTTGGCCTTCGCTTCGGCGGATTGGCTCAAAATGCCTTCCTTCGGAAAATAGATCTGGCGTCCAAGCCCGGAGAGCATGTCATAGACGTGACTGTTCTCGGCGGCAATCGTCTCGTTCAGCTTTTGGGCAAGAGGGTTCATCAAGGGTCCATCCTTCCATGTACTTTCTTTGGCATTTAGCCATCATTATACCACTTTCGCGGGGGAGCGTCACGTCGGTTTTGCCTCATTCGGAGGGACGAAAATGCCAATTTGGTGACGGGAACGGCGGACATGACAAGACATCGGCGCTGTGATACGATAAAGTCACGACATCAGCGGGATACGCTTCGCATCAGGCGGGCGTTGACAGCGAAAAGCGGAGGTAGGCGGCGTGACAGCGATCAAACGATACGAGAAAATTATGGAGTTGCTGATTGGCCGCGGGGAAGTATCGGTCAGCGAGCTGGCCGCAGAGCTCGGCGTGACCGGCAAGACGATCCGACGGGACCTGGAGAAGCTGGAAGGCAAGGGGCTGCTGGTGCGCACGCATGGCGGCGCGCTGCTGGCCAACGAAGCGTATTCCGGCCTGTTCCGGGATCAGCGGCCGAACGACAAGCAAGCGGGTGAGAAATACGAGGCGGCGCGCCATGCGCTCGCCTACATCGAGCCGAACGACATCATTGCCCTGGACAGCGGCAGCACGACGCTTGCGATCGCGAGGCTGCTCGACAACGCGCCGCTCACCGTCATTACGAACGATCTGCACATCATCGCCGAGCTGATCAAGAAGGATAAGATCCGGCTCGTCGTGCCGGGCGGCTTCCGCAGCCGGAACATGCTCGTCAGCGAGGATGCGGGCCGATTCTACGGCAAGCTGAACGTGCAGAAGGCGTTCCTGTCCACCACCGGCATTCATCCGGAATATGGCTTCACGATTTTTACCCATATGCATATGGAGCAAAAACGCGCCATGCTGCAGGCGGCGAAGCAATCGTTCTGCATCGCCGATCACAGCAAATTCGATACGTGCGCGCTGATCACGTTCGCGAAGCTGGAGGAAGTCGCGGCGATCATCACCGATTCCGGCTTGCCGGACGAGCTGGCGCGCAAATACGAGGCAGCCGGCGTCCGCATTTTGCGCAGCGCGGCAGAGAAGGATGGATAACGTTGTGTCTGTTTCGGTTCATTTTGGTTCATTAATTTTTCATTTGGACTAAAACGGACAAATAGACTATAATAGAGAGGAACCATAGAACGGGGAGGAATATGCCATTATGGAAATCCGTTATGCCACCAATCCGACCGAAACGAAATCGTACGATACGGAGAAGCTGAGACAAGAATATTTGATGCAAAATCTGTTCGTTCCCGGACAGCTGAGCATGGTATACACCCATGTAGACCGCTTCATCATCGGCGGCGTTATTCCGACGAAGGAGCCGATCAAGCTGGAGGCGGACAAGCACGAGATGGGCGCAGACTACTTCCTGGAGCGCCGCGAGATCGGCATCATCAACATCGGGCCGAAAGGCTACGTTACCGTTGACGGCACCGAATACGAGCTGAACACGAAGGACTGCCTGTACATCGGCCTCGGCAATCGGGACGTGCAGTTCCGCAGCGCGGATGCGGCAAACCCGGCGCGCTTCTACTTCAACTCCACGCCGGCGCACAAGAACTACCCGACGGTCAAGGTCGGCATCGACGAAGCCGAGCCGCAGCATCTCGGATCGATCACGAATTCGAACGAGCGCACGATCTACAAGTTCATTCATCTGAACGGCGTGAAGAGCTGCCAGCTCGTGATGGGCATGACGCTGCTGAAGCCGGGCAACATGTGGAACACGATGCCTTGCCATACGCACAACCGCCGCTCGGAAATTTATCTGTACTTCGACATGCCGGAAGACGGCGTCGTATTCCATATGATGGGCGAGCCGACCGAAACCCGCCATCTCGTCGTGCGCAACGAGGAAGCGATCATCTCGCCGAGCTGGTCGATTCACAGCGGCGTCGGCACGAGCAACTACACGTTCATTTGGGGCATGGCCGGGGAGAACCAGGAGTTCACCGACATGGACATGGTCGCCATGAAGGATCTGCGCTAATCGCTTGTCGGCGCACAGCGTATAACAATACAAAAAGGTTGAGCAGGACTTGGAGCCTGCTCAGCCTTTTTTTGTGGTGAGATCGGAGCGACTGTTCTGCCGACCGTCGAAAAATAACGGGCCGCCCGGCACAAACATTCGCGCAGTGGGCGGCTGAGCATCAGCGCAAGTGGATGTGAGCGATCCTGGCATCAGCCAAGCATGCCGCTTGTCGTCGCGGGGCCGTTTCACGGCTTCGCGGTTAGCTGCCGTTACTCCTGGAGGCGGGCGGCAATGCGCAAGTCTCTGAATTGCGGGCCGTCAGGAACGGCCGCTGCCGGGCGATTTGTGGTGCGGACAGTACATGCGCATCAGCCGGACTGTATCCGCATCCAGCTCCCGGCCTCTGCGCTCAAGGCCATCCGTCACTTTGCGGAACGGCTCCTCCCGCAAATTTTGCCCGAATTTGAATTTGCCGGTCATCTCGTGGATGCGGATGCGCACGATGGAGGTTGCCTTGAGCTGGGGCGCGTAGTCCGGGTCCGCCGGGTCGATCGGCGCATAGCCGCCTTCAGGCTGGAGCTTGCGCATGAACGCCCCGAGCGCGGCCGCTTTCCCGGCCAGGTCGCTGACGATTTCCGCTTCCCCCTTGATGATAACCGACTTGAAATAGGCCGTTGCCGGACAGGCCAGCTTGTCGTTCGAGAAGTAGGACGGGACGATGGCGTATTCTTTGGCTACGCTGAAGGTAACCTGCGGACGCGCGGCCAGATTGCGCATTTTTTGACCGACCCGGCTTCCGTGAAAAAAGAGGCTGTTCTCATAATACACAAAATTGATCGGGGTCAGCTCCGGATACCCGTCGTCCCCCAACGTGCCCAGCACGCCGAAGCTCATTTCTTCCAAAAAACGCGCGAGCTCCTCTTGTTCTTCCATGGCAAATTCGCTTCTTCTCATTGCATTT
>Ga0207865_102458_pt1 | contig 10779 bp, 10 predicted proteins | sample HigsolmetaAR204D_FD_184836 | JGI IMG/M metagenome (GOLD analysis project Ga0207865, IMG submission 184836) | Ionic liquid and high solid enriched microbial communities from the Joint BioEnergy Institute, USA - AR20-4-D (SPAdes) (version 2) ...
CGGTGTTGAGTCCGGTGCCGGAATAATCCAGGGTATCAATGGTCGTGTTGGTGTAGAAATGAATGTCCCGGCGCAGATCGATGCGTTCCAGAATATAGCACAAAAACTCCGTTTCCTTGTGCGTGTCCAGGGGACGCTCCTCTTCTGCGGCAATAAACAGATACTTGGCCAGGCTGAGCTGTCCGAAGCCGAGAATGCGGTTGGCAATCGTGAGCAACTCCGCCGGCTGTTTGAGCGGCTGGTACGGCGTGTAGCGTTCGCTCCCGATGGCAAACAGCAGGGGATGCACACCGGCAGCGTCCACGGCGTGAACTTCCTTGACGCCCGGCAATACCTGTTTGACGGCATCCCCGGTCAGCTCGTGGATCAGGGCGCCAAAAGTCGTGTCTTCCTGGGGAGGGCGGCCGACCACGGTAAAGGGAAAGATGGCGTTTGGCTTCGCGTAAACCTTTTTTACCCGCATCAGCGGAAAGGGATGAACCAGGCTGTAGTAACCCAAATGGTCGCCAAACGGTCCTTCCGGCTTGGTTTCGTCCGGGTAAATGTCGCCGGTAATGACAAAATCAGCGTCGTTGCTGATGCAGTATCCGTCGCGGTAGCTGTAGCGAAAACGGCGTCCTCCCAGCAATCCGGCGAACAGCAATTCGCTCATCCCTTCCGGCAGCGGCATGACGGCCGACAAGGTATGCGCGGGCGGACCGCCGATGAAAATGCTGACCTTCAGCGGCACGCCCAACCGCTTTGCCTTGCTGTGATGGACGCCAATGCCGCGCTGGATCTGATAGTGCAAGCCGATTTCCTTGTCCGGCTCGTAATCATTGCCAGTCAATTGAACCCGGTACATCCCCAGATTGGAATTCATGATTCCCGGCTTTTCCGGGTCTTCCGTGTACACTTGCGGCAGTGTGACAAAAGCGCCGCCGTCCATTGGCCAGCTTTGGATCAGCGGAAGATCGGAAATGCGAATTTCCTCAGCGGTCACCGGCAGGCTTTGGGAAGTTTTGCGGGGAAAGGCTTTGACCGCAGCCAATGCGCTCCCCAGATATTTCCAAGGATTTTTCAACGCCTTCATCGGATCCTCGCTGAGTTTCAGGATGTCCTGGGCTGTGTGCCAAGTGCGGCGGAAGATAAACTTGCCTCGCTCCACTGTGCCAAACAGATTAGACACCGCGCGGAATCTGGAACCCTTCACCCGTTCAAACAGAAGCGCGGGTCCCCCTGCCTCATTCACTTTCAGGTGGATGGCCGCCATCTCCAGGTAGGGGTCCACTTCTTCGCGGACGCGGACGAGATGGCCGTGTTTCTCCAGATCTAGAATGCACTCTTCCAAAGTGTTATACATGCTTTGACTTGCTCCTCTGATCGTTCATTAGTGATGGAAATCGCGACTTTTTGGGTACAGGGATTCCTCAAGGAGGCGGCTGCACGGATCTCGCAGCCAGAATCAACGCCACTAACGCCAGATTCAAACGCCTCATTCTATTTTAGCAGGAGTTTTACCGGTTTCCTATCGCTTTAAAAGATTAATGCGTAAATTTCCCAAAGTGAAGCGAAATTTCGCTTGCCGCTGGAGCCATTGTTCGCAAATGAAAAACGCACCCTAACGCCAAAAGCGCTTGAGTGCCATCATCCGTGCCGCCAGGTCTATATGACTTTCAACCCCACTCCCAATGCCGGCAATGTCTCGTGCATGGGGCGCATTCATTCAACCGATGAACCATTTCGTATTTATTGCCGCACGGGTCCTGAAAATATACGGCATAATAGGTCGGACTGATGGGAAAAAGCTGAGGGCCGCTCTCGATCGTTCCTCCATATTGCTTCACAATGTCAGCAACCCGGTCGACTTCCTCGCGGTTTTTCGCCCAGAATCCAATCAGGTTGTCATTTGGCTGATGGCCGGGATCTTCCGTGATGGCGAAATAGGGAACGCTGGGAAGTTCACCTTCGGCCGCAAAGACTTTCCACCGTTCCGAATGGAAGGTACGGGTAAACCCGAGAGCGGGAAGCAAATGTTCGTAAAACAGTCGAACTTTTTCCCACGAGTTCACTCGTAAATCGATATGACTGTATTTGTTCATGGCGCGTCCTCCGTTTCATGTCGGACCTGGCGCAGCGTCTCCTCCCAGAATCGCCGCATCAATTCCCGGACATATACGTCTTCCAGCATTTCCTGATGGATCGCAAGCGTCGTTTTTCCCGAATTGGCGGACAACAAATACATTTGCAGCCGGGACGGCTTTTCCCATTCCGGGCGCTTCCACGTCATGCGCAGCTTTTGGAACGGCTGAACGACCGTAAGTTTTCCCGAAACGCCTTCCTCGGAGAAGAATTCGAACCCTTTTTGCGGGCGAAATTCGGAAACGTTTCCGATCCACAAAGATAACCCTCTGCGCGATAACAGGAAGTGCCAGAGTTGCTCCTTGTTCACTGCCCACGTCCTTCGAACTCCGATTTGCACCCCCGCATCCTTGGTGACACCGACAGGCGATCTGCCCAACCTTTGCCCGTACATCACGGCCAGCCATTCTCCCCACTGGTCGGAAAGATGAAAGGTTTCACAAATGTGCTCTTTCGTCTGTTTGTTCATGGGACCAGGAAGGATCGACGGTCCGCTCCAGCTTCCCAATCCATTCCTCCCAAGCGGTCCCCGTCGCTTCCCTGACAGCTTGTTTAAAAAGGGAGCTGACCACCCCAGGTAATCCCTCCTTAACCGATTTTGCCCCATTATATCGCAAAAACACTGACAAGGAAGGTCAGTGTTTTTGTTCACCTATAGCTCACATCCGATAATGGTGAAGCAATGATTCGGCGAGTTCCGCAAGGCATGTTTTAAGTTCAGGCGGTTGAAGAATCTGGATTTTGCTTCCGTAGGACAACAAATAATGAGGCGCTTGCGCAAAGAGGAAACGCTCATCCAGTTGAAACACCGCGCGAGACGGCGTCCGTTCGACGAGCGCGTGGCCAAACAACCAATGTGCGCATAAATCGTCCAACGCTTGGGGCGACCCGGAAATATGCACCAAAACTTGCTGGTCGTCCGCTTCGGCAGGAGATTCCGGCAACAGGTTGCCAAGCAAAAATTCCCTGGCGGAAAAGTGCGCAGGTCGTTGAAACGGAATGTCGGTGCGGCGGATGCGGCCAATGCGGTCGACGCGGAAACTGCGGATTTCGCCGCGCATATTGATTGCCCGGTTTAGTGCTTCCATTTGCGGATATCCGGATTCGCGAACAAACTGCGCGGCATGGAGAAGCGCTTTGTGTTCTTCGGCATCAAAAAACAGCGGATCCAGCTTCACGTTTTCCCGTATGAAATACCCTCCGTTCCGCCCCGTTTCCGAAACGATCGGAACACCGCTGGCGCAAAGCGCGTCAATGCACCGATAGACCGTCCGGATGTGAATTTCCAACTCTTCCGCCAACTGACTGGCCGTCATTTTGTTTCTTGCCCGAAGCAACATGAGAATGGCGAGCATGTTGTCCGCCTTGGCCATCTTGTCACCTCGATCCTTGTCGCGCCATGAACGGGAATTTCACCATAAGAAATCGTCCACTCCCGCAACCATGCCGCCCTTCGAACTTGTCACCGCCCGTCAAACCCGTCCGTATAAATCGAGTCAGCATGCGGCAAAGTAAAGCGAAAGAACGCCGACTCCCATACTTTCCACAGTGAAAGGAAGTTTTTTATATGAGGTTTTTGGTCAAATTTGTTTTCAACGCGATCATTCTGATCCCGTTTCTGTACTGGTTTGCCGAAGTCAGCATGCTGACCAGTGCGATTGCCGCTTTGGGACTGACCGTAATTGCCTACCTGGGCGACAGGCTGATTTTGCGTGCTTCCAACAATACCGTGGCTACCCTGTCGGACATGTTGCTTTGCTTTGTCTATCTGTGGGCGATCAGTGCATGGCTGAACTGGCCCCTGTCCTGGGGAGAAAACCTGTTCACATCGGTGGTGATCGGAATCACGGAGATGTTTTACCACCGGTTTTTGGGAAAAGTGGACAAGGACACGAAACTGCAAAAATCGTGAAAAGATGAGCGATCAATACCCCGCCTGCCGGTTCACCAGGCCGAGCAAGGGCTCTCCTCTGTGATAGCGGTTGAGATTTTCCAGAATGTACTTTCCGATTCTTTCTTGCGTGCTCGGTCCCGACATGTGCGGGGTTATGTAAACGTTGGGAAGTTCCCAAAGGGGATTTGTCTTCGGCAGCGGTTCCTCCTGAAACACATCCAGGATGGCTGCGCGCAAATGTCCGGACTCCAGCACTTCGATCAGCTCATCTTCGGCGATCAAATGTCCTCTGCCGATATTGACGAGGCAGGCATCCGGTTTCATTGCCTGCAGGACTTCGCGGTTGACCACATGCCGGGTTTGCTCCGTCAGCGGCAGAATCAGCACCAGAATGTCCAACCCCTTGACAAACGGAATCCATTCGTCCGGCCCAAAGTGGCGGTCCACCAGATGCGCGGCTTTCCCGGAGTAACTTAAACCATGCACGGTCATGTCAAACGCGCGGGCTTTGCGGATGACCTCCTTGCCGATAGAGCCAAGTCCGGCAACGCCAATGGTCTTCCCCTGCAACAGGTCGCTGACAAAAGGATCCCAGCGCTTTTGCCGTTGAGCTGCGCGGATTCTCGCCGCATCCTGATAAAGGTAAAGCAGTTGGCCAAAGACGTACTCCGACATGGCGGGACCAAAATGATCCACGATTCGGGTGATCACCACCTCGTCGCCAATCGAGTCGGAATGCACCAGATCATCGACGCCCGCTCCCAGTGACTGAATCCACTTCACACGCTTTGCTTCCGGACGCTCCAGCAGCCGGAGGGGAAATTTCCAGGCAATAATGATTTCTGTTCCGTCCAGTTTTGACTGTGCCTCTTCCGGCGTTGAGGCAAAGCGGACAGACGTGTACCCTGCCCTTTCAATCAATGCCGCATACGTTTCCGGTTTGTCCTGCGTATACACCAGTATCTTGGTATCCAAAGCCATCTTCACATCCCCCATTCATTGGTATTCCTTCTATTATAAAGGGGAATGTCCGCTTCGGTCATCAGTGAAAAAAGCAAAACGTTGAGCGCCGTGTTGCCGAAAGGAACTGCCGGAATCAGGCATGAAGCTTTGCATCCGTTCCTCTCTTTTTCGCCGGGCGGTTGACGAAGTAAATGCTGAAGACAATCAGGAACAGACCCAGACACAGCGAATAGGTAAACGGTTCATGGAGAAATACCGTACCGATCAGCACGGCAATCAACGGCACGAGAAAGGTAATGGAAGCCACTTTGCTGGCCTCGCCTTGATTGACCAGTTTATAGTAGATAAGAAAAGCCGCGGGTACGCCCAACACTCCGCCGTAGATGAGTCCGAACAGGTACGGTCCGTTCCAGACGATGCTCGTGATCTCCTCCATCCCCATGCCAAGAAGCATCAGGAAAAAACCGCCAATTCCGCACTGCATGGCGACGAGCCAGAGGGAATCCACCTTGTTCCCCACTTTTTTTACGTAGACCACGCCCAACGCCCAGGAAATGGCGGAAAGCAGTGCAATCACCACGCCAAGCAGGGAAACATCTCCCTGAAAACTGTTAGCGCTGATCGCCACTACGCCGAGAAATCCAATCAGCAGCCCGCCCATTTTGTTCGCGGTCATCCTCTCCCCCAGCCACATCCAGCTGAACAAACCGAGCAGCACGGGCTGAAAGTAGACCAGAACCGAGAACATCCCGCCGGGCATGAACACCAGACCGATCGTCTGCAGGCCGTAAAACAAGAAGGTGTTGAAAAAAGCGGAAATGGAATAAATTTTCCAGTTATCACGCCACTGAATCTTTTGCCACTGTTTCAACACCACCAGGGCAAGCAAAACGCCGCCCAGAAAAGTGCGCATACCCGCAAACAAAATGGGCGGAGTGTACGACAAGGATACCTTGTAAATCGGCCAGCATAATCCCCAGATGAGAACAAGGCTGGCAATGAGGATCATGTTCTTCATGCTGATCCTGTTCATTACGAGACACTCCTTGCGTCAGATTTTTTCCTCTGTGGCAACTTTCGGTAAAATCGGCCTCGTTTTCCAGAAAGTTGTTCCTTCTGCATCCGGAAGGCAATCTCCTGTCGGCTTGCCCGCTTTTTACAGGCAAACAAGAGAAAGGACTGCATGCGCGATGCAGTCCGCTTCTTCCTGTCAGATCATGATGGCTTCACATGCGTGATTCAGGTCAGTTTGAACCCCTGCTCCTCTACAAACGCTTTCATATGGCTTCTGCGCGGTTTGTCCAAAAAATCCGCCATCTGCTTGGTCCAGCCATCCTTTACCTTTCCTTGCGTGCGCCGCGTATAGTAGTCGGCGGAAATTTGTTCGTATTCCTTCAACGCCTCCGGCAGCACTTCCGCATGATAGCGTTCTTCGTGAATCGCCGCACGTTTTGGCAGGCGCGGTTTTTGCTCCACCTGCTGATTGGGAAACCCAAGGCACATTCCCATGATCGGAATGGTGAGCGGCGGCAATCCGAGAACTTCCGCCACATCTCGGGGATTGTTGCGGATTCCTCCGATCATCACGCCTCCCAGCCCGTACGAACGGGCGGCCAGCAGGACGTTTTCCGCAGCCAGTGCGGTGTCTACCGCAGCGACCAGCAAATTTTCCACGCCTTCCGGAACAATTTGGCGGCCGTTCATCTCGCAGGCGTGTTTCAGTTTGTACAGATCGGCGCAAAAGACGAGAAACACCGGGCATTCTTCCACCCATTTCTGGTTGCCGGTCAAGACAGCCAACTGGCGTTTTGTTTCCGCAGAACGCACCACAATCACACTGTACGCCTGCACATTGTGGGATGAGGGCGCCCATTGCGCACATGCAAGGATGTCATCCAGCACTTCTTGCGGAATCGGCTCGTCCGTGTATTTGCGTATGGAGCGATGAGACTGGATCAGACGGGTAACTTCTGTGGACATGGCAAGCCTCCTATGTACAAGATCTGAATCGCAATGCAGGTACAGTTTACCATGAAAACACCCGGACCGTCTCCTCACCAGGCAGTCGAGTTCTTGCGACAGGCTTCTTTTTCTCGCTGCACCGGGCGCCCTTCGTTTCTCTGCTTATTCCTTTTTCTGATTCTTGTTTTGATTCCACTCTTTGATCTGCTCGATCATTTCCTTGATGCGCCTGCGGGCTTCGGCATGCTCAGGCACGCTCGCCCAGTGCTGCGCCAGCGGCGGCATGGTCTTCGACACATGCGTAAACAAGATCCAGGTTTTCACCATTTCCACCCGTTCCGGTGTCGCTTCTCCTGTCAACAGTTCCGTATATTTGAACAAAAGCTGCTCCAGTTCGGGGATCCCGGTTTCCGGTTTGTTTTCCATCAGGCAAGACCTCGCTTTCGGCATTGTACCCATTACCAGTTCATTTTACGCAAAACGCGGTGGAATGAAAAGCTTCGCGCTGTAATGCAGAAACGCGCAAAAACAAAGACCAGGAACAAGCGGAACGGCGTTGTTCCGGCATGTTCCTGGATGATCGAATCGGTAAGTTATTCAAAAATTCCGCAAAATCACTCTACGCCGACTCGCTTTGGCTAGCCTCTTGACTTGTTCTGGGAATAAGCAAGGACAAAATGATGGCCAATGCGGCAGAAATCACCACGCCCCAGAGGATTCCCAGCGTAAGCGAACAAATCGAGCCGGCAATCAGTCCGATTCTGGCTGCCCAGGGTGACAAAACGCTGTTTTGCAGGCCCATTTTAAACGGTACGCCTTTTTGCCTTTTCCAGAGCAGGCCAACCAGCATCACTGGTACGACCGCTCCGCCCGCCATGGTGTAGGCCATCGAGAACAAGCCGATAATGGAATCGGCCCAGATCGCCGCCGCGACGGAAAAGACCCCCACCAGAACCACAAGCCAGCGGGCGTAATTCACCAGCTCCCTCTCTTGCTTCTGCGGTGCAAAGGGACGAATCAGGTCATTGACGATGATGACAGAAGCGGAATGGAGAATGGAAGCGGCACTGGAAATGGCGGCGAGAAACACCAGGGTAAACATAAGCAAAACCGTGAACGCTGACATCTCGTTCAAAATCATCCACGGCATTGCCTGGCTTGCTTGCAGGTCGGGATTTACCACTTTTGCCACCATGCCGACCAGCGTCGTCATACACGTAAAGACAACAGCCACAATGCCCGAGTACAGCATGCCGCGGCTCGCCGTGCGGCCGTCCTTGGCAGCGAAACAGCGTTGCCAGTACACCTGTCCAGCCAAAATGCCAAAGCAACCGGTGATAAACAGGGTCAGCACTTCCGTGAAAGAAAGGTTCCATTGCGCCAAATGGCCCGCGCCAACTTCGTTCAGTCTCATCTCCAGTTCGCTGATGCTGAAATGGACTTTGCCAAAAACCTGGTAGTAATAGTACAAGCCGATGGCGAGCAGGATTCCGCCTTGAATAAGTTCCGTCCAGACGACGGAGTAAATCCCGCCAATACATGTGTAGAGGATAAAGACCAGCGAAAAGAAAATCATCATCGGCACCGGATCCGTTCCGGCAAATACGGCGAACACGTCTCCCAATCCCTTTATCTGGCCGCCGACCCAGGCAATCATGATGCACGCGGTAAAGACGCCGATGATCGCACGCGACACCCGGTCCCGCACCAACAGGTCATCCATCATTTCCGCTACCGTAATGTAGGTGAAACGTCCGGCAAATCCGGCAAACAGGAGGGCAAAGATGATTTTTGATCCTTGCTCGCCGATGACAAAGGGAATGTTGGCATACCCGATCTCATATCCCTTGGCAGCGTGGCCGACAAAATTCCCCACACCCAAAACTGTGGCGACATCGGTAAAGAGGATCAGCATAAACGGCAGTGTTCCGCCGGCAATGGCAAAATGCAGAAAGCTGTTTCCCGCCTGTTCCCGCATTTTGATCGACATACCCACAAAAAGAACACACAAGAGAATGGTAATCAACCATGTCCAAGCAGCCAATGACATCGGACTACCCCCCCTAGCTTAGTGTTGATGAGTCAAAGCAAACCGCGAAAGCCCAAGATGTTTCAGGATACGGCCAAACTGCTTCTTTCCTTCCAGCAGATCGGCCACCAACAAACCCGTGATCGGCGCCAGGGCAATTCCGTCTCCCTCGTGGCCTGCCGCAATGATAAAGCCTTTTGGTTCTGGCGCCTCATCGATGATCGGGAGCCCGTCTACCGTATAGGGACGGAAGCCGATCATTGTCCGGATGATCCGCATCCTGGCCAGTGCCGGAATAATGCGCACCGCGTGGCGGGCGATGGCGCTTGTCAGCTTCGGATCAGGTGTGGAATCAAAGCCCACGAATTCACGGCTGCCCCCGATCAGGAGATTGCCGGTTTCCGTCTGTCCCAGGGAAAGGCCGACCCCGTACGGGTTGGGCATCTTCTTTGACCGGTCGTCTCCCTGTGGACGGTGTTTGGCCAAAATGTATTGGGAACAAAGAAGAACGCCATTGACAAACGGGGGTACCCTTTCCGAGATGAGGATCATTCCCCTTCGCGGTTTGATGGGGATCGATACGCCTGCCATTTCTCCAATCGCCGAAGCAAAGGGTCCGGCGGCATTTACCACGATCTCGGTAGAGATTGGTCCTTTCGTCGTCAGCACTTCCGACACTTTTCCCTGGCTGCACCTGATACCCAGGACTTCCGTATGCGTCCACAACTGCGCACCTGCTCTCGCCGCTGCCGCAGCAAACGCCTGGGACAGAAGCAGCGGATTGACTTCCGCATCCTGGCTGCACCAGGTCGCCCCGACAACATGCCGGGAGAGAATCGGTTGCCGTTCAAAAGTTTCCTTACGATCCAGCAGATGGACGGGAACTCCCCCCTTGCGTTGGTTCTCGACAAATTCAAGCATCCGTTCCCTTTGTTCCTCCGTTTCAATCACAATCATTCCGCCGGAGGGGTTGAATTCAACCGAAGTTCCCAGTTCCTCTTCCAAATGTTCATAGACTTGCCGGCTGGCCATGGCCAGTTCCAAGTGGATTCCCGGCTTTTTGGACTGCAAAAAGACTGCCTTGTCACAGGAAGCGGAGGTTTGTGCTCCAATCTCCCCCTTTTCCAGGAGAACGGTTCTCCTCCCTTGCAAGGCTAACCGATAGGCGATGGATGTGCCTATGACACCGCCGCCGATCACGACTGCATCGGCTGTCTGCATCCGTGCCTTCACCCTCCTTTCCTGTCCAATTCATACTCCTTCAGTTTCTTGTACAGCGTTGCCAGCGAGATTCCCAGCACGCTCGCAGCCTGTTTTTTTCCCTCTACCGTCGTGCCGAACCTTTCCATTGCCCGGATCAGCGCCCTTTTCTCGAGTGTGCGCAGATTGAGGATCGGTTCATTTTCCGCCTTGTCCGCTTGCTTGCAGGGGTTCGCCTGTCCCGCAACCAGTTTTTTCATCTGCCTGACGACCGCTTCGGCGGAAATCGTCTCATGCGGACATTCATGCACCAATCGCTCCAACACGCTCTCCAACTCACGGATGTTGCCCGGCCAGTGGTAATCGGTGAACAGGGCAAGCGCCTTGTTGGAGATGGCTTTTTCCGGAATCTGAAGCCGTTTGCAGATCTTGCCCAACAGATGTCTGGCGATGGCCGGGATGTCGGACAGCCTGCTGCGCAACGGGGGAAGTTCCAGCCGCAGCACGTTGAGCCGGTAGTACAGGTCTTGCCGGAACCGGTTTTGCCGTACCATTTGTTCCAGGTCGCAGTTGGTCGCCGCAATTATCCGCACCTGCACTTCCACCGGTT
>Ga0207865_102463_pt1 | contig 10755 bp, 7 predicted proteins | sample HigsolmetaAR204D_FD_184836 | JGI IMG/M metagenome (GOLD analysis project Ga0207865, IMG submission 184836) | Ionic liquid and high solid enriched microbial communities from the Joint BioEnergy Institute, USA - AR20-4-D (SPAdes) (version 2) ...
TCCGGGTACCCGTCGCGGTCAATCCAGTTCGTGATCGATTCCAGCTCCATCGGCGTCAGCGGCCGGCCGAATTCGTTCTCGAAGATCGTGAAAATGTCGCTGCGCTCCTGCTGCGTCGGCTGGACGTCCGCATCGCGCTGAAGCTCCTCGAGCCGGCATACAGCAAGCCGCTCCATGAGCGGCCGCCAATTGTATTTCTCGCCGTGAACGCCGGTAACCGGGTCGGCTTCCTCGTCGATCGCGAGCATGCCGCCCTTCATCAGACGTTGCAGCACCGCGATCACCTTCTCCTGAGAGACCGACATGCGCGACTGCAGCTCCTCCAGCGTCGGGAAATCTTTTCCTTCTTTCTGTTTGAAGGCCATCACATGAATGATAAGCATGACGTCCAGCTCGTTCATGCCAAGCTCGGCGTAATACTTCAGCAGCCAGTAAGGCACGTCGGCGTTCCCTTCGTGCCAGGCCGCCAGCAGCACGGACGGCATATCGCTTGCGTCGTAATCGTTGCGTTTCATCCCAACCCCTCTTTCCAGAAGACGGCCTTTCTCCACTGGCCCGCACCGAATTTAAGGATACAAACGATATAAAAGACGCGGAAACGGAATCGTCTCCCGCACATGCTCCAGCCCGCAGATCCAGGCGACCGTTCTTTCCAGCCCGAGCCCGAAGCCCGAGTGCGGCACCGTGCCGTTACGCCGCAGGTCCAAATACCACTGATACGCTTCCTCGGACAGCTCGTGCTCCCGGAACCGCTGCTGCATCAAGACCGGGTCGTCGATCCGCTGGCTGCCTCCGATAATTTCCCCGTAGCCCTCCGGCGCAATCAGATCGGCGCACAGCGCCACCTCCGGACGGTTCGGGTCCGGTTTCATATAGAACGCCTTGATGGCGGTCGGGTAATGAGTGATGAACACCGGCTTCTCGTAATGCTCCGCGATGGCCGTCTCGTGCGGCGCGCCGAAATCTTCGCCCCACTCAAACGCATGGCCGTTCTCCTGAAGAAACCGGACGGCTTCGTCGTACGTTATTCTCGGAAACGGCGCCTTCACCTTCTCCAGCTTGGCGATGTCCCGCCCGAGCAGCTCCAGCTCGGGACGGCAATGGACCAGCACCGACTGCACGATGTGCTCCACGAACTGCTCCTGCACCTTCAGGTTTTCCTCGTGACCAACGAACGCCATCTCCGGCTCGATCATCCAGAACTCGATCAGGTGCCGGCGCGTCTTCGATTTCTCCGCCCGGAACGTCGGGCCGAACGAATACACTTTGCCCAGCGCCATCGCCGCCGCTTCCATATACAGCTGGCCGCTTTGCGTCAGGAAAGCGTCTTCGTCAAAATATTTGGTATGAAACAGGTTCGTCGTGCCTTCGCAGGACGATGGCGTCAAAATCGGCGGGTCCACCAGCGTAAAGCCCCGTTCGTCGAAAAATCGCTGGATGGCGCGAATGATTTCCGCGCGAATGACGAGAATCGCCCGCTGGCGCGGAGCGCGAATCCACAGGTGCCGATGGTCCATGAGAAAATCGACCCCATGCTCCTTCGGCGTAATCGGATAGTCGGAGGCCAGCTGAATCAGCTCGATGCCGGTCACCGTCAGTTCGTAACCGCTCTTGCTCCGCTCGTCGGTCAGGACCTGGCCGGTAACGTACAGCGAGCTTTCCTGCGTCAGCTTCCCGCTCGCTTCCCATACTTCGTCGCTAACCTCGCTCCTCGCGACGACCCCTTGAATGTAGCCGGTGCCGTCGCGCAGCTGCAAAAATCGAATTTTGCCGCTGGAGCGCACCCGATGCAGCCAACAGCCGATCGTGACCGTCTCGCCCGTGCGCTTGCCCGCTTCGCGGATCGTGCATAATGAACGGCTCATGGTTAACCTCCTTCTGGCGTCTGGCCGGCCCTTGCCGGCGCCTGAAACGTTCGCCTAACGAAACCGAACGATCACTTGGATATGATCGTTCGGCCGAAGAAATGCTATCCACTTTATACTACATCATTTTGCTGCAAAATCAACTTGTGCGTTTCCCGCGCAATCATCAATTCCTCGTTCGTCGGAATGACCAGCACTTGAACCCTGGACTCCGGCGTCGTAATGGCCCGGTCCGCGGATTCGCGCCGGACGTTCGCTTCTTCGTTGAGCTCAAGGCCCAAATAAGTCAAATTGCGGCATACCGCCGCCCGCAGCGCGGCCGAATTTTCCCCGACGCCGGCCGTAAACACGATAGCGTCCACGCCGTTCATCGCGGCGGCGTAGGCGCCGATATATTTGCGCAGCCGGTATTCGTACATCTCGAAGGCCAGCTGGGCGTTGCGGTCCCCCGCTTCCGAAGCCTCCAATATTTCCCGCATATCGCTCGACAGGCCCGAGATGGCGAGCAGCCCGCTGTGCTTGTTCAGCATCGAGTTGACTTCGCCGAGCGTCAGCTCTTCCTTGGCCATTGCGTAAGGGACGATCGCCGGGTCGATGTCGCCGCTGCGCGTGCCCATCATCAGCCCCTCGAGCGGGGTCATGCCCATGCTCGTATCGACCGAGCGGCCGTGCAGCACCGCCGTGCAGCTGCAGCCGTTGCCGATATGGCAAGTGATCAGCTTCAGCTCGGCAAGCGGCTTGCCGAGATAGGCTGCGGCGCGCTCGCTGACGTACATATGCGACGTGCCGTGGAAGCCGTAACGGCGAATTTTATGCTTCTTATACAGAACCATGGGAATCGGGTACAAGTAGGCGACAGGCGGCATCGTCTGATGAAACGCCGTATCGAAAACGACCACCTGCGGCACCTCGGGCATGTTCGCCTCGACGGCCACGATCCCGAGCATATGGGCCGGATTGTGCAGCGGCGCCAAATCGAACAGCTGCCTGATCTCGCGCTTGACCGCATCGTCGACCACGACCGACCCGGTGAAGGACTCCCCGCCATGCACAACCCGGTGACCGACCGCTTGAATCTCGCTTAAGCTTTTCAGCACGCCGTAATTTGGATGCAGAATCATATCGAGCACCTTGCGGATCGCTGCCGTATGGTCGAGGATTTCCTGCACCTCGCGCACCTCCGACCCATTGCTCGGCTCGTACGTCAGGATGGCGGAATCCATGCCGATCCGCTCGACGCGGCCTTTGGCCAGCACCGCCTCGTTGTTCATGGCGTACAGCTGGAATTTCAGCGAAGAACTGCCTGCGTTAATGACAAGTATGTTCACAATCGGTCACCGTCCTTATCGTACCGGAAAAAGCCCTGGCCCGTCTTCACCCCGAGATGCCCGGCGCGCACAAGCTGCTTCAGGCGCACAGCCGGGCGGTATTTCAGCTCGCCGAACTCGCGGAACATCCGCTCCATGGCGGCCAGCACCGAATCGAGCCCGAACCGGTCCGCCATCTCCAGCGGGCCGTAATGAAAATCGTAGCCGATCCGCATCGCCGTATCGATATCCTCGGCGCTCGCAACGCCTTCGCTCAGCACGTGCATCGCCTCGTTGATCAGCACGCAAATAAGCCGCGTCGTCACAAAGCCCGGCGATTCGTATACCTGGATGCCGTGCTTCTGAATCGTATCCTCCACAAACCGCTTGGTGCGCAGGAACGTCTCTTCGCTCGTTTTCAGCGCCCGGATGATTTCGACCATATGAATTTTCGATACGGGATATACGAAATGCAGCCCGATCACCCGCTCGGCCCGCTGCGTCGCCGCGGCGATCTCCGTCAAGCTCAGCGTCGACGTATTGCTGGCCAGGATCACATGCTCCGGGCATATGGCATCGAGCTGAACGAACAGCTCTTTTTTCTCTTCCAAATCCTCGGTGATCGATTCGATCACCATGCCGCACTCGCCGAGATCTTCCAGCGAGGGCGCCAGATGAATGCGGCCCAAAATCAGCTTTTTCTCCGCCTTCGTAATCGCCCATTTCTCCAGTTGCTTGTCCAATTGGTTCTCGATTCTTTCTCTCGCCTCGGCCAGCTTCTCCGCGTTCCGCTCGACCAGCACGACTTCGAGACCTTTGCCTGCCAGCATTTCGGCGATGCCTTGGCCCATCGTACCGCCGCCGACAACCCCGATAGTATGGTGTGCCATTGCCGCTCTCCGCCCCCCATGTACATTCTTAGCACGATTTCACCTACATTATATCGGAGCAACGCGCAAAAAGAAAAAGAGCCGCCCCGCGCAAGGGACGACACTTTTGTGAACATCGACGGTTTTATGACATTTTTCGTCAAAGCTCGCAAGTGGCGGGCCTGCCTCCCGGCACAAACGGATTACTGAGCCGCGTTGTAAGCCAGGCGCTCTTGATGAGCCGCCTCGTAAGCTGCGATCTTGTCCTCGTGCTGAAGCGTCAAACCGATATCGTCGAGTCCGAGAAGCAGGAACTGGCGGCGGTGCTCGTCAAGATCGAAGGCGATGCTCAGGCCCTGGCCGTCCGCAATCGTCTTGTTCTCCAGATCGACCGTCAGCTTGTAGCCTTCGTTTGCCGCCGTGCGCTGGAACAGTTCCTCGACCTGCTCCTCGCTCAGCTTGATCGGCAAAATGCCGTTTTTGAAGCAGTTATTGTAGAAAATGTCGGCGAACGACGGCGCGATCACCACGCGGAAGCCGTAATCCTGGATCGCCCACGGCGCATGCTCGCGGGACGAGCCGCAGCCGAAGTTGGCGCGGGAAATCAGCACCGAAGCGCCTTGATAGCGCGGCTGGTTCAGGCTGAACTCGGGAATCGGGTTGCCCTGCTCGTCGAAGCGCCATTCGTAGAACAGGAACTGGCCGAAGCCGGAGCGCTCGATGCGCTTCAGAAATTGCTTGGGAATAATCGCGTCCGTGTCCACGTTCACGCGGTCAACCGGCGCCACGAGGCCGGTATGCTGTTTGAAAGCTTCCATGTAGTTCGTCTCCTTTGGCTGATTTTGAAAAAGTTCCGCATCCGCGTTAAGCGAATGCCCCTTTTACGCTTCTCCTGCCCACGCGATGGCCTGTCCACTCGCCAAGGCTGCAGCGCGCAGGCCAAGGAAACGCATCAACTCCGCGCCGTCAACCCCTTGATCTATACGGCTACGGCGCTTTACGAAACCGGTATTTTATCGTTAAGCTTGCTGCTTGACTTTGAATTCCCAGCCGCGGACGTCGGTGAACCGGCCCTTGATCGCCGCAGCCGCAGCCATCGCCGGCGATACGAGATGCGTGCGTCCGCCGCGGCCTTGACGGCCTTCGAAGTTCCGGTTCGACGTGGATGCGCAGCGCTGTCCGGGCTGCAGCACGTCCGGGTTCATCGCCAGGCACATGCTGCATCCGGCGTCGCGCCACTCGAATCCGGCTTCTTTGAAAATTTTGTCGAGCCCTTCCTTCTCCGCCTGCATTTTGACGCGGCCGGAGCCCGGTACGACGATCGCCGTCACGTTCGGCGCGACCTTGTACCCTTCGGCTACGGCAGCTGCCGCGCGCAGGTCCTCGATCCGGCCGTTCGTACAGGAGCCGATGAACACGTAGTCGATCTCGATGTCCGACATCGGCGTTCCCGGCGTCAGACCCATATATTCGAGCGCCTTCTCCGCCGCCTTGCGCTCGTTCTCGGTCGCAAAATCGGCCGGATTCGGCACGCAGGACGAAATGTCCGTGCCCATGCCCGGGCTCGTGCCCCAGGTAACTTGCGGGATGAGGCTTGTCGCGTCGAATTCGACGATGCGGTCATAGACGGCGCCTTCGTCCGTCGCCAGCTGCTTCCAGCTCTCGACCGCGCGGTCGAACGCTGCGCCTTGCGGCACGTATTGACGGCCGCGGAGATATTCGAACGTCGTCTCGTCCGGAGCGATCAGCCCTGCGCGCGCGCCCGCTTCAATGGACATGTTGCAGACGGTCATGCGCTCTTCCATCGACAGGCTGCGGATCGCTTCGCCCGTATATTCGATAACGTATCCGGTAGCGAAATCTGTGCCGTATTTGGCGATGATGCCAAGAATCAGGTCCTTCGCCGTTACGCCGGTCGGCAGCTTGCCGTTCACGCGCACTTCCATCGTCTTCGGCTTCGCCTGCTGCAGCGTTTGCGTGGCCAGCACGTGCTCTACCTCGCTTGTGCCGATGCCGAACGCCAGTGCGCCGAACGCGCCGTGCGTGGACGTATGGCTGTCGCCGCACACGATCGTTTTGCCCGGATGCGTCAGGCCAAGCTCCGGACCCATAACGTGAACGACCCCTTGGTCGATGTTGTTCAGGTCGAACAGCTTCACGCCGAAGTCGGCGCAGTTTTTGGACAGCGTATCGATCTGCTGCTTGGAGATCGGGTCTGTAATGTTAAAGCGATCCTTCGTCGGCACGTTGTGGTCCATCGTCGCGAAGGTCAGGTCGGGACGGCGCACCTTGCGGCCGGACAGGCGCAGGCCTTCGAACGCCTGCGGCGACGTCACCTCGTGAACCAGGTGCAGGTCGATATAGATGATGCTCGGCTTGCCCGGTTCGGAATGAATGACGTGGTTGTCCCAAATTTTCTCGAACATTGTTTTTGCCATCGGTTCCACCTCGATCGATTATGAATGCATAAGCATTAGTTATGTCAATAATACTAGCATTTCTTTATTCATTGTTCCAAGATATAATATCTATAAGCTTGATAGGATTCAAATATAAATACGCACTCCCCGAGTGCAGGGGCCGCCCGCTCTTCATGCGCTGGAGCAGACTGCCATTGCGGCAAGATACGGAAAGGAGCTCATCTGATGGAGCTTAGGCAACTTCAATATGCATTGCAGATCGCCGTCGAAAAAAATTTTTCCCGCGCCGCCGAAAAGCTGCACATCGCCCAGCCCTCGCTCAGCCAGCAGCTGGCCAAGCTGGAGAAGGAGCTCGGCGTTCTGCTGTTCCAACGGACGACGAGCTCGGTGGAGGTTACGCATGCCGGCTCGCTGTTTATGGAGAAAGCGCAAAAAATACTCGACATGGTCGAGCAGCTGAAGCAGGAAATGGAGGACATCTCGCAAATGCGCAAAGGCCGGCTCGTCGTCGGCAGCCTGCCGATCACTGGCGCGCACATGCTGCCGCGCGTGCTGCCGGTGTTCCAGGCGCGCTATCCGGAAATCGAGATCGTGCTGGTCGAGGAGACGACAAGCAATCTCGAGCAGCTCACCGCCAACGGCCAAACGGATATCAGCCTGCTCTCCCTGCCGCTTGCCGACGAGACGCTGGCCTACGAGCCGCTTATCGACGAAGAGATCATGCTTGCCGTTCCGCCGCAGCATCCGCTTGCCGCCAGCGCCCCCGGACGGCCCGGCGAACCGGATTCGCCCCGGCAGGACGGGCATTATCCGAACCAAAAGGCGTCGGCGGTCGCTCTCCGGCATCTGCGGGATGAGCCGTTCATCGCCTTGAAGAAGGGACAAGGCTTTCGGCAAATTACGCTGGAGCTGTGCCGGAAAGCCGGCTTCGCCCCGCGCATCGTGTTCGAGAGCAGCAACATCGAGACCGTCCAGTCGCTCGTCGCCGCAGGCATGGGCATCGCCTTCGTACCGCAAATGGTGTCGCGGGGCGCCTGGAGCGAGCTCGCCCCCGTCTACCTCCCTTTGTCCGGAAGACCGACGCGGACGCTGGTCGTCGCCTACCGCAAAGGCCGGTACTTGTCGAAGGCAGTCGAAGCGTTCCTTGCGACGTTCCGGGAGGTTATCGCCGCTAGCGGCGCAGCTCCGGGCACAGGCTGATTTCGGGGGCCGCCTCTAACGCAGCGCTGTCCGCTCCCCATTGCCGGCGCTGCTGCTAAATTGCCAGGGGCTGCTGCTAAATTGCCGGCGACCGTTGCTAAATTGCCGGGGGCTGCTGCTAAATTGCCGGCGCCGCTGCTAAAATGCCAGGGGCTGCTGCTAAATTGCCGGCGACCGCCTCCAAAATGCGCAGGCATCCCTCCCTGCCGGCTAATAAAGCGCCGGACGCCGGTCCTCGAATACCGGAATTTTGCCGCGCACCTCGGAAACTAGCGGCAGCTCGATCCGGGCCCGCACGATCTGCTCGCTTTCGCCGCCCTCGGCCAGCACCTCTCCCCACGGGTCGATCACCATGGAATGGCCGAAAAAGTCCGTCGAGCCGCTCGTGCCTACCCGGTTACAGGCGACGACGTACATTTGATTTTCGATAGCCCGAGCAGTCAGCAGCGTGCGCCAATGATGAAGCCGCGGATGCGGCCATTCGGCGGGCACGAACAGCACTTTGGCTCCGCCGAGCGCCAGCTTGCGGGCCAGCTCCGGAAAACGAATGTCGTAGCATATCATCATCGCCGCATCCGTGCCGTCGACGCTCAGCGTCCCGGCCCGCTCCCCGCTCTTCAGAAACTTCTCCTCATCCATCAAGCGGAACAGGTGGATTTTGGAATAATCCGCCGTCTTCCGCCCTTCCCGGTCGAACGCCAGTATCGTGTTGTATACGCCGTCCGCGCGCTTCTCGGCAATCGAGCCGGCGATGAGATTGACGCCGCGCCGGCGGCTGAATTCGCCGAGAAACGCCTCCGTTCTGCGGCCTTCCTCGTCAGCCAGCTCGTGAATCCGCTCCAGCGCGTAGCCGGTATTCCACATCTCCGGAAGCAAAATGACGTCCGGCCTCTCCTTATGCTCCATCGCTTCTTCCAGCATCCGCTGCAGCTTCGCAAAATTCGCATCCGGCTCGCCGACGGCAATATCCATTTGCAGCAGCGCGACATTCCAGCTCTGTTGTTCCAATCCGTTCACCCCGCAAGTTAATCTTCTGTCGTGATTGAGCGATGATTCTTGACTCATTTATATTACTTTAAATATCGCGTACTGCCTATGCCCAAAGATTAAAAGGCATGTATTGCAATATCACGATATGAATATTCTCGCTCTCGGAAGAGCGGGCGGAAAGGCTAGCACGAATTATTACATGAGCGGAGCATGCACCTACCGCTTGAAGTATCGGCAGGCGCCTATGAAGCGCGGCTCCTCTCATCCGGTGAATGCGCTTTTCATCGAAGCTTCCCTTTATGCTCACGCTGTTTTGCCGGTCTAACGCTAGTCACAGAGCTTATTTCACTCGAAACAACCGATTTGAAATCGTAACGCAAGTGAGCAGCCTTATTCCGCATTTTGGGCTATCCGATTCCGCGTTTTTGCCAAAATAGCGTTACTACGTTTCGTTACATTTTAAAAAAGGTCCGATTCAGTCAAATAGCGTTTGTCACTTGCGTTAAGTTTCGGAAGCTTCGGCGGGGAGCGCAGGAAGGGGCAGATCAGACGCCCATGCGGCTTGCACGGCACCATCAGATGATGAAAACGGGCCGCCCGCCCCGGGCGCTATTTTCAAGATAGACCCCCATGCCGCTGGCGCGGCACCATCAGATGATGAAAATGGGCAGCGCACCCCGGGCCATTTTTAAGATAGACTTCCCCGAGCGGCAAAGGCCCTTGATCTTGATTATAGAGGAAGCGGCGGTATACACGCGGGTGCGATTCGTGATAAATTATTGTATTAGACGCTCGTGGCAAGCGAATGCTTCGTCATCCGTCGTCCGCTTTCGGTTACTGAGGCATTTGCTTGCGATCGGCAGCGAGAGCGGCGACATCGGCTGGCTGGAGCGGGCGGCGGCGGCCGTATGCGACGAGCCGGAGCCGTTTCGCCGGCTGCTGCCCAGTGCCATACGAAGACATGACCGCATGATTCGTGCAATTCTACAAGCATAGATGGAGTGAAAACGATGAATTCTACGACACGGCAAACGCCTTCCGCGTTTTCGATTCGGCCGGCCAACCGTCTGCAGCAGCTGCCGACGCAATTTTTCGCTAAGCTGGTGCGCAAGGCAAGCGAGCAGGTTGCCGCGGGGCACGATGTGATCAATCTCGGCCAGGGCAATCCGGATCAGCCGACTCCGCCGCACATCGTCAAGGCGCTGCAGGAAGCGGCGGAAAATCCGCAGTACCATCGCTACCCGCCCTTCAACGGCTATTTGTTCCTGAAGGAAGCGGTCGCATACCGTTACAAGGAAGACTATGGCGTTGAGCTGGACCCCGAGACGGAAGTCGCCATCCTGTTCGGAGGCAAAACCGGTCTTGTGGAAATCAGTCAATGCCTGCTCAATCCCGGAGACGTATGCCTTGTTCCGGACCCCGGCTATCCGGACTACTGGTCGGGTGTCGCATTATCCGGCGCTCGCATGGCATTCATGCCGCTTCTGGAGCAAAACGGCTTTTTGCCGGATTTCTCGGCCATCTCCCCGGATGATGCGAACAAGGCCAAGCTGATGTTCGTCAATTACCCGAACAATCCGACCGGCGCCGCCGCTCCGGCTTCCTTTTACGAGGAGACGATTCGCTTCGCGGCGAAATACGGCATCGCGGTGGCCAGCGACTTCGCCTACGGCGCGATCGGCTTCGACGGACGCCGTCCCGTCAGCTTCCTGCAGCTTCCCGGGGCCAAGGACGTCGGCGTTGAGTTTTACACGCTCTCCAAGACGTACAACATGGCTGGCTGGCGCGTCGGCTTCGCGCTCGGTAACCGCGAGATCGTGCGCATGATCAACCTGATTCAAGACCATTATTACTGCAGCCTGTTCGGAGGCATCCAGGAAGCCGCGGCCAAAGCGCTGACCGGTCCGCAGCAATGCGTGGACGAGCTGGTCGCCCGGTACCAGTCGCGCCGCGACGCCTTGTTCGCCGCGCTCGAGCGGATCGGCTGGCAGGCGGCCAAGCCCCAGGGCTCGTTTTTCTCCTGGCTGCCCGTGCCGAAGGGGTTTAGCTCGGAAGCGTTCGCCGATCTGCTGCTGGAGCAGGCCAAAATCGTCGTTGCCCCGGG
>Ga0207865_102469_pt1 | contig 10718 bp, 9 predicted proteins | sample HigsolmetaAR204D_FD_184836 | JGI IMG/M metagenome (GOLD analysis project Ga0207865, IMG submission 184836) | Ionic liquid and high solid enriched microbial communities from the Joint BioEnergy Institute, USA - AR20-4-D (SPAdes) (version 2) ...
GGGGGAAGCGGCGAGGAGCCCGGCGAAGCGGGGGGAAGCGGCGCCGGCCAACCGGATCGGCCGAAGGAGCAGCCGGGCCTGTCGCCGCGAAGCGGTGCGGCTCCAGAAGGCCGGGCCGCAGCGGTTAGCCGCGGCAAGCATCGCTCGCGCTTCAGGCAGTGGGCTTCGCTGCTGCGAAGGGGGCGGGATGTCGTCTTCCGCCTGGACGATCCGCTGCCCGCCGCGGCGCAGCTTGCGCTGCTGTGGCATTTTTGGCGGCGCAGCCGGTCGCGCCGCAGCTCTATCGCGGAAGCGATGACATCCGATATCGAATGGAATGGTGAAGCATGGGAATGAACGTGCTGGTGACGGGAAGCACCGGGTTCCTTGGCCAGAAGCTGGCATACCGGCTGCTGCATGAAGGATACGATGTGACGGCGACAGGCCGCAGCGAGCGGGAGGGAGAGCGGCTGGCGCGGGCGGGAATCCGCTTCGTGCGCGCGGATTTGCGGGACGCGGAAAGCGCGGCGCAGCTGGCGGCGGGCCAGGACATCGTGTTTCACTGCGCCGCGCTGTCCGCGCCGTGGGGCCGCTATGCCGATTTTTACGGCAGCAACGTCCTGGGCACGCGCCATCTGCTGAACGGCTGCCTGCGGCATGGCGTGTCGCGCTTCGTTCACGTTTCCACGCCGAGCATCTATTTCGATGGGCGGGACCGCTGCGATATTGCGGAGACGCACCCGCTGCCGCGCAAATCGGCCAACGCGTATGCCGCGACGAAGCTGCTGGCCGAGCGGGAGGTCGACCGGGCGAGCGATCTCGGTTTGGCGGCGATCACGATCCGGCCGCGAGCGATATTCGGACCGGGGGACCGAACGATCCTGCCGCGGCTGATCGAAGCGAACCGGCTCGGCCGGGTGCCGTTGATCGGCGGAGGGCTTGCTCGCCTGGACGTCACGTACGTCGACAATGTCGTCGATGCGCTGCTGCTGTGCAAGGATGCCCCGGAGCGGGCGCTCGGGCGCAAGTACAACATCACCAACGGCGAGCCGGTGCTGCTGATCGACCTGCTGCAGAAGCTGTTCGCGCGGCTGGGGCAGCCTTTCCGCCCGAAGCGGGTGCCGTTCGCCGCCGCTTATTGCGCGGCCGCCGGGATGGAGCTGCATGCTCGGCTGTTCGGTCAAGGGAAGGAGCCGCTGCTCACCCGCTATACTGTCGGCGTGCTCGGCAAAAGTCAGACGCTTAACATCTCCGCGGCGCGGGAGATGCTCGGCTATACGCCGCGCATCGGCATCGAGGAAGGGATTGCCGCGTTCGCCGAATGGTGGAAGAAGGAAGGACGGGAGCGGGGATAACGCGGCTTCGCGTGGGCGAAGGAGAAAAAAACGGGCGACGCGGCGGGCAAGCGCGGAGCGGTTTCCGCTGCCCCCCCCCCATCCGGGCAGCGGTATGAGGGACCGCCGCCTTCGGTTGTCCGAATCAGCGGGAGCTCGAGGGTCGTAAGCGAGCTGCGTCGCATGCATTATGTGATGAGGAGGGATGAAGGTGAGTTCGAACGAAGCGGGGAACGAGAGGTGCAGGGAGCGGGAAGCGGAGCAGGCCAAGAGCGCTTCGCCCGACCTGCGGGAAGCGGAGCAGGCCAAGAGCGCTCCGCCTGACCTGCGGGAAGCCGATCTGGCGAAGAGTGCTCCACACGACCTGCGGGAAGTGGATCGGGGAAAGAATGCTTCGCTTGACCCGCGTGATGCGGAGCTGGCGAGCGGCGGGCGTCCCGAGACCGTGCCTTCGGAGGGCCGGCCCCAGGGGCGGACGGATGCTTCGAGGCTTCCCGGACCGCCAGTGACCCGATGTCATGGAGCAGGCCGCACGCCGGTTAAGCTGACGCTGTTTGCCGCGGGATATTGCACGCACCGGGAGTGCCTGACGATTCGGGGCGGGGCGCGGCGGACGATCCGCTTTCCGGCGATGTTCGCCTGCCTGGAGCACCCGGACCTCGGGCCGATCCTGTTCGATACCGGCTATTCGCGGCGGTTTTTCGAGCAGACGGAGCGGTTTCCCGGCCGTCTGTACCGGTGGACGACGCCGGTCTATTTCCGCGAGGAGGACAGCGCCGCGCGCCAGCTGAGGGAGGCCGGCATTGACCCGGATGATGTGCGGACGATCATTCTCTCCCATTTTCATGCCGATCATATCGGCGGCGTCATGGATTTTCCGCAGGCGCAATTCGTGTATTTGAACGAGGCTTACGAGTCTCTTCGCATCAGACAATCCGCTATGGCGATGGTCATGGCGGGATTTCTGCCCGGTCTGCTGCCGGCCGATTTCGACCGGCGCTCGCGGCCGATCGACGAGGCAAAGCAGCGGATAGCGCTGCCTGACTGCCTGCTGCCGTTCGAGCACGGCTATGACCTGTTCGGCGACGGGAGCGTCATCGCCATCGACTTGTCCGGGCATGCGCCGGGGCAGATCGGCATCTATTTCACATCCGCGGGCCAGGAATACTTGCTGTGCGCCGATGCAGCCTGGTCGAGCCGGGCTTACCGGGAGTACGCGGCGCCGCATCCGCTGGCGGGGCTGATCAAGAGCGACTGGCGGCTGTACCTGCATAACCTGCAGCGGCTGCACGAGCTGCACGCAAGGTCCCCGCACATCCGCATCGTTCCGACGCACTGCGGTGAATGGCGGGAATCGGCGCAATGACATTCAATATTCCACACCGAAGACGACGGCAGGACGAAAGGAATAGCTCGTCATAGGCGGCGAGCTTGAACCTTCAGCGGTATCCCGGCGCTGAAGATTCAATACCGCAGGTGACGGCCGATGACGAGAGGACGCGGTCGCATAGGCGTCAATCTTGAAGCATGTCCGTCATTTCACGAAAGGCGGTGCCGCACAATGAATGAATGGCTTACGGTAGGCAGGCATTACCTGCTCACCAAATATGGACGAAATTGGCGGAGCAGGGAAGAGCTGCTGCAATGGCAGGAACGGCAGGTGCGGCGGCATTTGCGGCGCATTTTGCCGAAGTCGGCGTTTTACCGGGAATTGGCCGGGGGGCTGTCCGCGGAACGATGGCGGGAGTTCCCGGTCATCGACAAGCGCACGATGATGGCCGGCTTCGATGCGCTCAATACAGCCGGCATCCGCAAGGAGCAGGCTTTCGCGACGGCGTTCGCGGCGGAGGAAAGCCGCGATTTCAGCCCGACGCTTGGCGGCATCACCGTCGGCCTGTCGTCCGGCACATCGGGGCATCGCGGGCTGTTCCTTGCAAGCCCCGGCGAGCGGATGGCGTGGGCCGGCACGATGCTGGCGAAGGCGCTGCCCGGCTCGCTGCTGAGCCGCCAGCGCATCGCTTTCTTTTTGCGGGCGAACAGCAATTTGTACAGCAGCGTGGACCGCGGGGCGATCCGATTCGCTTACTTCGACCTGCTTGACCCGCTCGAGCGGCACCTGGACAGGTTGAATGAATACCGGCCGACGCTGCTGGCGGCGCCGCCTTCGATGCTGCGCATGCTGGCCGAAGCCGCTCTGCAGGGCGAGCTGCGCATTCGGCCAGGCAAGGTGATCTCGGTGGCGGAGGCGCTGGACCCGCTGGACGAACGGTACATTGCCCGCGGCTTCGGACAGCCGGTGCATCAAGTTTACCAATGCACGGAGGGCTTCCTCGGCGCAACATGCCGATACGGCACGCTGCACCTGAACGAGGACCTGGTCGTCGTCGAGAAGGAATGGCTCGATGAGAGCGAGCGCAAATTCGTGCCGATCATTACCGATTTCCGCCGCACGACGCAGCCGATCATCCGCTACCGGCTGGACGATATTCTGACCGAGCGAAGCGAACCGTGCCCGTGCGGCTCGCCGATGACGGCGCTGGATTGCATCGAGGGGCGCTGCGACGATATGTTTTATTTTCCTTCTGCGGAGGGCGGCGGTCTGCGGCCAGTCTTCCCCGACTTCATCCGCAGGGCGATCCTGGCCGCATCCGCGGACATCGAAGAGTATGCGGCGGTCCAGCATTCTCCGCAGCTCGTCGCTGTCGCGCTGAAGCTGCCGGAGCCGCAGCGGGAAGCTTGCTGCGGGCAAGTGCGGCGCAAGCTTGCAAAGCTGTGCGCAGGCATGTCGTGCTTGCCGCCGGAGGTGCGCTTTGCCGAATGGGATGCCGCGCAGCGGCGGCCCGGCGCGCGGAAATTGCGCCGCATCGAAAGGAAATTTCAGCTATGAACGCGAATATTCGATTATATGACGGAGCGGACGCGGAACGCATCCCTTGGCCCGATACGGAGGAAGGGCGCTATGCCCGCGCCTGGCTGCTGCCTTTCATGCGAGAAGGGACGAAGCGGTTCATCGACAATGTGCGCACCCGGGTGATGGCGCTCGCCATCGACGATCTCATGCTGCCCGTTACGGTGAACGACGGGGAATACGATAATTCCTACGTCGTTTCTCCTTATACCCACTATGTTTCCTACGCCGCCGAAGAGCTGAAGGAGCTGCGGAGCCCGCGCCTGGAGCGGGGGCTGGCCGTCCTCCTGCAAGGGATCGGCAGCCTGCTAAGGATGGGGCGGATCAATCGCGCCGTTATCGTCAACAACTGGATGCTGTCGACCAATCTGTACCCGGAGCTGAAGCGGGAACAGGTGAGGCGGATCACCGCCTTCCTTGCCGAGCGCTTTCCGCAGCACGCGATATGGTTCCGCTCGCTCAATCCGCACGATCACCCGGACTTGTGCCGGGCGCTGGGCGATTGCGGCTATCGTCTGGCGGCGAGCCGTCAAGTGTATTTGCTGGATGCGGGGGAGGCCGGCGCACAAAACGCCAAAGCCCGCTGGCTGATCAAGCGGGACGAGCGGCTGCTCGCATCGCAAGGATACGACATCGTCAGGCACGAGGAGCTGACGGCGGCGGATATTCCGCGCATCACGGCGTTGTACCGGGCGCTTTATTTGGACAAATATTCCCGCTACAACCCGCAGTTCAATGAAAGGTTTTTCGCGCTGGCGCTTCGGGAACGGACACTCTGCCTGATCGCTCTGCGCAAGGACGGGCGGCTTGACGCGGTGCTCGGTTATTTTCGCCGCAACGGGATTATGACGACGCCGGTGTTCGGGTACGATACGTCGCTTCCCCGGGAAACCGGGCTGTACCGCATGCTGTCCGCCGTGTTGGTCCGCGAGGCGCAGCGGCTCGGGATGAAGCTGAACGAAAGCTCGGGGGCGGCGGAATTCAAGCGGAATCGCGGCGCTGTCGGACATTTTGAATATACGGCTGCCTATACCCGCCATTTGCCGCCATGGCGTCGCGGATGCTGGCTGCTGCTGGCCGGATTGGCCAACCGGGTGGGCGTGCCTTTGATGCGGAAATTCAAACTGTAAGGTGAATGAGACGGAGGGAGAAATTATGGACAGAAGGGCGGCAGCGTCCGGCGATTCGCCGGTGGCGCTCGTGACGGGGGCATCCAGCGGCTTCGGACTGCATATTTGCCTCGCGCTGGCCAGGGAAGGCTGGCGGGTGATCGCGACGATGCGCAATGTGCAAAGAAGCGGGGAGCTGGAGCACGAAGCCCGGCAGGCGGGCGTATGGCCGAGCATCGACTGCATGCCGCTCGATGTGACAGATCGCCGGGCTGTCGAGCGGACCGTTCGCGATATTGCCGCGCGGTACGGGCGAATCGATGCGCTGGTCAACAATGCGGGCTTTGCGGTAGGCGGATTTATCGAGGACGTTCCGCTGGAGGATTGGTACCGGCAAATGGAGACGAACTTCTTCGGCACAGTTGCGATGACCAAGGCGGTGCTGCCCGTCATGCGCGAACGGCGCCGGGGAACGATTGTCAATATGAGCAGCGTGAGCGGCAGGATGGCGTTTCCGGGCTACGCGGCTTACGCGTCGTCCAAATTTGCCGTGGAGGGATTTACCGAGTCGCTGCGGCTGGAGCTGAAGCCGCTCGGCATTCACGCCGTGCTGGTCGAGCCGGGAGCCTACAAAACCGCCATCTGGGACAAAGGCTTGGGGTCGATCCGCCTTATCGCCAGCCGACCGAAGCGGTGCTGCGCTATTCGCGGCGCACGGCGGAGACAGCCCCGCATCCCCGGGAAGTGGCCGAGGCCGTTGCCCGCATTGTGCGTTCCTCCTCTCCAAGGCTTCGCTATGTGATGGGCAAAGGCTCGTTCGCGGCCATTTGTCTGTCTCGGCTGCTGCCGTGGAAATGGTATGAGCGGGCGATTTTGTGTGCGATGCGGAGACAGTCGTTGCGAAAATAGACGCCGATGGCAAGCCCAGCGTTTCGTTATCGGCCGTCGCCTTCGATACCTGAAATTTTGGCCTGTGGATTATCGCCACATTTTTGAGGAGAGTCCGCAAATGTTGTATTTGGTACAACAAAAATGGGGGGATAACCCCTATTTGCGGCTCAATGTTGCACTTTGTGCAATATTTCGGGCGATGTTCCCGGGTTTGAAGTCTATCTCGCCCAAATTGTTGCACGAAATGCAACATTCTCCTTCCTCTGATGCGAAAAGGAAGGAAAATGTTGCATTTTTTGCAGGATTTGTCGCCTCATGTACCCGGGGAGGGGCCGCACTAACGGGGAGTTCGTACGCTAACGTGGAGATCCGAACACTAACATGGAGCTTGCGCGCTAATGCGGAGTCCGAACACTAACATGGAAGCTTGCGCGCTAACGCAAGTCCGAACCAAGCGCGAGTTGCGGAGGCCGCCGGCTGAGTTTCTTCGTCGCAGTAAAGTGCAGGTTTGCACAATAAAGGGCCATTCCGAAGGCGAAGTTAAAGCTGTAATCCAGCGGGACCCGGCGCAACGCCGGAGCTTCCCGCGTGTAGCCGCTTGAAAGGGGTTAGAGCCAAGGAGTATGGAGCAGTGCTATACCTGTAGTCAGCCCAGCGCTTGGGGCGGGCATATTTAGAGGAATTTTATCGGGGACGAAAAATCACTATCATCAAAGCGGGAGCGGTATGATAGGCAAGTCCACCCAGGGGAAATGGTCGAGAAACTGCCTCAATGCTCGAGCCAAACGATTGTTTCCTAAGGTATAATAACTTATGATGATTAAAAACATTCAAGGTGATTCATATGGACGACATCGGCCAAAACAATGGGAGTTGGTCTCAAGAACCCGGCAGCTGGCATTGGGACGCGAATGGCAAAACGGAAGATTTGGCGATCAGGGGCATCGTAGCTGAAAAGCTTAAGGAAATCGTGGGGGACGCGATACTAAGCGAGAGGACGCCCGTTTTTTTATGCATCGGATCGGATCGGTATGTCGGTGACTCTTTGGGGCCGCTAGTCGGCACGATGCTGGCAGAAAGCGGATTTTCGTTTCCCGTTTACGGCACGTTGGCCGAGCCGATTCATGCTTTCAATTTAAAGGGAACGCTGAAAGAGATCAGGAAGCAATACAAGAAGCCCTTTATTATCGGCATCGATGCCCTCGTTGGCGAAAAGGAAGAAGTAGGACATGTTATCTTTAAAGAAGGACCGTTGACGCCGGGAAAAGCGCTGGAAAAAATTTTGCCGCAGGTAGGCGACTGCCATTTCGTCGGCGTTGTCAATTACATCGATCCGCTGCCTGCCTCGCAATTTTTAAACGATACCCGGCTGTATACCGTGATGACACTGGCGAAAGCGATCGTAAGCGTCATTCTGAAAGTATAGCGTGTAATAAAAAAGAGCCATCCGAATCACTGGATGACTGCGAAAAAGCGAAATTGATGCGCTGCGAGGAAGCGAAAAGCCGCATTGCCTGCGCTCCCCCCGTTACCGTCATCTGATCGCGCCGGTTAGAAACGCTACCGCTATAATGACGATGGAACAGAGCAGCGTCCATTTAAAGGCGTACCGCTGGAATTCGCCTATATCGGTTTTGACCATCCCGACTAACAACAAGGTCGACGCCACGAGCGGGCTTAAAAAATGCACCGGCTGGCCGAGCACAGACGCTCTTGCGATTTCCAACGGATTAGCCCCGTATGCCCCGCCGGCCTCGGCTAAAATCGGCAATACCCCGAAATAGTAGGCGTCATTGGACAGCACAAACGTAAACGGCATGCTGGTGATCGCGACGACAAGCGGAAACAATGTGCCGACGGATTCCGGTATGATCGCGACTAACGCATTGGAGATGGCGCCCACCATTTTCGTTCCCGAGAAAATCCCCGAGAAGATGCCGGCCGCAAACACCAGCAGGACGACGGTCAGCGCATTGCCTGCATGGGATAATATGCGTTCTTTTTGCTGCTCCAAATTCGGATAATTGATCATGACAGCAATGACAAAACCGATGAGAAACAGCACCGAGGCCGGAATAAATCCCGTGACCAACATGACCATGACGGCCATAGCCAACAGGAAGTTCACCCATCTCAAGTGCGGGCGCTTCAAATGGTCCTTGAGCGCATGAACCGACGCGGCTGCTTCGCTGAGCTGCAGCTCGTTGTGAGAAACTTCTCTCACCGGAATGATGCCGATTTTTTCCCGCTCTTTTTTCCCAAGAACGTACGAGATAAATAGAATGCTGACCATACCTGAGAGCATCGTCGGTAAAATCGGCAGAAAAAATTCGTTGGCATCGAGGCCCAAAGAAGCGATGGCCCGCGTCGCCGGGCCGCCCCAAGGGGTCATGCCGCTCATAATGCTGACGGACAGCATGGAAATGGTCGCCAATACGAGTGGATTCATGTTGATGCGAAGATAAAGCGCTAACATCGCGGAGATCGTAATCATATGCGTCGTCGTTCCGTCTCCGTCCAGAGCGACGGTCATGGCGATGATTGCGGTGCCAATTGCGATTTTTACCGGGTCTCCCTTGACGAATTTCATGATTTTATTGATTAACGGATCGAATAAACCGGCATCAATCAAAATGCCGAAAAACAAAATGGCGAACAGCAGCAATACTGCGGACGGCGCTACTTGTTTGATGCCGTCGAGCATCATATCGCCAAGTTCCAAACCGAATCCGCCGCATACGGCAAATACGATCGGGACAACAACGAGCGCGGTCACGGGAGATAATTTCTTTGCCATGATGAGATAAGTGAATACGATGACCATCGAAATGCCCAGAAAGGTAAGCATCGCAATTCCTCCTTTGAGAATCCGCTTTCATGAAACTTGAAACGAGTCTCGCATCGCTGCTTCGTTCTCATGAAGCGCCATCAAATCTGTTGCTTGTCATTAACGATATGACACAGTGATAAATAAGTAACTCAACTTTCGCAGAGCGAAAATCGGTTTAATTGCATGATGTGACTAGACAAACAGCAGATTCAATACGGATGTTGTAAAAATAGAAAAACACCGCTTCGTTTGGTAAAGTGAGAGTGTCGAATCAAACACTACCATACAGAAGAGGTGTCCTCTACATGATAGAGCAAAACGTACAACAGAATCAACTTCCAAATGAAATCAAATCAGCCTTCAAAGAACTGAAAGTGTTGCAACACTTAAGAACAGCGGGCTTCAAAAAGAAATTCGGATATACTTGCTCGTTTCTATTCCAACTTGTCTTTGTGCTCTTGTTTCATCACAAGAACTGGTTTCGTTTGTTGGAAAGCCACAAGGGTGAATCATTTCCTGGCAAGGATGCGGTCTATCGCTTCCTAAATCACAGCGGCTATGCATGGCGCAGATTTCTAACATTGCTTAGTTCCTCCACCATTGGTAAGATTCAGCCGCTGACAGGAGAAAATCGCGTATCCGTATTTGTTGTTGACGACTCCATGTTTGAGCGAAATCGCAGCAAGGCGGTTGAACTGCTTTCCCGATTTAAGGATCATGCGACGGGTTGCTACTACAAAGGATTCCGGATGCTCACGCTAGGCTGGTCGGACGGCCATACGTTTATTCCGGTTGACTTCTCTTTGCTCGCTTCAATCAAGTCGCAAGTGAACGGCATCATGCAGGGGATCGACAAGAGAACGTCCGGCTACAAACGGCGGGTCGAAGCTTTGCTGCCTGCTCCTGAAGTCATTCCAGCGATGATTGATCGTGCGCTTTCGGCGGGCATGCAAGCCTCGTACGTCCTCATGGACAGTTGGTTCACACATGCCCCATTAATCCAAGCGATCCTTGATTGCGGTCTGGATGTGATCGGCATGGTCAAAGCGGACAAGAAACGTTATCTTGTTCGCGGTCGCCGTTTATCCTTGCAAGAGCTTTACTTTGAAGCCATCCCCGTTCAAGGGAAGAACAATGGAATCCTGCGTTCCATTCGTACCGAGTTGTCCCCAGGGATTCCGGTCACAATGGTTTTCGTGCGCCACCGCTCAAAGAAGAAAGAATGGCTTGCGATTCTATGCACTGACCTCTCCATCCCCGAAGAAGAAATAATCCGGATCTACGGAATTCGCTGGATATTGAAGTGTTCTTCAAGTGCGCCAAATCCTTGCTGCGTCTACAAAAAGAGTTTCAGGGGCGCTCGTATGACTTGCTCATCAGTCATACTACGATTGTCTTTTCCCGTTACATATTGCTGGCGTGGCAACACCGACAAAGCACTGACAACCGCACGCTAGGCGGCTTGTTTCATTTGCTATGCGATGAAGTAAGTCAATTAGATTGGGCAGTAGCCTTAAAGCAACTTATTGAATTGCTCGAGGAAGTCGCTAAGAAAGCCAGTAAGAAGATCACAACACTTATCCAAACACAACTTCAGCATTGGATCGCCGGTTTGCCCAATTACATCAAGGCTTACCTACCGAATTTAAGCTGCGAAAGTTGAGTAA
>Ga0207865_102474_pt1 | contig 10692 bp, 9 predicted proteins | sample HigsolmetaAR204D_FD_184836 | JGI IMG/M metagenome (GOLD analysis project Ga0207865, IMG submission 184836) | Ionic liquid and high solid enriched microbial communities from the Joint BioEnergy Institute, USA - AR20-4-D (SPAdes) (version 2) ...
GGCCGTCCGCCACGTCCCCCATCCGGGTTCGCTACTTTTGCTTGGGCGTATAAGGCGCGCTGCCGCTGCCTTGCATGTTGTCGGTCGGCGAAACGTTGGTGTTGCCAGCGTCCGAAGGCGCCTTGCCCTTGCCGTCGGTATGCGGGCCGGACTGGCCGGTCGACGGGCGCTGCGAGGCGTCGGGCATGGGCGTGGTCGATTGCGTGGGGGCCGGCGCTTGCGTGCCGGGTTGCTGTGCCGAGTTGGGCTGGACGCCCGTGGTGTCGTTCGGCGTATTCGACGGGCTGGTCGGCTGGGTGGAAGCCGGGCCGGACTGTGCGATCGCTGCGCCCGCCCAGCACAGCGCCGCGAGGGTCAGTCCCTGGGTCATGCGGGTCATGCCTTTCATCTGCATCTCCTTGGATCGAGCAGGCACGGCGACACATTCGCCGTCGCCGGGGATCCGGCGGCCTGAACGTAGACCCACGTTATCCGAGGCCGTACGCCCGCGCGGTGTCCAGCGGTTAATGCGCTTCTCGCCATGTGTCGTGGCCGACATGGCCCGCGGGCTGGCGCCGGCTGCAAAGCGTTCTTGCGCCACAGGGCACGCGCCGCGCACGAAGCCGGGCTCGGGCGAGCGCACCGCCTTCGCGCACGACTCATTTGCTTGCTTTCCGGCCAAAGCGTTACGCGATCAGCGAGCTCGGGTGCGATCGCCCAGGCGCGCACGCATCGCGTCCGGACGCGACGGTGGCGATTGCGCCGATGGCCGGTTGGAGCATAATGGTGGTCTTACGCACCGGCACCGGGATCGGGCGTCTGCCGACGCCAGCCTGCCGGGGCCTGTAGGGCCGCCGCCGAGGATCCCATCCCATGACCCAACAAGCGCCCAGACGACGCGATTGCGAGCCGCTGACCGGAGACGACAGGTTCCAGTTGCTAGTCGAGGGCGTAAGGGATTACGCCATTTATTTGCTCGATGTAAATGGCAGGATAAGCAGTTGGAATAGCGGCGCGGCGCGCTTCAAGGGCTATAGCGCCGAAGAAATCATCGGCGAGCACTTCTCTCGCTTCTATACCGAACCCGACCGCGCGCAAGGCCTGCCTGACATGGCGCTGCGCACGGCAGCCGAAACGGGCCGGTTCGAATCCGAAGGCTGGCGCGTGCGCAAGGACGGCAGCCAGTTCTGGACCAGCGTCATGATCCAGGCGCTGCATGACGATGACGGCCGGCTCATCGGCTTTGCCAAGATCACCCGTGACATCACCGAGCAACGACAAGCCCAGCTGGAGGTCGAGCGCGCCCGCGACGCGCTCAGCCATGCGCAAAAAATGGAGGCGATCGGGCGCCTGACGGGCGGGGTCGCGCACGACTTCAACAACCTGCTGACCATCATTCGCACCTCGGTGGAGTTGTTGCGCCGTCCAGGCTTGAGCGAACAGCGCCGCGCCAAGTACATCGATGCCATCGCCGATACGGCTGACCGCGCGTCGCTGCTGACGCGTCAGTTGCTGGCGTTTGCGCGGCGTCAGCCGTTGACGCCGCAACTTTTCGACCCGCGTGCGCGCATCGAGGGGATGACGCAGATACTGAAGGCGACGCTGGGGGCGACGATAGAACTGACCTTGGACTTCGCCGACGACCTGGGGGCGATATACGCCGATCCGACCCAGTTCGAAACGGCGTTGCTGAACGTGGTCATCAATGCGCGCGACGCCATGCCCGCCGGCGGCAAGCTTGCCATACGCGCGCGCAACGTGACGGGGTTGCCGCCCATCCGGCGCCATGCCGCCGCCGATGGAGCATTCGTGGCGGTTTCGGTGCAAGACACGGGCTCTGGCATAGAGCCCGCCGTTCTCGAGCGCATCTTCGAGCCTTTTTTCACGACCAAGGAAGTGGACAAGGGCACGGGCTTGGGGTTGAGCCAGGTTTATGGCTTCGCCAAGCAATCCGGTGGCGAGATCGACGTCCACAGCGAATTGGGGGTGGGCACGACATTCACGCTCTACATGCCGCACGCCCAAGAAACCCCTGCCCAGGCTCCCCAGGGCGAGGACGACACGCCCGCCATGGCCCCGGGCGTGCAGCAGCGCAACGTCCTGCTCGTGGAGGACAACCAGGTCGTCGGCCAGTTCGTCAACAACCTGCTCATCGAGCTCGGCCAATCGCCGACCTGGGTAAGCAACGGCCAGGCGGCGCTGGCCACGCTGGAGGAAAACGGCGGCAAGTTCGACCTGGTATTTTCGGACGTGGTCATGCCCGGGATGACCGGCGTGGAGCTGGGCCGGGAAATCCGCCGGCGTTGGCCGCATGTTCGCGTGGTGCTGACCAGCGGCTATAGCCACGTCCTGGTGGAGGAAGGTTCGCACGGCTTCGAGCTGCTGCACAAGCCTTACACTGTCGAAGACTTGGTCAGGCTGCTCAACGGCGCAGCGCGGCGCGGCGGCACGGTGACCTAGCCGGGGGCCTGCCGTCGGCGACGGCTATTGCGGCTATTTCAGGAAGCGCGCTTCGACGTCGCGCATGCGATCGTCACCCTGCAAGTCCATGATGTGGCGGACCGAAGGCAGCTCGGCATCCACCTGGCGGATGCCCCCGTCGCGGCGGATCTGTGCAAAGACTTTTTCCATTGCGCCGACCGCCGCGCGGATGGCGTGGTTGCCGTAGATCACGATGCCCACCTTGCCCAAGGCAGCGATGTCGGCCTCGGTCAGCTGGGGATAGGCGGTCGGCACCAGCACGAGTGGCGCGTGTCCTGGCCATGCCCGCACGAAGGACAGGATCTCGTCGGGCGCGCGCTGCTTGGAATGGATGAGGATGGCGTCGGCGCCGGCCTGCACGTACGCCTCTGCGCGCTGAAGCGCCTCGTCTGGGCCCAGGCCGGCGATCAGCGCCTCGACGCGCGCCACGACGACGAAATCCTTGTTCCGGCGCGCCGCCACTGCGGCCGCGACCTTACCCTGGAATTCCTCGATGCGCACCAGCTCCTGGCGGCCGCCCGCACGCAAACTGGTGTCCTTGGGAAAGGTTTTGTCCTCCATCACGATGGCTGCCGCGCCGGCCGCCTCGTATTGGGGGACGATGTAATGGACGTTGACTGCGTTGCCAAAGCCGGTGTCGATGTCGGCGATCACCGGAACGGACACAGTGGCGGCAATCGCCCGGATCATTTCCAGGTGGGTGCCCATGGACAGGATATTGGCGTCGGGCACCGCGTAGCTGGCTGCCAGCTCGAACCCGCTGCCCCAGATGCCGTCGAATCCGGCGCGCTCGGCAAGCTTGGCCGACAGGGGATTGTGCGCGGCCATCGCGGTGAATAATTTGCCGCCGGACAAAGCGGCACGCAGGGTTTGCGCAGCGGTCATGTGCAGGCGACGGCGGCTGGCGCCGGATCTAATGGTCGAAGAAGGCGACCCAGTATATCCGCGGCCCGCCCGGCGGTGACGTCAATCGTGCTCGGCGATGCGCCGGGAGATCAGGTCTATCGTCTTGCGCAACTTGGCGATCCGGTGGCCGCGGGCGAGGTCGGCAAAGCGGTTGAGCCGGTCGGCTTCGCCCAGATCCACGTGCCAGAGATGCTCGTGAACGTCCGTCGCCGGGTCGTCTGCAAGCGCAGGGCCGGCAGGGTCGTCGCCGTGCCTAGCAGGCGTGGCGACCAGGCCCTGACCGGGCGGATGGACCTGCACCGTCTGTCCGATGCCGCCGGCGCGCGCCATGGCCAGTTCTGCTTGCGCCTGGGCAAGCTGCTGTGTCCAGAATTTTTGTAGCTGGATTTGCTGGCGCAGCACGTTCATGGCGCCGTCGATGGATACGTCCGGCCGCACGACCAGACCGTCCGGCACGCTCAAGGCCAGGTAGGCCGCGAAACAGGCGCATACTGCTGCCAGGGCTGCCAGGTGCGGGCCGCGCCGGGCGGGTCGAGATTCGGTTTCTGGCATGGATCACCCCCTCCCCAAGGGGCGCACGGACCGGCTGCACGCCATGCAAATCTTGATTGTTTTGGATGCGCGCGGGCAGTTAGGGCGGGTTTGCCTGCCGGTCGGCGTTGCGCGAAATTTACAACCCCCCGCCGGTGGCTGTCACGCGCCTTCTGGTAGGACCGGCCCAAGCGGCGCCGTAAGGGGCATCGACGCCAAAAACAACGGCCCGCATCGCTGCGGGCCGTGAAATCCTGGTGGCGCATCCCTGATTCGAACAGGGGACCTGCGGATTATGATTCCGTCGCTCTAACCGGCTGAGCTAATGCGCCACAATCCCTTGCTTTGCGCCGCGATGTCATCGCGGGCTTAGCAAAGACAGAGATTCTACCACAAAATCCTGTTTCGTGTTTTAAACCGTTGGGCGCGCACCACTGGCGTTCGTATCCATTTGGGTATGGCTGCAGCCGCTGCCGCCGCGCGGCGAGCAGCGCGGCCGGGAGCAAGCGCCGCCTGCGGCGCCACGGGCGGTGCCGCAGGGGAAACAGGCGCTTACCCCTGGTAGCCAAAGCGCAGGCGCGCGCGGGTCCGTCCCTGCAGAATCGTCCCAGTACGCTTTGCCGTGCCGCGCCGTCGGCGCCGCATGGCCCCCAACGGCTGCGGCGTGCGCCCGGTGCCTGCGCGTGCCCGGACGCACGCCGCAAGGAGACAGCCATGACATTGATCGTCGCCGCCCGCTTCGACAGCTTCGACGAAGCCGAAAACGCAGCCCGCAGGCTTTTTTCCAAAGGATTCAGCGAAGAGGCCGTAAACATCTTCTTCGTCAATCCTCCCGGCGCCCACGACAAGTATCCGGTGGGCGGCGACCGCGCCGCCGACCCGGACGCCCGCGGCGCGACCAAGGGCGCAGTGTTGGGCGCAGGATTGCTGGCCACGGTGGGCGCGGTCATCGGCGCCGGCCTACTCTACGCCTTTGGGCGCACCGGCCTGGAAATGGTGTTTGGCGCGGCCGTGGGCGCCTACCTGGGGTCGCTGGCCGGGGCGCTCAGCATGGCAGGGCGGCGCAGCCGCGACAATCCGCGCGACCAAGCCATCCGGGTGCGGCATGCCGGCGTGCTGACGGCCGTCCATGTGCAGCCCGAACAGGAGACGCAGGTCGCGCAGGTGCTGCGCGATGCCGGCGGCAAAGACGTCGAGCACGCCCAAGGCCGCTGGCGCGAAGGGCGATGGGTGGACTTCGATCCGCTCGTGCCGCCCGAACCCTCATCCGGCCCGCGGGCGTGACGCAGCCCGGCCGCTTGCGGTGCGGCTGGCCGCGCCCCGCTTGCGGTCCAAGGCCAGCCCAAGGGCATCCCCCCAACCCGCACACGCGATTCCGGGAGCCGATACATGACCACCCGCAAACCCACAGACCCCGTCCCTGAGCCCCGGGATCCCGGCAGCGATGCCAGCCAACGCGCGGACAACGAAGGCCCGGCAGGATTTCCCCAGCGCTTCGACGAGCAGGGCACCACCGAGGACCTGCAGCATGGCGGGTACCAGGGCGGTGACCAGGGCGGTTACCAGGGCACCTATGACGAGGGCAAATTCGAGCACCACCCGCTGGCCGTGGAAAAGGCCGAATCGCCCGATCCGGGCGACACGCGCACGGACGCGCAGCTGCTCGAAGATGTCCGGCGGCGCCTGGCCGAAGGCGGACCTTACCTGGAGGCCGGCGATGTCAGCGTCGAAGTCCGCCAGGGCAAGGCGATATTGCAGGGCAGCGTCGCCCAGGAACAGACCCGGCGCGACATAGCAGCCGCGGTGTCGCGCTGCGAAGGCCTGCTGGGCCTGGACAATCGCATCAAGGTGCTCGCCCCGTGACCTGGCGCCGGGCAGGTGCGGTTGCCGCCTGCCTCCTGCTGGCGCACTGCGCCACCGTGCCGTCGCCGCAGGAGATTGCACAGCAGCGCGAGCAGGTGCGGCGCGCCTACGAATATGGCGAGCGCGGCTACCGCGAAAGCCGTGCCATCATCGGTCGGGTGCAAGGGCAGGATGGGCGCGACTTCCTGCAGCATCACCTGGAAATCGAGGCGGCCGTCAGCGGCGTGCCCTTGGCCGGCGGCAACCAAGTCCGCCTGCTCGCCGATGGACCGGCGACCTATGCGGCCATGCAGCGGGCCATCACGGCCGCGCGCCGCTACGTGCGGATGGAAACCTACATCTTTGACGACGGCCAAGTGGGGCAATTGTTCGCCGACCTGCTGATCGCCAAGAGCCGCTCAGGGGTGGACGTCGCCGTGGCCGTCGATGCGGTCGGCTCGCTGGCCACGCCTGAAGCCGTGTTCGAGCGCATGCGCGAGGCGGGGGTCAAAGTGCTGGTTTTCAATCCCGTCAATCCAATGGCCGGCAGCGGCTGGGCGATCAACCGGCGCAACCACCGCAAGGTGCTGGTCGTCGACGGCGAAATTGGATTCGTCGGGGGCATCAACGTCAGTGACGTCTACACATCATCTCCCAGTGGCAGCAATGGCAGCAGCGGCAGCAGCGGCAGTGGCCGTCCTGCCGGCGGAGCGGGCGAGGGCGCCGCGCAAGGGGGCGGCCTGCCTTGGCGCGATACGCACGTGGAAATCCGCGGCCCGGCGGTCGCCCAGATCGACGCCGTTTTCGAAGCCGGCTGGCGCGAGCAGCAAGGCCCGCCGCTGGCGCAGCGCGCCCATCTGGCGGTTGCGCCTTCGCACGAGCCGCTATTCGTGCGCATCCTGGCCAACCAGCCGGGTGCCGGTGACAGCTATGCCATTTACCTGACGCTGATGTCGGCGATCGCTAGCGCGCGCAAGTCGATATGGGTGACCATGGCCTATTTCGTGCCCGATCCGGCTTTCGTCCAGGCGCTGGCCGATGCGGCCGCCCGTGGGGTGGACGTGGTGCTTGTGCTGCCGGGTTTTAGCGATTCGTCGCTGGTCTTTCACGCCGGGCGCTCACATTACACCTCGCTGCTGAAGGCTGGCGTGCAGATCTACGAGCGTCGCGACGCGCTGCTTCACGCCAAGACCATCGTGGTCGACGGGGTATGGTCCACGGTCGGATCGAGCAACCTGGACTGGCGTAGCTTCGCGCTCAACCACGAAATCAATGCCGTCATCCTGGGCGAGGAATTCGGCGCGCAGATGCAGGCGCTGTTCCGCGAAGACGTGGCGGCTTCACGGCGCATCGATCCACGGCAATGGGAGCGCCGGCCCATATCGGACCAGCTCATGGAAGCGTTTTCGCGGCTGTTCGAGCGCTGGCTCTAGTAGCCGGTCCCTCAGGCCGAGACCGGGCCCGGCGCTGGCGATGTGGCATCGCGCGCAAGCTCGCGCAACGCTTCGGAAATGTCCTTGCGCGGCGCAAAGCTGTGCGGGTCGGCCATGGGCCAGCCGACACGGAAGATGTTGAAGCGCAGCCGCCCTTGCAGCAGTTCGCCGGGTTCGAGCGGTGGATACAGCGCCGACAGCAAACGGACCTCGCTGGCCGAAATCCGGCGCGCGATGTGGTGGGCGCGCAGCTGTGACGGATGCGTCAGCCCGGCTGCCGAGAGCAATTCGGCCAGGGCGTGCAGGGTGTTGGCATGGTAATGCGCCACCCGGGGCGCCTTGTCCTTGACCACCAGCGCGCGCTGGCGCAACGGATCCTGCGTGGCTACCCCGCTGGGGCAGCGGTCGTTGTGGCAGCTCTGGGCCTGGATGCAGCCCAGGGCGAACATGAATCCCCGCGCCACGTTGCACCAATCGGCGCCCAGCGCCATCGTGCGCGCCATGTCGAAGGCGGTGACGATCTTGCCCGATGCACCGAGCTTGATGCGGTCGCGCAGGTTGATGCCGACCAGCGTGTTGTGGACCAGGCGCAGCGCTTCGCGCAGCGGCGTGCCGACGTGGTCGGTGAATTCCAGCGGCGCAGCGCCGGTGCCGCCTTCGGATCCGTCCACGACGATGAAGTCCGGTGTGATGCCGGTTTCGAGCATGGCCTTGGCGATGGCGAACCATTCCCAGGGGTGGCCCATGCAGAACTTGAACCCCACGGGCTTGCCGCCGGACAGCTCGCGCAGGCGGGCGATGAAATGCAGCAGGCCGACCGGCGAGTCAAAGGCGCTATGCGAGGCTGGCGAATTGCAATCCTGCCCCACCGGCACGCCGCGGGCGCGCGCGATTTCTGAGGTGACCTTGGCGCCAGGCAAAATCCCGCCGTGCCCGGGCTTGGCGCCCTGCGACAGCTTGATCTCGATCATCTTGACCTGCTCGCGCGTGGCATTGCGCACGAAGGCCTCCTCGGAAAAGCGTCCGCGCTCGTCGCGGCAGCCGAAGTAGCCCGAGCCGATGTTCCAGATGAGTGCGCCGCCGGGTTCCAGGTGATAGCGGCTGATACCGCCTTCGCCGGTGTCGTGGGCGAAGTTGCCCAGCCGCGCGCCTTCATTGAGCGCGAGGATGGCATTGGCAGACAGCGCGCCGAAGCTCATCGCCGAAATATTGAGCACCGACAGCGAGTAAGGCTGCTTGCAATCGGGGCCGCCCACGGTGACGCGGAAGTCCCGGTCGGCCACCTGGGTCGGCTGCATGGAATGATTGATCCACTCGTGGCCGTCGCCATAGACGTTTTCCTGCGTGCCGAACGGGCGCTTGTCCAGCTGTTGCTTGGCGCGCTGGTAGACGATGGAACGCTGTGCGCGCGAAAAGGGCAGCGCGTCCTTGTCACCCTCGAAGAAATACTGGCGCAGTTCCGGCCGGATCGATTCGAACAGGAAGCGCAGGTTGCCGATGATGGGATAGTTGCGCCGAATGGCGTGGCGGGTTTGCAGCAGGTCGTAGACCCCCAGTGCCGTGAGCGCCAGGCACGGTGCGCCCAGCGCCCACCAGCGCGCATCCCCGCGCGCAAGCAGCACGCCGAGCACGGCGCCGGCCAGCGCCAGGCCGAGCGGCAAATGTCGGCTGACGAAAACGTTCATGGCCTTCTCCAGTCTTTCGCCAGCGCCAAGCATAACGGAGGCCGCGCCGGGCGCGGGCCTCACGCGCCCAGGCGCAGTGCCAACGCGGCCAGCGTGGCCAGCAGCACCGGCGGCGTCAGGATTGCACCCACGCGCAGGTAATGGCCCCAGCTGATCGTCAGCCCTTTGTTTGCCAGCACGTGCAGCCAGAGCAGCGTGGCCAGGCTGCCGATGGGGGTGAGCTTGGGCCCCAGGTCGCTGCCGATGATGTTGGCGTAAATCATGGCTTCGCGCGCAGCGGCGCCGACCTGCGCATCGCCGATGGCCAGCGACACGGCCAGCACCGCGGGCAGGTTGTTCATCACCGACGACAGCAGCGCGGCCGTCACGCCGGTGCCGATGGCTGCGCCCCAGACGCCGTGGTCGGCGCAGCGCTCGAGCAAGCCGCCCAGGTAGGCGGTCAGCCCGGCATTGCGCAGGCCGTAGACCACCAGGTACATGCCCAGCGAGAACGCGACGATGTGCCAGGGCGCCTCGCGCATGATGCGCCGCGTGCCGACCAGGTGGCGGCGGCCGGCCACCACCAGCAGGCTGGCCGCGCCCGCGGCCGCCACCGCGCTGACGGGCACGCCCAGCGGCTCCAGGCAGAAAAAGCCGGCCAGCAACAGCCCCAGCACCACCCATCCGGCACGGAAGGTAACGGGGTCACGCACGGCGCTGGCCGGGGCGGGCAGGTGCTGGACGTCGTAGCGTCGGGGAATGGCGGCCTTGTATAGCGCCAACAGCGCTGCAAGCGACGCAGCCACCGCAGCCAGGTTGACGGGCAGCATGACCTGCGCATAGCGGGCAAAGCCGATGCCGAAAAAATCGGCCACTAGGATGTTGACGAGGTTGGAGACGACCAGCGGGATGCTGGCCGCATCGGAGATGAAGCCGGCGGCCATGACGAAGGCGATCGTCGCCGGCGCGCCCAGCCCCATGGCCAGCATCATTTCCATGATGATGGGGGTGAGGATCAGCGCCGCGCCGTCGTTGGCGAACAGCGCGGTGACGGTCGCCCCCAGCAGGACGATGAGCACGAACAGGCGCAATCCGCTGCCGCCGCCCCAGCGCGCCACATGCAGCGCGCACCATTCGAACAGGCCGGCGCGATCCAGTATCAGGCTGGTGACGATGATCGCGATCAGGGTGGCCGTGGCGTTCCAGACGATGTGCCAGACGGCGGCAACGTCGGCCGGGCCGACCAGCCCGGCGGCCAGCGCCAGCGCCGCGCCGATGCCTGCGCCCCAGCCTATGCCAAGGCCTCGGGGCCGCCAAGTCACCAGCACTAGCGTCAGGGCAAACAGCAGGCAGGCCAGTATCATCGCTCGGCGAGGCAGGACGGAAAGGGCGCGCCATTCTACCGTCGCCGGCGCCTGTGCGGGGGCGGGCGCTGCACCGGCTGCGTCCGCTCCAGGGGCACTGTTGGCCGCAGGAGACAGTCGCGGCCGGTGCAGCGATTTCGCGCCGCGCCGGTTGCGCGATGGATAATGGGGCGTCAAACCGACGCGACAGGAGGGAACCGGGGATGGAGTCGTTGCGCGTGGCGCTGGGCAATTGGGAAGAATTGGGCAAGGACGCAAGCACGGTGCGCCATGCGGTTTTCGTGCGCGAGCAGGCCGTGCCGCCGGAGCTGGAGCTCGACGACATGGACGCCGTTTCAGTGCACGCGGTCGCCTACGACGGCCAGGGCAAGGCCCTTGGTACCGGACGGCTGCTGCCCGACGGCCATATCGGGCGCATGGCGGTGCTGCGCGAGGCGCGCGCCGCGGCGCCGGGGCGCGTGCTGGTGGTGGTGCAGAAGGCTGTCGAGGACT
>Ga0207865_102480_pt1 | contig 10673 bp, 10 predicted proteins | sample HigsolmetaAR204D_FD_184836 | JGI IMG/M metagenome (GOLD analysis project Ga0207865, IMG submission 184836) | Ionic liquid and high solid enriched microbial communities from the Joint BioEnergy Institute, USA - AR20-4-D (SPAdes) (version 2) ...
AGCACCTGACCGGCATCAAGGACGCCGGCACCATCGTGGCGATCAACAAGGATCCGGAGGCGCCGATCTTCGAGGTCGCCGACATCGGCCTGGTGGGCGACCTGTTCACCATCCTGCCGGAGCTGGAGGCGGCGCTCTGAACCACGCGCCCGCGTGCGCCCGTCAGATCTTCGTCGAGGTCGGGCGCATCGCGGCCTGTTTGGGGCTGCAGGGCGTGGCTTCCATCGTCCTGCGCGCCAGCACCACGCCGTTCATCGAGCGCACGGTGATGGTGAAGCCGTCATGGGCCCAGCCGCCGGTCTCGGCCTCGCCACGAGAGTCGGTCTTCGGCATCCACGCCTTGGGGCGCTTGCCGACGTTGTTGACCTCGATCCGCGCGTACTTCAGGCCCAGGCCGGACACGTCCCAGCGCACCTGCAGGGCAGCTGGCGTGTCGCACCCGCTCACGACCTGCGGGGTGATCTCCAGCTCGGCGCGACGGTAATTGCAGCCGGCCCCCAGCAGCAGGACCGCCAGCGTAGCCCCCAGTGCCGGCGCACGGAGTGGGGTGAACGGCCTCACTTCGCGAACTCCTCGAAGCGACCGGTCAGCCGTGCCGCGGCACCGGCGGCCAAGCCGTTGCGCAGCGCGTCCTTCTCGGGCGACGGCTCCATCTGCTCGGCCTTGCGGCCCAGCTCGCGGACGAAACGGAACCACGGGTCCTCGACGCCGGCGGCAGCCAGCACCTCGGCACCGAGGCGCCAGGAATGCAGCGGCAGCGAAGCCGCCTGCAGCGGCGCGTCGTCCTCGCTGCTGACCAGCACCCACGGCACCCGCTGCTGTTCCGGCGCGCCGCCATCGACGAAGCCGAGCAGTTCGTAGACCTCCGGCATCGCCGGCAGGTGATCGCCGAAGAAGGCGACGATGAACGGCCGTCCTCTGCCCCTCATCTCCTCCACCAGCCGCGCGAACTCGCGGTCCGCGTTGCCCAGGTGGTAGAGATAGTTGCGCATGGTACGTTCCGCGTCGCCTTCCAGGCCATCGGGCACCGGGGTCGCGCTCCATGCCTCGGGATCCCGCACCTTGTGCCTGGTGTCGTACGGACCGTGGTTCTCCATGCTGATCGCCAGCACGAAGGACGGCCGATCGTCGTGGTCCAGCTCGTGCAGGATACGCTCGGTCATCGATTCGTCCGAATACCACAGGCCGTCGCGGACGCCGCCGGCCTGCTCGAACTCGGCATCGGTGATAAAGCGGTCGAAGCCCATCGCGCGGAACACCGTCCTGCGCTTCCAGAACGAGCCGGCATTGCCGTGCACCGCCGCGGTGTCGTAGCCCTTCTCGCGCAGCACGCTGGCCATGCCCTGCACGTTCTTCGCCGGCAGGGTCGCGTAGGGATAGTCCATGCCCGGCAGCACGGCCAACGGCATCCCGGTCAGCACTTCGAACTCGGTTCGCACCGTGCCGCCGCCATAGGTGGGCACCATCAGCATGCCACCGCGCCCGCCGTCCAGCAGCGCGCGCACGTTCGGGATCGCCTCCGGCTGTTGGTCCATGCCCGAGAGCACGCGCGGGTCCATGAAGGATTCGCTCAGCACCACGACGATGTCCGGCAGCCGGTCAGGCGCGGTGGAGATCGCTGGCGCCTGCGGCTGCACCGCGGCAATCGCCTCGCGCAGCGCGGCCTCGTCGATCTTCAGGACCTTGGACTTCGCAACCAGGTGGCTGTGCGCGAGGCTGCCGACCAGGCCGGTGTGGAGCACGGCCTGGCTCAGGTTGAGCGGAGAGGCGCGCACCTTCTTGTCGTCCAGCAGCGCGGTCCACGGCCACGCCGCCTGGTAAAGCGTCACCGCCAGCGCCACGCCGGCGACGAAGACGCCGGCTTGCATCGGGCCGAAGCGACGGAAGGACGGCTTCTCGAAGAAGAACACCACCCCGCCCACGACCACCGCCCCCAGGGCGTACACGACCAGGTGCCACTGCTCGCCGAGATAGGAACCGAACAGGGCGAGGCTGGAACGATCCAGGGTGGAGAGGAAGAAGCGGTCGTGCCAGCCCACCGGCGCGGCCAGCAGTTCCAGCTTCATCCTCGACGCCATGTAGAGCAGCCAGTGCAGGCCCGCGACCAGCAGCGCCGAGAACACGAAGCGGCGGGTCAACGCCCACAGCAGCAGCAGTGCCCCCAGGCCCACCAGGGCGTTGGCCACGACCGCGCGGGGTCCGAAATAGGCTTCGGCGGCGACGCCCAGCGCCTGGCGGTCCAGGGCCCACAGCAACAGCGGACCGGCCAGCAGCGTCAACAGGATCGCCGCCGCCTGCAACAGGCGCCGCTTCGGCGTGTGGCCGCTGTCACGCACAACAGCTCCGAACAAACCCACTACCTCACGCACGCGGGGCTGCCATCGATGCTCCCCCGCCGGGGAATCCCGTTCCGTCGCCCCTCAGCCAGCGGAACGGGCATCACGTACTGCTGCGGCAGGGGCGCCCTCAGGGCGCGGTCGCCGTGTCCTGCATCACCGACGTGCGTCCAGCGACGACGTGGATCGCGGGACGTCCATCCCGGCTCTTCACGACGTAATGGCGGATGTCGTGCACGCCGTTGTCCTCAAGGGTACGAATGTACCCTGCTTTGTCCTCTTCCTTCCAGAAAGCGACCCGGACGCCGTCACGGATCCCCCGATGCCTGTCGATCGTCGCCGGCGTCAGTTCGACCTCGTAGGCGACGCGATTGCCGGTGAGGAAGGCGAACGGCATGAAGAAGCCCCAGTCCGGAAAATACCAGACCGTATCCCAGCGTTCGGTCAGCGCAGCCCGCGACAGTGCGGTCAGCGCATCCGTGCTCATGCCCAGGCCGCCGGTGGCGACCAAGCGATCGTGCACCCGCTGCTGCTGGACCATGTTCCCGCACAGCCAAACGCCCAGCAGCAACGCGCCCGCGACCGCGGCCACGCGGCCGGCCGCGCGCGGTGCGGCGAGCATGCAGATCCACCAGGCCGCCAGGCCCGCGACCATGTAGCCGACCGCGATCAGCACGGTGAAGTGGTGCGCCCACATGCGCGCGCCGAACCACGCGGCGATGGCAATGTACGCCAGCGGCAACGCCGCGCCCGCCAGCAGCACCCGCGCCATCACCCGGTTGCCCTTCCATTCCCGCACTGCGCCGGCGAGGCAGACCAACGTGGCGCCGGCCAGCAGCGCGGTGCGCCACGGCGCCCAGCCGGAGGCGACCGGAGCGCCGACCATCATCGTCTCGTTGCCGCCTCCGCTCACCGCCAGGCGCGCGTAGTGCAGCGCGCTGGCGATGCCGTCGAGGTAGCTCGGGCTGCCTTCGGTGGGCTTCAGCCCGGTCACCGCGTTGCGCATCCATTCGACGAACTGCGCCACGCCACCCACCTCGACCGCCAGCCACACGTAACCGACCACGTAAGGCAGCATGCCGGTGACGAAACCCGTACCCCACAGCATCGCCCTGCGCAGGAAACCGGCGCGTCCGGGACCGAGGATCGCCAGCAGCGCCACCGGCAGCAGGAAGAACAGGAACACGAAGTAGCCGTACACCGCCAGGCCCATCGTCGTGCCGGACAGCAGCAGCATCCACGCGCGGGCGCGGCTTTCCTGGACGATGCGCACGGCCAGATGGAACGAGACCATCAGCCACATCTGCCCGGCCAGGATGATGTAGGCCTGGGTGCGGAAGGAACTGATGAAGGCCATGTCGGTCGCCAGCGCAGTGGCCACCGCCAGCGCCAGCCACGGACGACCGGTGGCGCGACGCAGGACCAGCCAGGCGAACAGCACGATCACCGCGCCGTACAGCGCGTGGGTCAGGCGCGCCGACACCACGTGCGTGCCGAGGAAGCCGTAGGTCAGCAGCCCGAACCAGAAGGTCTGGGTACCGTGGTAGAGGTTGCCCAGCAACGGCCACTTCGGGCCGGGCATCACCCACACCGTGTTGTCGAGCGCGGGGTTGAACCAGCGCGCGACCAGGTAGTCCGGGTTGATCGCGTCCATGTACAGCCCTGGCAACTCCACGTTGCGCATGGCGCAGGCCAGGAACACCAGCACCGCGACCAGCCACGCGGCCGGACTGCGTACGGCGCGGCCCACGGCCTGCCAGATCGACCAGTTCATCGCTCTCCCCTCATTCGTGCTGGATCACGACCGCCTGAACACGTAACGCCGGGCCAGCAGGTAATTCACCACCAGCCCCGCCAGCGAACCGGCGGCGACGCCGATCACCGGCCACTGGCGCACGCTGCCCACCGTCGCCACCAGCGCCGCATAGACCAGGTAGTTCACCGAGAACCCGCCCAGTTGCGACACCAGGTAGCGCCCCCACTCCTGCCACAGCGGTATCCCGCGCGCGCTGGCGGAAAACGTGATGCTGCGGTTGAACACCCAGGTCGTGGTCACCGCGCACAGGAACGAGACGAGCCGCGCCAGATAGGGATCGGCGCCAAGCACCGATACCAGCACGTGCAGCACGCCCGCATCGACCAGGAACGCGATGCCACCCGCTACCCCGAACAGCAGGAAGCTGCGCATGTTTCCGCTCAGCCCGGCCCGGGCTGGCGCAGGTAGGCCAGCATCTTCGCCTCGCGCCGCCCGCGGGTGACCGTGTCCAGGACCAGGCCCACGGTCGCGCTGAGCAGGCCGGTCAGCATGATGCCGGTGGCCAGCACCGCGGTCGGCAGGCGCGGCACCAGACCGGTTTCCAGGTATTCGATGGTCACCGGGACCATCAGCAGCACCGAGGTGGCGGCGAGGATCGCGCCCATGCCGCCGTAGCACAGCAGCGGCCGTTCGGCGCTGAACAGGCGCAGCATCGTGCCGAGGATGCGGAAGCCGTCGCGGTAGGTGCTGAGCTTGCTGAAGGACCCTTCCGGGCGCTCCTTGTACGGCGTCTCGACTTCGCCGACGGACATCTTCATTTCCAGCGCGTGCACGGTGAGTTCGGTCTCGATGTCGAAGCCGGCGCTGAGCACGGGGAAGGACTTGACGAAGCGCCGCGAGAACGCGCGGTAGCCGGTGAGGATGTCGCGGCAGTTGCGCCCGAACAGCCAGCTGAGGAAGCCGGTGAGCATGCGGTTGCCCCAAGCGTGGCCGGCCCGGTAGGCCGCGTCGGTCTGGGCCTGGCGCACGCCGACGACCATGTCGTGGCCGCCCTCCACCAGGCAGCGCACCAGTTCCGGCGCGCTGCCGGCGTGGTAGGTGTCGTCGCCGTCGACCATGATGTAGACGTCGGCCTCGACGTCGGCGAACTGGCGCCTGACCACGTGGCCCTTGCCCTGCAGCGTCACGTGGCGCACGCGTGCGCCGGCGGCCGCGGCGATCTTCGCGGTGTCGTCGCTGGAGTTGTTGTCGAACACCCAGATCTGCGCTTCCGGCAGCGCCCGGGCCATGTCCTGCACGACGCGGGCGATGGTGACCGCTTCGTTGTAGCAGGGAATCAGTACGGCGACTTGCATATGGGGGGTCTTCGGACAGGGGGACTCAGTCGCCGCAGGGCAGGCCGCCGACGACGTAGCTGGCCAGTTCGGTGCCGTCCGTCCTGGCCAGGACGAAACGGGTTTCCTCGAACACCCAGTCGCCGGTATCGGCGGCGCCTTCAAGGCCGCCGCGGGTGAAGAGCTTTGCCTCGGACTCGCCGCGCCCGTACACGAGCACCTCCACCTTCTCCCCGACGCCCGGATCGGTGACCTTCCAGCTGACCTGGGCGGCAGTCCGGTCCCTGCCAGGGCAGCGGTACACGTAACCTGGCTTGACCTTCAGGGTGTAGGGACCGGCTTCGACGACGCCTTCCGGCGCCACCGCGGCGATCGCCGGGTGGTCCGCCGTCCCCCCCGCGGGGGGCGGCTCCTCGTCCGAGGGCCTTGGGCCGCACGCGGCCAGCATCATGGCGGAAACCGCCACGAGGAAAGGAAAACGACGCATCCGGGGCTCCTCCCGCTAAGGACATGGGAAAAATCCGCGCAATTTAAGCACAGTTCCCCCCGCCCGCCCATTCCCTTCGGGGGAGACTGCGGAGGCCAGCGCGGCGGTCAGTTCGCCCAGCGGGGTACCCGGACGCAGGCGCCACAATCCGGCCACCCCGGCCGCGGCGGCGGCCTGCAGGTCGCTGTCGTTGTCGCCCAGCATCCAGGAGCCTGCAGGGTCGATCCGGAAGCGTTCGATGGCTGCCAGCAGCATGCCCGGCTTCGGCTTCCGGCAGCCGCAGGCGACCTTCCACTCGCCGAGCCCGGCCTCGGGGTGGTGCGGACAGAAATAGGTGGCCGCCAGCGGCGCGCCCTCGGCCTCGAAGCGCGCATGCACCCAGCGGGTGTAGCGCTCGAATTCGGGGATGTCGTAGTAGCCGCGGGCGATGCCGGCCTGGTTGGTGACCACCACCAGCGCATACCCGGCCGCGCGCGCCGCGCGGGCGAGGTCGAAGATGCCCGGCGTCCACTCGGTCTCTTCGGCGGTGTGCACGTAGCCGTGGTCGACGTTGATCACGCCGTCGCGGTCCAGGAACAGCACGCGGTGCGGCCCGGGACCGGCCAGGCCGGCCGCTTCCGGCGGCACCGTGATGATCGGCGCATGGACCGGTGGCACGCTCACGCCACCCGCTCCGCGAACATCGCCTGCGCGCGGCTGTAATCCTCGGGCACGCCGATGTCGATGAAATCGGACGTGGCGTCGAAGGCCACCACCTCGCCGCGCCCGCTCCACGGGCGCAGCACGCATTCCTCGAACGACCAGGCGCCTGCGCGGCCGGACACCTGCGCGAAACCTTCGCCGGCCAGGAAGTAGCTGCCGGCGTTGATCAGCCCGGCGCCGCTGCCGCCCTTCTCGCGGAAGCCCACCACGCGCCCGTCGGCGACCTCCACCGCGCCGTAGCGGCCGACGTCGTCCACCGCCGCCAGGGCGATCCCCAGCACGCAACCACGCGCGCGGGTGGCGTCCTCCAGCGCCCGCGGGTCGTAGCGGAGGAAAGTGTCGCCGTTGGCCAAGTGGACGCCGTCGCCCCGCACGTATGCCAGGGCCTGGCGGATGGCGCCGCCGGTGCCCAGCGGCGACTCCTCCACCGAATGGACGACCTCCATGTCCCGCCAGCGGTCGCCCACCTGTTCCTCGATCTGGTGCGCGCGGTAGCCGGTGGCCAGGATCACCCGGCGCAGGCCCGCGTCCGCGCAGGCATCCAGCAGCCAGGCCAGGAACGGCCGCCCGGCCACCGGCGCCAGGGGCTTGGGCAGGTCCGGGACGACCTGGCGCAGGCGCGTGCCCAGGCCGCCGACCAGGATGATGATCTCCTCGGCGGCCATCAGCGCGGGAAGATTTCGCTCTCGATCAGCGCGCACAGCAGATGGCCGATGAACTCGTGCCCCTCCTGGATGCGCGGCGTCTCGGTGGACGGCACCTTGAAGCACACCTCGCAGCGCCCGGCCATGTCGCCGCCGGAGGCACCGGTGAAGCCGATCACCTTGATGCCCTTCTGTTCGGCGACGTCGAGCGCGCGCAGCACGTTCTTCGAGCGGCCGGAGGTGGAAATGGCCACCAGCACGTCGCCGGCCTGGCCCAGTGCCTCGACCTGGCGGGCGAAGGTGTAGTCGTAGCCGTAGTCGTTGCCGATCGCCGTCAGGATCGAGGTGTCGGTGGTCAACGCGATGGCCGGCAGGCCCGGGCGGTCGTAGTAGAACCGGCTGACCAGCTCGCCGGCCCAGTGCTGGGCGTCGGCGGCGCTGCCGCCGTTGCCGCAGAACAGGATCTTGCGGCCGGCCCGCAGCGCCTCGACGCAGATGGCCACGGCCCGGGCGATCTGCTCACGCAGGCCGGCATCGGCCGCCATCGCGTTGAAGTTGGCCAGGGTCTTGTCGAACTCGGCCTGGACGAACTGGTTTATCCGATTTTCCACGAGGTGGCTCCGTAGGGAGTGAAATGGGTGTCGTACACGGTGCCACCGGCACCGGACAGGGCACGCACCAGGCGCACCCGCTCGGACGGGTCGCAGACGAACATCATGAACCCGCCGCCACCCGCGCCGGAGACCTTCGCCGCGCGGGCACCGTTGGCGAAGGCCAGCGCCTCGATCTGGTCGATCATCGGGTTGGTGATGCTGCTGGCCATCTTCTTCTTGGCCTCCCAGCCCGACTGCATCACCTCGGCGAACCGCGCCAGGTCGCCGCGCAGCAGCGACTCCTTCATCTGCACCGCCTCCAGCTTGAGCCGGTGCATGGCCTCCAGCGACTGGGTCCTGCCCTCGCGGACGTTGCGCGACTGCTCGTCGATGATGGCGGCCGACGCCCGCGACACGCCGGTGAAGTACAGCACCAGGCTGGCCTCCAGCTCGCACCAGACCCAGTCCTTGATGCGCAGCGGGTTCACGATGACCCGGTCCCCGGCGTAGAACTCCATGAAGTTGAAACCGCCGAACGCCGCGGCGTACTGGTCCTGCTTGCCGCCGGACAGGCCCAGGTCCTTGCGCTCGATCTCGTAGGCCAGGTGGGCGATCTCGTACTCGCCCAGGGCCAGGCCGAAGTACTCGTTGAACGCGGCCACCAGGGTGACCACCATGGTCGAGGACGAGCCCAGGCCGGAGCCGGGCGGGGCGTCGGAGTGGGCGCGCACGCGCAGCGCCGGACGCTTGCCGCCCAGGAACTGCTGGCACACGCGCAGGTAGACGCCGCGCATCAGCTGGGTCGGGCCCGGCGCCAGGTCCACCCTGGCCGGGTCCATCCGGTCCGCGTGGCCGGCGTCCTGCGCCTCGAACTCCGCCAGGTCCGACCGGGCGTTGCTGACGGTCGCGTAGGCGAACTTGTCGATGGTGACGTTCATGACGAAGCCACCGTGCTGGTCGCTGAACGGCGACACGTCCGTACCGCCACCAGCCAGGCCCAGGCGCAACGGCGCGCGGGATCTGACGATCATTTCCGGTTTTCCTTGCTTGGTTCGATCGAGAGGGCGTCCACCAGCTGCGCCGACAGCGCCTGGCGGGAGAACAGCGAGGCGACCAGGCGCGCACCGGCGCGGGAGCGGCGGCGCCACAGCTCGTCGTCGGCCAGCAGCGCGGCGATGGCATCCGCCAGCCCTTCCGGACCGTCCTCGACGGCCGCCACGTCCTCCAGACCCGGCATGCCCTGCGCACCCACCCCGGTCGTCACCACGGGAACGCCATTCTGCAGCGCTTCCACGACCTTGCCCTTGACTCCCGCACCGTAGCGCAACGGCACCACCGCCACGCGGGCCTGATGGTAACGCCGGGCCAGTTCCTCATCGCTCACGTAGCCGGTGACCTCCACCAGCCCGCCGGCGAGCGCGCGGACCGCGTCGGTCGGCTTGGAACCGACCAGCGAGAGCCTGAGGTCCGGATACGTGCGCCACAGCCGGGGCATCACTTCCTGCACCAGCCACAGGGCCGCATCCACGTTCGGCGAATGGGCAAAGCCGGCCACGAAGAGCAGCCCGGAACGGCCATCGGGTTCGGCGGCGTCGTTGAAGCGGTCGAACGCGTAGGGCGCGATGGCGCGCACGCGCGTGCCCGGCTGCAGCGCCGCCACCTCGTCGGCCTCCTCCTGGGACGGATACAGGACGATGTCCGCGCCGCGCCACAGCTCACGCTCCATCGCCTCGAAGCGCTCCGCCTCAGCGCGGAGGTCTTCGCGTCCGGACACGTCCGCCTCGCGCAGCAGGCGGCGGAAGTGCAGGTCGTGGCCGTAGTAGGCCACCGTCACCTGCGGCACGACGCTGCGGAGGGCCTGCAGGTACGGCACCGAGATGTGCGGGCGGGACAGCAGCACCGCGTCCAGCTCCGCGCCACACTCGCGCAGGTACTCCTCGAATCCACCCACCCGCCTGCTGCCGTAGATGACCTCCACGCCGCGGCGCTGCAGTGCCGGCGCGTAGTCGGGGTCCGGCCACAGATTGTCGGGCCAGAACTTGACCACCCAGCCGGCGCTCAGCAGGGCGTCGATGAAGGCCGCCATGGTCCGCGAGCCGGCATCGCGGTCCGGCTGCGGCACGTAATGGTCCACGATCAGCGCCACCTTGCGGCCCCACGAGCGGTCGCGGGCACGGAACACGTGCTTGCCGTTGGGATAGTGCGCCTGCAGGGCGCCTTCCCAGCGCTTGCGCAGCTTCTCCTGGTTGGCGACCTGGTAGGCCTTCACGCCGCCGGAGGTGTCGGTGCCGTGCGAGATGCCCTCGAAGTGCACCACGGTGGAGAACGGCGTGTAGTAGACCTGACGCCCGGCCTGGCGCACCTTGAACGCCAGGTCCGAGTCCTCGCAGTAGGCCGGACAGTAGTGCTCGTCGAAACCGCCCAGCTCACGGAACAGGGCCAGCGGCAGCAGGATGCTGGCGCCGGAGCAGTAATCCACCGGGCGCACGTAGTTGAATTCATGCTCGCCCGGGTCGCGCAGGCGGCCGTAGTTCCAGGCCGAGCCGTCGCGCCAGACGATGCCGCCGGCCTCCTGCAGGCGACCGTCCGGATACACCAGCCTGGAACCGGCCATGCCGGCGTCCGGGTGGGTGGCGAACACGTCCAGCAGGCCGTCCAGCCAGCCTGGCAGCACCTGGGTGTCGTTGTTGAGGAAGCACACATACTCGCCGCGGGCCAGCTCCGCCGCGGCGTTGCACGAGCGGATGAAACCCAGGTTGCGCGGATGCTCGTGGTAGCGCAGCCCGGGCACCGCGGCCAGGCGCCCGATCTCCGGATCGCC
>Ga0207865_102482_pt1 | contig 10666 bp, 7 predicted proteins | sample HigsolmetaAR204D_FD_184836 | JGI IMG/M metagenome (GOLD analysis project Ga0207865, IMG submission 184836) | Ionic liquid and high solid enriched microbial communities from the Joint BioEnergy Institute, USA - AR20-4-D (SPAdes) (version 2) ...
GGCGACGCCGCCGAGCCCGGCCCGCACGTGCGTGCTGCGGCTGCCGAGCGCCTCGGGCACGGCGAAGCCGCCCGCCGCCGCGAGATACGCGCGCATGCCGGCGCGGGCCGCGCCCAGCCGCAGCAGCGTGCCGCCGCGCACGAGCACCGGTCGCCAGCCGGGCAGCGCCTCGCCGCCCGCCTGCGCGTCCATATCCGCGCCGCACAGCGCGACGAGCGTATCCCGCTCGAAGCGCAGCGCCGGCCCCGCGAGCGTCAACTCCAGCGCCGCGGCGCCCGGCGCGTTGCCGACAAGCAGGTTCGCGGCGCGCAGCGCGAACCGGTCGACCGCGCCGCTGACGGCGACGCCGACGCCGCGGTAGCCGTAGCGCCCGGCATCCTGAATCGTCGTCAGCAGCCCGGCTTCTTCCACGAGCACGGTCATCCCGGGCTGCCCCCTTTCCGCACCGGCCTGCCGGCCGCTTCCCGCTCCTTCTGCATCTGTGCGAAGCGGGTCGCGGAGATGGGCTCGAAGCGGAGCCGATCCCCGGCCTTGAGCAGGCTGGGCGGCTCCCGCCGGGCGTCAAACAGGACGAGCGGCGTCCGGCCAAGCAGCCGCCAGCCGCCCGGCGAGGCGAGCGGATAGATGCCGGCCTGCCGTCCGGCAACGCCGACGGAGCCGGCCTGTACCGCCAGACGGGGCTGCGCCAGCCGCGGCGCAGCGAGCGGCTCCGGCAGTCCGCCGAGGTACGGGAAGCCCGGGAGGAAGCCGATCATGTGGACGGTGTACGTCGCCGCGCAAAACATCCGCACCGCCTCCTCCGGGCTCATCCCGGCCGAGCGGGCGACCGTCTCGAGATCGGGCCCGAAATCGCCGCCGAAGCAGACCGGCACGACAAGCGCGGCCGGACCGCCGGCGGCGTCTTCCTCCGCCCGAGCCGCCCCGACCGGCTCCGCAGCCGGCTCCGCGGCCGGGTCCGCCAGCGGCTCTTCCCCGATGCCGATAAGCAGATGCTCGAGCCACTCGCACATCCGTTCATAGGGCGAGCGGCCGTCCGTCCGCTTCGCGCCGCCGCGCGCCCGGCCCCGCGGCAGCGGGCCGGCCAGAGCCGCTTCATCCGTATGCACAAGCCACGGATCGTAGTACACGGTGACGGTCGTATAAGCCCGCACCCACTCCCGCACCGCAGCCGGGCGACAGTCCCGAAGACGCCGAACCGTCTCGTCCACGAGCCGGAGGGCGCGCTCGCCGATCGGCACGTTCCAGCGGATGACAACCGCTTCCTCGCCTAGTGCGTACAACTCGTAGCCTTGCTCTTCCCGCTTCACGCGTGCGCTCCCTCCTTTTTGCGAATTTATGCGTTTTCTTTCCCGCTATCCTGCTCTCTTCGTTACTTGGCGAAGCCCTGCTTCTTGAGCCAATTGGCGCACAGCGCAGGCCACGTTCTCGCTTCCGGATGCTCCTCTGCAAGGCCGAGGCCGTGGCGCCCGCTCTCATAAATATGAAGCTCGAAGGGCACCCCGTTCCGGCGCAGAGCGGAGGCAAACAGCAAGGCGTTCTCGACAGGAACTCCGGCGTCGTCTGCCGTATGCCAGATGAAGGCCGGCGGCGTGTCCGGCGTTACCGCATTTTCGTTCGACAGTTGCTCCACCAATGCGGCATCCGGCGCCTCGCCGAGCAGGTTCGTCCGGGAGCCGACATGCGCATGAGGATCGGCCAGCGTAATGACCGGATAGCACAGCACCATCAGGTCCGGCCTGCAGCTTTGCCTGTCGACCGGGTCGTCCGCCTCAGGCATACCGCTATCGTAGCGGGTGCCGGCCGTCGCCGCCAAATGTCCGCCCGCGGAAAAGCCGAGGATGCCGACCCGGCCCGGATCGATGCCCCACTCGCTTGCCCGGCTGCGGACGATCCGGATCGCGCGCTGCGCGTCGGACAGCGGATGCGGATGTTTATACGGCGCCACACGGTAATGCACGACGAACGCCGAGATCCCGAGGCTGTTCAGCCACTTCGCTACCGGCTCGCCTTCATGCTGCGCCCGGCGGGCGTAGCCCCCTCCGGGACATACAATGACGGCAGCGCGCGGTTCATCCCCTTGCACCAAATAAGGCACGAGCACCGGCTGGTCCTCCGCCCCGTTGCCGAGCGCTCCCGGCGTTCCTTGCGGCCACAGCTTCAACTCCATCGATCATTCCTCCTGCTTCCATTCATCGTATTTGAGCCATTTGCGTGATAGACGCCTATGACGTGCGAAACCTCGTCATCGGTCGTCACCCGCGGTCTTGAAAATTCAGCGTATGGTTACCGCCAAAATTTTCAAAATAGACGCCTATGACGTGCGAAACCTCGTCATCGGTCGTCACCTGCGTGCAGCACCATCAGGTGATGAAAACGGGCTGCGGACCTTGGACGATTTTACAAGATAAAAACCAGGCTTCTCGAGGTCGATCATACTACAACCGCCGCCGAAAAAAAACAGCCAGCTCAAACATGGAGGGCGCGCAAGCGGCCTTATCATTTTGGGTCGACAATAAACGTCAAAATTTCACGATAAGTATGGCGCTTCGACTAGCCTTCGTATATAATGACTCCTGTTAACCTTCGTAAGAAAAAAATTTTTCGCCGTCCTTTCGAGGATGAGCGACCGCGGTTTAAAACGGCAATCGGCATCGTTTCAAGGATGAGCTGTCCGCGGTTTAGCAGCAGTTTTTCTTGGTACAGTAAGTTTACTACAACGTGCTCGTATAATTGCGGGAATCGGCCCGCAAGTCTCTACCCGGACACCGGAATGCCCGGACTACGAGTGATACTTGGCCTGTGCCCGCCGGCCTGACGGCCGCAGGGCGCTTGTCGCTAGGTCATGGGACTGGCCCTCCCCGCCTGGCGGCCTTTACATCGTATCGCTCGATGAATCGTCTCAAGCTGCAGGAGACGGTCGGTCGAGTTTTTTTATTTTTTATTGGCCGAATTTACCCCAAAAAGCAGTAAAGATGCCGCATCCCGGGCGGATGCGCAGGTGGACACGACAAGGAGGATATCAGGCGTGAAGTTATTGAAGGACAAAGTACTGCAGGAAGGCATCGTGCTGAGCGATCATGTGCTGAAGGTCGACGCATTCCTCAACCACCAGATCGATCCGGCGCTGATGCTGGCTGTCGGCGAGGAGTTTGCCTCCCGTTTCGCCAAGGACGGCGTGACGAAGGTGCTGACGATCGAATCGTCCGGCATCGCGCCGGCCGTTATGACCGCGCTGCAGCTCAAGGTGCCGCTCTTGTTCGCCCGCAAGCAAAAATCGCTGACGCTGCGCGACGACATTTTTACGGAAAAGGTGTATTCGTTCACGAAGCGGGAGACCAGCGAAATTACGGTATCGCGCAAATTTTTGTCGCCGGAAGACCGGGTTCTCGTCATCGACGATTTTTTGGCGAACGGAGAGGCCGCTTTCGGCCTGGCGCGCATCGTCCAGCAGGCGGGGGCTCATGTCTGCGGCATCGGCATCGTGATCGAAAAAGCGTTCCAGCCGGGCAGCCAAAAGCTGCAGGCGGCCGGTTACCGGGTCGAATCCCTTGTCCGCATTGCTTCGCTGACCGACAGGCAGATTGTTTTCGCCGAAGACGCCGAGGACGTTCGCATTCAATAAATCAGGGCTATTCCCTGCAAAATCTATAGATTGAGAGGTCATCGTTTCCCCATGCCATCGAAACAACCTGTCATGCGCCGATTCTCGCTCGGCCTGCAGCACGTGCTGGCCATGTATGCAGGAGCCGTCGTCGTGCCGCTGATCGTCGGCGGAGCGCTGAATTTGAGCGAGCAGCAGCTCGCCTATCTTATTGCCATCGATCTGCTGACCTGCGGCATTGCGACGCTGCTGCAAGTATGGAGCAACCGCTTCTTCGGCGTCGGCCTGCCGGTCGTGCTGGGCTGTACCTTCACCGCCGTCGGCCCGATGATCGCCATCGGCGAGCGGTACGGCATGTCCGCCATATACGGCGCCATAATCGTCTCCGGCCTGCTCGTCGCGCTTTTCGCCAGCCTGTTCGGCAAGCTGATCCGCTTTTTCCCGCCGGTTGTCACCGGATCGGTCGTCACCATTATCGGCGTTTCGCTCATCCCCGTCGCGCTGCAGGATATGGGCGGAGGGGCGGGCAGCCCGGATTTCGGGGCGCCGTCCAATCTGCTGCTGGCGTTCGGCGTGCTCGTCCTGATCGTTCTCATGAATCGCTTGTTTACCGGCTTCCTGAGGGCTATCTCCATACTGCTCGGACTGATCGCCGGCTCGCTTGCCGCCGCGATCATGGGCAAGGTCAGCTTCGCCCCGGTGGCCGAGGCTTCCTGGTTTCATGTCATCCGGCCGTTTTATTTCGGCGTGCCGACGTTCGAGTTGTCTGCCATCGTCACGATGACGCTTGTCGCGATCGTCAGCCTGGCGGAGTCAACCGGCGTCTTCCTGGCGCTGGGCCGCATGGTCGGCAAGGATCTGACCTCGGACGATTTGACCCGCGGCTACCGCGCCGAAGGCTTGGCCAGCATTCTGGGCGGACTGTTCAACGCGTTTCCGTATACGACCTATTCGCAGAACGTAGGCCTCGTGCAGATGAGCAACGTCAAGACGCGCGACGTGATCATCATGGCTGGCGGCATTCTCGTCCTGCTCGGCCTGTGCCCTAAGGTTGCCGCGCTGACGACGCTCATTCCGTCTCCGGTGCTCGGCGGGGCGATGCTCGCGATGTTCGGCATGGTTGTCTCCTCCGGCATCCGCATCCTCGGCTCGCAGGTCGATCTGAACCGCCACGAAAACTTGCTGATCATCGCCTGCTCCGTAGGGATGGGTCTCGGCGTTACCGTCGTTCCCGGCCTGTTCGAGCAGCTTCCCGCGTGGGTGCAAATTTTGACGGACAACGGCATCGTCGCCGGCAGTTTCACGGCAATTGCGCTAAATCTGATCTTTCATGCCGGCCGCCGGGCCGAGCCCGCGGAATCGACAGCACCTGCACCGCAGCCGGCCGGCAAATAATCGGCACGCGGCTAAACGCCGTAGCCGGCAGCCTGCTGCTGGCTACGGGCTCCCCAAAGCTTCGCTTCTAACCTGCATTTTAAGCAGGAAGCGGGGCTTTTTTTCGTCCCCTGCGGCGTTCGTATATAATAGGGAGTACACCGGCCGATGCGGCATATTGGCTGAATGGATTTGCCGGAATTTTTGCAGACCTTGGAGATGGCGTCATATGAAGGAGTGTTTGCGGAAGCTATGACAATGACACGGAACCGGACCATCATCGCCTTGCTCGCCGGACGGCTGGCGCTCCGGCTGAACCGCCGGAACGCTGCCCGGCAGTTCGGCCGCCAGATCGCGGTCTGCCTGCTGCTTGCGGCTGCTATATTCGCCGCCGGATGCCAACCCGAGCCGTCGCCTCCCGCTCCAGCACCGCCCGCGACCCCCAATGAGCCGCGGCAGGAACAGGACAAGGATGCGGAGAGCTTCGTCCCGGACAAGGAGCTGAGACTTCACTTCGTCGCCCAGGACGGGCTCGAGAAGCCGGAAGACGAGGCGAAGAAGCTGGCCGATGCGCTGGAAGCAAAGCTTGGCCTTCGTGTTAAAATCACGCTGGCAGATCGTAAAGCCGACGTCATCAAAGCGATGGAGTCGAAACAAGCGGAGCTGGCCATTGTGCCGCCTGAGGATTACGTCTATCTGCACGACGAGAAGCAGGCGGCCAGCCCGCTGCTGCTCGCTCTGGATTACCGGATCGAGGACGAGACCGGGGAGGCAACGACAGAGCTCGTCGCGTCCCATAAAGCGATGATTGTAGTGAAGGCGGATTCGCCCGTCCGAACGGTCGCCGCTTTGAAAGGACGAACGATCGCCTGGCAAACCGTGTCCTCGCTGACGGGATATGTGTGGCCGGCGAATGAATTGAAGCGGCAGGGCATCGATCCCGAACGGGATTTAACCGGCATCGAGATCAAAGGGCACGACCGGGCGGTCATGGCCGTGCTGAACGATCAGGTTGACGCGGCCGCCGTGTTCCAGGATGCCCGCGCGCTGATCGCAGGCCGCATTCCCGACGTATTCGACCGCACGCGGGTGCTTCTCTATACGGCCCCGATTCCGAACGATGTTGTCGTCGTGCGCAGCGACATGGACGATGCCTGGAAGCGGCGAATCGCCGCGGCATTGATCGACGTCAGCGCCACCGGCGGCGAAGCGCATTTTCCGGTATATCTTCTGCTCTCTCACCTGGGGTATAAAGCAGCAAGTGACGCCGCCTTTGCAACGGTCAGGGAATATACGAAGGGAAGCGGCGCCGACGGCGCCAAATAAACGAAGATGCTCGAGGCTCAGGCCGTCTGCGGTTCGTTTAATCGCGCCAGACCGCTCGTGAACGGCAGGCTGCCCCTGCCGCTCACCGCCCTTCGGCCGCGCGCGAAATGAAGCCCGCCCGGGCGATGCAAGCTTGGATCGCGCGGCCCGTCCGTTCCATTTGAATTGTTCTCTGGGAGGCTTAGCTTCCGGCTACGTCGCGTTTGGCAAAGGCGAGCCAGGAAACGAACATGAAGACGATCCAGTAGAGCGCAAGCATCGTCACGGAAAAGCCGAGCGTCATCCCTTGGACGAGCGGCTGGCCGCCCAGGAAATAAGGCGTCAGATCGGTATTGGCGAACAGGATGAATTTCACCCAGCCGTAACCGAACCGGGCCAGAATGGCAATCGCCGTCGAAGCCGTGAACATAAGAAAGATGGACAGGCCGATCGCCAGCGAGCTGCTGCGGAAGACGGCGGAAATCATGAACGCCAGCGTGGAGGCCATCACGATTTCGACTGCTTGAAAGCCGTATGCCCGCACAACCGAGAGGAACGACATCTCCTCGGGCAGCGCGCCCCCGGCGCCAAAAAAGATCAGGCCGGCAAAATACGAAGCAATGAACAACAGCAGCAGCAGCGCTGCGATAAACAATAATACGGCGATGTATTTGGCCCATAAAATTTTGCTGCGCGAAGCCGGGCGAATGAGCAGCAGCTTGATCGTGCCCCACGAAAATTCGGAGGCGACCGAATCTCCCGCCACGATGACGGCAAAGATGAAGGCCAGTCCGGATAAGCTGGTCGTGAGGCTCATAAAACCGACCACGTGATCGATGCCGGTATCGAGTACGTATTTCATCAGGACGGCCATAAACAGCACGGCCAGCACGAGCAGCCCCAGCATCATCCAGGTGCGGACGCGGCCGTATATTTTCATCTGTTCGTTCTGCACGAGTCTAATCAGGCTAGACAATGCGATTCCCCCTTGTCACCTCGAGGAATTGATCCTCAAGCGTCTTCGTCAGCGTGCGGATGCCGCTCACCTGAAGCCCGCCTTCGACCAGCAGGGCGTTCACGCGGGCGATCGCCTCGCGGCGGTTCGGCAGCGCAACGATCATGCTACCGCTCCCTTCCGTGCGGATTTCCCCGATCTCCAGGACGCCGCCCCCTCCGTCGCGCAGCTCCCCGGCCGCTTGCCGCAGCTGCTGCAGCCGTTCGGACGCTTCGCCCGGCATATCGACCTCGAAGCACACATCAACGAGCTCCGCTTCGCCCGGCCGCTCCTTGAACGAACGGACGTCGAGCAGTCTGCCGTTCTGGATGATGGCGACGCGGTCGCACATCAGCTCCATCTCCGACAGCAGGTGGCTCGAGACGATGACCGCAAGTCCTTCGGCCACAGCCAAATGCCGCAAATAATCGCGCAGCTCGCGGATGCCCTCTGGATCGAGTCCGTTCGTCGGCTCGTCCAGCACCAGCACAGAGGGTCTGTGCAGAATCGCCTGGGCGACGCCGAGCCGCTGCCGCATGCCGAGCGAATAGGTCTTCACTTTATCGTGAATCCGGTTCTCCAGATGAACAAGGGCGACGACTTCGTCGATTCGTTCGCCGGGAATATCGGGGTACATTCTGGCATAATGGAGCAAATTTTGATAGCCTGTCATAAAACCGTAGAACTCCGGGTTTTCCACAATCGCCCCGACTTGACGCATCGCCTGTTCGAACTCCCGCTTCACGCTGTGTCCGGCGATGACGATCTCCCCTTCCGTCATGGAGATCAGCCCGACCATCATGCGAATCGTCGTCGTTTTCCCGGCCCCGTTCGGTCCGAGAAAGCCGAACACCTCCCCCGGGCGCACGGCGAACGTCAGCCCGTCGACGATCGTTTTTCCGCTGATCCGCTTGGTAACTCCTTTCAGCTCAACGATTTTTTCCACGCTGTAGCCTCCATATCCATATAAGATTAAAGATCACTGCCTCGTTCTCATCCATCTAATCTTTGACGGAAAAAGTATATCATACCCTTCGTTACGGACCAAAAAATGAAGCCCTCATAAAGGGCATTATCCGCACCAAAAATGACAGCATCCGCTAGTTGATGCATCCTGCCTTACGGATATCTCGGGATCGTCTGGCCGGGATTTTTCCGGTTATTTTCGACAAAATCATGTCGATGCCGCGATTTGCAAGGAAGCTGGCAGCGCCTTGTGACGTCCTTCATAGTCGGTCTTTCGCTGCCGAAGTAAGCTGAAATCGTAAAAACAAAATGCCCGAATATCGGAGCGAAAGGAGTGGAGCGTATGGCGGTTAATGAAGAACAGGTTCGGCCAACCGCGGCTGCTGACGAGGTGAACGAACTGGTCGCAAGGGCCCGGCAGGCGATGGAGGCGTATTTGCGGCTGGGACAGGAGCAGGTCGATTCCATCGTGCAGGCCATGGCGCTGGCAGGCCTTGACCGGCACATGGAGCTTGCCAGGCTGGCCGTTGAGGAGACGGGGCGAGGCGTATACGAGGACAAGATCACCAAGAATCTGTTTGCGACGGAATACATCTACCACAGCATCAAATACGACAAGACAGTAGGCGTCATCGAGGACAATCCGTTCGAAAGCTATCAGAAGGTGGCGGAGCCCGTCGGCATCATTTGCGGAGTGACCCCTGTCACCAACCCGACATCGACGACGATGTTCAAATCGCTGATCGCAGCCAAGACGCGGAATCCGATCATCTTCGCCTTCCATCCGTCCGCGCAGCAGTCGAGCATTGCGGCGGCCAAGACGCTGCTGGAGGCGGCCGTCAAGGCGGGCGCGCCGGAATATTGCATCCAATGGATCGAGCACCCTTCCGTCGAAGCGACGCAGGCGCTGATGAACCATCCCGGCGTCTCGCTCGTGCTGGCCACCGGCGGCTCCGCGATGGTCCGGGCAGCCTACAGCACCGGAAAGCCCGCGCTCGGCGTCGGTCCCGGCAACGTACCGTGCCTGATCGAGAAGTCGGCGGATCTGAAGCAGGCGGTCACCGACCTGATTTTGTCCAAGACGTTCGACAACGGCATGATTTGCGCCTCCGAGCAGGCGGTCATCATCGAGGAGGCCGTGTACGACCAGGTTCGCAAGCTGATGACCGATTACGGCTGCTATTTTCTGAACAAGGATGAGACGGAGGCCGTTTCGAGGCTGGTGATCAACCCGGAAAAATGCGCCGTCAATGCGGCCATCGTCGGTCAGTCGGCGGAGCGGATCGCGGACATGGCGGGAATTCAGGCGCCTGCCGGAACGAAGATTCTCGTGGCCGAGCTGGAGGGCGTCGGGGACGCGTGGCCGCTTTCTGCGGAGAAGCTCAGCCCCGTGCTGGCCTGCTACAAGGTGCCCGACGTTTGCCAGGGTATCGAGCGGGCCGCGGAAGTTGTCGCTTACGGCGGGATGGGGCACTCCTCGGTTATCCATTCCCGCAACGAAGAGGCGATTGCCGCGTTTGCGCAGCGGCTGCAAACCGGGCGGGTCATCGTCAATTCCCCGGCCACGCACGGCGCCATCGGCGACATTTACAACACGAACCTGCCATCGCTGACGCTCGGCTGCGGCTCTTACGGGCAAAATTCGACGACGGCGAACGTGACGGCTGTGAACCTAATCAATGTGAAAAGGGTGGCGAGGCGTACGGTCAACATGCAATGGTTCAAGGTGCCCCCGAAGGTGTACTTCGAGCGGGGAGCGACGCAATATTTGGAGAAAATGCCGGATATCTCGCGCGTGCTGATCGTCACAGACAAGACGATGGAGCAGCTCGGGTATGTGGAGAAGATCGAGTACTACCTGCGCAAGCGCAAGACACCGGTCAGCATCGAGGTGTTCGCCGACGTCGAGCCCGACCCTTCCACCGACACGGTCGACAAGGGGACGGCGCTGATGCGGGCGTTCCAACCGGACTGCATTATCGCCCTCGGCGGCGGTTCGCCGATGGATGCGGCCAAGGCGATGTGGCTGTTTTACGAATATCCGGATACCGAATTCGATGCGCTGAAGCAAAAGTTTCTCGACATCCGCAAGCGGGTATACAAGTATCCTAGGCTCGGGTCCAAGGCGAAGTTCGTCGCCATTCCGACGACGTCGGGCACTGGCTCGGAGGTCACATCGTTTGCGGTGATTACGGACAAAAACAAAGGCAACACGAAATACCCGCTCGCCGATTACGAGCTGACGCCGGATGTGGCGATCGTCGACCCGGAATTCGTCTACAGCTTGCCGAAGACAGCCGTCGCGGATACGGGCATGGACGTGCTGACGCACGCGATCGAAGCATATGTGTCGGTCATGGCGAACGATTATACGGACGGGCTTGCGCTCCAGGCGATCCGGCTCGTGTTCGACAACCTGGAACGCT
>Ga0207865_102494_pt1 | contig 10620 bp, 12 predicted proteins | sample HigsolmetaAR204D_FD_184836 | JGI IMG/M metagenome (GOLD analysis project Ga0207865, IMG submission 184836) | Ionic liquid and high solid enriched microbial communities from the Joint BioEnergy Institute, USA - AR20-4-D (SPAdes) (version 2) ...
CACCATCCTGGTCATCGCCGTTGTCATCATGGTCGCGGGCATCGTGTCCGGCTTTCGGAAGAAGCGTACGGGACTGGCGGCGGATGTAGAAATGTAAGAGGTCTCAGATTACCGAATAAACGGAGGTATTTAAAGGATGAACATCGATTTGACGAACAAAACCGCGCTGGTGACCGGCGCAAGCTCGGGCATCGGGGCGGCCATTGCCCGCACACTGGCGGCGGCCGGAGCCTGGGTCGCCGTCAATTATCACCGCAACCGGGAGCAGGCTGAGGAAGTGGTTCGGGACATTGGCGGACAAGGCGGAATCGCCCGGTTGTTTCAAGCGGACGTCACCTCGAACGCGCAGATCGACGCGCTGGTTCGGCAGGTCGAAGCGGAGCTCGGTACGGTCGATATCCTCGTCAACAACGCGGGGCATATGCTGGAACGGCTGGCCAACGCCGATATGACGGAATCGCTCTATGGGCAAGTGATGGATCTGAACCTGAAAAGCGCCGTGTTTTTGTCCAAAGCCGTCCTGCCGGGAATGATTGCAAGGCGCTGCGGCTACATCGTGAATATGTCCTCCGTCGCAGCTCACCATGGCGGCGGTCCGGGCGCCAGCATATACGCCGCGAGCAAGGCGGCCGTCATCGCCTACACGAAGGGGCTGGCCAAGGAAGCAGCCGCTCACGGCATCCGGGTCAACTGCGTCTCCCCGGGCTTTATCGGCAACACGCGGTTTCATGAACAGCTGACCTCCGAGGAAGCGAGGCGCGCGATGATTGCCGGCACCCCTCTGAACCGGCAGGGGGAGCCTGAGGATGTGGCGAATGCGGTGCTGTTCCTCGTATCTCCTCTGTCCGATTTCATTACCGGGGAGACGATCGAGGTGAACGGCGGCGCTTATATGCGGTAAACCATGATCGATAGCCAAAAAAGAGACCCACAGCCATTGCGCCGTGGGTTTTCGAATATATATATATATATATATCAAAAGGGGTCGATTCTTAGTATAGTCCCGTTACCTTAAAGAGAGATGAAAATCAGATTGCAATTCTATTACAATGCTGCGCGCGGGGGGAAGGACGGCTCGTCATCGGAGGCCGGATATAACCGTTCGGAGCCGATCAAGGCATGCTGCATTTTCCGGACAAGCCTCTTGGATACGGCACGCATATCGAGCCGCAGGAAGTGCGATGGCTGTCGTTCAATCGATTCATTCCTCCCTCAAGAAGAGGTCGCAGCTTCATGCCATGCGCCAGTCGCCCTCGAAAGCTTCCCTCCCCCCCGTTCACTCCGCCGCCTTCGCCGCTCCCGCAGCCGGCCATGATTTTACGCTTTGCACGAATTTGGCGGGCTCGTCGGTGGCGAACCAGCGCAGGCCGAGGTCGAGCAGGCGGTGAATGGAGCGCTCGTCGAAGGCGAACGGCAGCACCTCCAGATCGATCCCGGCAGCCGTCGTCTCTTCCAGCGCCGCCCGCACGAATGCCTCGTTCAGCGCATACGGCCAATCGGCCGCGGCGTCATTCGTGTTCAGATGTAGCTGCACCTGATCCAGCCCGCGGAATCCGGATTCGCTTGCCTTGCGGAACGACCGCTCGATCCGCTCCGGCGTGCCCCCGATCCACAGCATGCTCTTGACGCCCGCCGCGATCTCTTTCATTCGCTCGCAATTGTCCTGCACGTTGTGAGTAAAGATGATCTGTTCGTTCACCTCGTAGCGGTCGATCAGCTCCCCCAGCCGCGTCAAATCAACCTCCTTCAAATCAAGATAGGCCATGCGCTCCGGTCTGCCCTTCATCTCCATGAACATCTCTTCCAGCGAAGGAATCCGCTCGCCCTTGAACGATTCCGCAAACTTGACCCCCGCATCCCACTGCCGAACTTCATCGAATGTGAGTTCGGTAATGGGCCGATCCTTGACCGAATCCGGAGCCGTTGTCGTTCTTGCCGGGGTGGCGTCGTGCAGACAGACGATGACGCCGTCCTTGGTCGTGCGGATGTCGGCTTCGGGGATCCCCCCTAAGCCCCAGGCATACCGATTCGCTCCCATCGTATTATCCGGAGCCTCATACGCCCCTCCTCCCCGGTGAGCCTGCCAAAATACTTGTTGCGATTCATGCGCCATCGAAATTCGCCGCTCCTCTCGATTTATTTGCTCGCAATTACAAATTTAATGCTCGAAAATGCTCGTTTTAGTTCATATTACAAACGTTAGCTTTGCCCTGTCAAGCATTCCGTTTGTTAAAAAAATATGTAGATATTGTGCAGATGATGTAAGTCACTTGACACCTTGCCGAAAATGGTCTATTTTCAAGGAAAAGCTCAAAATGAGCAGAATCGTACAATTCCAAGCAATCCGGCCTTCCGCTGCCGGGAAAGCTTGAGATCGGGGGATTTCCATGCTTGCAGCGGAGAGAAAACAGCGCATTGTCGAATATGTCAAACAGAAGAATGTAGCGACCGTCAGCGCTCTGGCCAAGGAATTCCAGGTGCATGAGGCTACCATTCGCAGGGATCTCGCAGAGATTGAACAGGAAGGGCTGCTGCGCCGAACGCACGGCGGCGTCATTGTCGATAAAGGGGCCAATATCGAGCCGGCCTTCAAGGACCGGGTCAGCGATCAGCTTGATCAGAAGATTCGCATCGGCAAATATGCGGCATCGCTCATCGAAGACGGCGATCACATCATCCTCGACTCGGGAACGACGACGATGCATATCGCCCAGCATTTGGTCGGCCGCATCAATATTACCGTCGTCACGAACGATATCAACATCGCCGCCAGCCTTCGCGATTCGACGGACATCACCGTGATCGTCACCGGAGGCACGCTGTATCACGCCAGCTTCATGCTGAACGGCATGTACACCGATCAGATGCTCAAGTCGCTGCATGTGCAGAAAGCTTTTATCGGCACCCCCGCCATCCATCCGAAGTTCGGGCTGACCCATCCGGAGGCGCTGCTTGTGCCGACCAAGCAGTGGATGATCCGCGCTTCCCAGGAAATCATCGTCGTCGCCGACGATACGAAGATCGGGAAAGTTTCGCTCCACAACGTCGCGCCAATCGAGGACATCCATACGTTCATTACCGGCTCGGAAGCTTCCGGGCTGCAGGTCGAATCGTTCCGGGAAGCCGGCGTCAATGTGATCACCGTCTGAGCGTAAGCTTCATAAATGAGAACCGTCCGCGAATTGGGCGGTTTTTCTTTTTATGCCCGTTGCGCTCGATCAGGACGCCGGACGAAATCGCTTGCGGGTCGTTGTGCTTACCGCCGCATGAAGCCTTGCGCAGATGAACGCCGTAGCCCGTTTTCGTCCGTACGCCCCGGCGCTTCAAGATGGCCGAGCATTTATCCGGCCCGGACGCCGGCCTGGACGCCCCGCCTGCTCCTGCTAGTCCCGCTTCCCCCGGCTCCCGAATCGGCGCAGCGCCGAACGGTAATCGCCGTCGCTCATCGGAGCGTCCGCCGCCGCTTCCTGTGCAGCCGGCTCCGACGCTTTCTCCGGCTGCTGAGGCTGAAGCCGGCGGCGTATAGCCTCGCGGTATTCGCTGTCTGCGGAGGCTCTGCCGTCATAGTTCTGAGCGGAGCCGGGGGCGGGGACTCCGGCTGCTTCCGACGCCCGGGATGCTCGGTTCACTTCGGCCGCCCCTACGGACGCCGCTGCCGTCCAAAATGGCGCCGCTTTCCCAGACACGGCCTCCGCCCCTGCTGAGGGTACCTCTTCCGCTTCGGCCCTCTCAGCCCCCACTATCGCCCCGCTCGGCGCCGCCTCTATCGCCCGGGGTGCATCGACCGTGCCGGACACCGCTGCCGCTTCTGCGTTCCCAGCCGCTTCCGTCGCGGCGCTCGGCGGCTCCTGGTCCCCCGCCTGGCGAACATGGGACAAGCCAGCTCCCTCCGCCTTCGCTTCGATGCCGCGAGCGCTGACCGGCTCCTCTGCGGGAGACGGATCGAGCGGATATTGCCGCTCGCTTCTTCGCGGAGGGGAAGACGTGAACGCCTGCATATTATATACCAGCAGCGCGACGATCAAGATCAGCCCGACCGCCACGCTGGCTATGAACATAACCATCGCTTACCCTCCTTCCAACAGACTGCTCATAAGAAACTACCTGCGTGCAAATCGACGGGTTACCTCCGCGACCCTTACGCCGAGCGCTCTACCCAGCGCCTGCCCTTTCTCGCTGATCGGTTCCTTCTGGTCTACCGGACAAGTGATGCCGACGCCATAATAAGAGCCGTACGTCGCATTCTCCGGCACGCTTCCCGGCAGGCCGACGACGATCATCCCTTGGTGCAGCATCGGCGTGATCAAGCTGGTCATCGTCGATTCCAGTCCGCCGTGTTCCGTCGCCGTCGTACAGAAGACCGCACCGATTTTATCGACCAGCTTGCCTTCCGCCCACAAGTGCCCAAGCTTGTCGATCCAGGCCTTCAAGCCGGCGCTGATCGTACCGAAATGGCCCGGGCAGCCCCACAGGATCGCGTCCATGTCGGCCAGCTCGTATACGTTCGCCGATTTTACGTCATGGACGAACACTTCGGCGCCCGCTGCGCCGGCAGCGCCCTCCGCGATCGCCTCGGCCAACGCTTCCGTATGGCCGCCCTCGCTGTCGTAGACAATATATATTTTCATGCGAATATGTCTCCCTTCGTGAAAGCTCCCTACCGTCACACATCACCTGGTCTGACTGGCGGCCGGCAGCAGAATCGCTTCGCCCCCGGGCTCCGCCTTCCTAACCGCGACCTTCGGATCCTTGCGCACATCCCGCAGGAACACGCTGAGGGCCAGGCCGGCGGCCGAGATGATCGACGTCCAGAAGAAGGCATCGTTGATGCCCGTCCCCGTCGAATGCAGCTGCGCCTGTCCGGCCAGCGTCGCGACGGCGCGAGCCTGCGCCTCTGCCATCGGCATATGCCCGGAAGCCGCCATGCTCTGCACGAGCGAACGGAACGAATCCATGAAGCCCGGGTCCTGGGCATTCATCCGGTCGGCATAGGCCGCATAGTGCGCGTTCGTGCGCATCGTAAAGATCGTCGTCACCAGGCTCGTCCCGAGCGAGCCGCTAATTTGCCGCAGCGTGTTAGACATCGCCGTGCCGTGACTAGCCAGCTGCCGCGGCAGCTGATTCATGCCTGCCGTCATAATCGGCATCATCAGCAGCGACATGCCGAAGTAACGAATCATGTACAGCAGGACGATATAGCTGTAGGACGTCTCCAGCGTCAGCTTCGTAAAAGCGAACGTGGTGACCGTCGCAATCATCATCCCGATGACGGCAAGCGGCCGCGGCCCGACCTTATCGAACAGCACGCCGGAGACCGGCGACATGACCATCATGACCAGCGCCCCGGGCAGCATGAGCAGGCCAGAATCGAGCGGCGTAAAGCCGCGCAAATTTTGCAGGTACACAGGCAGCAAAATCATCCCGGCGAACATGCTCGCCGTCACGAACACGTTGATAACCGTCGACAACGAAAAGATGCCGTACCGGAACACGCGCATATCGAGCATCGGCTGATCCGATCGCGCCTGCTGGATGACGAACGCCGCGACCAGCACGGCGCCTGCAGCGATAAAAGCGATGACCGCGGGATCGGACCATCCTTTCGAGCCGGCTTCGCTGAGACCGTACAGCAGCGAGCCGACGCCGAGCAGGGAAGTAACCGTTCCGAAATAGTCGAGCTTGATCTTCTTCGGTTCCTCGATGTTTTTCAGCGTAAAGAGTGCGATCAGCAGCACGATGACGCCCAACGGTATCATCCCCGAAAACAAAAGATGCCAATCGTAATACTGCACGACCCAGCCGGACAAGGTCGGCCCGACGGCCGGCGCAAACATCATGGCCAGGCCGAATAAGCCCATGCCTTTGCCCCGCATTTCCGGCGGGAAAATGTACAAAATAACGCTCATGACAAGCGGTGTCAGCACCCCGCCGCCGACAGCCTGAATCAGGCGGCCGATCAGCATCACCGAAAAATGCGAAGCCATGCTGCAGATGAGCGCCCCGACGGTAAACGAAAGCATCGCCATCAAAAACAGACGCCGCACTCCGAAGCGTTCGATCAGAAATGCGGACAGCGGAATCAATATCCCGTTGACGAGCATATAACCGGTCAGCAGCCACTGAATGGTCGTCGTCGTGACGCCGAAATCTGTCATCATATGCGGCAGAGCGACGTTCAGCAGCGTCTGGTTCAGGATCGCCAGAAACAATCCCAGCATAAGCACGACGAGCAGCGGGATGTGACGGGAGACGCCGCCCCCACCTTCCGCGGGAGAAGCCGCGCTGTTGGATTCCATAGACGATTCTCCTTTCCTTAAGATCATAAACCGTTAGCGGCATCAAACACCGGTGTGATGAGCCGGCAGCTATTTTTTCGCAATGACTACCTTGGCGTTCATGCCCGGCAGCACCGTATCAGAATAATTGGTGATGGATATTTTCACCTGCACCTTTTGCGTCACCTTGCTGTAGTTGCCGCTAGTGTTGCTCGTAGGCAGCAGCGAAAAAACCGAGTTCGTCACATACCCGATCTCTTCGACCTTCCCTTTGATGATCGTGCCCGGGTCGCCGTCCACCGTCACGTCCACAGACGATCCGATCTCGATATCTTTAATGTCCGTCTCGTCGATATTCGCCAGCACATACAAGTTGTGCATATCGATCACTTCGGCGAGCGCCTGTCCGGGCTGTACGGCTTGTCCTTCCCGGGCCTCGTTCTTCACGATGGTCCCGCCGATCGGGGCGACCACAGACAGCGGTTCGCCGTCTCCGTCGATTCGGCCTACCCCGCCGTTTTTCGTCACGACAGCCCCTTCCTTGCCGTTCCAGCTCGACAGCTTGCCGGCCGCCGGCGCCGTCACCGCCATCATATCCCCGGCTACGCGGGCATCTTCGGTTTTAATATATTGGGACGACTGGGTATAGTAATAAAATCCGCCCAGGACGAGCGCAACGATCACCAAGACGCCAACAAAGTTGGCCAAAAACAAGCGACCTTTCATCATTGGTTCCCTCCATTATTAATGAAATAAATTACTTTTCAATAAAGTTATTTAGTATCGAAAACACTTTAGCATATAAAAAAAAGGAATACAACGAGCAAAGTCATCCTGTATACTGCTTTTATAGGCATTTTGCGAAAATATTGGCGGGAGGAGAGCGGAAATGGGAGATATTACCGAGGAACTGGCCAACCATTTTGAAGCGATCGACCATATGACCGAAATGTTTTTAAGCTATAAAATGAAGGTGCTCGAAACGACACACGGCGACTCGCCCTTCCGGATGAATCCGACGAAGTTTCATATTTTAAAAACGGTCTTTCGCCACGAGCCCTGCATGGTGATGGATATCGCCCGGAAGCTGCAGCTGTCGTCCGGAGCGACGACGATCGCCCTGAACCAGCTTGAGGAAGACGGGCTGATCGTTCGCCTCCGCAGCGAGGAGGACCGCCGCACCGTACGAACCATGCTTTCGGAGCAGGGCCGCAGTCTGATCGTCGAAGCCATGCAAACGCGCAACAGGCTGATCAAGGAGATGCTGGAGCCGCTGACGGGAGAAGAGCGCGAGCAGCTGTTTCGCATCGTCGGCAAAATTTCCGCCCAGCTGGAACGGAAAATTCATTCGCCAGCGGATAAGATATGAAGCGCCGAAGCAACCTAATGGCATAAGCGCTGCATGCGAGAATAGGAGGCTTATAGGGCCATGAGCTTGGAAAACAAAGTTTGGTCTGTGCTGGAGGACATTTTGGACCCGGAGGTTCATATCAATATCGTGGATATGGGGCTCGTGTATAACGTTGACATCGACGATAAGAACAATGTCGACATCAAGATGACGTTGACCGTGCCGGAATGCCCGCTGGCGGACGAGATCGTCGGCGAGGTTCAGGAGAAAGTCGGCGCCATTGACGACGTACGTCAGGTGAACGTCCAGCTCGTCTGGGAGCCGGCCTGGACGCCGGCCCGCATGAACGATCAGGCCATCGAGGAATTCAAACGCCGGCAGACGATGGTCTAGAAGGCCAACGGATTTAAGAGAAACGCCTATCGACGTCCATTCAGCGAAACCTTGCCTCGGCAAGGTCCTTTAGCGTGCAAAACCATACTTTGCTGCGACATGGAATACTCCTCCAATTCAGCGCTATTTAAAACGTTGAATTTTCAATATCGCAGATGACGACCGATGACGAAAGGAATGGGCTCGTCATAGACGTCTCTCCTTGCGGGTTCGGTTATAAAGCGCGCACAACGTCTTGGTCACTACTGGACTAGCCTGGGGGGCACAGGGCCAGGGCCCCCGCCGGCCGCCTGCCAGGCCGCCATCACCATCTCCTCTCTAACGCAAGTGACAAACGCTATTTTGCTGAAACGCCGCCTTTTTAAAATGTAACGCAACGTGGTATCGCTATTTTGTCCAAAACGCTGAATCGGGTAGCCCAAACGCAAAATAAGGCTGTTCACTTGCGTTACAATCTCAAATCGATGGTTTTGAGTAAAATAAGCTCTGTGGCTAGCGTTAGCTTAAGATCTGCCCGGCAAAACGCGGACCCACGGCCAGCGAAACGCTAATCGAAGGGCAAGCTCTACCGAGGTCCTTGCTTCAGCTTTTTTTAACCCTGCGCTCAGCTTCTTCTCACCGTGCGCTAAGGCCCCGTTCAGGTTGCGCTTGTATACTGATACATGTAAGCAATCATTGCCTTGAACGAAGGGGCAAGCTTCGAAAATACGCGCAAAGGTGGAATGCATCATGAGAGAAGAAGCAACCCGTCCGTATACATTGTCTGAGGACATCGTCGATATTCAACCGGTCTCGGCATACAGCAAGCCGCACCGCCGCAAGGGAAACAGCCTGTTTGCCGCTTTTATGGCCGGCGCTCTGCTCGTAGGCGGTCTGATGTACACCGCGGACAAGCTGAACCTGTTCAGCGGGGGCGGCTCCGGCCAGGCCGCATCTGCCTCCGGCATACAGGCCGTATCCAACCGCAGCGGGACCGGAAGCGGCGATATCTCCGAAATCGCCGAGCAGGCGAGTCCGGCCGTCGTCAAGATCGAGACGAAGGTCGCAGCAAGCCGCTCGTCTGCAGGGATGAGGAACGGCAGCCCGTTCTTCAATCCGTTTGCCCAAAACTTCGGCGGCAGCACGGACCCCGCGAACGAAGGCGGCGAGCTGCAGACGAGCGGAACGGGCTCCGGCTTTATTTTCCAGAAGTCCGGATACATCTTGACGAACGAGCATGTTATCGCTGGCGCCGATCAGGTCGATGTGTACGTTCAAGGCTACGATCAGCCCTTCCAGGCGAAAGTGCTCGGCAGCAGCGGCGAGCTGGATCTGGCCGTCCTGAAAATCGAGGGCGACGGCGAATTCCCGGCCTTGACCTTGGGCGACTCCGACCAGTCCCAGATCGGGGATTGGGTCGTGGCGATCGGCAACCCGCTCGACTTCGACTATACTGTAACGGTCGGCGTGCTCAGTGCCAAGGAACGGCCGATTACGATCGCCGACGATGAAGGCACGCGACAGTACGAGCATCTGCTGCAGACTGATACGGCCATCAACCCGGGCAATTCCGGCGGGCCGCTGCTGAACTTGAACGGCGAGGTGATCGGCATTAATACGGCGGTCAATGCGGCAGCGCAGGGCATCGGGTTCGCCATCCCGGCCAGCACGGTCAGCTCCGTGCTCGACAATCTGATGCAGGGTACGGACGCCGTGCAGTCGTAAAGAAGCCCTTCCAGGAAGTGGCGGTTGAAGGCCTGTCGGTATCCTCCTATAATGGGGAACCGAAAGGAGACGATGTCCATGAAGCAATGGGGACGATTCGCCGTCCTTCTCCTCATGTCGATGCTCGTCATCGGCGGGGTTAGTGCCCCGCAAGCCCAGGCAGCGCCGCTGCTGACCCAGGGCAGCACGGGCGGAGACGTGTGGGATTTGCAGTTTCGTCTGAGCACGCTCGGTTATTATCAAATGCCGCTTGACGGCATATACGGCTCTCATACCGCAGCGGCGGTCAGCCGCTATCAGAAAAATTACGGATTGACGCCGGACGGCAAGGTTGGAAGCGCCACCTGGCGGTCACTTAAGAAATACACGCTGAACCAGCAAGAAATGGACATTATGGCGAGAGTGATCTACAGCGAGGCGCGGGGAGAGCCTTATGCGGGGCAGGTCGCCGTCGGTGCTGTCGTCATGAACCGGATTCAATCCGGGCAGTTTCCGGACAATATCCGCGATGTCGTATTTCAGCCCGGCGCCTTCACGGCGGTCGACGACGGCCAATATTGGCTAACGCCGAACCGTACCGCTTATCGGGCAGCCTATGACGCTGTGCGCGGCTGGGATCCTACGGGCGAAGCCCTGTATTATTTCAACCCGGTCACCGCCACCAGCAAGTGGATTTGGACCCGACCGCAAACGTTGCAAATCGGAAAGCATATTTTTGCCAAATAATGCTGCATCAATGCGAAAACCTTGCCCGCAGGCAGGGTTTTCTTCATAATAGAGCGCGGATAGCCGATTCCGCCTGATGGTCCGGCCCATGCTGCGAGGCCGCCACGCACTGTCCGGCGCAGCGGAAGCGGCCGTGGCGGACGAGGGTCCGCGGCTGCGCCGCGCAGCGGA
>Ga0207865_102498_pt1 | contig 10604 bp, 12 predicted proteins | sample HigsolmetaAR204D_FD_184836 | JGI IMG/M metagenome (GOLD analysis project Ga0207865, IMG submission 184836) | Ionic liquid and high solid enriched microbial communities from the Joint BioEnergy Institute, USA - AR20-4-D (SPAdes) (version 2) ...
CGAACTGTTTGGGGAGCGAACCTTGTCTACACACGTAACGTTCTTCCACGCGAAAAAAATGTACATGCGTGGGGAAAGGATTCAAGAAGGTTGAGAGTGTCCAGGAAATGGGCACTCGATTTTTGTTTTTGCTGCGAAAACGTAGTACTATTCGGATACTGTTTCGGTTCACCTGACTGTTACACGTCAGTGTATGGATGGTTGTTGTGGTAAGAATCGCAGGAAAAAATATTGAAGATATCAAATTACTCAAAAAAAAAACAATCAAAAAGGAGTCGAATATGTCTACAACATTTAACGAACGTCAGGCACTACATATGACATTGCAATCTCTGCTTGAGCAACGACTATCTCTAAGAAGAGAGTATATGGAACGAGACAAAGAACTGGGGGAGGAGATCAAGCAGCTCTTGTACCGAATCCGTGAGTTGGATGAGCAATATGGTGTACCTTCCAGCACGAATGATCGGCAAGGAGAAACAACAAGTGGATCGGCGGTTTCCAATGAGATACCGGCCAAGCAAGCAGGTAAAGCTCGAAAGCCGTATCAGCATCATGATTATCCGGGAATAGCTAGGAAGGTAGAAACGATTTTGGAGGAAGCGGCAGCACCGCTGACACTGACAGAACTTTACGGGGAACTGCAAAAACGTCAGGGAGTCGAATGGGCGAATCCGTACATGATTATCCAAAAGGCGCTGAAGCACTCAGAAAGAGTTCAAGTGCAGAAGGAGGGCAGAAAATTAGTGTTTTCGATTGTGTAATGATCCCCGGTGTTACGAGGCTTTGTAACCGGTTGCTGCTTGAATCTGGAAGAGAAGAGGTGAGGAGTGCGGCGGATCGGGCAGGGTGATCGGCGGGCGTGTCGGAAAGAAGGGGCTGTTGGGATGTCTGCCAGATCCGCCTCGTTCCCTTTTGCCGTTGACGGCAATTGAGTGCAGGCGGAGCATATTCCGTAGGGAAGTGGCTGTATTGAACACTCTAGAAAAAAACGATGATGCCTTGGAAGACTGCGGAGAACGTCAGTAGCCGTTACGATCGAGGCGACAACAGCGTTCCAGCAGGGACAGTTACTAGCGGTTACCAAATGCTCTCAGGGATCAGGATGAACAATAAAGCATGTCTCCAGAGGCCCGGTATTCGTAAATAGCTGGTGGAACAGCCAGACGCTCATCCTGGATCCCTAGACGGTGGTTAGCATTTGTTCTACTTCTTTTCCTCATTCATCCTGTTTTGAATCGCAAGAATATACTTGTCCAAGCGTTGGCTCAGCTCAACAACTGTATCATTTGATAAGCTGCCTGTCTCCTGAACCAATTGAACCAATTGCTGTCGTAGCTCCTCCGTTGTCTTTAACAAGTCATGAATGCGTGGAAAATTGCTCCTTTCCTGTTCAAACTGCCGCATGTTACACTTTACTTGAGGGCGATGTCCCTCTCTTGTGGGGGGCGTTCCTTTGACCTGGCGAGGGAGAGGAACGTCCTTTTTACACATCATAGATCGGACGGGTTTCACCTCCTTTTTCTTACAAAACAGGACAATTATAACTATACAATGGTATCCCAGAACCAACAGACTGAAAAAAATGGAATATTAAAAGCACCCCGAAGGGTGCTTGTGATTTAGCGCTTAACCGCCCATTCCGTGTGTAAGAGTGGTCACTGTTTGACTTGTTTCAACCGGCACCGTTTCGACATTTGAAATACCGCTCAATACACTAAATGTGACAATAAGTGAAAGCAAAAACGTCCTTACCTTCATTTGTTGAACCTCCTTTTAAAATTTCTTCATAGACTCTTATCTGCTGCTCCGATGCTTGATGTCGATGCTCCCAAAACAATTCTGTACAACGTTTAAAGGCTTGGTGGTGATTCATCCTGTCAGCAAGGGAAAGGCAACATAACGTTTCTTCTAGAGCTTTGGCAATACGCCCCCTTTTTAACTCATATATAGCTTTACAATACCAAAAATGATAATGTCTGCCAATATTAACTGGGTCTTGGTAGTTCTTAAAACGATCAATGTCCTCAGAAAAGTGTTCCAAAATGTGATCGATAGAAAAGTCATATTTACTAGCTGATTCCATGAGAGTTAATAATCCGGCTGGGATTTCGGTGGGATGATTGACCAGAAAATCCAAATATTCCGGTAGAATGTCTATATTCCCCATCAATAAATCAAGGGTATAGAGATTGGCTTTTGCCCAGATTCGGAACTTTTCGACTTCTCTTTGGCCAGCATCGTCCAAAAGTTGAAACCATCCCAGATCGGCATATCCCTGCACATACTTTTTGGCTTCTTCGTACATACCTTGCATTTGTAATGCCACGCCTTTTGCAAGAAATCCTTGCCCATAGTAAACAACTAGGTGACGATCTGTTTTTAACGGTTCGTATTCCTTGTTACTTTTCCGTCTGCGCAACTCGTCTTCATATACTGCCGTTGCGAGGGCACGCAATTCGTCGGCGTATTTTTCAACCTGATTCCACTTTTGTACCATAAAGCAAACATTAGCCAGTTTTAGTAAAGCATCTAACTGATACGGTTCAGGTAGCCGCTTTCGATAGGGTTCAAAGCGGATAACCGCCTCCCAATGTTCCTCTGCATTTGTTCCTTGCAAGGTTTGAAATAATCGATAGTGAGCCAACACAAAACAATCGGCGTGGCTATCCTTTTCGTTATCAATTACGAGCTGATAAAATGGAACCGCCTCTTTTCGTTTCCCGCTTTCAAATAGATGTTCGGCCACGGAGAAAAGAATCGACACATTTTTCGGGTTCTCCAGCAACTTGGAGACGATAGACTCAATACAATCCTGCCTCCCGATTTCCGCACAGCGAATTAGGTATGGAACCAGTCGCGGCCGCGACACTTTTCCCTCGTAGAAACACTCTTCCTCGTATAATTCGTACAACCATCCTGGCACCTGACCAAAAGCTCTAGCCAGAGCGTCTAGCTGCCTAATCGTTATCGCCCGAGGAGGATTTCTATTTAGGATAGCACTTAAATGTCCTTGATTAATACCAGTTAATTCACTTAGTTTCCTAAGTGTGTAACCATGCTTTTTTATGTGATGCACAATTTCAGATCGCAACGACCGATGCCCCTTTTGTAATTCCATATATAAGCACTAACCCCCTAACGAAATACTGAAAACACCCTCTTTTTCCTTCATTTTACAATAAAATTGGATAATATAGAAGCACTTTACTGTAGTAATTATTACTCATTGCATCCATTATGGCGATCTGGTGATGTGCAATGTACAGGGACTATTTTCGAAACGGACAGAATCCTCCGACCAGCAAACACTGTCCAACAGTCTCATAAATAGCGCTTCTGTTTCCCCGGTTCTCGTTTCTTTGCTAAGATGAGCCTCACCGGTCGCTACGATTGGAAGCACACTGCTTCACATTTCGTTTAATAGTTTCTCGACAAACTCGACTCCCTTTAGGGAGGTATTTTTAATTTGCATCTTATCCTCTGTTCGCATATAATACAAACAAACGTTCGCATTAATGGGAGTGAGCTTCCATGCTGTCTGACATCGAGCGAAAGGTACTGCGCATCATTGCTAACTTTTCCGTTGGTCGTCGGCGCACGCCGACAGTGGATGAGCTGTGCGTCAAAACCGGGCGAAGTCGCAGCGGCGTGATAGAGGTACTGGCCGCGTAGGCCTGCGAAGAGTATATCGAATGGGATCGATCACGCCCGGACGACATCAAGTTGTTGGAAGCATGGGAACGAAAGGGGATATCAAGGTGGCACGAAAGATAGAGGACGTGTTCGGATCGATACGGATGGTACTGCCGGAATACAAAGCGGAAATTCAGCAAATGAAAGTAGAAAGTGTCCTTGTGGAACGGCCGATCATTGACGAAGAAGATTTCGGAGAGATGTGCTTTCGGGTTTATGATAGTACGCAGTATAATTACCCGATCACTGTCAAGTGGTTCCGGGAGGTCTGGAGCGGCCGCGGAATAGAGGAAACGGCATGTGGAGTCATGAGAGAAATTGACGTCGACAAACGGATGTTCAAACTGGTCAGCGAGCGGGAATCCGTGTGGATTCGTGTGGAGGATGTCGTGCAGGTGACGAAAAAATTACCAGTTAAAGAATCGGCGAGGTAAATGTATCTTCAAGTGACAAGAAAATAAAGGCTTTTCCAAACTCCACACATTTAATGACTCTAGGAAAAGATCAGGAATCACTTTTTAAAGAAGTGATGTTTTTTATTAAATAACTTTAATGCACTTCTATAATTTTATAGTTATTCCATTAAATAGCGCTTTAATACAGTAAGAACATATATAAAATAAGGCTTTATATACAAGATTTTATACATAATCCGTATATAAAACCTTATTTTCTATACAAAAAACAGGATTGCCATCAACAACATCTTTTCAATTCCGAGTACAGCACCTAATAATAAGATAGCGGTAGTTTGAAAAATTGTAAAAAAGTTAATATAAGATGTTATTACTAAATATATCAATGGTGACCCTTGTTAAAGGGTCATTTTTTTAGAATTCTTGAGAGTTACTATAGAAGATGTCTTTTTTAAAAAAAATAGGTTGCACATCATGAATTTTTAAGAGTTGTTTCAAGAGATATTTTATTGTATATGAAAGTAAAAATTCGAGAGGTGAGTCTATGTCAAGATCAAAAGAAAGCTCCTCAAAAAAATCAATCGAAAATTCCCCAGTAAGAGAATTATTATACGCCCCTTAGGGGGCGGAAACATGAACTACTCCTTTGGGTCTTCATGCCCTTCTGGTCGGAAGAATCCCGCCTTTTTCTTTTCCTTGATACGGTAACTTTCCCCTTTGATGTTGATGGTGGTGGAATGATGCAGTAAACGATCCAGGATGGCTGTGGCCCGTAGACTGAGCGACCGGGGGTACCGGATTTCGCTCGAATACATCGGCGAAAACACTCGGGGAGGAATGCATACGGGCCAAAGAAGAGTTTGCTGCGCTGATTGGCGAGGAGGGCCGGTAGGGATTGAAGGCGGACATTTGTTTCGATCTGTCGCACATCGGCTTGACGGCCAGACGCGGAGATGGCGTTTGCCCACGCCGACGAGATGGCCTTTCCGGCGAGCCAAAGAGGTCTTTACCTGATGGTGAGCATGGAGGAATCGGACAAGACTGAATCGATTTGGAAGCTGTACGAACGGCTGGCCGTCCGGCACGGAAACGTCGGCATCACCGTGCAAGCCCATCTGCACCGCTCCCTTGCTGATTTGCTCCGGCTGCTGGAGCTGCCGGGAAAGCTCTGGATCGTCAAAGGGGCGTTCTAGGAACCGCGGTCGATCGCTCTGCCCCGCTGCCTCGAGCTGAATGAGCGGTACGTGCGGATGATAGAGGCGTGCGTCGGGGCAGGTCATTCATGCTCCATTGCCACTCACGATGAAGCGATTATCCAAATTGCGCGGGAGAGGGGTTATTTCGCTCTGCCGCACGTGGAGGCGGAGATGCTCTACGGCATTCGCCCTGAATTGGCGAAAACGCCCAAACGGTGGGGAGTCGCCACACGTCTGTACGTCACGTACGGCAGGGAATGGTACCTGTATCTGTGCCACCGTCTGGCTGAACATCCGCCCAACCTGTATACGGCTTTGGCCGACATGGCAGATCCAACCCGGCTACAGCGCGATCCGTACGAAAACTGACCGTGCCAAGGGACGCTGCGGCAGCGTCGATCAGCCATGCGCTTGTAAGCTGCAAATAATAGTGCGAGTAAGTATTCCCTCAAACGAGGTACGTTAGAAGGATGAAAATATTTAGTTAAGGAGGGATTATTGGAACTGCCCCAGTTTCGGCCAATCAACAAACTTGTTGAAAATGGAAGTCATGCAGGTTCGTGTTCATTTTCTCCTCCCCAACGTTTCGTCTTCTGATATGCAGTTTCGGGATTGTTCAGATTTCGGGGTTGACTTTTCCCCGGAGGAAACTTGTATTGTTGTATGCTGAGGAGGTGGTGACGCATATGAAGATCAAGGACGTCATGAAGGAGACCGGTCTGACACGAAAGGCGATCTATTACTACGAAGAAGCGGGTCTTATTGCTCCGGCAACCGATCCCGAAAATCAGTATCGCATCTACAGTGCGGACGATGTCGAACGGCTGCGGTATATCCGTACGCTTCGTAGACTGGGTATGCCGATACGGGATATCAAAACGATCTTGCATTATCCTGATCAGGCAACTTTGCTTCTCCGAAAACAATTGGCGCGGATTGAGGTGGAAGCATCCGAACTGGCACTGTGTCGCCAAGCCATTTCAGTTCTGATTGAAGCGGCCGAACAGTCCCCGGAAGATGGAGGTCGATCAAGAATCCGGGAAGCGGATTTTTTGGCCGGTGTCGCAGAGCAGGAACGCAGACGGCGGGACCACTATATGAGGCGCAGGCTGATGGAACTGTTTCCCGGGGCGATGGGCAAATTCATGGCTATTCATTTTGGAGCGTTCCTACAAGAGCCATTGTCGGATGCAAGCAAAGAATCGGCATGGGAACGGTTGGTCGGCTATATTGACAGCATAGAACAGTTCGATATTCCTCCTCAACTGGCCGAGCAACTCGATAGTATGAGCGAGGAGGAAATCGAAGAAGCGGCTGCTGTCTACAGAGAATCGCTACAACGATACATTTCGCCTACGGAGGCGGAATACGAAGAGCTGAAGAAAGAGATGCGCGTGCAAGTAGAACAATTCAAAAAATGGCCACTCAATCAGGAGCAAACGGCGTTAACCCGCCAGCTGAAGGAGTGTCTTGATCGAGCCGGTTTCTATAAGGGGTTCGTTGGGCAGATGTGCACGTTGAGCGCTGATTACCGGAATTATCTAGAGACGCTGGAGCGGATCCAGCGGGACTTGAATGTGCACTACGACGATTACGGTATGCTGACAATATAACGTGGATATGCCTTATATGAAGCAATATCAAAGCTTTCCCCAATTGCTGCTAGAGCATTCGGTAGATAGGCAGATAATATTGAGGACTTCTTGGATGATTTTTGCAAAGGATGGGATGAAGCAGGGGAATATGCTATTTCTTATGAAAAAACCAAGTAAGAAACATTTTAAGGGAGAATACAAAACTCTCCCTCCCCGGTACAATCGAGGAATTGTTTGTGCAGTCGATTGGTCGCTCTGATTTATTGCTTAGTTGAATCGCCAAGGGGAATCAGCTTGAGTTAGGAATATACCTATTAGAGCAAAACAGAGTAAGAAAGGGGAACACAGAATGAACATATTGTCACATGAACAAGTGATCATTGCTGTTGTGGGGCTGATGGTTCTCTTAAACGTCGTATCCCTGTGGCTGCCCCCAAAAGCAAAAATTCCGGTGATTCTTTTGGCGGCCGTCGCATCTCTGGTCTGGTTGTCCCCCCGTCTTTCAACCGGACAGACTGTCCTGCTGGTGAGTATTGGTGTCTATACGTATCTCGTCGTTTCGGAATTGTTCGACCGGGAACAATGGGAATTGCGGGAACATCTTCTAAAAAAAATTCAGGACTGCTGCGCGGTTGAAATCGTTCAGGCCAGACGAAACGGACGGCTTGCGGCGGACATCGGGCTGACCGGACTGGGCGTGTTCGGCGCTGTATGGTTTCTGGCAGTGGCTCCCGACAACTACGCGCCTTTCAAAATGTTTTCGATCTTCATGATCATTTCCGTATTGCCTCGGATCATCGAACGGATCGTCCATTTTTACTCCTCCCGGTTCTACTGGCTTCCGGATACGGAGAGGCTGGTAGTGGTGTCCCGTTTTCAGCCGAGGGATTTTTCACTCCGGGATCTAAAAGATGTTTCCGTCTGGTCATCACCAGACTTGCTTAAACTGCATCCGCTGTTTCGTATCATGTCTTCGTACCGGGATTATACTCGTACGTTCGGAAAAGTGTTGATCCTTTCGTTCCCTACGGAAACGATCTGTCTGACACCGGATCAGGCCGACGAGTGGTACAAACGGCTGGCTCCATTCTCAGCCCGTGCGAACGAGGCAGGAAATGTAACAGCCGGAAGCGCCGATCAAAATGAAAAGACCGTGAAGCCGCTCTGGCATCCTTCCACACTCGGACGGTTGTTCTGGAAAGGGTATTATTTGGCGACGGTCAAAGGAGTGTCCGCTTATTCGGGCTGTCTGGCCTTTCTAATCTGGTTGAAAGCGCCAGGATGGGTGATATTCCTGTTTATTGTCTCATGGTGGCTGGTCAACCTGTTTGTTTCGGATCGGTTGCTCATCGCTGCGGTGGATGCCGAACCGATCACCGACGGGGAAGTGTTCAGTCGTGCGCAACGAATCTTTAATCGAGCCGGTATTTCCGGTACCCGTCTGTATACGGTGGATTCTGCTGACTACAACGGGCTGGCTACTGGAATGAACATCGGGCGGGGCGCAGTGATTCTGACGACGGCCACGCTCCGGCTGCCGCCGGAGTCCATTGAAGCGATAGTAGCGCACGAAGCGGCGCACATCCGGAAGCGCGACGTACTGTGGCTCCAGCTGGCTCGTGCTTTCCTGATTGGCGGGATGGCCGGGGGGCTGTATTTTTTTTGGGATGAGTTGAGGCTGCTGGCACAAGACTACAAGATTGCGGTGTTTTTTGTCATTTATTTGCTGATGATGATCTTTTCAATGTATACGTCTTTTGTTTCCCAGTGGACAGAAGTGAGGGCGGATTTTACCGGTGCCGCGTGGCTTGAAGGTGGAACCGGGCAAATGGCTCGGGGGCTGAGAGATCTGGCCGTCGCGCAGGAACTTGATATAGAACGGGCGGAAGCCAGCCGGACGATCGGTATCGATTCAACGGAACATCCCGCAGGATCGGGCACGGACACTTCGGAACCGGGACGGGATCCGTGGTTTTTCAGAGTCCTGGGGTTTCAGTTTATGCTCCATCCGCCGCTGTACTGGAGAATCAACACACTTTTCCGTGTCTGTTGCTGGCGGCAGGCCAGAAAGCGCTGGCTGATCGACCGGTTCAGGGAGTCGCTTCCGTTCTGATCCTGTCATCACTCTCTGGGCGAGCGATTCCTGCATCGACGTTAGCTTCTTTTTCCCAATGCCGGGAGGCATTTTCGAGGGCGATCATGAGGCATGCGGGTACTCATGGATATGGAGAGTATATGTTTATTGATTCAAAACGAGTGAAACAAGGAAAGAGGGACTATCTTGTTATCGTTGAAGAGGGAGATACGCAACGAATACCTCTAAATTTTGAAGAATGGCTTGATAGATTGATCGTTTGCCAAGGGGAGCATTTTTGGAGTTGGAATAGAGAAATTTAGCAGTTTGTTTGAGTATAGTAACACGGATAAGAAGACCGACCATGGGGAATGCTTCGGCAGGTGGCGATAGGGGGCCAGACAGAAATGCTTCGGATCCACGGCAAATCTGCAGGTCGATTTGATGGTTAATTTCGTGGAAGAACAACAATAATGACAGAGGATACCCTCTTTCACCATCCCTCGCTCAGGCGGGGGATTTTTTTCATGATTGTTTCTACAAAACCCTCTACACTCAGTGACGAGTATAAAGGGGTTGATATTTATGGAACGCAAAATGTACGACTGAGCAATTAAAACAGCAGCGGTGATGCAGGTATTGGAGGAGGCAAAGAAAATATGCCACTGTGAAGAGCTACGGCGCTATAATCAGCGGTAGAGCAAATTAGCCAGGAGGAACTCCATTTTTGAGTAGTGTCTATGTGTAATGTAAAGCCTTAAAAAACGACGGACGGACGACGATGTACCCTTTTTATAATAAAGGTTAGTCAGTGGAAATTTTTGCTGGCTTTTTTCTTGCCATTTTTTAGGTGTTGGTGTATAGTTGAATTGCCTATTATTGGAAAAAAGGGGTGAGAAGCTCATTATCGACTGACATAATTGATGCAATTAGGAGGTGAGTCTATTTTTTGTTTATTTTCTTATAATTACTCAAAACAATACACCTCAGCCGACATTTCACTTCCGACAAGGGAGCAAGGAAGGCTATTAAAATCGTATATAGCAAAGTGAGGTAGTTTCGATGAGTCTGAAAAAGAAGATTATGGCCACATCCCTATTATCATTGGCAACTTTTAGCATTTCTTCAACTTCGGTTTTTGCAGATACAGTTTATGATATTATTGCAGATTCGTTAAGTGTCAGAACTGGACCCGGAACTTCATATACTATAATAGCAACTGTTTATAACGGGACTGATTTAGTTGGGGTTCCAAATTTTAAAATGATAGAAGCGGATGGATTTGAATATGATAAATATTATTATCCGAAATCCTCTCTGCGTAAATATTCTTCAAGTGCAGTTGGATATGTGGCTTATCAGAAGGATGATTACAGTGAACGATATATTACCTGGGCTAATTTTGCTCGTGGAACGTCTGATCCTACAAATGTATATGATGATTCATCGTTAACACATGTAATAAAACAATATCCAAAAGGAAAATCTTATCAAAGGAACTGTCACCGCCGGGATATAATTGACCCAGGTTCGCCGGAAAGAAAATGACCCACCCATAGCGAATATATCCCCTTCGTAATTAACGGCCAAGTTAATCTTCGGAGGGAGACACATGCTAAGGAGTGGG
>Ga0207865_102500_pt1 | contig 10599 bp, 8 predicted proteins | sample HigsolmetaAR204D_FD_184836 | JGI IMG/M metagenome (GOLD analysis project Ga0207865, IMG submission 184836) | Ionic liquid and high solid enriched microbial communities from the Joint BioEnergy Institute, USA - AR20-4-D (SPAdes) (version 2) ...
AATGCCGAAGTACGAGACCACCCGCAGGGTTAACCACACGCCGGAGCAGATGTTCGATCTGGTCGCGGCGGTGGAGCAGTATCCCGAATTCTTGCCCTGGTGCGAGGGGCTCACCGTGCGCTCACGCAAGGAGCGTGACGGCGTCACAATTCTCATCGCCGACATGACCGTCGGCTACAAGGCGCTGCGCGAGACCTTCACCAGCCAGGTGGTGCTGAAGCCTGCGGAGCGGGTGATCGACGTCCGCTACATCGACGGGCCGTTCAAGTACCTGCAGAACCGCTGGCGCTTCGAGCCGGCGGGTGAGGGGCAGACCGACATCCACTTCTTCATCGACTATGAATTCAAGAGCAGGATGCTCGGCATGCTGATGGGCGCGATGTTCGACCGCGCCTTCAAGATGTTCGCTGAAGCCTTCGAGAGCCGCGCCGACGCCATCTACGGCAAGGCGGCCTGACGGGAGTGGCTTTCCCTGCGAAAAGCGGCTGCTTCACGGAGACACTTCGCGTGGTCGGCATCCGGGAAGCGGCGGAAATCGCCCGCAGGGCAAACCGCATGGTCGTGATCGGCTGTTCCGGCAGCGGCAAGTCCACGCACGCGCAGAAGGCCGCCGCGCTCCTTGATCTTCCCTATATCTCGATCGACCGCGACGTGCTGTGGAGGCCCGGCTGGGTCCTGCGCGACCGGACCGAACAGCGGAGACTGACCGAGGAACTTACCGCGCGCGATCGCTGGATCATGGACGGCACCGCGCCTGCCACGCTTCATCTGCGCCTGCCGCGTGCCGAGCTCGTCATCTGGCCGGATCTTCCGCGGTTTGCCTGCCTGTGGGGCGTTCTCAGGCGCTGGATCACCCACCTCGGCCGCACCAGGCCGGAGATGGCGCCCGGCTGTCCGGAACGCATCCATCCGGAGTTCCTGCGCTACGTCTGGACATGGAACCGTGACGTTCGCCCGCGCGTGCTCGAGGGCCTCAGTACCCACGCGCCCGAAACACCCGTGCTGCTGCTGCATTCGCACGGGGAGATGGATGCGTTTCTGCGGGAGATCGGAAGGCCTACAGCCGGAGGCTCAACTGTTCGAGCCCCGCGCAGCGTCGGCCACCATCTTCAGCGCATGGAGAACCGTTGCGCGGCGGACGTCCGATCGGCCGCCGGGGAAGACACGGCTCTCGGCCAGGGCTTCGCGCCCCTTCACCGCCAGGCCGAACCAGACCAGCCCCACCGGCTTTTCCGGCGTGCCGCCCGATGGACCCGCGATTCCGCTGACGGAGACCGCAATGTCGGCGCGCGAGCGGGCGAGTGCCCCCTCGGTCATCTGGCGGACCGTCTCTTCGGAGACCGCGCCGAACTTGTCCAGCGTTTCCGCGCGAACGCCAAGGATCTCCATCTTGGCTTCGTTGGAATAGGTGACGAAGCCGCGTTCGAAGACGGCCGAGCTGCCTGCGATTTCGGTGAGCGCCCCGGCGATCAGGCCGCCGGTGCAGGACTCGGCGGTCGCGACCTTGAGATGGCGCTCCAGGCAGAGGTTGAAAACCAGTCGTGCGGCGTCTTCGATTTCCTTCATGGCGCTCACTCGGGCAGGCTTCCGGGATAAACCACCGTGGCCGTCGCAATGGCCGCGATGCCTTCGCCACGGCCCAGGAAGCCCAGCTTCTCGTTGGTTGTTGCCTTAATAGACACGCGATCGCCGGAAATGCCAAGCATCTCGGTCAGGGCGGCGGTCATCGCAGCGCGGTAAGGTCCAACCTTGGGCGCCTCGCAGATGAGCGTCACGTCGACGTTGGCGATGCGACCGCCGTGTTCGCGCACGAGCTTCGCCGCATGCTCGACGAAGATGCGCGACGGCGCGCCCTTCCACTGCGGATCCGAAGGCGGGAAATGGGTGCCGATGTCGCCGAGGCCCTTCGTGGCGAGCAGCGCATCGGTCAGCGCATGCAGGCCCACGTCGGCGTCCGAATGGCCGGAAAGCCCTTTGTCGAACGGAATCTTCACGCCGCACAGCGTGACATGGTTGCCCTCGCCGAAGCGGTGGACGTCGTAGCCGTTACCGGTCCGCACGTCGGGGAAGGTGGTGCTCATCAGCTGCATCCTCTGGTCGGCGAGCGCGATGTCGCGCGCCCATGTGAGCTTGACGTTGTCGGGCGAGCCTTCGACGAGCCGCACGGGAAGGCCCGCCCATTCGGCTATCGCCGCATCGTCGGTGAAGTCGGAGCGACCCTCGGCGGCGGCCTTGCGGTGCGCTTCCAGGATCGGCCGGAAAGGGAAACCCTGCGGTGTCTGGGCGGCGAACAGCCCGTCGCGCGAAACCGTGCCCTTTACCAGTCCGTTTGCGCCGCGCTTCAGTGTGTCGGCGACGGCGAGAGCGGGCAGGGCGCCCAGGCCCTCGTCCGCCGCGGCGATGACACGGCCGATCAGCCCGTGATCGGCGAAAGGGCGCACCGCATCATGAATCAGCACGATATCCGGCCCTGCTTCTTCCAGTGCCTGGAGGGCGAGGCGGACGGAGTCCTGCCGGCTCGCGCCGCCGCGGACCGCACGAAGATTGGGTGCCGCAGGCGCCGCTGCCCGGAAAAGATCCTCGTCGTCCGCATGGATCGCCACTACCACGTCGCTGATCCGCGGATGGCTCAGGAAGGTGTCGAGTGTATGTGCGATCACCGGCCGGCCGCCGATGCTGCGGTATTGCTTGGGGCCCTCGGCACTCTGGCCCGCGCGCTCACCGCGTCCGGCTGCGACAATGACGGCGGCCACACGCGCGCCGGAATCGTGATTATTGTGCAGATCTCTCTCCATGATGCCCAACTATCATGTGCGCCCGAAAAGCCAATGAATTTGTTTTGAGCAGCCGCGATCCGGCATTGCACATCGTGTGGGTTTTTGTCTATTTTATAGGCATCAGTTAAGGATGCATCATTCTTGGGCAGTTCACTTCTGAAATCGCTGGCGCAGCCGCTTGACCTCCGCGGAGTGAGACTTCGCAACTGCGTCTTCCTTGCACCCATGTCCGGTGTGACGGACCTGCCGTTTCGCATGCGCGCGTGGGAGCACGGTGCAGGCCTCGTCGTTTCCGAGATGGTGGCAAGCGGCGAGCTTGCGAAGGGGCGGCAGGAGAGCGCGCGGCGCATCCGCCGGCCCGACATCGACGTGCATATGGTTCAGCTCGCCGGCCGCGAGGCGCAGTGGATGGCCGAGGCCGCCCGCATCGCGGTTGAAGAGGGCGGGGCTGATATCATCGACATCAACATGGGGTGCCCGGCCAAGAAGGTGACGGGCGGCTATTGCGGCTCGGCGCTGATGCGCGATCCAAATCACGCGCTGTCCCTCATCGAGGCGGTGGTGAAGGCCGTCTCCGTGCCTGTCACGCTCAAGATGCGGCTCGGCTGGGATCATGACAGTATAAACGCGCCGGAGATTGCCGCGCGGGCGGAAGCCGCGGGCGTCGCGATGATCACCGTGCACGGGCGCACGCGCTGCCAGTTCTACAAGGATCGCGCCGACTGGCGCGCCATCCGCGCCGTCCGGGAACGGATTTCGGTGCCGCTGGTCGCCAACGGCGATGGTGACGGGCCGCAGGATGCCGAAGCCATGCTCGAACAGTCGGGCGCTGATGCGGTCATGATCGGCCGTGCCCATTATGGCGCGCCGTGGAAGGCAGGGGTGCTCGCGCATGTCGCTGCCGGTACGGCCGCGCCGGGCGTGCCGGGCACGGCGGACGAGATGGCGCGCTACGTCGCCGCCCATTACGAGGACATGCTGTCCCATTACGGCATCGGGCAGGGGCTCCGGCACGCCCGCAAGCATCTTGGCTGGTATCTCGAGACCTGGGGCGGCGATGCGCTCTCCTGGCGCGATGCTCTCATGACCGAGACTGACCACAGGGCCGTCCTGGCCTTGCTGCCGCGCGTTTTCACCACTCCAGCAGGGAAGGAGGCAGCATGAGTGCTACGCTGCTTGATCGCGACACACCCATGGCCCAGCTTGTCATCGACGCCATCGGGCATCCGGTGATCGTGGTGAATGAAGAAGGCTACATCACCTTCGCCAATGCGCAGGCGGAGGACTTCTTCCGCATGAGCGCCCCGATGCTCGCACGCAACAGGTTGGCCGATTTCGTGCCCTTCGGCAGTCCGCTTCTTTCTCTCATCGAACAGGTACAGGCGCGCCATGCGCCAATGAACGAATACAAGATCGACATTTCCTCGCCGCGGCTCGGGGCGGACAAGATCGTCGATGTCAACGTCGGGCCACTGGGCGATAGCAGGTCCGTCGTCATCATGTTCCAGGAACGGACCATGGCGGAGAAGATCGACCGCCAGATGACCCACCGCGGTGCGGCTCGCTCCGTCTCGGGGCTGGCGGCCATGCTGGCGCATGAGATCAAGAATCCGCTCTCCGGCATCCGGGGTGCGGCGCAGTTGCTCGAGGACGTGGTGTCTGACGACGACCGGGCGCTGACGCGACTGATCACTGAGGAAACCGACCGGATCGTCAAGCTGGTCGACAAGATGGAGGTGTTCTCCGACGACCGGCCGGTGGATCGGGAGCCCGTCAACATTCACGTCGTGCTCGATCACGTGAAGGCCATCGCGCGCAACGGATTTGCAAAAAACATAACAATTATAGAGGAGTACGACCCGTCCTTGCCGCCGATTTATGCAAATCGGGATCAATTCGTTCAGGTCTTTCTAAATCTTGTAAAGAACGCCGCGGAAGCCATTGGAAATAAAGAGAATGGTGAGATCAGGCTGACGACCGCCTTCCGTCCCGGGTTCCGTTTGCAGGTGCCGGGCACCAATGAGCGCGTCTCGCTGCCCCTCGAATTCTGCGTCCATGACAATGGTCCTGGCGTTCCGGACGATATCCAGCAGATCATTTTCGATCCGTTCATCACCACCAAGACCAACGGCTCCGGCCTCGGCCTGCCGCTCGTGGCCAAGATCGTTGGCGCGCACGGGGGGATCGTCGAATCCGACACCTCCCCGAGGGGAACGACCTTCCGCATCCTGATGCCCGCGTGGAAGGAAGAAGATCAGGAATCGCTGCAAGAAAATGAGGTAAAGCCATGAATTCTCAAGCGACAATTCTTGTGGCCGATGACGACGCCGCGATCCGCACCGTCCTCAATCAGGCTCTGTCGCGCGCGGGGCATCAGGTGCGCGTTACCTCGAATGTGGCTACCCTCTGGAAGTGGGTGTCGTCTGGCGAAGGCGATCTGGTCATTACCGACGTGGTGATGCCGGACGAGAACATCTTCAACCTGCTGCCACGCATCCGCAAGTCCCGCCCGGAACTGCCGGTGATCGTCATGAGCGCGCAGAACACGTTCATGACCGCGATCCGCGCTTCCGAGGCGGGGGCCTACGAATATCTGCCGAAGCCTTTCGACCTCAACGAGCTCCTGCAGATTGTCGGCCGTGCGCTCGCCGAACCCAAGAACAGGATCAGGCAGGAGGAGCCTGAGGAGCAGAGCGAGACCATGCCACTCGTCGGCCGGTCGCCGGCGATGCAGGAAATCTACCGGACGCTCGCCCGCCTGATGCAGACCGATCTCACCGTGATGATCACCGGCGAGTCCGGCACCGGCAAGGAGCTCGTGGCGCGGGCGCTGCATGAGTTCGGACGTAGGCGGAAGGGGCCGTTCGTCGCCATCAACATGGCCGCGATTCCGCGCGACCTCATCGAGTCGGAACTGTTTGGCCACGAGAAGGGCGCCTTCACCGGCGCGCAGCACCGGTCTTCCGGCCGCTTCGAGCAGGCCGAGGGCGGTACGCTGTTTCTCGATGAGATCGGCGATATGCCGATGGAGGCGCAGACCCGTTTGCTGCGCGTGCTGCAGCAGGGAGAGTACACCACCGTTGGCGGCCGCACGCCCATCAAGACCGACGTGCGCATCATTGCTGCCACCAACAAGGAGCTGCGCAGCCTCATCAACCAGGGCCTGTTCCGCGAGGATCTGTTCTATCGCCTCAATGTGGTGCCGATCCGCCTGCCTCCGCTGCGCGAGCGCGCCGAGGACATTCCGGACCTGGTGCGCCATTTCTTCGCCCAGGCGGAGAAGGAGGGTCTGCAGGCCAAGCGCATTTCCAAGGCCGGCATGGATGTGATGGTCAATTATCCCTGGCCAGGCAACGTGCGCGAGCTTGAGAATCTCGTCCGCCGTCTGGCAGCTCTCTATCCGCAGGACGAGATTTCGGCCGAGATCATCCGCCACGAGCTGTCGGATCCCTACCGTGGCGAGACGCCGAAGGTGGGCGCCGTGCCGTCGATCGAGGGCATGTCGTTGTCCCAGCTCGTCGAGCAGTACCTGCACCATCACTTCAGCAAGCTCGGCGGGGAGCTGCCGCCGCCCGGTCTCTACGACCGGGTGCTGATGGAGGTGGAATATCCGCTGATTCTGCAGGCGCTCGCGGCATGCCGTGGCAACCAGATCCGCGCGGCGGAGCTGCTGGGCCTCAACCGCAACACGTTGCGCAAGAAAATTCGCGAGCTCGGCATCGACGTCTATCGCGTCAGCAAGCTGGATTCCTCCGTGCCGGCCTAGCTCGCCGGCACGTCAGACACCGGGACAATCAGGCATCGCGCGACCGGCCCGACGGCCGGCGTATCCTGATTGTGGACGCATCCCTGCCTTGCCCATTCCCTAAGCAAAGTTTTTGTGACTACTTTGCCGAAGCGTTGTAAAGTTGCCACAATGCGTTGCAGAACTGCAACGCGGTTAGGGTTGAGTCTTTCATGGGTATGGACGTAGCAGCGGCAGGGCATGCAGCCGCCGGCAAACCTGCGCAGCGAGACGGTCGCAGGCTGCTGGCGTTGCCGGGAATTCTGGCTGTGGTGGGGGCGCTGATCACCGCGGCCGTATCCTTTGCCGTTCTGCTTGGCCTGACGCCGCTGACGCCGGATGCGCCCACCACCGTCACCCTCATTGGCATCAACGCCGCCTTCATCCTTCTGCTGCTGACGCTCATCGCGCGGGAGGCGCACCGCATCTACACCGTTCGCCAGGGTGCGAAGGCCGCGGCGCGGCTGCACGTGCGCATCGTCACGATGTTCTCGCTGGTGGCGGCGATTCCGGCCATTCTCGTGGCCATCGTCGCCTCGATCACGCTGGATCTCGGCCTTGACCGCTGGTTCGAGCTGCGCACCAAGGTGATCGTGCAGTCATCGCTGTCGATCGCCGAGGCCTATGTGCGGGAAAACGCGAGCACGCTCCAGGGCACGACCGTGTCCATGGCGGTCGATCTGGACCGTTTCCGCTCTCTCTACAACCTCGACCGCAATGCCTTCCGGCAGATTTTCACCCAGAACACGATTGGCCGCGGGCTGGCCCATGCGGTGCTGATCCGCGAGGACCAGTCGGTCATCATGGCGGCCGACATTCCCGACCCGCTCGAGATTCCGGTTCCTCCGGAAGGCGCAATCGAGAAGGCTTCGGAAGGGCGGCCGGTCCTGTTCGAGCTCGCACCGGGCAACCTGATCGGCGCAATCTTCAAGCTGCGCGAGATCCCGGACGCCTATCTCTACACGCTGCGCCTGCTCGACCCGCAGGTTATCCGCGCGCAGCGGATCGTGGCGTCCAACACGGACGAATACCGCGCGCTCGAAGACAACCGCATGAACACGCAGGTTGCCTTCGCGCTGCTCTACCTGATCGTGACGCTCGCCATCGTGCTGGCGGCCATCTGGACCGGCATCGCCGTGGCCGACCGGATCGTGCGTCCCATCCGCCAGCTGATCGGCGCGGCAGCGGCCGTGTCGCGCGGTGACCTCGACGTGGAGGTTCCCGTGCGCTCGTCCGATGGCGACGTGGCCGCGCTGGCCGACACGTTCAACAAGATGACTTTCCAGCTCAAGAGCCAGCGAGACCAGCTGATCTCGGCGCGTGACACGATCGACGAACGCCGCCGCTTCACCGAGGCCGTGCTCGCCGGCGTGACAGCAGGGGTCATCGGCGTCGACAACAGGGGTATCATCACCATCGTCAACCGTTCCGCGGAAACCATGCTCGGCCTGCGCTCGGCGGACGCCGTGGGCAAGCCGCTGGCGGACGTCGTCCCGCAGATCGCGGAGGTGTTTGCCCAGGGCGTGAAGACGGGCCGGCGCGTCTATCGCGACCAGGTCACGTTCTTCCGGGCGGGTGCGGAGCGCACGTTCAACATCCAGCTCACGACCGAGGAGCGCAAGGGGCGCAAGGAATCGCGCTCCTACGTGGTGACGGTCGATGACATCACCGACCTGGTGCAGGCGCAGCGGTCCTCCGCCTGGGCGGACGTGGCGCGCCGCATCGCCCACGAGATCAAGAACCCGCTGACGCCGATCCAGCTTTCGGCAGAGCGCATCCGTCGCCGCTACGGCAAGGTCATCAGCGAGGATCGCGAGGTCTTCGACCAGTGTATCGAAACCATTGTCCGGCAGGTGGGCGATATCGGCCGGATGGTCAACGAATTCTCCTCGTTCGCGCGCATGCCCAAGCCCGACATGCATGTGCTGGACCTGCGCGAGCCGCTGCGCGAGGCTTCATTCCTGATCGAGGTAAGCCGCCCCGACATCCGCCTCGAGCGGATGCTCGGCGACGAGCCGCTCATGGGCCGCTTCGACGCGCGTCTTCTGAGCCAGGCGTTCGGCAACGTCATCAAGAATGCCTCGGAAGCCATCGAGCCGAGGGCGGACCGGGAGACCAGTCCGGTCATTCGCATCACGGCGCGCAAGGCTGGCAATCAGATCGAGGTTCTGGTCATCGACACGGGCAAGGGCCTGCCGCAGGAAAACCGGCAGCGGCTGCTCGAGCCCTACATGACCACACGCGAGAAGGGCACCGGCCTGGGGCTCGCGATTGTGAAGAAGATTATCGAGGAACACGGCGGGCAGCTGGAGCTGCTTGACGCCCCCGAGGATTTCTACGGAGGTGGCGGCGCCATGGTCCGCATGGTCTTCCCGGCCGTTGAGGCAGGGGAGACACAGGAAGCAGAAGGGACGGAAAAGGTCCAAGATGGCATCTGATATTCTTGTTGTTGATGATGAGGCCGATATCCGCGAACTGGTCGCGGGTATCCTCAGTGACGAGGGCCACGAGACGCGCACGGCGAGCGACAGCGACTCCGCTCTGGCGGCCATCGCCCAGCGCGTTCCGCGGCTGGTGCTGCTCGACATCTGGCTGCAAGGATCGAAGCTCGATGGACTTGCGCTGCTGGACCGGATCAAGAGCATGCACCCTGATCTGCCGGTGGTGATGATTTCGGGTCACGGCAACATCGAGACGGCGGTGAGCGCGATCCGCCGTGGCGCCTACGACTTCATCGAAAAGCCCTTCAAGGCGGATCGGCTGCTCCTCGTTTGCGAACGGGCGCTTGAAACCTCCAAGCTCAAGCGCGAGGTCATGGATCTCAAGAAGCGCACCGGCTACAGCGTCGAACTGGTGGGCATGTCCCATGCCATTAACCAGTTGCGCCAGGCGATCGAGCGCGTTGCGGCCACCAACAGCCGAGTCATGCTGATCGGGCCATCCGGATCCGGCAAGGAACTGGCCGCGCGCGCGATTCATGAGCGGTCGGCGCGGCGGGAAGGGCCGTTCGTCACCGTCAATGCCGCTTCGATCACGCCGGAGCGCATGGAGATCGAGCTGTTCGGCACGGAAAATGGCGAGAACGGAACCCGCAAGATCGGCGCCCTCGAGGAGGCGCACCGCGGCACGCTCTACCTTGATGAGGTGGCCGACATGCCGCGCGAGACCCAAAGCAAGATCCTGCGGGTTCTGGTGGACCAGCAGTTCGAGCGGGTGGGCGGAACCCAGCGCGTCAAGGTGGATGTGCGCATCATCTCGTCCACGGCCTGCGACCTCCAGGAACTCATCGCAAAGGGCCAGTTCCGTGAGGATCTCTATCACCGGCTGGCGGTGGTGCCGATCCATGTACCGCCGCTTTCGGCGCGCCGGGAGGACATCCCGCTGCTCGTCGAACACTTCATGAAGATGATCAGCGAGCAAACCGGCATCCGGCCGCGGCGCTTGAGCGATGATGCTATGGCGGTGTTCCAGGCCCACAACTGGCCTGGCAACATCCGCCAGCTTCGCAACAACATCGAGCGCCTCTTGATCCTCACCCGCGACGACGAGGATGACAAGCCGATCACCGCCGACCTGCTGCCTTCGGAAATCGGCGACGTGATGCCGAAGGTGCCCACGCAGGCCGACCAGCACATCATGGCGCTGCCGCTCCGTGAGGCGCGCGAGCTGTTCGAGAAGGAGTATTTGCTGGCGCAGATCAACCGGTTCGGCGGCAACATCTCGCGCACCGCCGAGTTCATTGGCATGGAACGTTCGGCCCTCCACCGGAAGCTGAAGTCGCTCGGCGTCTGACGCGATTTCGGGAGGCTGGAATAAGGGCAGGGCGGAAGACCTCCTTTGCCCGCCCTGATAGTCTCCGTGCTGCCTGCCGCGGCAGGGCCGGCTGCCGTCCACCATCATGCCGTTTTTCCGTCCTTTGATGGCTGTGGGCACGGGCAGCGCAGGCGGCTTTTCACAAACGGCCCTATGTGATCTAAGCTGTTGAAACGGCGCGCTTCCCGAGCCGATGCTTGCGGAGCCGCGCGACGGAGCGGAACA
>Ga0207865_102502_pt1 | contig 10598 bp, 9 predicted proteins | sample HigsolmetaAR204D_FD_184836 | JGI IMG/M metagenome (GOLD analysis project Ga0207865, IMG submission 184836) | Ionic liquid and high solid enriched microbial communities from the Joint BioEnergy Institute, USA - AR20-4-D (SPAdes) (version 2) ...
CTTTAAGGGGTGCACTCTACGGAGCAGAAGGGGCTTTCCATGTTGGGCATGTGTGCAAAAGTCTTTTTGCCTTACAGTTCAATTTGCGTAACGCTCTTGATTTCCGAGAGTTCACCCAGCGTATCCAGCAGTTCCTTGCTGACGGGCTTGTCCACGGAAAGCATCATGATCGCATCACCGCCAACGTCACGTCGTCCCACCTGCATGGTCGCGATATTGATGTTGTTTGCCCCGAGGACGGAGCCGACGCGTCCGATGACACCGGGACGGTCGTTATGGTGGATGTACAGCAGATAACCTTCCGGAGCCACGTCGATCGCGAAGTCGTCAATTTTGACGATGCGCGCACCGTATCCGTTGAGCAGCGTACCGGATACACTGTGGGATTCCTGTGCCGTTTTCAGCGTTACCGTCACAAGGTTGGTAAAGCCGCGGTTTTGTGCCGATTTTTGTTCCGTCACGGTGATATCGCGGGCTTTGGCCAGGATGGGCGCGTTGACGTAGTTGACCTGCTCGCCCAGGCGGAAGGAGAGGACCCCTTTCAGCACGGTGCGGGTGAGCGGCGAAGTATCCACGTCTGTCAGCTCGCCGCTGTATTTGATTTCGATCTCGCTGACGGAGCCAACCGCCACCTGCGCCAGGAAATTGCCCAGTTTTTCCCCAAGCGTGAAGTAAGGTTGAAGTTTCTCTATGACGTCGGCCGGAATGTTCGGCAGGTTCACCGCGTTCTTGAACGGCTGGCCGCGCAGCGCCTTGAGAATCTCTTCGGATACGTCTACCGCCACGTTTTCCTGAGCCTCAACCGTGGATGCGCCCAGGTGAGGGGTGCAGACCACTTGCGGCAGGCCAATCAGCGGGTTGTTCACCGGCGGCTCTTCCTCGTACACGTCCAAGGCGGCGCCGGCTACCTTGCCGGATTGAATCGCTTCATAAAGCGCCTTTTCATCAATGATGCCGCCGCGGGCGCAGTTGATGATACGCACGCCGTCTTTCATTTTGGCGAATTCGCGGCTGCTGATCATGTGGCGGGTTTCCTTGGTCAGCGGCGTATGCACGGTGATGAAGTCGGCCTGACGGCAAATTTCATCAATGGTGGAGTGAATGACGCCCAATTTTTGCGCGCGTTCCTCTGTCAGGAAGGGGTCGTAACCCATGACCGTCATGCCGAATGCTTTCGCCCGTTTGGCCACTTCGGTACCAATGCGGCCCATGCCGATGATACCCAGCACTTTTTTGTTCAATTCCACCCCTTGGAAGCTTTTGCGATCCCATTTTCCATCCGTCAGTTTCTTGTGGGCCTGCGGAATGTTGCGGGCGACTGCCATGAGCATGGCAAAAGAGTGTTCGGCGGTGGAAATGGTATTTCCGTCCGGAGCGTTGATGACGGCCACTCCAGCCTGTGTGGCGGCATTGATGTCGATATTGTCAACGCCCACCCCGGCGCGGCCGACAGCCTTCAGCTTCTTCCCGGCGGCAAAGACTTCTGCCGTCACCTGTGTTTGGCTGCGAACGAGCAAGGCATCGTAGTCGCCGATGATTTCCAGCAGTTCGGCAGGGGAGAGGTTGGTCATGCGGACGACTTCCACGTCCGGAGCATCCAGCAATTGTTGAATCCCAAATTCGCTAAGCGGGTCGGTAATCAGAACCTTGTACATGTGTGGTGTGTACCTCCTGGTAAGATTCTCGCAGCTTTTCATCATTGGAAAAGCGCCGTTTTTTCGCTTGATTCAGCTTGCGCCTGATCAGGCAGCCCTGACATCTCCAGCAATTCAGCGCGTCAATGCTTCAAAAGAAGGGCAATGCACACCGCGGCGGCAAATGGCGTAAAAACCAAATACGTCGGTTTTGTTCAGTGCCATGCGGAAATGTGGAGGGATTTCGTACAGCCGCGAAACGGCGTGTTTTTCCTTTCGATCTTTTTTGTATGGCTGATACTCTCCACCTCCTTCAAATCCTGTTGCACACAAAAACCTCTCGTTTCACACTGCTCCTAGCAGAACAGTGAGGGACGAGAGGCTTGCTTCGCGGTGCCACCCTCATTCGCTCTTCCTTTCACAAGGAAGGGCCTTGACAGGTACGTGACCTTAGAGATAACGGATCAACCGTTCGCGCTTACTGGACCATTGGGTTCAGCGCAACAGCTCGGAAGTGCTTATCTGTGAGAGGAACCGCCGATTCGCAGCGACCATCGGCTCTCTGAGGGTTTCCAGCCTCACAGCCTGTCTTCGTCATGGCTGTTCGGATATGATGATTTCATTTCTGATGTGCTATAACGATACCACGAGATTCGTGAAAACGTCAAGTAGAAAAATGAGAAAAAATGAACATTGATTTTAAAAATTCCTATATCGTTCGTGACTAGCCCATTATTGCCTGCCGAAAACTGCAGAACAAACGGAAAAACGAACAGAGTGACAGCCTTGGAAAACACCTGAAACGTTCGAGCGGCTTCCCGTTTAAAGAAAAACCTCCCAAGTCCATGGGATTTGAGAGGTTTTTGGATCTTCAAAAGGAGCGCTTATTCCACTTTGATGGAATCGGTTGGGCATCCTTCTGCAGCATCACGTACATCATCTTGGAGAATATCCGGGATTTCAACGGTGTTGGTGTTGTCATCCAGCTTGTTGTACGCCAGACCTTCATCGTTGTAGTCAAAAACGTCAGGTGCGGTTGCGCCACAAGCGCCACAAGCGATACAAGTTTCCTGGTCTACCCATGCAGTCATCGTGGTTTCACCTCCCATTAGCGTGGTACGTCCACTTCACTCACATTGTATGCTCTTGTTGGAAAGATTTCAAGATTGATTCAATCTAAAATTATACTTGACTTAAAAATATTATCTTAGTGAAATAGCGGAACTTCCGGCAGTTTTTCGCGTGCATATTTTTTCGGCATTTGCTGTTTAAAGGCATCCGGCAGAATGGCCTGCGCTGCGTACAGAACGCCAACCGCACCCGGCAGATCCTTGATGCCGGTCCCGGAAGCATCCTTGGCGGAGAACAGGTTGTCAAGGTGAGCGGTCAAATCCTCCGGGTTGAAGGCTTTCCATTCCTTTTTCGTTGTCATGACAGCTGCGCTGAGATACGTGCGATAGAGAAACGGGTACTGTTTCCATTGTTCCACCGTCACCGACAGCGGTTCAGCCTGCGGCAATGGTTTTTTCAGGACGTAAGCGGACTCCCAGGTGGCAAACGAGAGGTACACCTGTTCCTGTGCCGTCAGCCAAGACTCCTGCATGGGAGCCAGTTGCTCGGAAATTTCATCGGCCGTCAGTACATCTTTATTCTGAACCCTTTGCAATTGCTTCATACCGTCCAAATACGCCTGGACACTGTTGCGAAAATTGGCCTGCGCTTTCTGCAGCAGGGGAGAGGTGGGCAGGGAAACGCTTTTCTGCAGTTCGGAAAGCGTCTCTTCCGCCGTTTCGACCAGATGGTCAAGCGACTCCTCCCGAGCATCCCGGTCCAGTCTCGTCCAGTTCTCCATCGTCTCGAAATGCGCCCGCTTCAAAGACAGGGCTGGCGCATACACGGCGTAGTGGAAGCGGATGAAGTCCTGTTCGTTGTACAGTTTTTGTTCCTTAAGCAAGCGCTCCTTTTCCGCTTCCAGTTTTTCCGCCTCCAATGCGGCGGCCTTGGCTGCCTCGTATTCCGCCTTCATGTAATAGGCCCCGAAAAAAAATCCGCCAATGGCGCAAGCAAGTGTTATGATGATCGTATAAGCCAGTAAAAAGTCTGATTTTGTCAAGCGTTTTTGCATGTGAAAGCCTCCATTTGCATCATCTATAGTTTGCGCCTGTTGCCAAAAAGCTGCCTCGCGCTGAACAGAATTTTTGGGCAACAGCCGCCTGATCTACGGGAATTTGAAAAAAGCGAAATACACAAATCATGGACACGATGAAGGAGAAACCATGAACAGTCAGAGCTTGGGACCAAAGGAAAAAGATTTTCTCTGCGCGGTTGCCTTGAACGCACTGATTCCCCTCGCGCGCGACCGCACGCTCCAGTCCGCGTATCACATCCTGCGCGGGCGCAAGGCGAACCAAACCTTGCAGGATGTCCATTTGTACAGCCTTTATCCGTATTATCGGCTGTTTCCGCGGATCACGAAAGAGGAATGGGAGAAAATAATTTTATACTTTATGAACAAAGGTTACATAAACAATATTCCGGTAAACATCGGGAGCGCCAAACCCAGTTTTCTGGTGACGGAAGCCGGCATGTCGTTCGCCGAGGAGCGGTTTGCCTTTTATGAATTGCAAAAGTGGTTTGAACCATTCTCCCGTGAACTGCCGACACACGATTTGGACGTTTTTTGGCAACGCCTTCACCTGTTGGTGCAAACCGTTTCCCAGATTGCCGCCGGTGACTTGCAGTTTTTGCCGGTGGTTCGGGACAGGGCGGTGCAGCAATGGGTGAAACGGCAGCTTCCCGATCCGGCGCGGAGGAAACGCTGGGAGATGCATTTGGGCGAAGAACTGTACCGCCTGTGGGAACCGCTGGCAGAAGAATTGCAAAAATTGCTGGTGGCGCAGCTTTCCGGCGCCGGGCAAGCGGGCCGGACGATGACCCAGCTGGCCGCCATGAGCAATCAGGCACCTTCTTTTTTGCAGGTAAAGTTCCGTTACGCGCTCGCCGTCTCCATGGAACGGTTGCGGCGGGAAAAGGCGGCGTTTCCGCTTTTGCGCGGACTGGTGCAGGACAGCGGCAAGGCCGATGTCCGCCTGAGCGACAGTGCGTCGCGGACATACGCGCTTCTTGTGCGGGGGATTCCCAAGGAAGAGATCGCCCGCATCCGGGGAATCAAGGAGAGCACGGTAGAAGATCACCTGGTGGAAATCGCCTTGCGGTGCCCGGAATGGGACTGCTCCGATCTGCTGCCGCCCGATCTGGCCAACCTGATCGTGCAAACCAAGGAACGGTTGGGGACGAGCCGGCTGCGGCTGATTCGCGATCAGTTGCAGGGCAAGGTCACCTATTTGCAAATACGGCTTGCGCTGGCCCGCCAGCAGGGGGAGGGGCGCCATGCGTGAACAATTGCGGATAGCACTGCAAACCTGTTTTGGCTATCGTTCCTTCCGTCCTGGACAGGAGGAAGTGATCAGCCGTATCATGTGCGGGGAAAGTGTGCTCGGCCTGCTCGCCACAGGAGGGGGAAAGTCGCTTACCTTCCAGTTGCCCGCCCTGCTTTTGCCGGGCATCACCCTGGTTGTTTCCCCGTTGATCTCCCTGATGACGGATCAGGTGCAGCAGCTTCGCGCGCAAAAAAAGATACCGGCCGCGACGCTCAACAGCGCGCAAAGCCGGGAAGAAGCCCGGGAAACGCTGCGCGGGCTTGAGCAGGGCAGGTTCAAACTGCTCTACGTATCTCCGGAGCGGCTGCAACAGCCCGTTGTACAAAACGTGCTGAAGCGGATTGGCGTCTCCCTGTTCGCCGTCGATGAAGCCCACTGCATTTCCCAGTGGGGACATGATTTTCGCACGGACTACCTGCGCCTGCCGGAAGCGGCAAAACGCTTGGGAAACCCTCCGGTGTTGGCCTTGACGGCAACGGCGACGGCAGAGGTGCGGGAGGAAATTTGCCAACTGTTTGCGATCAAGCCGGAAAACGTGGTGGCCTTGCCGGTGAATCGGGCCAATATCGCGCTGGATGTAATCCACGCCGAAGATGAGGGAGAGCGGCGCAGCCTGGCGCTCAAGCTGATGGATTCGCTGGCGGGACAAGGCATCGTCTACTGCAGCACGCGCCAGGCTGTCGAGGTATTGGTGTCCTCTTACCAAATAGAAGGAAAGAAAAGAATCCACGGCTACCACGGAGGAATGGAAAGCATGGAGCGGATGTTGGTTCAAGCCCAGTTTGCAAGCGGTGAGCTGGATCTGATCGTGGCCACCAACGCCTTTGGGATGGGGATTGACAAGGCCGACATCCGTTTTGTCCTTCATTACCAGATGCCCGCCAGCCTGGAAGCCTACGCCCAGGAAATCGGGCGGGTGGGCCGGGACGGGAAGCCCGGTTACGCTGCGCTTTTTGCGGTAAGGGAGGATGTGCAGATTCACCAGCATATGGTGGAAAAGGAGTATCCCACACAGGAGCAGGTGGAGCAGTACTGCCGCCTGCTTGCCTCGGGCGCGTTTCCTTCTCCTGAACAGCTGGCGGCGTTGGAGATTTCCCCGGAAACAGCGGAACTGCTCGCGTTTTACGCCGAGAAGGCTGGAGCGCGCCAGGCGGACGGAACAGTCGTCCGCAATGTGGATGAGCGGAGAATTGCCAGGGCAATCATCCAGGCTCTGGAGCGAAGAAAGCTTAAGAAACTGCAAAAGCTGACTGCGATGGTCCGCTTTGCTCAGGAACGGAACCAATGCCTGCGCAAAAGTTTGAACCGCTATTTCGGCGACGAACAGCATTCGTTTGCAACGCAGTGCTGCACGTATTGCGGCTTGTCGCGGGATGCGTACACGGGGCCGTCGCCCGGCCGGAGTGAGGAAGAGATGCCCTGGGATTTTCGCCGTGCACTGGCCCGGTTGCTGCCAAATCTGTGAGGGAGGGGCTGCAGTGAAGATGAATTGGGACGATGTGGATGAAAAAACACTGCGACTGAACCTCTGGTTGACGCAGGGCCTTATCCTGGCCGCCGCCGGCATTGGCAGCCTGTGGCTGCACGGGCGGGAGGGCACGGTTGCCCTGTTTCACTTTCCGAAATGGACCACGCTGGGGTGGGCCGGCCTGGTTGCGGCTGGCGTGATTGCGGCCAGTATCGCCATGGACCGGTTTTTGCCCAAGCGCTGGCAGGATGACGGAAAAGTGAATGAGAAAATGTTTGGAAACATGTCCACAGCGGGTATTTTCCTCGTGTGTGCAGGCGTTGGAGCCGCGGAAGAATGGCTGTTTCGCGGGGTGCTGCAAACGGCTGCAGGAAATTTGTGCACGAGTGTCATATTTACCTTGTTACATACCCGGTATCTGCGCAAGCCGTTGCTGATCGCAAGCCTCTTTGCAACCAGCTGGCTTTTGGGATTCTTGTTTGATCTGGAACGTTCGCTGTGGGCGCCGATTTTCGCCCACATCGGAATAGATCTGGTGCTTGCCCTCTATCTGCGGTCCTCAATGAAACGAACAAAGGAGGAGGTAAGTTGAGCGAGATCCATGGTGGATTGCCGCCGCGCCGCACGCGAAGGCTGCAAAGAAAAAAACAGAAACTGTCTCTCAAATCCCTGATTCAGAGCGGTTTGGTCCTGTTTGGGACGCTTTTTTTCGGGCTGATTGCCTGGGAACTGTATCATGCCAATCAGGAGCCGGGAACCGCTTCCCGCTCTGCGGCGGCGGATGGAACGCAGGCGTTGAAGCTGAAAACGGAGGTGCTGTCCGAGCCGGCTGAGCAGGAAACCGCCTCGGAGAAAGGAAGCGAACCCAAGGCAAAAAACTTGTCCGCCCAAGATTCGGCAACTGCCCAGGCAACAACACCTGCCGCGCAAAGCGGGCAGACCGCGTCGTCTGCTTCAAGCCAATCGGAGGCACAAGCGAAAACAGTTTCTTCCGATCAGCCGGAAGCAAAGGCAGGAAATCAGGCAACGGCAACACCGGCGCAAGCGTCCGCTTCGTCGTCTGCTGCTCAGTCGGCATCAACAGCTGAAGGCAAGGCCGCGTCTTCCGCCGCGAAGCCGCAGGCGGGCGGGCAAAAGGAGGGCGCCCAGGCGAAACCAAAAGTGGTGCGTCATGTCGTGCAAAAAGGGGACACGCTGTACAAACTGTCCCGCCAGTATTACGGGAATAATTCCGGGGTTGCCCGAATCGCCCGTTACAATGGATTTTCTCCTGACACGCAACTGGTGGTCGGCAAAGTGGTTCTGATTCCCCTTTCATCGGAATGAAAAACCAGTTCTGCGGCAAACCTAAGTGAAAAGGCTTGAATAAGGAAAGATATGGCAACTGGCATACAGTCAGAGACTGGCACCCATCTGAATCCCAAAGAGCAGCCAAGCCCCGCACGTGTTGTTGGGGCTTGCCCATTTGTCTTTTCACCGGCAGCTTTTCCTGGGAAAGCGCAGAATTTGACAGAATTCAAAAGACATCTCCGATGTTTCGTGTGAAACGCCCATTTTAACGTTTTTTGTCGAATCTGCAAACTGTCACACAGCTATGTTCTGTTACAGAAATGTGTTATGATAGGACTAACCTCCCTAAATTTTCTGCATGCAAGAAATGGTTCCTTGTCAGACGGATACGTGCCAGAAAATGCGGAGAACTCTTACAGGCATACGATCATAATTTGTAGTACGACTGGATGGCGAGGAGGGACAGTCATGCGTGTTGAACGCCTTGGTCAAGACAAGATACGGATTTTTTTAACATTTGATGATTTGTCAGAGCGCGGAATCGAAAAAGAAGACATGTGGCGTGACATTCCCAAAGTACATGAACTGTTCAACGACATGATGGAACAGGCCTACCACGAACTGGGCTTTGAAGTTTCCGGGCCTGTTGCCGTTGAAGTGTTCGCCTTGCCAGCTCAAGGGATGGTCGTGATCGTAACTAGGGGTAAAACAAACGCAAAAGATGATAGAGATGAGGAAGAATACGAAGAGGATGACGTATATGAACTGGAGGTCACGCTTGAGGAAAGCGATCTCATCATTTACGCCTTCCGAGACTTTGAACATCTGGTCGAGGCCTCCCATCGGATCAATCCCCTTTTGACCAATGGAGGATCGGCTTTCTTCTACAAGGGGAAATACTACCTTGTTCTGGAAGAGATGGATTTGGATCAGGAGCGGTACCACAAGTTGATTGCGATCCTCTCTGAGTACGGGGAAGCAACGCCTACCACGATTCATGTGCTGCAGGAATACGGCAAGGTTGTCGTGGCCGACGACGCGGTCAAGGAAATCTGCAAGCATTTCAGCTGAAAATTGCCTGATCGATATACCCTGGAAAGGCGAGAATACGGCACCTGGCTTATGGCCGGGTGCTTCTGCTTTTAAACCCCTTCGTGAGAAACCTCGTCAAAAAAGTCATATTTCCCGTTTGCCGTCATGGAACCATGGAGAGCACAGGCCGTCATTTTTTCATCTTCTCATCCAAGAGATGAGCGTGTATACTAAACGATGAATTTACCGACAACATTCTTGAGGTGGTTAAAAAATGGGGGATCAAGACGTGGTAACCGAAAGAACCCAAGAGAAAGAAAAGAAGGATGAAGGGACAAACTTGCTTCGCTCTACCCAGACGGTAATCAAGGAAGCTTTGGAAAAGCTCGGTTACCAGGAGTCGATGTATGAACTTCTGAAGGAGCCGCTGCGTGTGTTGACCGTACGCATTCCCGTGCGCATGGACAACGGTGAGGTCAAGGTGTTTACCGGCTATCGCGCACAGCACAACGATGCAGTGGGACCTACAAAGGGAGGCATTCGATTTCACCCGGATGTTACTGAAGACGAAGTGAAAGCGCTTTCAATTTGGATGAGTCTGAAAGCCGGCATCGTCGACCTGCCGTACGGCGGCGGAAAGGGCGGAATCGTTTGCGATCCGCGCGAGATGTCGTTCCGTGAACTGGAACGCCTCAGCCGCGGTTACGTGCGGGCGATCAGCCAGCTGGTTGGACCCACCAAGGATATACCTGCACCAGATGTGTTCACCAACTCGCAAATCATGGCCTGGATGATGGATGAGTACAGCCGGATTCGCGAATTTGATTCTCCCGGTTTCATTACCGGCAAACCGCTTGCGCTGGGGGGATCGCATGGGCGGGAAACGGCTACCGCCAAAGGAGTGACCATCTGCATTCGCGAAGCAGCCAAGCGGCGCGGCATTGAGATCAAAGGAGCGCGGGTGATCATCCAGGGTTTCGGCAATGCCGGAAGCTACCTGGCCAAATTCATGCACGACGCGGGGGCCAAGGTGATCGGCATCTCGGACGCATACGGCGCCCTGCACGATCCGGCCGGACTGGACATCGATTACCTGCTTGACCGGCGCGATTCCTTCGGGACGGTAACCAAGCTCTTTTCCAACACCATCACCAACAAGGAAATGTTGGAATTGGATTGCGACATTCTCGTGCCGGCCGCCATTGAAAACCAGATCACCGCGGAAAACGCGCACAACATCAAGGCGGAAATCGTCGTCGAGGCGGCCAATGGTCCGACGACGCTGGAAGCGACGAAAATTCTCACGGAAAGGGGCATTCTCCTGGTTCCGGACGTCCTCGCCAGCGCGGGCGGGGTGACCGTTTCCTACTTCGAATGGGTGCAAAACAACCAGGGATACTACTGGAGCGAAGAAGAAGTGGAGGAAAAGCTGGAGAAGGTGATGGTTCGCGCGTTTGAAAACGTTTATAATGTTCACCTGACAAGGCGTGTCGACATGCGTCTGGCCGCCTACATGGTCGGCATCCGCAAGATGGCGGAAGCGTCCCGGTACCGCGGCTGGGTGTAATGGTGTTGGGTGTAATGAAGATGAAAAAACCTCCTGTCTGTTTTGGTCAAGACCCCATTTTGTAGACACTTAAAAAACCCCCGGCCGTTAGGCCGCATGCTGACGCCTGTACTCGACTGGCGTCAGCTTATTTAATTTGATTTGCAAACGCTCCTCACTGTAAAAAG
>Ga0207865_102525_pt1 | contig 10515 bp, 10 predicted proteins | sample HigsolmetaAR204D_FD_184836 | JGI IMG/M metagenome (GOLD analysis project Ga0207865, IMG submission 184836) | Ionic liquid and high solid enriched microbial communities from the Joint BioEnergy Institute, USA - AR20-4-D (SPAdes) (version 2) ...
ACCTCCAATAGCGTTTACTTTCCGGGAGTTCGACGACAATTTGATTCGAGAAGAAAATCGAAGAAAAGAAAAAGATTGATAAACTTTTACTGTAACTTTAAAATGGAATTAACAAAAAATTCGCGATTATGAAAATGTTTCAACATCAACGTTTTTTGGGGTTTTTATCTTAACTATGAGGAATTGAAACATTCCTCCGCGAGTTGAGTGATTTCGTGCTGTGCCCCGTGTTTTTATCTTAACTATGAGGAATTGAAACATGTTTTGCAAAGCGTTCATTAATTCATTTATCTTTGTTTTTATCTTAACTATGAGGAATTGAAACTATCCTTTTCCGGTTTCTTCGGATAAAGCATAACTCATAGTTTTTATCTTAACTATGAGGAATTGAAACCGACCATACACAGTATCCTCAACATCGCGAATTTCTACATTTTTATCTTAACTATGAGGAATTGAAACATCGATATATTAACAGCGCAGGCGAATTGTAGCACGTTTTTATCTTAACTATGAGGAATTGAAACATCGAATCTATGAAATGATCAGATATTCGAAATTCAGTGTTTTTATCTTAACTATAAGGAATTGAAAGCATATCTTTCTCATCTTTTTTCGTTAATGTAGATTGTGTAATAGTAAAGTGGAACAGGCATTTTAAATCAAACAGATATTAGACGCAACTTTATGACATTTGTTATAAGGTTGCTTTTTTATTTTTTAAGACAAATTGTTAAATGAATCTAAAAAATGTATAATCGTTATTTTTCTTTTCTCAAAAGGAATTACACTATTTTTGTCGTATATAGTAAAATAGTAGGATTTTTTGCGAAAGGCAGTTAAGTAATGAATAAAAATTAATAGCGATTCGGACACTGAAACTTTGTCCATTGTTAGAACCCTTTTATGAATTAACGAAACTGATTTTAGGAGTTTTTATGATGAAGATGTTTGTCATTTTATCCCATACATTGTCCGAAATACAAATACAAGAAATTAACGACCGCTTTAAAATTGATGATATTGTGTATCTTCCCGATCCCCTGCAAAGAATGTGGTCCAATATTCCGCCATCAGGGGAATGGCAAGATGATTTTTTAAGGAAAATAAAAAATTGGCTTTCAGAACATCTGAAAAAAGGAGATAAACTGATTGTTCAAGGTGAATTTGGTGCAACATTTTACCTCGTTCAATGGTTAAAGGAGAGAGGACATGCTGTTTATTATGCTACAACTGAAAGGAAAGTAGAAGAAGAACAACTAAAGGACGGAACCATTCGAACAAATCGCATCTTTCAGCACGTTAATTTTAGAGAATATCCATAAACTTTAAAATGAAATTTGTTATTGCTATTTTTCTAAAACTATATCGATTGTAACAGCCGTTAAAGGTTGTTGGGCTGACGCTGTATAGTTATAAAGGTAAAAAATTCATAGTTCAATCAAGAGCAGGGAATATGGCATATTCTAACATTGAATGCCTTCAAGCAATTGAATGTTTATACATTTTTTTTATTATTATTAGTCGCTATTATTCAAAGGATGCGTCACTATGATTGAGGGGCGAAGATTGGGGGGCAGGTTATATGTACCACACAGTTGTAATGACTTGCGGAATTTCAATATTTGCTGATGGCAACATATTTAGTCCAAAACGCAGTGAAACACCTGAAATTAATGTTTCGTTGCAAGAAAAAAGCATAACGAAACTAATTCACTCAATAAAAGAAAAATATCTTTATTTTTCCAAATCTGCTGATGAAGAAATTTTAGAAAAAACCGACAAAGGTCTCTGCTGAGTATTCTATGTTACATGCATTAAGGGAGAAAGGAAAGCTGGGAAAACATCCAAAGGTTATCCTTCTTTTAACCAATACAGTTGGCGGGGCCATTTCAAAAGAATTGCTTTGTTATTTGTTTGAAAAATATTTTCAATCCCATGTGGAAGTTTTATATGTGGATATTGATGTGTCCAATCCAACAAAACTCAATGCAACCATTGGCGATTATTTGTGGAAATTAAGCACTGCCCTTGAACAAGGGGAACCGAGTTCTACCTGCTTTGCGCCAATCGGAGGATATAAAGTGATGACCTCCTTTGGATCAATGGTTGGTTCCTTTTTAAATTATCCAACGGCATATTTACATGAGACAAATCAAGTCTTGCATGAAATACCACCTATTCCTTTGGATATTAAGGAAGAATTTGTCCGTCAAAACATGGAAATCCTCCGCAAATGTCAAAGAAATTATCAGCCTTTAAGCGATTTTACGAAAATAGAGCGAGAATTGATTAAACAATTTCCGTCTTTATTCCATTTGGAAGACGACTTTGTCGGGCTGACTGCATTTGGACTGTATTTGTTTGAACACAGCAAATATGAGTACTTATTTGGAACAAAATATGTTGCATCAAAACAAGTCCGAGATTTACAGTGCAAAATCATCATCAGTCTATTTTTATTTATCAGCAAATGCGGGAACTTGTAAAAAAATTAAAACATGGTGAAGCTCGTCAGGAAGAAATTAGACACGAATTGCAATTTCAATTAAATTCGAAAAAAATAAATTTTCATCTTTATAAGGGAGCAAGTAATGGAGAAACTCCGTTCCGCTTGGCCTATCGTTATGAGGAAAAAGAAGATGTTCTATATGCCAACTATTTATGGCTAAATCATGACCTTTATAAGCGAGAGGCTGCGAAGGGAAAGGGTATTTACCAACAGGAGTCCGGTTTTGAAGATATAACGGAACATTTAACCAAAAAATTTTAAAAAGTTCTTTTTTAGGGCTTGGTGATTATAAACTTTGCTACTATCCATATCAATGAGAACTTCCTTTTTACATTTAATTGATTTTTTATGAGGAACCTCTCAAAGTTATTGAACAAGCCATTTATCCAAACTGTTTGATATTGTAGGACATCTTAATATTTCAAATGTTTATGAGGTTCGGCAAAATGGAAAAAGATTAAAGACGTTTACCATCGTATTGCACAGAGCCTTAAAAGAAAATGATGTGGCCATTGGAATCAATACAGACCCTACTTATCGCTGTTCAATTAAAAAGATTTGTCCGGAGTCCAAAATTTACAGAGGTTTTATCTCAACATGAAGTACATATAACTTTGCTTTCTGATGCCCATTTTCGAGACGATGTAGGAACTTTTTTGAAAGCGAGATAATTATTGAAATGAATCAGCATTAAGAAAACTCAACGTTTGAGAAAAGGAAAAGAATTGAAATGGACATAGGCATGAAGTACAGGAAATCATCTATGAGATAAAAAACGAATTTCATTTTGTACGCAAGAGATTGAAACTTGACATTAATAACGGAACCTCTTATAAGTCGTCGTCGACCTCTAATAGAGCACAAACCCCGGGGGATCGACGACATTTTCATTATTTGAGAAAATATTAGGAAAAAGAAGAAAAATGAAGAAACCATTACGGTTGATATAATAAACACAATCAACTATAATTTAAATAAGATTCTTTCCATATTTATCAAAACCTTGATTTCTAGGCGATCTTTGGGGTTCGTATCTTAACTATAAGGAATTGAAACTTAGTTGTATTGTTGGCTCTACTGCAAATTCAGGAGTTCGTATCTTAACTATAAGGAATTGAAACTTGAGAAGTACGGGGCGTATTTAATATGGCAGTATTGTTCGTATCTTAACTATAAGGAATTGAAACTTCGTCAACCTTTTCGTACGTCTCGGCGAATATGTCCGTTCGTATCTTAACTATAAGGAATTGAAACATTTTCATCGCCGTCACCTCCGTTGACAATCGCGCGTTCGTATCTTAACTATAAGGAATTGAAACCTTTGTCGTTTGTGGCATCAGGCGTAAGGGTGATATGTTCGTATCTTAACTATAAGGAATTGAAACGGTTATACGCACCAACGATCAACAATGAATACGGCGTGTTCGTATCTTAACTATAAGGAATTGAAACTCGAATATTTTGAGGAGATCAAGAAAACGTCGAAAGGTTTGTATCTTAACTATAAGGAATTGAAACTTTTTTTCTGCGGTGGCATCATATTCAATGAAATTGGTTTGTATCTTAACTATAAGGAATTGATTTAAGAGGGCTGAGTTTCTTAAATACTTTGATAAATAAGTTTGTGATTTATCTGTTTTGTTTATTGATAATCAGTGTTAATATTAACTATATTATTGCTAATACCGTGGTTGATCTTTTGACCACGGTTTTTTGCTGGAAATTGTGAGCGTTATGAGCAAAATCGTAATAAAGAAAAAATGTGATTGAGGCTATTAGAACGTATTGAATAGTAATAAAAGCCTAGATCTATAGAATCGATAAATGGAATGAAATTGAAAAAAATTATTATTATAGGAGGATATTTTCGGATTATGTAGAATTTTATAAATGAATTAGACTAAATGTAGAAGGAGGTCGGAAAATGGAGAATCATCACATGAAGGAACATGTTTGGCTTGCTTCCTTTTTCCATTACCTTTATCCAGCGTTTGTCGAAAAACAACTTATTAAAGATAGAAATATGGAAAACGCTTATTTACAAATTATTCATTATTTAAGCAGGCAAAATCGTTTTTTTTATAAATTCGTTCAATCTGACTATAGAATGATTGAAAAATTTGTTAGGTGTGCTTCGGATCTTTGTGCGGTGGAATATGAAAATTCTGAAGGAGATAAAGATATCGTCTTTCGCCCGCTTCAGTCTGTTTTTTCAAGTTTATTTGACCAACAAAGTAAGAAAAGTTTTACGTATTCAATGAAACCTTTAAATGTATCCAACATATTGCCCGATACCCGGAAAAATGAAGGATCGTCACAGCTATTGTTCTCATCATTTTTAGATGAATTAAAAAAAATAAAAAAGAATGAACAACTTATCTATTTGTTTGAAAAATATTTTTGGTGTGTTTCCAGTTCAAAGTCAGCTGACATTTCATTATATGATGAAATGAAAACAACGGCTGCTGTTGCCGTCTCCCTTTATAAACAATATGAAGAGGGCTACTTGAAACTCGATGAGTTGGATCAACTGTTTGACAAAACTTCGAACCATTTTCTTTTAATACATGGTGATGTTTCAGGAATTCAAAATTTTATTTTCAGCATCCCATCAAAAGGCGCAGCCAAAAGTTTGAAAGGACGTTCCGTATACATAAGTCTGCTTTCTGATGTAATTGTTCGATATTTACTAGATAAGCTTGATCTGAATCCAACGAATCTTCTCTACAATGGCGGAGGAAATTTTTTTATCCTCGCACCATACCACCAACAAGAAAAATTGGAAGAATTGCGAAAAAATATTTTATATCATTTACTGAACGGACACGATGGAGAAGTTTATTTTGCCATTGATTCTGTTCCGGTTGCCCCAGCTGATTTTCGGGATTTTTCCACTGTGTGGGAGAAGTCGAAAAGCAAGACAAACCGTCTGAAAAAGCGAAAATGGAGCGAGTTGGGACTTGAATCCAATTATGCTCAAATTTTTGGACCTATTGATAACGGCAGTGATGAAACAAAAGTATGTAGAGTTTGTGGTTCTTTTGGCAGTAAACGATCCATTCGGCATGAGATTTTAGAAGACAACTCGGTGAAAATCTGTACATTATGCCAGAGCTTTATTGAATTAACAAATCAGTTAAGGGATGCAAAATACATAGTTTATCGAAAAAACACTTCTCAACTCACAGGGGAAAAATATGACAGTTATCAAGACGTTTTAAAAAATTTCGGGTACGAAGTCACATTTTATTCAAAAAATCCAAAAAGTTCATCAGACAAGTTAGAGTACTGTTATAAGCTCAATGATACAAATTTTCTGGATGATCATTGCTCCGGATTCCAGTTTGGTGCTTATCAACTGCCAAAAGGTAAAGAGGGACACGCTACTTTTCAAGAGTTATCAGAACGTGCCGTAATTGATGGCCGAGGCGATAAGAAAGTTGCGCATTTAAAGCTGGATGTCGATAATTTAGGAACTCTGTTTGGACAAGGTTTAGGAGATCGTCGTTCGATATCGAGAGTTTCGATTTTAAGCCGAATGCTTGGTCTGTATTTTGGCGGCTATATCAATCAATTGATTAAGGAAAAAAGTTGGCAACAAAACTTGTATGTCGTCTTTTCTGGAGGAGATGATACGTATGTGGTCGGCACGTGGAGAGAGGTATTCGCATTTGCGGAAGAGTTTTATCAAAATTTCCGTACTTTTACTTGCGAAAACCCATATGTTACATTCTCTGCCGGAATCAATGTATTTAACTACCAGTATCCTTTAATTCGTGCTGCCGAGAGAACAGAGGAATCTTTGGAATCTGCTAAAAAAGTAGTCAAACCATCCAATGATGGTATGCCGCCGCTAAAAAATAAAGTCACATTTTTAAATGAAGTTTTTAATTGGGAAGAATTTAAACAAATTAAGGAAATTGAATCGTTATTAGAAAAAATGGTCTGCCATTACAGTCGCAACGTACTGTATAAGGTCAACAAAAGCACATTGGGCTTTAAAAATATATTAAAGGATTCAACAAAAGGAAAATTCCAACATATTAAATTTTGGCGTCTAGCCTATTATTTGCGTGATATTAAAAAAGATTACGAAGATAGCCTCAAAAAGAAAAACAAAAGTGGAAAAGCCGTTTTGAAGGAAAATTACGCTGAACAATTAATCGAGCAATATCGCAAAATTGTAATTCACAACATTTTTAAAGCGCGGAGAGAAGAACAAGTCCGCAAAATCATGATTATTCCGGCTGCCATTAGATGGACAGAATTGGCGACAAGAAAAGTAGAGGAGGAGAGATAATGACCCAGAAAAAACGAGGCAGGATTAAATTTTTCGATTTGAAAAAAAACTTCGGCAAAATAATAAGTGAGGATCAAAAAGAAATAAAATGCACCAAAGAAAATTTTGTCGGACCTCCTATTGATAAAGAAGGGGAAGAAATTTTGTATGAAATAAGCAAAAATAATAAATATCTTCAAATTGAATCAATTGAAAGTGTTCTAGCCCATTACTTTAAACAAAATGTATTGGATTTAGATCAATGTGATTATGATGAATTTTGTGATAACGCTCTCGATTATGCCGAAAAGTTAAAATCCGGGGGAGTAACTACTTCTATGGTTCGAAAAGTATACAGTCAAATTATGAGAGCGAAAAAAATCGCAGATGTGAAACGATTACGTCCTCAATTTGCTTATATTGCCGGACGAAATTCTGATAAACCACGAATAGGAGAATTAATGCATATTCTTGATTACTTAGCTAAAAACGCAAAAACAGATGTTGAAAAGGACTCTCAGCACTTAAATCATATTCAGCAATTTCTAGAAGCAATAGTTGCGTATCTAAAATATGTCGGCGATGATAAATCATTTTAGATCGGAGGTATTCAATTGAAACTTTTAGGAAAATTGATTATAGCAGGTCATATTGAAGCGATTACAGGTTTGGCGATTGGCGGTTCGAAAACAGATGTTGCCATTGGTGGCATCGATAACAACGTAATCAAAAATGCTGAAGGGGTTCCTTATATTCCAGGTTCTTCTCTTAAAGGAAAGCTTCGTAGTTTATTAGAAAAACAAGAAGGTTTAGAAACAGTGTGTAAATGTGGAAAACGAGAATGCGCCATTTGTTCCATTTTTGGAACGGGTATGCCAGGACAAAATAATGAAGCTGGTCCTACTCGCTTATATGTACGAGATGCGATGTTAAATGAACAAATAAAAAAACAAATGGAAAATAAACAAGGAATATTTTCTGAGTTAGAACTTACATACACTGAAGGAAAATGGGAGAATACTATTAACCGTCTTACTTCAAAAGCTGTACACCCTAGACAACAGGAACGTGTTCCTGCTGGAAGTATATTCGATTTTAATATTATATATAACATCCTACTGCCGGAAGACATTGATCGTTTTAGACACGTGATAGGAACTTTACGCTTGCTTGAAGATGACTATTTAGGTGGAAATGGATCCCGTGGATACGGAAGAGTGCAATTTAATGATTTAACCATTACTTTGAAAACTGTGAAGGATTATGAAAACGGAAATTCAGGTAAAGAAATTTATACAGGTTCTTTGGAAAATTTTGATGGCGAACAAGCTAAGCAGGAAGTCAAAAGAATTGTGAAAGAGGAAGAAGAAGTATGAAAATTGTAAAAATGTTAATCGGCAACAATGCCAAGTTCCACTTTGGGGACGCAGCTGGAAGTTTAAAAGAACGATTTTCATCTGATCAACTCGTTTCGGCGTTAATGAATAATGTAGTTTTATTATATGGGAAAAAAGAAGTGAATGAATTCATTTCATTGTTAAAAGAAGATCGGGTTCGTTTTTCTTCTTTGTTATATGGTTTAGAATTTTTACCAAAACAAAATCAGAAAAGAAAAACAACTATCTATTTTTTGCCGAGACCAAAAGTTGATTTTATAAGTATCAATGAAAAATATACTTCCTCCTATAAAGAAATAAAAAAAATTACTTACGTCTCCCTCGGCTTATATCGAAAACTATCCTCTTATTGGAATGAATTGGAAGAGAAATGTGAAATCGATTTTGTTTCCATCGTCTTAATTGGCAAAACATTCGCCGTTTTACGTGAAGAATTAGAAGAATTGGAGCTTGAAGAAAGGGAATTAAAGTCATTAAAGTTTTTGCAAGTTAATATAAAACCAGGGGTAGAAGTAGGTCGTATCGAAAATCATTCTGAAAACTATTATTTTCAAGAAGATTTGGAATTTATTTATAATGAAACTTCTAATTATATGGCTCAGCCTTTTATGTATTTCTTTTTCGAGGGTGAATTGCCTGTATATTTGTATGCTGCGATTAATCTTTTATCAGATGAAGGAATCGGTGGGAGACGTAGTTTAGGAAAAGGATTCTTTCAAGGAATTGAGTATATCGATTCATTTCAGCAATTGCCTAAAGAAGGTTGTTTTTATATGAATCTATCAACCTATTTTCCGAAAAAAGAAGAAGTGAGTCAGCTTTACAGTTATGATTTAGAAAAAAGAAATGGCTTTGTTTATTCATTAGGAGGAACGAATGTTCGGAAAAAGAGTGCTATGATGATTAGTGAAGGAAGTCTTATGAAAAGGAAAGTCCAAGGTCAATTGTCAAATGTTCAACCAAATGGATTTGATCACCCTGTTTACTTATACGGTAAGCCTATTCTAATTGGTTTTGGAGGAGAAAAAGGATGAAAGGAAATTTGAAGATATATTTGCAAACCATTACTCCTCTTCATATTGGCAATGGAGAGACTTTTTCTCCTTATAATGATTATGTTTTTGACGAGAAAAGCGGAACCATCTACTTTTTGGATCAGCAAAAAGTAGAAAATGCATTCAATGCATTAGAAAACAGCGAAGAAGTCATAGACGATTTTGTTGAACGTGTGATGGCGAGTAAAAATACAAGCGATACATACCCCTTGAAAAAATTTTTTGAAAATCATGGAATTCATTATAAAGAATTGGCCAGAGTGGCGGTTCATACAAGGGCCGATGTAAAAAGCGAAGTGATTCAACAGCTTATAAAAAGTGGAGCAAGACCCTATATACCGGGAAGCAGTATAAAAGGAGCCATCCGTACTGCACTGCTGTATGTACACCGAAAAGAAGATGGATACAGCATTGATGATGCTCTCCTGGATCTATTCGGTAATAAAGACAAAAAACAATTTCATAAAAAGTCACCTAATGGAGAGGATTTGTTCTGCGCTTTTGGGAACGATATTTTGAAATATTTACATGTATCAGATACCGATTTGTTATCTCCTAGTGAAATTGAAATCGTAAAAACGTTTCGCTTCGATTTGAGGAAAAAAGCAGCTACCGTCCCGATTACAAAAGAAGTCATTCCTGAAAATAAAACATTATCATTTCGTTTACAATGTAAAGCAAATAAAAAATTTCACAATCTAAATGAGAGATTTTCTTATTTGTATGCTCAAAATGATTTTCGAGGCGAGTACTCCATTTTATATATGGTCAATATATTTACGAAAGAAATACTGGAAAAGGAATTATCAGTTTTAAAGGAAACGAATATACCAGAACTTCAACAAATTACGAAACAATACGAGAATCTTTACAAAGCAGCCCAACAATTTGAAAAAGAGCGTAATGGGGCGGTTCTGCGCCTCGGCAGCGGAAAAACGTTTTTCGATCAGACAATCAACAGTTTATTTTCTGATCATGATTTAAAAAAATTACGAAAAAGGCTTAATTTGGACAGCTACGAACCCTTTCCAAAAACAAGAGCTGTTATTGAAAATGTGAATCTTTATGAGTCTGTTTTAGGTTGGGTTTATTTGCGCCCGTTAACAGAAGAGTGATGCAAGAATAAAAGGGTGAATGACAGGAAGCGAAAATTTTCAAAATTATATTTTTTATGAACTCAACTTTCGCACACAGTAATATTTAAGCATTGCTTGATATAATTAGGTATAGTGGCCAACCATTTATTCATTTGATTTTTAAAGATGTCCATGT
>Ga0207865_102528_pt1 | contig 10508 bp, 8 predicted proteins | sample HigsolmetaAR204D_FD_184836 | JGI IMG/M metagenome (GOLD analysis project Ga0207865, IMG submission 184836) | Ionic liquid and high solid enriched microbial communities from the Joint BioEnergy Institute, USA - AR20-4-D (SPAdes) (version 2) ...
ATCGTCCTTTCTGTAGAATGTTTTTTGGTCAATTTCATTCTATAAAAAAGGACGATTTTTTTGTACCCTAAAAACAGAAAAAAGGGCTGAGCCCAAGGTCGATTCAATCGACTTTTCGGACAGCCCCTTATCTAGAGGCCACCAAGCGAAAGCGCGGTAGAGTTCAAAGTGAAAATCTTAATTTTTTGTGTCCATATTATTGACATAATACCACCTTGTATCCGTGGCGGTCATGAGGTAACTAAACCTGTTTTTGTAGAAGGTGCAGAAGTGGGAGACGCTATTGCCATTAAAATTAAATCAATCCGTGTAACTTCAATCGCCACTTCATCGGGAAATGATAAGCCGGTAGAGGGAAGATTTTTAGGGGATCCATTTGTTGCTGTAAAATGTCCTGAATGCGGAACGCTATATCCGGAGACTAAGATTGAGGGAATAGGCCAAGAGGCCATTCGTTGTGCAAATTGTGGTGCAGATGTATCACCATTTGAATTTACTAATGGTTATACGATCGCTTTCGATTCCAACAAGAATATAGGAGTTACTTTGCATAAAGAGGAAGCAGAACAGATTGCTAGAGAAGGTCGCTATTATATGGCGACACCTGATAATTCAGTACAAAATCCGATTGTAACATTTGCTCCGCACGATTTGGCACGATTTGGTTGGAACAGTTGCAAGAGTTCGCCCATTCTTGGGTCAGCTTGGTACGACACCTGCACGGCCTTTACCAGATTCCCATAATGCCGGGGATTTTGGTCAGTTTTTAATAGACGCTCCGCATGAATATGCTATAACACGGGAACAATTAAAAGATCGTACCGATGGACATATGGATATTAATCGGGTACGGGAAGGCGCTGTTCACATTTGTCCTGTAAAAGTGCGAGGCGGCGGTGTTTACCTCGGGGATATGCACGCTATGCAAGGAGATGGTGAAATAGCAGGGCATACGACTGATGTAGCAGGAATAGTAACTCTTCAAGTGAAAGTCATTAAAGGTTTAAATATTGATGGTCCTATTCTTTTACCTGTAGAAGAGGATCTTCCTTATCTGGCAAAACCTATTACTAAGAAAGAAAAAGAGATGGCACTTGATATAGCGGAACAATGGGGTGTAAAAAAATTAGAGGAATCCCTCCCTATTTCCTTTATTGGAACGGGGGCAAACTTAAATGAAGCAACTGAAAATGGTTTAAAAAGAGCCGCCGAGGTTTTAGGGATTACGGTTCCGGAAGTAATGAATCGGGCAACGATTACAGGTTCTATCGAAATTGGCAGACATCCAGGCGTAGTAACGGTAACGTTCTTATGCCCTGTAGAATATCTAGATAAGATTGGCATTACTCAATTAGTACGCGATCAATATCTCCATTCTTTAGAGTAGTTTATATAGAATCACATGGTAGTCGTAATTATGTCAAGGAAGTACTTAACACAATTTAATGCAAGAACAGACAGCTATTGTTGTTCTTAGGAACAAGCAAAATTATAAAGATACCCCATACCGCGATGAAGGGGTATGGGGTTGTTTTTTGTACATTTCTTATTTTATACAACCAAACGGAACTTTTCTAAATGTCGAATCATTTCCTTTCCAATTTCAATGGAAGCAGTTGCGGCCGGAGAAGGGGCATTTAAAATATGAATAGAACGGTTGCCATGAACAATATAAAAATCATCAACAAGCGTCCCGTCTTCTTTTAGTGCTTGTGCCCGCACTCCTGAAGGACCTAGAAGCAAATCATTTTCTTGAATATCAGGCATTAATTTTTGGACACTTTTCACAAATTGTCTTTTTGAAAAAGACCTTACCATTTCTTCTACTCCCTCTTTCATATATTGAGATGCAAGCTTCCAAAATCCTTTAAAATAAAGTACGTCTTTCATATCTCTTAAGCTAAAATCTGTTTTTAAATATCCCTCCCGCTTAAAGCTCAACACAGCATTAGGACCAACATCAATGGTGCCATCGATCATTCTTGTAAAATGGACCCCTAAAAATGGAAAATTGGGATTCGGTACGGGATAAATTAAGTTTTTTACTAAGTATTTTTTTTCCGGCTTTAATTGATAATACTCTCCCCTAAACGGAACAATTCTTACATCCGTTTTAATATTAGCCAGCTTTGCAATGCGGTCTGAATGAAGACCAGCACAATTAATATAAAAAGATCCTTTTATTGTCCCTTGATTCGTATCGATCACCACTTCATCCGCTGTTTCTGTAATCGATTCCACCATGTGATTTAAAAGAATGTGTCCGCCTTTTTCCTGGATGAGTTCGGCCATTTTTTCAGCTACTTTTTTATAATTGACAATCCCGGCCATCGGAACATGAATCGCTTTCATTCCATTTACGTGCGGCTCCAATTCAAGAAGTTCTTCTTTTTCAATCAATCGAATATCAAGACCATTCTCTATTCCACGGTTGTACAATCTATCAAGCAGAACAAGCTCTTCTTCGTGACTCGCGACAATGACTTTGCCGCATACTTCTACATCTATTCCATGTTGTTGGCAAAAATGAATCATCGTTTCATTTCCTTTTTTTGCTAATTTAGCTTTATAGCTCCCTGGTTTGTAATAGATGCCAGAATGAATGACACCACTGTTATGTCCCGTTTGATGAGCGGCAACATGCTTTTCCTTTTCCAAAACAGCGACTTTTGCCTTTGGCTCTTGATTTAAAAGCGCCATTCCGACAGAAAGACCAACAATTCCACCCCCGATAATGATGTAATCATACATAAGCAATCTCCTCTCTATAATGGTTCATCAATATTACATGCTTCGGCTAATAACTCAACAAGGTGCAAAACTTTCACTTTTTTTTCAAGGCCTTCTCGTTTAACTCCCAAACGCATCTGTAAATGACAACCAGGATTAGATGTAACAATAATATCAGGGGTTATCTTTTTTACATGGCTCATTTTTTCATCAAGAATTTTCATTGCTGTATCATAATGAATAAGATTATAAATACCGGCAGATCCGCAGCACATCTCCATATCAGGAAGAGGCAAGTACCTTATTCCCGGAATAGATGTTAGTAAATCGACCGGTGCATTTGTTACGTTTTGTACATTTCGTAAATGACAGGAAGGCTGATATGTTACCGTTCCCTTAATTTCTCTGACAAACGATAAGCCAGCTTTATTAAGTAATACACTAATATCAACACTTTTTTCTGCAAATTGTTTAGCTCTACTGCTCCACTCAGTCTCATCTTCCAAAAGCTTGTCATATTCAACCAGCATGGCACCGCATCCGCCAATACTGTTGACAACATAATCAACATCGTATTTTTCGAAAGCAGCAATGTTCTGTTTTGCTAGTTTTTTAGCAAACGATTGGTCACCACTATGGTGTTGCAATGCCCCACAGCACGTTTGTTCTTTAATCATCACTACTTCATATCCTGCATACTGAAGCAGCTTTATGCTTAAATCATTAACCTTCGCAAAGAAAACATCCATAACACACCCAACAAAGAAGCCTGCCCGTGCTTTTGGTTTGTCTTTCGGTTTAAATACTTGACTGTCTCGATTCTTTTTTTTCTGCGACTCAATAGTTGGAGTAATTTCTTCAAAAGTTCGTATTTGCTCTGGGAATATCGAAAGAATCGAACTTTTGCGAACCCACTTATCCATATTTGTTTTTTGATACCACTTAAAAGAATGTGAGAGAAACTGCATCCAGAACTTATTCGGCAGTACTTTTTGCATAATAAACTTTTCAACAAGCGATGTCTGCTCATTTTTTGCTTTTTCTACTTTATAGGATTCAAAAATTTTTCCATACTCAACATTTGTTGGACAAACAACCTCACAAGCTCGACAACCAAGGCATAGTTCAAGTGAATCGGAAATATCATTCAGTGATAATTTCCCTTCTGCAGCCATTTTAATTAAATGGATGCGGCCTCGCGGTGAATAACTTTCTTTTCGTAAAGTAACATATGTCGGACAAGCGGGAAGGCAGTAGCCACATTGAACACAAGCATTGGTTTCCTCGTAAGCAAGATGTTTATTCATCTATCAACACAAACCTTTGCCCCTTTTTAGGGAAGATTTTACCTGGATTTAAAATATCATTAGGATCCCATACTTTTTTAATGCGTTTCATCATATCTATTCCCACCTCTCCGATCTCCATTTCCATAAAAGGCGCCTTCATCGTTCCAATCCCATGTTCCCCTGAAAGTGTCCCACCAAGCTCGATTGCCGTTGTAAATATTTCTTCCACCGCTTTTTCAACCCGGCGCATTTCTTCTTTATCTTGTATGTTAGCAACAATGTTGGGATGGAGATTTCCATCTCCAGCATGTCCGAATACAACTAGATCGATTTGATATTTTGTTTTGATTTCTTTTAAACGTCTGAACATTTCTGGGATTTTACTTCTCGGAATCGTAGCATCCTCTGAGATTTTTGTCGGCTTTTTCCTTGCGATAGCAGGAGAAACAAGTTTCCGTGCCTTCCACAATTCCTCAGCAGAAACTTCGTCTTCGGCAATAATAACATCACGTGCACCAACTATCGAACAAATGTTTTTCACCTGAAAGATTTCCTCTTTTATTGCTTGCGGATGACCATCAAGTTCAATGAGAATGATAGCATCTACATCCGTAGGCAGACCAATTGGCTTATACTCTTCAACAGCAATAATCGATGCTTGATCCATAATTTCCATTTTTGAAGGAAGAATACGCGATGTTAAAATAGAAGAAATAGCACGACCAGCATCGACAATATCGTCAAAAATCGCCATAAGCGTTTGGATTGCAGGAGGACGAGGGATCAGTCGAAGGATCGCCTCCGTAATAATACCAAGCGTTCCTTCTGATCCAACAATTAACTTTGTTAAATCATATCCAGTGACATTTTTTATCGTTCGCCCACCAGTTCTCATAATTTCTCCTTGCGGTGTTACTACTTCAAGACCTAATACATAATCCTTTGTCACGCCATATTTTAATCCACGCGGTCCTCCTGCATTTTCCGCTAAATTCCCCCCAATTGTAGAGATATTAGAGCTACTAGGATCAGGAGGATACATAAGGCCATACTTTTTCGCCTCTTTATCTATTTCTCCTGTAATAACTCCCGGAGAAACAATCGCGATCGTATCTTCCGGCTGAATAATTAGCGTTTGATTCCATTGCGAAAAATCTAGGACTATTCCACCGTAAACAGGAAGCGGTCCCCCGCTTAAACTTGTGCCAGAGCCACGTGGATAAATGGGAATTCGATATTCGTTAGCCAATTTCACAATCCCCACAATTTCCTCTGTTGAAGTAGGCTGCAAAACAAGACCAGGGATATACGTCCCAAATGAGGCATCATACGAATACGAGTATAAATCGGCTGATTCTGTTAAAATTCTTGTTTCTGATTTCATTATTCCTCTCAATTGACTTAAGATGTCTTGCGATACCATATCGGCCCCTTCTTTCAATCTTGTTCAAGTGCTTTTAGCTTACTCATTACATTTTCTAAATGAATTTTCATCGCTATAGCCGCTTGTTTTTCATCTCTATCTTTAATCGCTAAAAAAATTTTTTGATGCTCCTCATATACTTGTATTCTCTTTTCCACTAATCCAATATTTTTCTTTAAAGAAAAAGCAATGGATTTTCTATATAACTCATCAATATTTTCAAACGTTTGAATTAAAAACCTATTTTTCGAGGCATGAACAATTTGTTTATGGAACTCTACATCTGCCTGATCTCCCACTTCGTTTGGATTAGTGACAGTGATATAAAAGTTTTCAAGAGCCTTTTCTATCAATGTTAGTGCCTCTTCATCATGACGAATAGCGGCAAGCGAAGCAGCCTGTGTTTCCATAATGATACGCATTTCAAGCAGCTCATAAATTTGCTCGATTGGTATCATTTCAAAAGTGAGCGGCTCCAGCATGTTTGAAAGGTCAACTTTCTTTATATAACTTCTGCCACCTTGGCGTGATTCAATAATGCCGCTTGCAGCAAGTACGCTTAATGCTTCACGTATGGGTGCCCTGCTGACTCCAAACATCATCGCAAGTTCGTTTTCTGACGGTAAAGGTTGATCGGGTGGGAATTTATTTTCCTTGATTATTTTTTTTAACTCTTCTAAAACTTGTGAAGATATCTTTTTACGTTCAATTTTCATGAATGTATAAACTCTCCCCTTATGCAGTAATTTGAAAATTTTTCTTTTTTGTTCTTGTGAAATGCAAGGCAAATGAAATCAATAAAATGCTAATGCCAATTACATCGGTGAGTAATCCCGGTTTAATCAGTAATAAAGAACTAATAAAAAACATTATTCTCTCAAAAATCGTTAATTTTGATTTTAAATAATTACCTAGTGCACACGCAAGTGCATATACACCAATAGTGCTTGTAAGGATGATTCCTACAATCCCTAAAAAAGAGAGAGGTTCTTGTTCATTTGATTGAAGCAGAAGAATTGGATTGTACACAATCATAAAGGGAATAATAAAACCCGGCAATGAAATTTTAAGTGCCTCCAACGATGTTTTCATCGTGTCAGCTCCAGCAAGTCCTGCCGCAGTGTACGATGCTAAAGCAACAGGAGGAGTAATATTTGATAACGCACCAAACCAAAATACAAAAAAATGAGCAGCAAGCGGATGTACGCCAGCCTCAATTAATGCCGGAGCTGCTGTTACAGCTACAACGATATATAATGCTGTTGACGGTAATCCCATACTAAGAACAATACAGGTTAACATCACAACAACTAAAATCATCCACAGCAGTCCACCTGTAAGTTCGACAATATTGAACGCTAGTGTTGAACCAATTCCCGTCATTGTTACCACACAAATAATGATTCCGATAGCTGCACAAGCAATTCCCACTTGAATGGTTCCTTTTCCTGCATCAATAAATGCATCAATCATTTTTGAAAACGTAATTCGTGTTGATTTATCTTTTGTTAACCAACTTGACAAAATAATTGAGCCAATCCCAACAAAACCAGCAAATAATGCAGTTTTTCCCATCAGTAGTGTAACAATAACAACAATAATCGGTATAAGCAGCAGTCCACGTTCCTTTAATATTTGTACAACATCGGGTACATTTTCCTTACTGATTCCTTTTAAACCTTGTTTTTTTGCCTCTAAATCAATAGCAAAAATAAGTGCAATATAATAGAGAAAACTTGGAATAATCGCTGCCAAAACGATGGTTGTATAAGAGATTCCTAGAAAGCCAGCCATAATAAAGGCAGCGGCCCCCATAATCGGCGGCATAATCATTCCTCCGGTTGATGCAGCTGCTTCTACTGCACCGGCGAATGTCGATTTTAATCCAATTGATTTCATTAAAGGAATCGTGAAAGTGCCTGTCGTTGCAACATTGGCAACGGCACTGCCACTCAGAGAGCCAGTTAATGCACTTGATATTACTGCCACTTGCGCTGGTCCTCCTCTTTTCTTACCAGCAATCGCAAGAGCAAGATCATTAAATAACTGTGTTGCTCCACTCACAGATAAAAACGAGCCAAACAAGATGAACATGACAATAAACGTTGAGGCAGTTGACAGCGTAAGACCAAAAATCCCTTCTGTTGTCATATATAAACGATAAAGAAGGCGCTCTAGAGAAAAACCAGCATGGCCAAAGATCCATGGAAAATATGGACCGAACAAAGCATAAATGATGAAGCCCCCGCACAATATCGGAATAAATAAACCTATTGAACGTCTTGCCGCTTCTAGCAAAACAATAACCGTAATTCCCGCGAATACATAGTCAATTAGAATCAGCTGGGATCCTCTATCAATATGAATAACCGTATAGTTAAACAAAAGATATCCGATTCCTGTTAAAGACAGAGCAACAAATATATAATCAACGAGAGTGAAACGGTTATGATTTAACGTTTTTCTGGAAGGATACAAAAAAAATGTTAGGATTAGCAAAAGAACAAGAAAGATTAAATTCCGATAGATTTCTTGGATATTTGATAAGCTGTTAGAATATATAGCAAAACCAGATAATAAAACTGCAATCGCACTTGCTATATAACCGGAAATACCGTTGAGCGATCTTATCCCTCCACCTGCTTCTTTATCAAATTCGCCAGATTCAAACATACCTTTGTTAAAAACTTTTTCCATTTAACCCTCTCCTTATTATTTAATCTGATTAACTTCTGGTGGTATTAAATGTTGTGGAATGTCTAATCCCACTTCTTTAAAATATTTATAAGCTCCAGCGTGTAATGGAACGGATACCCCATCTAGCGCTGTTTCTAGCTTTATATCTTTTGCTGAGTTATGGACTTCGTACATTTCATCGAGGTGTTCATAAAGTGTTTTCGTGAGAAGATAAATGATTCGTTCATCTATTTCTTTAGAAGTTGCTAAGATATTTGGTTGAGCAATGGTGTGTATATCTTTCTCTACGCGAGGATACGTACCTTTTGGAATAATAAAACGATACCAACTATTTGAAACCTTATTAATTGCTTGTAATTGTTCATCTGTTACTTCTAAGATAGAAGCCTTTACATCACTCGCATACATGTCTATAATTGCAGAAGTAGGAATGCCTGCAGGCAGAGAACCGCCGTCTAATCGGCCATCTCGCATTGCTGAAACTGTGTCACTATATCCAAGATACTCACTTACAATATCTTTTTTGGTAAGCTCCAGCCCTTCCATAATGGCAATCGTTGACTGTTCTGTGCCACTTGCTTGTGGTCCAACGGAAAATCGTGTCCCTTTTATATCTGCAATGGTACCTGTTTTTATTTTTTCATTCATTAACACAAAGTGCTCAACATTAGGCCAAAGCATCGAAATTGTACGCAAATCTTTATAAGGTTTTCCTTTAAAATTCTTTTTCCCCTCAAATGCTTGTGTTACAACTAATCCTTGTAAAATAGCAAGCTGAGCTTCCCCATTTCGTAATAATTCAATATTTTCAATAGAACCGGCAGAAGACTGACCGCTTGCCTGAATTTTTTCATCTTTTAAGTATTTGCTCCAAATATTCGCCATTCCAACACCAATAGGGTAGTATGTCCCTCCGGTAGAAGCTGTCGCTACAGAAACAAATTGTTTACTCTTATTTTCCGCAGCCGTTTTCATAGCAAAAATCGTAACAATTACGAGTGAAATAATACTGAGTATTGCCTTCCACCTTCGATTCATATTAAACATATTTTCCCTTCCCCCTTATAAATGAAAACGCTTCATATTGAATTTGTAATACAAGTATACAATATTATAAGTTAAATTCAAGAAAAAATTTAAAAAATTAAGAAAATAATATAGACATTGGCTCAACATCACTTCTCCACTCCATCCATACGGTGTTTGGAAACGATTATCTATTATTTTGAGAAATTTTAAGCCGCTGTTGTTGTGGGGATTTTATCATCGTCTTTAACAGTCGGTGAAAGGAACGCTCTTCAACTGGTCATGGGGACGGGAAAAGGCCATAAAAACGATATGTAAATAATTTTCTCTATCGTACCAATATATCTCCTAAAATTATCACTAACTAGTGCAAGAATATATCCAGAAAAGGAGCATTCCTGTTAGAAGTTTTTTCGGGGACTTGAATAAAAAAAGCCCTCTTGGTATGATTCGGGGGTGTCAATCGCACGAATTGACCCCTAATTTGGATACCAAGGAGGACTATACATGAATTCTATCTCAAACAAGAAGATTAATCAAGTCACCGATCAAACGCTCGTCGTTGGCATGGATATCGCGAAAAAGAAGCATTATGCCTGCTTTGTGGATGAGCGAGGGAGGGTGTTAAAAAAGTCGTTTCCCGTTCTGCAATCGAAAGAAGGATTGGAATGGTTGTACCAGTGCATCGTGGAAGCCATGAAGGAATTTGGAAAAACCGAGGTGATCGTTGGCATCGAGCCAACGGGACATTATTGGCTGAATCTCGCCTATTTTCTTGATGAGAAAGGCATCCCTCTCGTCATGACAAATCCGATGCACGTGAAGCGATCCAAAGAGCTGGACGATAACCTTCCAACCAAGCATGATGCGAAAGACGCGCTCGTCATTGCCCGGTTAGTGAAAGACGGCCGATTCAGCTATCCGCGCATTCTGAAAGGGATGGAGGCCGAACTGCGCGTTGGAGCGACATTTCGCTCCAAATTGGTGGAAGAACAGGGAGCGATTCGAAATCAAATGATTCGCTGGCTTGATCGATATTTTCCGGAGTTTTCCCAAGTCTTCCCGTCATTTGGGAAAATGGCGCTCGCGGTGCTGGAATATACGCCATTTCCGAGTGATCTGGCAGGAAAAGAGCTGGAAGAGGTGCTGGCCCTTTACCGGCAAAGTGAGGGATTACAATCGCCACAAAAGCCGAAAGCGAAGAAGCTGATGGAACTGGCCCAACACTCCATTGGCGTAACGGAAGGACAACAGATGGCCCGTATCGAAATCGCCACACTTGTCCGCCGGTACCGCCAATTGGAGAAAGAAATCGAGGCACTGAATGAGCAACTGACAGAACT
>Ga0207865_102531_pt1 | contig 10503 bp, 9 predicted proteins | sample HigsolmetaAR204D_FD_184836 | JGI IMG/M metagenome (GOLD analysis project Ga0207865, IMG submission 184836) | Ionic liquid and high solid enriched microbial communities from the Joint BioEnergy Institute, USA - AR20-4-D (SPAdes) (version 2) ...
ATCGCCTCCACCATTTCGTCCACGACACGTGCCACGTGATGTTCGGGTATGAGAGATTCAATATCATAAATCATTTGAACTTGACGGTTGTCATATGGTTTGAAAGTAGGGGCTAAATTTCTTTTGCTAGGAGTTTTTTCTTTCTTCTTGTATGAGTAAAATTATTGTGGGAGAAAAAACAACCTCTTCATCCAGATAATGGTGGAACCATTATCTGGATGAAGAGGCCACCAAGCGAAAGCGCGGTAGGGATGTAAGCAAATCACATGAAAAAGAGGGCTACTCCTTGGTAGAATGATAGCGTCCAAACCTTACCACTACAGAAAGGAGTAGTCCCTCATGAATAAGAATATCACAGAATACCCAAATTTAAAACAGATTGAGCAAATGGTTTGGAGGCAATTACAGGAAACCTTTTCCACTGTCATAAAAAAACTTTTGAAGACATAGACCAACAGATTGCCGAAGAACGTGATAAAAAACGATATCGACTACTTGATAAGCGTACATTCAGGATCAATAGCCTTTTTGGTGAAATGGAAGTGAATCGAAACTATTATCGTGATCGAGTGACAGGGGAATATGTCTATCTTCTAGATCGTTATTTAGAGTTTGAGGGGGCGGGTTCCTTTAGCCCATTGATGGAGGAAGCAGCCATCGAATTAGCTGTTAAGGGACCTTCTTATCGAAAAGCAGCCCATACATTAGAAACGCTTCTAGGCTATCGAGTCATAAGTCATGAGGCAATCCGGCAACACTTGTTACAGGTTTCAAGTATTCCCAAAAAACGTGAGCCAGTATACCAATCTGTTTTATTTGTGGAAGTAGATGGCTTATATGTGAAACGCCAAGGGAAACGAAAAAAGGGGAAGGAAGAAAAAATCGCTGCTGTTCATCAGGGATGGGAAGTTAGCGGAAAACGAGTGAGATTGAAGAATAAACGTCATTTCATTCATCGCGGAGATCAGCCATTTTGGGAGGCGTTTGAGTCCTTTCTCGTTGATCACTTTGAATATGATCCTACCGTCCATAAACTCGTGATAAACGGGGATGGAGCTGGATGGATTACAGCTTGCCGAGATTACTTTCAAGACAGAGCCTTCTTTTCTCTTGATCGTTTCCATGTGGCACGGGAGATACGGAGCTTGTTCCGTAACCATCCGCGTTATCGCCAAATGCAAAAGGCTCTCGCATCTTATGATGGAGAAAAACTGCTTACGGAACTAAACAGTGTGGTTGGAACCCTAGAAGATGAGACACAAGAAGAACGTCTTGAAGCATTCATCCGTCAATTAGAAAAGTATCCAGAAGCTTTAGAGACTATCGTGAATGGCTCAAGGAACAAGGAATGGACACAACAGGAATGCGTCCTATGGGAAGTGCTGAGGGAACCATGAGTGTGTTTGCTAAAAGGCTGAAAAATGGGCGTAGCTGGGTAGAAAATGGTTTAAATGCCATGTTCACCGGATTGGTCGCCTATTTGGATCACTTGGCATTAAAAACACTGTTTGGACGAGTGGAAAGATGGACAGAATCCAAGGAAGAAAAGAATCCTCCGAAACATTATGTTGAAAAGGTGACAAGCACAGTTGGAGAAGCCACAAGAGACAATCTCCTATACTTGAAAGGCCAAAGCCAATACCCCCATATACAAAGCCCTAAAAGCACTGACTGGTTTTTAAAAAAAGAAGATTTTTTTACCAAGAGAGTACCCTGAAAAAGTGAATTCGCTTTCAAAAAATAGCGATTAAAAAAGTTGCCCACAAATACTTGACTCAAACTTTCTTCTTTTCCATCTAGAGGAAGTGTCATTTGTGTGTTATAATTATCAGGAGTAATCATATGATTGCTCATAAAAAATCGTCCTTTCTGTAATGTTGTGTGGTAACTTCATTTTACTAGAAAGGACGATTTTTTTGTGCATTTTTTTAAAAAGTGAAAAAATGAGGGGCTCCAAAAAGTCAGTTACCCTGACTTTTTGGACAGCCCCCTATATATTCCTTTATTTTTGTTAAAATAGCGAAGCTGCCCAATTTTTCGATTATTGAGCAGTAAAGCCTCCATCTATGATTAATTCTGCTCCAGTCATAAATTTCGATTCATCAGATGCTAAAAATAAAATCCCATTCGCAATATCAATTGCATCCTTTCGGCATAACTTCCAATGTTTCAAGAAAGGTTACGTTTTTCGACAACAAATTTTTTGCAAGAGTCAAGTAACCATTGTACTTTTTCCCATACTCACATCAAAGGCTACAACGTGTTTTAACATCTTGTTTCTCCTCTCTAGCCAATCATAGAAGTCTTCACATCGCCTTATCGATTCCATTTTCTTATACACGGCCTCTTTGGACCCAACATACTAAACTGATTCATATAAGTGTGTGAAGTTGGTCTGTTTATGATACGGACTCGATTTGGTCCCAGGGGCTGTTCGACCTTCCTTCACTTCTACTATAAAAAATAGTAACACAAACCTTGGCCTAGGTCTGTACTACTAATGTTAGTATGTTTATCAAAAAACTTAGATCAAATTTCATTAAGAAATTATTAATCTTGCATTTTCATTCCGAAGTTCCCAAGCAATTCTAGCACTTTCTTCTAATTCTTCCAAGACGTAAAATGCTGAAATCAAATCCTTATCTCCCACAACTGGTCCGTGATTTTGTAAAAGATAACCATCACTATCGTTTACACGATCTTTAAATAATTTAAACAACAACTTTGACCCGGGTTTTGCATAGGGGATTAATCCAACCGTTCCCAATTTCATTTTTAAATACGGTGTGTAATCCGGAATAACATCTGTTACATTTTCATGCTCTAAGCAAGACCACAATGTTGAATAGAAACTATGAGTATGAATTACCGCTTTAATAGAAGGTTTATTTTCATAAAGTGTTATGTGTAAAGGTAACTCTTTACTCGGATTAATCCCACTAATTTGATTGCCTTTTAAATCAACTACAGCAAAATCATTTTCTGTTAAGTTTCCAAAACAAGTTCCACTTCCAGTAATATAAATCTTGTCTTCATGAAGAAAACTTAAATTGGCTGATGAACCTGTTGCTTTGTTTCTGTCAAACAGAACTTTCCCTACCCAAATGGCATCTTTTAGTTTTTGATCAAGATTGGACATGTTCACTCCTCCTTCGTTTTTTGTAAAGCTCTTAGGAAAAAGTCCTTTTGTCCAAAGTTCCCTGATTTTAGAATTAATCTTAAATTTTTATTTTTTAGTGGCACCATAATTGGTACACCTGGTGCAATACTTTCCCCAATTAAATAAGAATCATATCCCAGTTTTTTTGTAACTGCGCCAGATGTTTCCCCTCCAGCAACGATTACTCGGTTATATCCGTTTTCAACAGCCATTGATGCTATAAAAGCTGTTGTTTGCTCTAATAAATAGGACACTTTTTCCGCTCCTAATTTTTGAGCTTCTTTTACATTTTCAGGCTTATCCGAGCTATAAACAAGTACAGCGTCATCTTCAATTTTTTGGACCTCGTTCCAAATTTCTTCTTTTGTTTGTGTACCATTTAATAAATTCATTGGATGGATCTTAATCGATTTTCCACCATTGTTTTTAAATTCATCAATTTGAGAGAGTGTTGCTTGAGAACAACTTCCAGCTAAGATGATTGCTTTCCCTTCCGTTGAGCTTTTAATTTGATCTGGAACATGATCAATTTCTTTTTTGTATTTCTTTCCTAAAGCAGTCATGAGGCCAGATCCACCAGTTAATAACTGAAGGTCTCCAAAAAGCTCTACAATCTTCTCTGCATGTTTTTCCTCAAAATAATCAGGAATGATATAAAAATGATTATGCTTTTTAGAAAAATCTTTAACAACTTGTAAGATTTCTTCATTTTCTTTTTCCAATAATTCGTAATTTATTTTTAAAGATGGATATTTTCCTTGAGGTTCCATTAATTTTTCCAAGTCCGAATCCCACATCGGTGTTAATGGATGAAATCTCATATGGGTTTCATGTAACGGAACACCATTGACGATTAAATGTCCATCTTTTACGATTCTGCCGTTCACTGGCAGAGCCGGAGCTAAAATAGTATATGGAATATTATATTTTTCAAGAACAGCATCAATAATCGGTCCGATATTTCCTTCTTTTGTTGAATCAAAAGTAGAACAATATTTCACATAGAATTGAGATGCTCCGTTATTTTTTAACCATTCCAAAGCTTCAATTGATTGTTGTACAGCTAATCTAGTTTCTTCCGTTCTTGTTTTCAATGCTATGACAATAGCAATATTTTCATCTGTTTCAAAACGTTCTTCAACAGGCGTTCCATTGAATAAATAAGTTTTTATACCTTGCTGAACAAGAAAGGAAGCCGCATCACTTGCACCTGTAAAATCATCTGCAACAATACCTAATACAATTTTCCCCAATCTTTTACCCCTTTCTTTTAAATATTTAATATAGTAAACCTGTCAATCCTGGTATAAATGCTACTAGCAACGCAACAAATACCATTATGACCCAGAATGGGATTAACTTCTTAGATAATTCGAGTATCGGTACTCCAGAAATATTGCTAGCTACGAATAAGGCTGTTCCGACCGGTGGTGTTAATAAGCCGATTGTTAACGTAATAACCATAACAATTCCAAATTGTACTAAATCCATTCCCAAACTTGTTGCAACTGGAACAAGAATCGGAGTTAACAAAAGAATTGCAGGGCTACTATCGATAAACATACCAACTAATAATAAAATCCCAATAATGATAATCATAATAATAACTGGGTTATCTGATACACTTAGTAAAGCATTCGCTACTTTTTGCGGTATTTGTTCACTTGTTAATAACCATCCGAATAGTGAGGTTGCCGCAATAATAGAAGTAATCACTGCGGTACCAAGAGCAGCTTCAAAGAATATTTTTGGAAGATCTTTGATTTTAATTTCTTTGTAAACAACATTAGCAATAATTAGTGCATAAACAGAGATTACAGCCCCACCTTCAGTAGCTGTAAAAATACCTCCCCTAATTCCTACGATGATAATTATCGGCATTAAAAGTGCCCAAAAAGCAGATTTAAAGCTTTTCCAAACGTTTGAAAAAGAGAAACTACCTTCTCTTGGGTAATTTTTAACTCTTGCAACAATATAACAATAAATTATGAAAAGTATTGCTATTAATAGCCCTGGAATAATTCCTGCCATGAATAAATTCCCAATTGAAGCCTGTGAACTAGCACCATAAACAATTAAAGCAATACTAGGTGGAATGATAAGACCTATACTTCCTGCTGAAGCAACAAGAGCCGCTGAAAATCCTAGATCATATTTTCTTTTTTTCATTTCAGGCACCATGATCGAACCAAGTGCTGCAGTATCTGCTACCCCTGAACCTGAAACTCCTGCCAATATAACACCAGAAACACTAACAACCTGAGATAATGCCCCCCTAATACTTCCAACAATGGAAAGAGCAAAGTCTATAATCCTTTTTGTTATACCACCATGAGCCATAATAGCACCTGCAAGCATAAACAACGGAATAGCCATTAATGAGAATGAATTGAGTGATGTGAAAAACCTTTGGGCTATTATTTCAATTGGCAAATCCATATAAGACATAGCCCCTATAGAAGAAAGACCAATTACAAATACCATAGGGACACCTAAAAAGAGCAATAAGAAGAATAAACCAAATAATATACCTGTCATGATACGGTTTCATCCTTTCCTCTTAAATCTTGTACAATGTTTCCTATTACAAAATAAAGTATTAAAATACCAGAAATTGGCATAACGACATACACCATTTCCATTGGCAATCCTAAGGATGGACTACTTTGGCCACTTCCGATTTCCATCAATTTAATTCCACTAATTGTAAATGCTAACCCGAAAGCTGCAATAAGAATATTAATTAATAATTGAAGTAATTTCTCAGCTGTACCAGTTAATTTTTTTAATAATAAGTCAATCGCAATATGCCCCATTTTTTTAACCCCTAATGCCATTCCAAGAAAGGTCATCCAAATAAATGTATATCTCCCTATCTCTTCTGTCCATGTAAAAGGGCTTCCAAATACATATCTAGAGATAACTTGAGCGGAAACAACTACTACCATGGTGAACATTAATAATCCCAAAATATAATATAAAAATTTCACAATAAAGTTATCAATATTTTTCATTAAGACCCCCCCCGAATTACTCCATAAATTCTGAGGAAGTAAAGCAAAAAACTTTACCTCCTCACTATCTGGATCTATCATTCTTTGTCTGCTAAGATTTTGTTGTATAAATCAATATCTATCGTTTTCGCATAGTCTTCATGAACAGCCTTTGCAGCTTCTGCAAATTCTTCTACATTTGGTGTTACAACTTGTAATCCTTCACTTTTCATCTTTTCTAGAATTTTTTCAGTTTCTTCTTTTACTAGTTGATTTTCATACTCAGTTGCTACATCAGCAGCTTGTTGAATTATTTGTTGCTGTTTTTCGGTCAATTTACTCCAAGTATTTTCGCTCATTGATAAAGTAACGTATTCATACTTATGTGCAGTTAAAGATAGATACTTTTGTACTTCATGGATATTTCCTGCGTAAATAAATGGAATTGGATTTTCTTGTGCATCAATTGTTCCTTGCTCAAGACCTGTATATACTTCACTCCATGCCATTGTAACTGGCGCCGCACCCATTGCTTTCCAAGCCTCTTCCATTGCTTTAATTTCAGGAATTCTAATTTTCAAACCTTTAATATCGTCTAGTGTTTCAATCGGCTTATTTGCTGTAACATGTCTTGGTCCTCGATCCCACCAACTAATAATTCGAATATTTGAGGAGTCTAATACTCTATCTGCAATTTCTTGACCAACTTCTCCATGAATTATTTTGTTATACTCTTCTTCATTTTCAAGTAAATATGGTAACTCGAGTAATTGGATAGAAGGTTCAAAGTTACTTAAAACACCCGCGATTAAAGCAAAATCAAGTGTTCCCATTTGCAGTCCTTCAGCCATATCTCTGTCCCCACCAAGCGTTGAGTTTGGATATATTTCAACTGTCATAGAACCATCAGATAACTTTTCAACTTCTTCCTTGAATTTTAATGCTCCATAATGCCATAAGTCATTTTCAGATTGTATATGACCAAGTTTCAAAACCAATTGGTCTCCGGAACCAGAACTTTCGTTATTTCCTCCAGAGCATCCAACTAAAATTGAACTCAATAAGAATAATAGCGACAATCCAAAAAATAATTTTTTCATCTCTATTCCCCCTATTCGTTTTAAACTTCAATAATTATTTTGACAACGTTTTCTTTTTTCTCATTTAAAATATTTAATCCTTCTTCTGTTTGTTCTAATGTCATTTTTTGTGTAATAAAGTCTTTTAAATCAAGACCTTCATTAATCATCTTGCTAGCTTTTACAAAATCTTTTGTTTCGTAAGTCATTGCACCAAATAATGTAATTTCATTAAAGACAAAGTTATAGGTATTTACAGGAATCTGTTCTGTAATCATTGCAACGATTCCAACTTCTCCCCGTTTTCTAACCAAAGAACTTGCTTGATCCACGATACCAGGAGCTCCTGCACAAACAATTGCCACATCTGCACCTCTACCGTTGGTAAACTCTTTTACTTTTTCAACAACATCTACTTCTAAAGGATTAAGCGCTAGAGCTGCACCGTGTTTTGATGCCATGTCTAAATTAAATTGTTGCGTATCCGTACAAATAATATTTTGATATCCTGCTTCTTTTGCAGCGACCAATGTTAATAGACCAATAGTTCCAGAGCCTAAAATGACAATTGTATCCTTTTCAGGAACTGTAATTCTATCAATAGCATGTACTGCAACAGCTAAAGGTTCAACCAGCGTTCCCATTTCATAGGAAATATTATCTCCAATTTTGTATACAACATCTTCTGGAGCATTGAAATATTCTGCAAAAGTTCCAATCCATCCAGGAGTACCAGGGGCTTTTTTATTAATACAAAGGTTCACTAAATCCTTTTCACAAAATTCACATTCACCACATCCAATATGGGGTTCAACAGTTACTCGATCGCCTACTTTGAATTTTGTAACATTTTTCCCTATTTTTACAATCTCTCCTGCAACTTCATGTCCTAGTACAACCGGTGGCTTTCGAAAAGCATGGGTACCTTTAAATAAGTGTAAATCTGACCCGCAAATTCCAACTGTTTTAACTTTTATTAAAACTTCATTATCTTTTATTTTTGGTATTTCAATATCTTTTATTTCTACCTTACATTCATCGACAACATAGGCTGCCTTCATCTGTATCCCCTCCGTTTGTTCTATGTTCAAATTTATAATATGTTTAATTTTAACCAATTTCAATAGGAAAACGCATTATTTTTTGTTTTATTTTGAAATAATTACAGAAAAATAATATATATTTTTATAATTACTTGATTTTTTGTTTCAAAATAAAATAAAATAATTATATAATAATGTACGAAACTAATACTAGGAGTAGATAAGTATGAAAAAAGTTAGAATACTAGCTATTGCCCCGTATAAAGGATTAAAAGACTTAATATTGGAAGTGGCAAAAGAGCGAAATAATTTGAATGTTCAAGCTTATGTTGCAGATATGTTAGAGGGGGTAGAATTGGTAAATTCTTTGGATACTAAAGACTACGATTGTATTATTTCACGTGCTGGAACAGCAGAATTGATTAGGAAAGTAACAACAATCCCTGTGATTGATATAAAAATATCAATTATTGATATGATAAGTGCTATTAAGTTGGCACAAAACTCTTCCGGTTCATTCGTAATCGTAGGCTTTCCTAGTATTACCGAAAAAGCTGATATGATTAGCCAAATTAATCATGAATCCATTGAAACGATTACAGTCAATTCCGCAGCCGAGATAGATGATTATTTGAACGTTTTAAAAAATAAAGGGGTTAGACTTATTGTTGGAGATGTGATTACTGTAAGTAAAGCTAAAAATCTCGGATTCAACACCATCCTTGTTACTTCAGGTAAAGAAAGTGTTCTGGACTCGTTTGATGAGGTAAACAAATTATTAAAACTTCAATCATACTATGAACAAAAAAATAGACTAATAGAAGAGATTATTAATACAATAGATACAGATATAATAGCCTTTAACAATAAGAAAAATGTAGTTTTTACAAACATCAATCATATGGAAAATGCTTTTTTTGAAACAACTAAAGATTTAATAGAATTGGTGTTTCAAGATAAAAAGTGCGAAATCATACAGCAAATTAAAAACGGTTTATTTTTTATAAATGGACAACTATTCGAATCCAATGGGGGAAAATTTGCTACCTTTTATATAAAAAGGTTAAAGTCTCCCGTTAAATTGGATGATCCGGCTATAACTATAATAAACGCTACTGATGAATCAAAATTAAATTTAGAAACATTCACAACAAATAATCAACAGTTCAAAAATCTACTAGAGGATATCAAGGCGTATTCCAAAGTAGCTAATCCATTAATCCTTATCGGAGAAATAGGAACAGGAAAAGATGCTCTTGCAAAAGCCATTTATAAGAATGGCCTATACAATAAAAATCCTTTTATTATTATTGACGTGAAATATATGGATAAAAAAAAGTGGATTAACCTATTCAATGAAGAAACTTCCATATTAACCCACAGTAATATAACGATTTATATAAAGAACTTACAAATGATGAATCAAGAGGATCAACAATTATTAGAGTCATATTTTATTAATACTTATATTCATAAACGAAATAAATTTATTTTTTCCTATGTGAGTGGTCAGTCTGATTCACCTAGTAGTAGCTATTTACTAGAATTTTTCCGAAATTCCCTCGGGGCTTTTCCTTTAATTTTACCTAATTTAAATGACCGGAAAGAGGATATCTCTAGTCTTGCAAGCTTATTTATAAGTGATTTAATTACGAAATACGGAAAACAAGTATTTGGTTTAGAACCAAAGGCACTTGAACTCCTCAAAGAATTTAAATGGACAAATAATATTGATCAACTTAAAAGAATAATTGAACAATGCGTTATCCTTACTGACACTGACACTTATTATATTAGTGAGGAAACCGTCCAAAAAGTCCTTGCTAACGAATCGATTCCAAATACTGAAACATCAACTAACATTGACTTAAACAAACCTTTAGACGAAATCAATAAAGACATAATTAACCTTGTTTTAGCAGAAGAAAATTATAACCAATCAAAAGCTGCAGAACGATTGGGGATTAGTAGGAGTACATTATGGAGAAAATTGAAATAAAGCAAAATAAAGAGAAGAAGGTTTAGGAAGTATAGGAATAACACCTATGCTTCCATTTATATAAAAGACTTCTAGATGACGTTATTTAAAGGAACACTTACTCTAACGGCATTCTTACACAATCATTTACATTTCTAACATTGTAATTTTCTTCATTATGAAATGGACAGCTTTTCAATACAGATTTAAAACTGTGCATCGCGTTTTCGTCTCAGTCTTACATATGGAT